>ERZ773043.57-NODE-57-length-53646-cov-5.783135_pt1 | contig 53646 bp, 50 predicted proteins | sample MGYA00580636_ERZ773043 | MGnify/ENA primary metagenome ERZ773043 (study PRJEB29015, sample SAMEA2737992) | human oral metagenome | biome: human oral; feature: human-associated habitat; material: dental | place: China | collected 2065 ...
TTGCACCGCACGCAGGGGACGAAGCCGCCGCTTTGCGCATCAAGTTCATGGCCCAACCAATTACCAAGGACGTGCAGCCGGGTAAATGACGCACGTAGAAAATTTCTTCAACACAGCCACAAAGGGTCATCATCATCAAACGCATTTTCCTTTCTCTCGCTGCCCTGCTGTTTGCAGTATCTTTTGGCGCAGAAGCAGCCAGCAGGTATCAGCGCGGATACGTCAAGCGCAACGGAACCTATGTTTCCGGGCACTATAAAACGCGCTCCGACAGTTTCAGGAGCAACAACTACTCAGCGCGCGGGAATATCAATCCATATACCGGCAAGCGCGGAACAAAAGACCCGTATAGCTACCGGCAATCCAGAAGGCGTTAATCATGTCAGCAGCAAAATTTTCAGTCACGTTAATCGCGCTTATGAGTTCCATGCCTGCTTTGGCCTGGAGCGGATTCGATTACGAAAACAGCACGTTTGTTGACATCGACAAAGGTTCGCTAGTCCGCAGAGGCAAGGAGATTGACATATATGATTACTCGCGCGGATACATCCCTGTCGAGATTGAGCACATCCATGACCGCGGGTACTCCGTTGAACTTGAGGTGCGAGAAGTAGATACAGGCAAAACCCGCACGCTAGACATGGATGAAAATTGATTGACCGGCGGACAAACAGCAAATGCTTCCAGAACTCCTAACCTGTTTAATCGTCGGCATTGCCGATGGCGACACGCTCACCGCGCGATGCAGTGAACCGGACACGTATGAGCAAGTCAAAATCCGTCTGGCCGCAATTGATGCGCCGGAACGGGGACAGCCGTTTGGCCGTGCCTCGCGCCGGGAGCTTGCCGATCTTTGTCACGGCCAGCGGGCGACTATCCGCGTGCGTGACCATGATCGTTATGGCCGGGCGGTTGCCGATGTTACCTGCCGCGAGCAGGACGCCTCAACCGCGCAGGTCCGCGCCGGCATGGCCTGGGTGTATGACAAATACGCCGCCGGATACGACCACCTGTATCCATTACAGGACGTGGCGCGCAAAACCCGATCAGGGCTGTGGCGCGATCTGGATTCAAAACAGCCGCCCATGCCGCCATGGGAGTGGCGGAAGAAAAGGAAATGAAGCGCCTCAGCCAAAAAAGGAAGCGCTATCTTGATAAGAGGGCTTGGCGTATTGCCCACCCTCGTCTAAAAAGCAAGCGATCATTACATCACACCGCCAGACGGAAAACCCAGCACAGGGAGCACAGGGTATTGCATGCCCCCAAATTATTCACCCTTTATGATAAAAAATACAGAAAAATCCTGCTGGAACTGATCGAAAGAATGCGCACATGCCTTACCAGAAAAAACCCGATAAAAATTGATTTTTCTGGCACGGAACGAATGCATTCCTGCGGCACTCTTCTGTTTTTTTCAGAACTTGACCGATGCCGGGAAATTGCAGGGAGCACACTGTCGGTGCAATGCATCCCGCCAAAGAATCAGAAAGTTGCCCAGGTTCTCAAACAGGTTGGAATTTTCGATCTTTTGAATTTTACGCAGGCAATAGAGCCGACCTTTGATGATGTCGTACATTGGCGCGTCGCCAAGGGACATGAGGTTGATGGAGAACAGTTCGACAACATTCTTGGCGAGTACGAAGGTCGCGTGGCTGATGCCTTACTCAGTGGATTATACGTTGGGATCTCAGAGGCAATGACGAATTGCCACCAGCATGCTTATATCAAAACACGCAAGGACGGCCTTGGTTACAAAGGAACGCAGAAGAACTGGTGGATGTTCTCCCAGCAAAAAGACAGCGGCCTTTCTGTGGTATTTTGTGATCTTGGTGTTGGCATACCGGAAACATTGCCAGAGCAGCGACCAGAAATATGGGAAAAAATAGTTTCATTAGGCAAAACCCGTCACGATGGACACATTATCAAAGAAGCCGTGTGCAGCCCGCTTTCTCGCACACGACAACCGCACCGGGGTAAAGGGCTAAGGCAATTGCTTGATGCTGCGCAGAAATCCAACGGGCAGCTACGAATTTATAGCAATCGCGGATGCTATACTTCGGAAAAAGGGAACGAACACGCATCAAGGTTCCGCAACAGCATTATGGGAACCTTGATTCAATGGTTTGTTCCAATGGCGCAGGAGAGTTTCAATGATGAAAACCATTAGTGTTGCAAAAGACTTTTCGCCCTACCCGGCAGGCCGATTTTGCACGGATGGCCCCTACAGCGGAGAAGCCTTCCGGAAGAAGGTGCTGGTGCCAGTATTGAATGCCGGCGAGCACACTGTCGTCGACCTGGATGGCGCGCGAGGTTATGGCTCTTCTTTCCTTGAAGAAGCCTTCGGTGGCTTGGTGCGTATGGGGTTCGCAAAAGAGAAGGTACTTCGCTTGCTGAGTATCAAATCAGAAGATCAAAGCCTGAGAGACGAAATCCGGGACTATATTGAACAAGTGAAATAACAGGCCGTGACATGGAGCAGATTGTCACCTGGTGTCTTGTCGTCTTCGGCTGGGTGGTCGTTCACTGCCTGACGGTCAAGCGCGAACGCCAAAAAGAAGTTCGCGACCTGAAATCGTTGTTGATCGAAAAAATTGAGCGCATCGAACAACAAGCCACCGAATTTCATACCTCAGACACACATGATTTTCAACGCGCCCAGCAGCTAATTGGTGATATATCCCGCGTCGGAAAGCAACTGACCGGGTTGCAACTCAAATGCCTTGAAGTTGCCCCGAAATACATCAGACAGTTTCGACAAAGCATCACATCCAAAAATCTGGACAAGACAAGCTTTGAAAAGCAGACACCAGACAGCCCGGTCGTCCGGGATATATTCACTGCTTCAACGCAGTTGATTGATGCAATTGAAAGCGCCTATACGAATAAGTATTTCGCCCAAAACTGGTAAGCCCCGACGGCTCGAAAAACGTGCACCACCAACCCGCTCCGGCGGGTTTTTTGTTGACCAAACCCTGCGTCAGCCCAGCGCGCCCAGCCTTCCCCGTCAGTTCCGGGCACGCACCCGCCCTCTTCCGCACGCCCCCTTCACACCACAAAAACAACGGCGCGGGGAGATTTTACAAAAAATATTTGCGTTTCGCTATTGACAGATAATTAGCGTAACGCTACTATACATACCAACGCTTCAGCAAACGGGCAGTCCGCCAGCCTGTACACATGGCGGATAGGTCGATGAGCGCCGAATCGCTCGGGCAACCCTGACTGGCGGGGGAAACGGCCGGCGTAACGGGAGAACGAAAGCCCCGCGACAGACGGTGGAGAGACACCGTGACATAACCACGGAAAGACGTGGGCCGGGACAAACTTTGGGCGTCCTAGACACAACCCACTGGAGCCGGCTGACCGACGCAAAGACGTCCGAAGCGCGTATGCGTAGCGCCGTGGAAAGCGGCGCACATCCAATCCAAAGGGAATAGACATGAAAAAAGAATTGACGCGCAAAGGAAAAGAACAAACAGTCGAACAGCCCATTGTTGCTTACAAGGGGTTCGATCGGAATATGCAATGCCGGGGCTTCCAGTATGAAGTCGGCAAGACCTACAAGCATGAAGGGCGGGTAATGGTCTGCGATGCCGGGTTCCACTCCTGCGAGTATCCGCTTGACGTTCTCAGTTATTACCAACCTTCAAATAGTCGATTTGCTGTTGTCCATGCTTCAGGGCAAATAAGCCGCGAAAAAGCAGACGGTGATACGAAAATCGCCTCGTCCTCTATCTCCATTAAAGCGGAAATTAGCCCGGATTATCTTGTTGATTATGCTGCCGGTTGGTTGCTTTCCCATGCAGGTGTTGATAGTTATAAGAAAGACTACTCCGATAAAAACGTACTGTATTTTGACGGGGGCGTGCTGACGGTTGCCGGCTCGAGCAACAACCAGAGCCGTTCGGTAGCCGCCAATACATACAGTGACAAAAGCACCATCAACAATGGCAAAGAGTCGCTGGCGGTCAGCACGAAGTTTCGGACGGCGGCAATTAACATGGGCTCCGAATCGGTGGCCGCCGCCACTGGAAGGTATGCGTTGGCGTCCAGTACAGGGGGGTACTCAATAACGGCCGTCACAAATTTTGGCGCAGCCGCAACCAATAAGGGGAATTGCTCGGCGTCCGTCAGCACGGGAAGCTGTTCGGCGGCAAGCAACAGAGGTGGATATTCCGTCGCTGTCAGCATAGGCAATTCTTCGATTGCTACCAATACGGGTGAATCCTCAGTTGCTGTCAGTGCCGGGTGGCGTTCGCTTGCAACCAGCACAGGCAATCAATCAACGGCCGTATCTACCAATAATTACTCAGCGGCAGAGGTTACAGGTACAGATTCGGTGGCGGTTTCTTTGGGTATCAGCGGACGCGCCCGCGCACCGGCAGGGGGTGCCATTGTTCTTTGCTATCGCAGACTCATGGGGGAGGTATTACATATCCGCGCCAGCAAGGTCGGTGAGAACGGCATTAAGCCGGACACCTGGTACACGCTCAACGAGCGTGGCGAATTCGTGGAGGATTGTGGTGACGAATAAGCTGCTTAAAGCAATTGCTCAGTGCTGGCGTGGGTACAAAGCGCGCGCGCTGGAAATTGAGCTGCACGACATCAACCGCTTATTGCAGGAGTGCGCCGGCGAGCGCGAAGTCCTGCTCCGGCACCGCGAGCAGATACGCAAAGAGTTGTCTCGTGCCCGAGCACTGTGGCTGTCCGGCATGAAACCGGGCAAGCGGCGGTTTTTTGAGGTTGCATAACGGATAACGGAGAGAAAAATGAATCAAGCTGTTGTGAAAAAAGAAATGCTTCCTGCCTTTGCGATGCAGGAACGCGAATTGATCGAAGTGCTGCGCAGCTCGCTGTATCCGGGCGCGCAGGACGGGTCTATCAAAATGGTGATCGGTTATTGCCGGGCGTCCGGTCTTGATCCGATGCAAAAGCCAGTGCACATCGTGCCGATGTGGGACGGCAAAACGAAATCGATGCGCGACGTCATCATGCCCGGCATCGGTAGCTACCGGGTGCAGGCCGCACGATCGGGAGGCTATGCCGGCATCTCAGAACCTGAGTTTGGCGCGGATGTGACCGAAAACCTGGATGGCGTGCAAATTACTTACCCGTCCTGGTGCCGTGTTGTCGTCAAGCGCTTGTTGTCTAACGGCGCGATCGCGGAATTTGCCGCAACAGAACGCTGGACAGAAAACTATGCCACCGCCAAAAAAGACAGCGCACAACCGAATGCTATGTGGCGTCGGCGTCCATATGCGCAGTTAGCCAAATGCGCTGAGGCGCAAGCGCTGCGCAAAGCATTTCCTGAGGTAGGCGCGCAGCCCACGGCGGACGAGATGGAAGGACGTCCGTTTGATTATGGCGGCGACGTAATTGACGAACGGACAGGCGAGATTGTGAGCGAAAAGCCGCAAGAACCTCAACCGCTGCCGCCCTACCCGGCCGAGAAATTCCGCGCGAACCTGCCGGCGTGGCATGCCGCCATCGACGCCGGGCGCATCACGCCCGACCAGATTATCACCAAGGTATCCAGCGCCTACACGCTTACGCGCGAGCAAATCGAGGCGCTGAATCTTCCGCCCAAATCCCCTGAAACCATCCACGATCCGGAGGCATAAACATGATCACTCACAAACTGCAACAAGGCACGCCGGAATGGCATGCGTTCCGCGCCGCGCATTTTTCCGCCAGCGACGCGCCGGTCATGCTTGGCGAATCGCCCTACAAAACCCGCGACCAGTTGTTGCGCGAGAAGAAGCTCGGCATCACGCCGGATGTTGATGCGGCGACACAGCGCCGTTATGACGACGGACATCGTTTCGAGGCGCTTGCCCGCCCGCTTGCAGAAAACATTATCGGTGAGGAACTGTTTCCGGCAACGCTTTCCGAAGGCAAGCTGTCCGCCAGTTTCGATGGGTTGACGATGCTCAACGATATTTGCTTTGAGCATAAAACGCTTAACGATGCGATCGCCGGGTGCGAAGGCAATCTACCCATCTATTACCGCATCCAGATGGAGCAACAGATGCTCGTATCGGGGGCGAAGAAATGCCTGTTTGTCGCATCGCAATGGGATGAAGACAATCAGCTTGTCGGCAATTTGTATCAGGTGTGGTATCTGCCCGACCCCGATTTGCGCCGGCGCATCATCGACGGCTGGGCGCAGTTTGAGCGTGATCTGGAGGCCTACCAGCCCAAAGAAGCAGCGCTTGAAGCCGTCGGCCGCGCGCCTGAAGCCCTGCCTGCCCTGCATATCGAAATTTCCGGCGCGGTGACTGCATCGAATCTCGATGCATTCAGGGATCGCGCAATCGCGGTTTTTCGAAACATCAAGACCGACCTGGCAACGGACGATGATTTTGCCGATGCCGACAAGACCGCTAAATGGTGCAAGGCCGTCGAGGAGCGGCTGGACGCGGCCAAGCAGCACGCACTCTCGCAGACGGCGAGTATTGATGCACTGTTCAATGCCATTGACGCCATTCGCGAAGAGGCACGGCAAAAGCGCCTGACGTTGGAAAAACTCGTCAAGCAGCGCAAGGAGCAACTCCGCGCAGAATCCGTCGCCTCGGCGCAGCGCGAACTGGCAAAACACGTGGCGGAATTGCAGGCTGAAATTCTTTCCGTCCGGTTGGAGATTCCCGCCGTCGATTTCGGCAGCGTGATCAAAGGGCTTAAAACCCTGTCCAGCATCCGCGATGCGCTGGATACGGCGCTGGCAAACGCAAAGATCGAAGCCAATGCCCGCGCCCGCGATGTACGCGAAAAGCTCGCTTGGCTGTCCGATCATGCCGCCGGGCGTGAATCGCTTTTGCCCGACCTGCAACAGATTATCGGCAAACCGATGGAGGATTTTTGCCTGACGGTCAATAGCCGTATCGAGCGGGCGGAGAAAGAGGCCGCAGAACGCGCACATGCAGAATCCGTCGCCTCGGCGCAGCGCGAACTGGCAGAACAGGCTGATGAGCAGGCGGCTACGCAGCCGAAACCGGCGGAATCCGCTCGTGCGCCATCACGCCGCCTGTCGCTGGAGAAAATCTGCGAACTGCTGGGCATGGGCGTGTCGCACGACCTGCTGATGGTACTGGGATTCGATGCCGAAAAGACGCGCTCAGGCGTGATGTACAGCGCTGACGACTTTATCGGTATCTGCCAGGCGCTTATCGATCACATCAAAAATGTCGCAGATGATTGGCAGGCCGAGGGGGATGCAAAATGAAGATCACCAAAGAACAAATTGCATCCTGGGATGCATGCCAGGATGGGTATAAATGGTTCCTACGCAGATTTCCCGAAGGCAACGCGGAGTACCAGGATGTACTTAATGCGCTTGCTAAGGACGATAGGCCCGACTATGCCGAGTGGTTGATGAGCTATGCTGGGCCAGACATGGCTGCGGTCATTGAGGCCGATGAGATTGCCGACTGCAAACATTTTTTCGCGGCCGGCGAGCTCATCGTTGAAACAACGATAATTGTTCCCGGATCGATACGTGCCGGACGTAGCATCAGGGCTGGCGGTGTTATCCAGGCTGGCGGGGGCGTCAGGGCTGGCGATTGCATCGATGCGGGCGGTGGCATTGATGCGGGCGGTGGCATCTGGGCTGGAGGTAGCATCAGGTCTGACTACGACATTGAGGCGGATTATTGCATTAAGGCTGGCGGGGGCATTAGGGTTGACGACAGCATCAGGGCTGGCGGGTGCATCAAAGCTGTCAGGGGAATCAAGGCTGCCGACGACATCGAGACGGGTGATTGCATTGAAGCGGGCGGCGGCATCGAGGCGGGTGGTTGTATCAGTGCTGGCCGGGGCATCAGTGCTGGCAAGGGTATCAAAGCGGGTGATGACTTTGGAGTATTTGCCGGACTCAGAATCAGGTTGCCAGACTGGGCAAAATTCGCGCGCGTCGTTTCTAAAAACAAACCCAAAAATTTGGTGAGTGGTTACTGGGTGCCTGCAATTGCCGAGGAGAAGGCAGCATGAAGCTCATCGGCCTGTGCAGGCTGGGGCGTGACGCCGAGCTGCGCTATACGACAATCGGCCGACATGTTGCCAGCCTGTCGCTCGCCTACAACTACGGACACAAATACGATCGCCAATCCCAATGCCAATGGATCGAGGCCAGTCTATGGGGCGATCAAGCGGAACGGCTTGCGCCGTATCTGCTCAAGGGCACGCTGGTCCACGTCATCCTGCGCGATGTGCATGTCGAAACCTACGAAGGCCGCAATGGTTCCGGCGCAAATCTGGTCGGAACGGTCATGGACATCGAGTTTGCGGGCGGAAAGCGCGCAGACGATGGACAAAAACCGGTTCCCACACAAAGACCAGCGCCCGCACAAAAACCACAAAGGCAGGCCCCAGCCTATGACGATGACGATGACGACGACATTCCATTTTGAATTTTTCAACGAGAAAGGAGTAGTGAAATGAAAAGACCGTTAAACGAAAACATGACCGGGGTACGCATCGAAACTGATGAGGGCGACCTGTTGCCGGTCATGGATGTGGCGGGCAGCAAGCTCTGCGAGCTAGTCGATGCCGTATCCAAAACGCAGAAACAAGGGACGCTGACGTTAAAAATCAGCGTCAAACCCTCGACCGCCGGCGCAATGGCAATCAAGGCCGACGTCACCATAAACAAGCCGAAGGGTATGCCCGCTGAATTGTTGTTGTGGGCTACGCCGGAAGGCAATCTCATTGCTGAAGACCCGCGCCAGAACAAGCTTGATCTTAAACCGGTCAAGTCTGCCGAAGTGCGCGAACTGAAAAGCGTTTCTGTTTAATTTTTATTGAGGCAAAAACATGTACACCAAAGACATCAACAACAATACCGCCAATGCCGATAACTGCATCGAATCGCTGAAAGGCATCATTGCGTCGGCAATGCAACCTGTCACCGAGCACGGCGGCATTCCGTTTGTCGCGCTGGAAGAGCGCTATAGCGTCCGCGATCTCGAAAATCTGTTACCTGTTCCCAGCCGGAAACGCGGCGATATTCAAACGGGTGATTCGGAAAGCTTCATTTTCTACATGAACAGACACGGCGCTCAGGATAAAAGCGTCATTTATGCGGACGTGGATACCGAGAAAGGCAAATTGAACCTGTGCGGCGTAATCGACGATCACACGGCAAAACAGCCTGCCTGGCGAGGTCATCTGTGCCGATTAGAACCCAAGCTCTCGGTCGAATGGAAAAGATGGAGAGGCGACAACAAGCGGAACTTCTCGCAATCGGATTTTGCCGCCTGGCTGGAAGAAAACCTGCCTGACATTGCCACGGTTGAAGGCATGCCGACCGGCGCTGAAATGCTTCAAATGGCGCTTGAGTTTGAGGCCAATGCTGAAAAACGCCTGCGCAGCAAAACCAATCTGCAAAGCGGCGGCGTGCAGTTTGAATTCGTCGATGACGAAACAAAAGACACCCGCACCCGGATGCGCGTCTTTGAGCGCTTCACGATCGGCATCCCGGTTTTTTACGGGAGCAGCAGCGCATATCCGATTGAGGCGCGCCTGAAGTACCGCGTGAAAGACGGGGTGGTGATGTTCTGGTACGAACTGATCCGCCCAGACAGAGTATTCAAGACCGCTGTCGATGAGGAACTGGCAAAAATCAAGGATGCCACAAAAATGTCAGTGATTCTGGGTAACCCTGGCCTAGATGACGACGACGAAGATTAATCGCTGAATGAGCGCGGGCGCATTACAAGTGCGCTCGCGGATACTGGAAGACAAACAATGGATAAACGGATTAAGCAAAACAAATCAGACAAAACGCGGGTACAAGAGCACCCGATCATGTTTAATAGCCAAATGGTACGCGCCATCCTGGATAGGCATAAGACACAGACAAGGCGACCAGTGAAACCGATGAAGCACCCGTATGGAGAGTGGTTATCTGTTGAGGAGGTTGTCGGCGAAATAAAAGCGGAGACAGGTGCTGTAATTTGTCCGTTTGGTCGCAAGGGCGACCGGCTATGGGTGCGCGAAACGTGGAACATGTTCGATCCGTGGGTTGGGGTTTTTTACGCGGCAGACGATCACTCATGCGGCATCGGAGAATACGACGACCCAGACCACATTGAACCTCACAACATGCGCTGGAAGCCAAGCATCCACATGCCGCGCTGGGCCAGCCGTATCACGCTACAAATTACAAAAGCGCGAGTAGAGCAGCTGCGCGAAATCACAGCCGAAGACGCGGCCGCAGAAGGTTTTGCTGGGCACGATCCGATTGCCGGGTTTGCTGATGCGTGGAACGAAATCTACGGTGGTTCTTCGTGGGCGGACAACCCGTGGGTATGGGTGATTGAGTTTATGCGGGTCAAGCTGTGACAGTCCAGACAATCCTCAATCCCTGTTGCGGCAGCGCTCTGCCCGATAAGGCTGTTGTTCAGACATCTCAGCCGGTCTGCCGCCGCTGCGGCGGCCTGATGAAACCGGGAATCGCGCTTGAACAAACCTATACCGGCAGCCCGGATTTTCCGGGCGGCGAGGTTGTCACCATGTCGCCCGGTGGGCCTGGGCGGATGGTGCGATGTATGAAATGCGAGAAATGCGGATGGAGCGTGAGATGAGCGCGCCAAGTAACCGAAAGGAGAAACAATGATGAGAACACCGCTATTTATGGGAGAGGCTTTGTTTCAGAAAATGTATGACAAATTGTTTTTACGCGGATTGCGTGACAGTTTTGCAGCACATCTTCTTCCTGCTGTCTATGAGTCATTCGCAATCGACGATAGAAATGATTGCCTGCCGTCGATTGGGATTGGTCCGGAGGAGTTTAGACGGCGCATTGTTGAGGAGGTGTGGCTGTTGGCCGATGCCATGGTCCAGGAGCGGGAAAGGCGCATAAAAGAAGATGTGTAAGATGAGCGTAGAAATCATCACTGCAATCGGGGAATGGATAGTTATCCCCATTTGCGTGGTTGCTGTCATGTGGAGATATTTATGAGACCTGAAATACTTTATTGCGCCGAAGGCGTTGAATTGGTTGTCGGGCTTGATAGCTATTTAAGCGGAGCCGCAAAGAAATTCTTTGAATTACACCCGAAGGCATGCATAGTAAAAGTTGTGGTGTACGAAAGCGTCCCGCCGGAGAGGTTTATTAATATTGAATGTCTGGTAAACGACATGACCGCTCGCGCCTCGCGTTTTTCCGCTGCTCCATATCCCGCAGTGCCGTACCCAGGCGAGCCAGAACACCTTTCTGACGTGTTTCAGTATGCGATGCAAGATAGCGAGCTCCGGTCAGACTTTGTGAAGAAGATGTCTGATTGGATTGCCCGGAATTGCAGGGGGGCGTTCTTGAAAAAGATTGGCGAGGAAGAAGCCGACATATTCTGGCTCGCTCATATGGGCTACATCAGTGACGAACCAAGCGCTAACTCGGACTCGGCATGACTCGCGACCCAGCCATTATTGATTTAGTTGGCTACGCCGTACAGCGCGCCATTGAGGCGCGGCCGCGCCCATCCAGCGTAACTCAGCGCCAGGCAGCCGAAATGCTGTCTGTGAGCCAGGCGACCGTTTCGCGCCTGGTGCGCACCGGTAAGCTCAAACTCAACGGCGTCGGACAGATTCCAATTGCCGAGATTGACCGGCTATTAGCTGTTGCCTGATCTGTTCCGGCGTCGGGTTGTAGTACGTCATCGCGCGCTTTGGGTTGCGCCAACCAAAAATCTTGCACAAGGTCAGCACATCAACACGCCCCGCCAGCCGCGTAGCCGCAGTATGTCGCGTGTCGTGAAACGTGAATCCTGATAGTCCGGCGCGGGCGCGGTATTTGCGGAACAGTGCATCAAGCGTCGCTGATTTCAGGCCGAACACATACACCTCATCCCAGCCGCGCATCGCCTCGATGATACGTTCCGTGTGATGGAGGGTCGGCACAAACCGCCGGCCTGTTTTCCCCGCGCCAATCTCATCCCCTGTGACGATTAAATGACCGTCGCGCAAATCATCCCATTTTAATTTGCAAATCTCCCCTGCCCGCATCCCCGTCCGTAGCGCGAACAAGAATGCGCACGCGACCGCTTGGCCAACACTGCGGCAGCGGCCGGGCTGGTAACCCATCGTCCGCAGCATGATGCGTGTCTGCGAGAGCGTAATCAGCACTTCTCGATGTTCCGGCTCGCGCGGTTTGCGCACGTCGCGGGCAGGATTTGTGTCGATCCAGCGCCATTCGCGCCGGGCGCTTTCGAGCGCCGACGAAACCAGCGAGATTTCGCGGCGGATCGTGGATGTAGATACCTGTTTCATCCGGGCATCACGCCAAGCGCCAATATCGTCCGGTACCAGATCGGTCAGGCGTTTCGCCGCCGGGAATGTCGGGTCGGCCAGGAATGCCGCTATTCTGATTGTTTCCCATCGCTCCCCACGATGGGTTGGGGAGATTTCGTCAGCGTAGCGTTTCAGGGTGTCGCCCAGGGTTTTGTCGCCCCCCGCTTTTCCGGCGCGTAGCTCTTTCTCACGCTGATACGCCCAGGCTTCCGCCTCACGCTTGAGGCGGAAAAGCTTTGAATCGCGCTGCCCACCGACATAGACCTGCGCCCGGTAGCCTCGCCCTGTGTGCTGAATTGACGCCATGGGGAATCTCTTGGGGAATTTTTGGGGAGTCCATTGTAATTTTTGTTGTTTTGGCGCTCAAATTTATTTCAGCGGGGTGTTGTAACTTGTTGTTTTGAAAGATTTGACGTGTTCAGCGCGTCAAAACAAATCATTTTATGGTGCCGACGATGAGACTCGAACTCATACGACCGAAGTCACTACCCCCTCAAGATAGCGTGTCTACCAATTTCACCACGTCGGCACACCCAAACAACCGGCAACGGGTACTACGAAAGAAAAATCCGCCACCTTAAAAAACAAGCTGTTACTTTGGAATATCTTTGGCCTTTGAAGCAGAATCCGCAGGAGCCGGGACTTCTTCCCCCGCTGCGGGAGCAGTCACAGCTTCAGGGGCGGATTTTACCGCATCCTCCATCACACTACCAGTTGTCTTTGGCGCATTTGAGGCAAAATACGCCAAAGACAGGCTTGTCAGGAAAAACACGACGGCAAGCACTGCCGTCGTACGGCTAAGAAAGTTGGCTGAACCGGCGGCGCCGAACAGGCTACCCGAAGCGCCACTACCAAAAGTCGCGCCCATATCCGCACCTTTGCCGTGTTGTACCAGCACCAGCCCAACGATCCCGACTGCTGCCAAAACATGCAGCGTCAGCGCTAATGAAAAAAGAAACTCCATAAATAATCCTTGCTTTATTAAGCCTGGGGCGCAGCCTGGCAAATTGCCAGAAAATCACTCGCCACCAGCGAAGCACCACCGATCAACCCACCATCGATATCGGGCATGCCGAATAGCTCTGCGGCATTCGACGGCTTAACGCTCCCACCATAAAGAATCTGCAAACCTTCAGCAACCTTGACATCAGCGCGCGCCACCTGCGCCCGAATAGCGGCATGGACTTCCTGCGCTTGCGCACTACTGGCTGTTTTACCGGTACCAATTGCCCAAACAGGCTCATACGCGACAACAGCCTTGGAAAAAGCCGCAATGCCGGCGCGATCAATCGCAGCGGCGACCTGCTTTGCGACAACCTCCCCCGTCTTTCCGGTTTCACGTTCAGCCAGCGTTTCGCCAACGCACAATATCGGCTGTAAACCGCCCGCCAGCGCCACGGCAAACTTCTCAGCAACCAGCGCATTATTTTCACCATACAGCGTACGCCGTTCCGAATGCCCGACCAGCACATAGCGGCAGGCAAAATCACGCAGCATTGATGCGGCAACTTCGCCAGTAAATGCACCAGAATCCTTTTCGCTCAGATTCTGTGCCCCCCACGCCAGAGACGTTTTAGCCAGCAACGCCTGCGCCTGCGCCAGGTAGGGAAACGGCACGCAGACAGCAACAGCAACGCCACACGCATCCGTAATACCTGCCGATAGTTCCTTGAGAAGCGACTGGTTGGCCTGCAAACTGCCGTTCATTTTCCAGTTACCTACAACCAATTTTTGACGCATGACACACCTGTCGAAAAAATGCGATTTTATCAATGCCCCCCAGTTCCGGTCAATGTAACACCATTGGAAATACCATTTCAGCTTGCGGACTTACGGCATCATATACGGCTCCATCGCGCATTTGCCGGCGTTCTGCTTTTTTCACACGATTCGGACACCAATCGTGCCTTGCGCTCATTTTGATGATCGCCCCCCGCGCGGCGGCAAGGTCCTAATTTTCGGTTTTTTGGCCGGATTCCCGTGCCGCTTATCTCCTGTTCCTGCCGGTTGAAAATTCGGCACCAGATGCCGCTTGCCATTGCCGATCAGATTAGCACGCCCCATTTGTTTCAGTGCCTCGCGCAACAACGGCCAATTATCAGGATCGTGATAACGCAAGAAAGCCTTATGCAGACGGCGCTGGCGTGCACCGCGTACAGTGCTGACCCGTGGCGCATCACGCGTTACCTTTTTCAGCGGATTACGTCCGCTGCGGAACATCGTCGTCGCCAGCGCCATGGGCGTCGGCAGGAAAGTTTGCACCTGATCGAGTCGGAAACCGTTCCGTTTGAGCCAGAGGGCCAGATTGAGCATATCCTCATCGCCCGTCCCCGGATGCGCCGCGATAAAGTAAGGAATCAGGTATTGTTCCTTGCCCGCGTCCCGCGATGCCTTATCGAAAAGCCGTTTGAATTGATCATATGCACCGATACCTGGCTTCATCATGTACGCAAGAGGTCCCGGCTCCGTGTGTTCCGGCGCAATTTTCAAATAACCGCCGACATGATGCGCCACCAGCTCTCTAATGTACTCCGGCGAACGCACAGCCAAATCGTAGCGCAACCCGGAACTGATCAGAATGCGCTTGATGCCTGGCACAGCGCGCGCCTTGCGATATAAATCGATCAGCGGCGCATGGTCGGTGATGAGATTGTGGCAAATATCGGGAAAAACGCACGACAGCCGTCGACAGGCCGACTCGATGTGCTTATCCCGGCAAGCCATACGGTACATGTTGGCTGTCGGCCCACCGAGATCGGAAATAATGCCGGTAAAGCCCGGCGTTTTGTCGCGGATATCCTTGATCTCCCGTAATACAGAAGCTTCCGAGCGGCTCTGGATGATGCGCCCTTCATGCTCGGTAATCGAACAGAACGTGCAACCGCCGAAGCAGCCGCGCATGATATTGATCGAAAAACGGATCATCTCGTAGGCGGGAATTCTGGCCTGCCCGTAAGCAGGATGCGGTTTGCGCTGGAAAGGCAGGTCATAGACGCCATCCATTTCCGCCGTCGTCAGCGGTATCGGCGGCGGATTGAGCCAGACATCGCGCGCACCATGCGCCTGAACCAAAGCACGCGCGTTACCAGGATTCGATTCCAGATGCAAGGTACGCGAAGCATGTGTGTACAGCACCGGGTCATCACGCACCTGTTCATAGGACGGCAGACGAATCACGGTACGCGAACGCGCAGCAATATGCCCGGCATTTTCGGGCTTCCCGGATTTTATGGCGGATTTGCTGGCACGATCCTGCCAGTGTGCCTGACGATCTTGCGCATAAAAAATCAGCGGTTGTGCCGCCACTTTTTTCACAGACGCTTTTTCCGCTTTTTCATATTGCACGGAGCTTGCTGACGTTTTCGCCATTGCCAGGCAATCCTGGCGTACCGCCTCGCCATAGGGATTAGCAGGGCGGTCAAGCCGTCCCGGCGTATCGACACGGGTTGAATCGATTTCCGTCCAATCGTCTGCCGGCAACCAGCCCCGCGCCGTCATGAAAGCCGTACCGCGCAGGTCACGGATGGCGGCAATCGGCTCACCCATCGCCAGGCGATGCGCCAGCGCGACCATGGCACGCTCGGCATTGCCATAGATCAACATATCGGCCTTTGCATCCGGCAGCACTGAACGCCGCACGGTATCCGACCAGTAGTCGTAATGGGCGACGCGGCGCAGGCTGGCTTCAATCGCCCCGATCACGACATTTGCCTCCGGATACGCCTCCCGACAGCGCTGCGCATAGACGATCACAGCGCGGTCTGGGCGGCGATTCGGCGCGCCGTCCGGCGTATAGGCGTCATCGGAGCGAATCTTGCGGTCAGCCGTATAACGGTTGACCATCGAATCCATGTTGCCGGCCGATACGCCGAAAAAGAGATTCGGCCGGCCAAGCACGCGGAAAGGCTCGGCCGAATGCCAGTCAGGCTGGGCAATGATGCCCACGCGAAAGCCCTGTGCTTCGAGCAGGCGCCCGATCAGCGCCGTACTAAAGCTCGGATGATCAATATAGGCATCGCCGGAAACGATGATCACATCACAGGAATCCCAACCCAGCGCCTCCATTTCTTCACGTGACATCGGCAGAAACGGTGCAATGCCAAAACGCTTCGCCCAATATGGGCGATAGGAAAACAGCGGCTTGGGCAATGCGCTATTTGGCATCTTCGGCTTCATAAACTTGTATACGCTGGCCCATCGCCGCCTTGCGGCGGCGTCCATTCAATATTTTGCAGCGGATCCTTGATATCGCAGGTTCTGCAATGCAGGCAGTTTTGCGCATCGATCTGCAAACGCGGCGCGCGCTCCGGCCCCTCGTGCAGACCCCTATACACGCCGGCCGGGCAGTAACGCTGCTCCGGGGCATCGTACTTGGCGAGATTAACGGAAACCGGCAAACGCTCATCCTTAAGATGCAAATGAACGGGCTGATCTTTTTCATAACGCAGATTTGCCAGGAACACAGACGACGGCCGGTCAAACGTCAATACGCCATCCGCCGGCGGATAGGCAATTGGCGAAAAAGCAGCCGCAGAACGCAAAGCAACATGATCCAGCACGCTGACACGCAACGTCCACGGCACATTGCCGGCAAACAGTTTCTGCTCGGCGGCGAACAGTGTGCTGCCGAAATACAGCCCTGCTTTCGTCAACCAAGGCTTAAAGTTGCGCGTCGCCCACAGTTCATCGTGCAGCCAACTGCGGCAAAATGCCTGCGGATACGCGCTCAGCACATCGCCCGCGCGGCCTGCCCTCAGCGCCGCAGAACAGGCGTCCGCTGCCAGCATGCCGGACAAGATGGCGCTATGCACGCCCTTGCCGCGCGCCGCATTGAGAAAACCGGCCGCATCGCCGATCAGCGCACCGCCGGGAAATACCAGCCGGGGCATGGCCTGCAGCCCACCAGATGCAACGCTGTTGGCCCCATAAGCAACGCGCCGCCCCCCGTGTAAACAGGCGCGGATACGCGGATGTGTCTTAAAGCGCTGAAATTCCTCAAAAGGGGATAGATAAGGATTGGCGTACCCCAGCCCGACGACGAACCCGACAGCAACCCGCCGATCTTGCTGGTGATACAAAAAACCGCCGCCATAGGTATCCGGCTTCAGCGGCCAACCGCAGGTATGCAGGACACGGCCCGGAGCATGGTTTTCCGGCCGCACTTCCCAGACTTCCTTGATCCCCAGTCCATATGTTTGCGGCGCGGCACCCTCATCCAGGCGATATTGCTCGATCAGTCGCTTTCCGAGATACGCGCGACACCCTTCAGCAAACAGCGTGTATTTGCCGCGCAGCGCCATTCCCGGTTGAAAGTCCGGACCCGGCGAACCGTCTCGGAGACGCCCGAAATCCCCAGTAATCACGCCATTGACGACGCGTTCGCCATCCACGGTATCTCCCAGAAGAATTTCAGTCGCCGCAAAACCGGAGAAAATCTCGACCCCCAGGGTCTCGGCCTGCTGCGCCAGCCAGCGGCACAAATCGCCAAGCGAAACAAGGTAAGTGCCGGCCTGACGGAAACAGGCAGGCAACAGTCGATGCGGGATCTGGATGCTGCCGCGCTCGGATAGCCAGAAAAACGCCTCTTCCGATACGGCGAGTTTGAGCGGCGAATCCTGTTCCCGCCAATCAGGCAGCAATTCATCCAATGCGCGCGGATCGACGATGGCGCCGGAAAGCGTGTGTCCGCCAATTTCGGCGGCTTTTTCAATCAAGCAAACGCTGATTTCCCGCCCGTTCGCCTGCGCTTGCCGTTTAAGGCGAATCGCCGCCGATAATCCCGCCGGACCGCCGCCCACGATGACGACATCAAATTCGACGCTCTCACGCCCCATGACATCACGCTTTTTTACTCATTGCAGCCAGCGCTCGCGTCAGCGCCGGCACGGCATCGAAGAGATCGGCAACCAGCCCATAATCGGCAACTTTGAAAATCGGCGCTTCCGGATCTTTGTCGATTGCAACGATGACTCGCGCCTCCTTAACGCCGGCCAGATGCTGAATTGCGCCCGAAATTCCCACGGCAATGTAAAGCTCCGGGGCAATGATTCGCCCTGTCTGGCCAATCTGTAGCGCATTGGCGGCATATCCCGCGCTGACCGCGCCATAGCTGGCGCCCAGCGCCGCCCCCAGCTGCTCGGCCAACGGCGTCAGCAGCATCGTAAAGTTCTCGGCGCTCCCCAGACCACGGCCGCCCGCGACGACGATACGCGCGGCATCCAGGGATGGCGAGGTTTTTCCGCCCTCTATGTTCATCGTACACCGGCGTTCAAGCAGCACCGCCGCTGCGGCAACCGCCGGCAAGGTTGCGGGGGCAGGCGCAACGACTGTCATTGCGGCCTGGCCGCACTGCTCATCCCAGCTGCCACGCCTGCTATCCCCATTCGTTTCCGCATCATCGCTTGCCGTTGCCAAGCTCGCCGCCCGAAGCGTCAGAATTTTTACCGGATCGCCGCTGCGCACCGTCAACAGCGCATTACCCGCATACACGGGCCGAACAAAGGTGTCGGGCGATGCAATACGCACGACGCCAGTGATCGGCTCGACCCCCAGCAAGGCGCCGAGGCGCGACAGTACATTGCGGAAATATCCTGAATCCGCCGCCAAAATATGCGTATAACCGCCTGCATGCGCCAGGATCAACGCTGCCGTATCTTCCGCTCTCGGAGCAGCCTCATTGGCAGAGGCATATGCAGTTTCGGCAATCTTCACCAGCGAAACGCCCGGCAACGCCGCCGCTGCGCGGGCGGCCAAGGCCGAAGCAGCATCACTGCCATCATTGATCAGCACATGCACTTCGCCGCCCAATTGTCGGGCGGCTGACACGATTGGAGGCACCGTCTTGCTGAGGCCGTCCCCGGTATTTTCCGCAATGACCAGTACACGAATCCCGGAAGAAATACCAGAAACGACGGGGGCAAAAGGGCTGGGAGACATGGAAGGCCTATCAGAGCACTTGCGCTTCATCGCGCAGACATCTAATCAACTCGCAAACATCGGCGACGCGAACGCCCGCTCGGCGTGGCGGTGGTGCGCTTATCGATACCTGCGCCAGCCGCGAGCCAACATCAATGCCCAATGCCTCCGGCCTCAGCGTATCCAAAGGTTTTTTCTTCGCTTTCATCAGATTGGGCAACGTCACGTAGCGCGGCGTATTCAGCCCCAATTCAACGGTTAATAGCGCCGGAAGCCGCAGCTGCCAGGCTTCGCATCCATCGTCAGTTTCGCATGTCGCCAAAATCTGCCCTTCAGAAACATTTAGATGGGAAACGCGCGTCGCCAGCGGCCAGTCAAGCAAGGCAGCGAGCATCGTACCTGTCTGACCGGCATCGCTATCGATCGCCTGTTTGCCGCAGATGACAAGACCCGGCAATTCTTGCCGGCACAGCGCTACCAGCACTCTGGCCACAGCCAGTGGCTGAAGCTCGATGCCGGTTTCAATGAGGATGGCGCGGTCAGCCCCCATCGCCAGTGCAGTGCGCAGCGTTTCTGCGCAAGCGGGTACACCACAGGAGACGGCAATGATCTCATTTGCCGCCCCGCTTTCCTTGAGGCGAACGGCGGCCTCAACGGCAATTTCATCAAACGGATTCATGCTCATCCTGACCCCAGCCGTCTCTACGTCCGTGCCATCGCCCTTGATGCGGATCGCCACACAGGAGTCGATGACCCGTTTGACGGGCACCAAGATTTTCCCGATTTCAGGCCGCTGCATGGATTATTCCTTCATTGCTTCGGCAGATCAGACGCTTGTCTGGCGCGATTGCACGGGACCAGCGGAAATTCGACAGGATGGATGGGAGGATTAACAAAAACACGCGCAAAGCACACAGGGAATGCGATATAAGAAAGAAGAAGCAAAGAAAAAGCCAATCCCAAAGGATTGGCCCAAACACTTCGTTGGGGCGATGTAGCGGGATCGAACCGCTGACCCACGGAATCACAATCCGTTGCTCTACCAACTGAGCTAACATCGCCATCGTATCTATTTCTGGCGCGCCCGGCGAGACTCGAACTCACAACCCCCGGCTTAGAAGGCCGGTGCTCTATCCGGTTGAGCTACGGGCGCCAGGTGCCGATGAATACGTATCCCTCGGGACATATCACAAGCCTTCGGCGAGGACTTGCCATTCTATTCTGGTCGGGGCGGTGGGATTCGAACTCACGACCCTCTGCTCCCAAAGCAGATGCGCTACCAGGCTGCGCTACGCCCCGAAGAAGCGCGCATTTTACCGATAGCATTGATTCTGGTCAATCCTGGAGCAAAAAAGCACACGACCCAGAGAAAAAGGCAAGTCAAACCAGTAACACATTTTTTCGCTCATCAGCTGACTAGAAAAAAGTGGAGAGAGCAGTTATTGTACACTTTTGATTTGGCTGCTATCTGAATATCGCCTGCTCAGCTAGTTGCAGCACGCGCTGTTTTTTGATATGAAGCCGATTTTCCACCACGATTGCTTGACTTTCAGACATGCCAGAACGATCGCGCTCGAAAGAGAAAAACATTCCTCCTTATGTCCCTAAAAAGGGAGAGGAATACATGAATCCACGCCAGCTCGCCCATTTCCGGAATATTCTGGAATCACTCAAGGCTGGCCTGATGAAGGATATTGAGCGAACGGTGCAAACCATGCAGGACGAAGCAACCGTTTTCGCCGATCCCAACGATCGTGCCAGCCAGGAAACCGATATCGCCATCGAGCTGCGTAACCGTGATCGCGAACGTAAGCTGATAAAGAAAATCGACGACACGATCGCCATGATCAATAGCGGTGATTATGGTTATTGCAGTGCTTGCGGTGTTGAAATCGGCATCAAGCGCCTGGAAGCACGCCCGACGGCCTCGCTGTGCATCGACTGCAAAACCCTCGAGGAAGTGCGCGAAAAGCAAGTCGCCAAGTAACACGGCCGTGGGTTGCGGGCTGTAGGCTGTATTTTTTTCCTGCACCGCTCGCCGAAACTTACCAAGAAAAAGCCACCCGGAACAGGGTGGCTTTTTCGTCTTCAGGCAAAATTTAGTACTGAACTACTGGGAACCCCCTGCCGCGCCGCTATCCTCCGCGGTGATCGCTTTCATCGACAGGCGAATACGCCCTTTTTCATCCGCCTCAAGCACTTTGACGCGAACCTTCTGGCCATCCTTGAGGTAGTCTGAAACCGCATTGACGCGCTCGTTGGCAATTTGCGAGATATGCAGCAGACCGTCACGCCCTGGCAAAATGCTGACGATAGCGCCGAAATCCAGCAGCTTGAGCACGGTGCCCTCGTAAATCTTGCCCACTTCCACATCCGCCGTAATCGACTCAATGCGCGATCTGGCGGCATCTGCCGCTTCAGCATTGACCGAGGCGATCGTGATCGTACCGTCTTCCTTGATATCAATCGTCGTGCCGGTTTCTTCGGTAATCGCACGGATAACCGCGCCTCCCTTGCCGATCACGTCGCGAATCTTGTCCGGATTGATCTTCATCGTATACAGGCGCGGTGCATAGTTGGAAACCTCCTGACGCGGCGCAGCAACTGCTGCCTGCATTTTTGCGAGGATATGCAGACGCGCTTCTTTTGCCTGAGCCAGCGCCACCTGCATGATTTCCTTGGTAATGCCCTGGATCTTGATGTCCATTTGCAAGGCGGTCACGCCTGTATCAGTACCGGCCACCTTAAAGTCCATATCGCCGAGATGATCTTCATCGCCCAGAATATCCGTCAGCACGGCAAAGCGGTTACCTTCCTTGATCAGCCCCATAGCAATACCGGCAACGTGCGCCTTGAGCGGCACGCCGGCATCCATCAGCGCCAGCGTCGAACCGCAGACCGAGGCCATTGAGCTGGAGCCATTTGATTCGGTGATTTCCGAAACGACACGCATGGTATAGGAAAAATCCTCGGTTTTCGGCAGCACGGCAACCATCGCCCGTTTGGCTAGACGTCCGTGACCGATCTCACGCCGCTTCGGCGACCCGACACGACCGCACTCACCCGTCGCATACGGCGGGAAATTGTAATGCAGCATAAAGCGCTCACGCGTTTCACCGGACAGTGCATCAATAATCTGCTCATCGCGACCCGTTCCGAGTGTCGCGACAACTAGGGCTTGCGTTTCACCGCGCGTAAATAGCGCCGAACCATGGGTACGCGGCAACACGCCGGAACGAATGGCAATCGGGCGAACGGTACGTGTATCACGCCCGTCAATACGCGGCTCTCCGGCCAGAATACGGCCGCGAACGATGCGTGATTCGATATCAAACAGCAGGTTGCCGATCGTCGCCGCATCCGGCGCATTCTCACCCACTGTCAGCGTTTCGATCGCCCGGGCAGAAATTTCACTAAGTCGCTGCGTACGCTCCTGTTTACTGGTAATGCGGAAAGCTTCCTGAACATCCGCCTCAACCAGCGCATTCAATTTGGCGACAAGTTCTTCATCTTTGGGCGCGGGTGTCCAGTCCCATTCAGGCTTACCCCCTTCGTCAACGAACTCATTGATGGCATTGATGGCAGTCTGCATCTGCTCATGGCCGAAAACCACCGCACCGAGCATAACGTCTTCCGGCAGAATATCCGCTTCCGACTCGACCATCAGTACGGCCGCCTGTGTACCGGCGACAACGAGATCAAGGCGACTATCCTTGAGCTGCGTCTGGGTCGGATTAAGTATGTACTGGTCATTGATGTAACCCACGCGCGCAGCGCCAATCGGTCCATTGAAAGGAATACCGGAAACCGCCAGCGCCGCCGAAGCACCGATCATTGCCGGGATGTCCGGATCGACCTCAGGGTTGAGCGAAACGACCATCGCCACAATTTGTACTTCGTTAAAAAAACCGTCAGGGAAAAGCGGGCGCAGTGGACGGTCAATCAAACGCGAGGTCAGCGTTTCTTTTTCTGACGGACGGCCTTCACGCTTAAAGAATCCGCCTGGAATGCGCCCGGCGGCATAGGTTTTCTCAATGTAATCGACAGTCAGTGGAAAAAAATCCTGCCCGGGCTTAACCGACTTGTTACCGACCACGGTCACCAGAACGACTGTCTCATCCATCGACACCAGCACGGCAGCGCCCGACTGACGGGCGATCTCGCCCGTTTCCAACGTAACCTGGTGCGCTCCGTAGGTAAAAGTTTTTTTGACAATATTAAACATTTCTTCCTTTCTCGACAGTTCGGCACATCGGCAAAATCCAAGTGCCATCTATACACATCTATACAAGCCTACTGCGTAACACGACAAACCCCAAAACAAAAACAGCGGCGCAACCCTTGCGGGTTGGCCGCTGCCAGTCAATCATCATTGTCTGCTCTCCAACCGCAGTGCGGCGTTTGCAGACAGATTATTTACGCAAACCGAGACGCTGAATCAGCGCGCGGTATGAATCGACATTCGTACGCTTCAGATAATCCAGCAACTTACGGCGACGGCTCACCATCCGCAGCAGACCGCGGCGGGAGTGGTGATCCTTGGCATGTTCCTTGAAATGGACAGTCAAGTCATTGATACGTGCGGTTAGCAATGCCACCTGTACTTCAGCCGAACCGGTATCGCCCTTGGCGCGCTGATAATCAGCCATAATCTGCGCTTTCTGCGCCACAGTAATTGCCATGTCAAACTCTCTCTAGAAAACGACGCGCCCCAGTTTGATAGAGCTAACGTCTGATATTGATCAATAAAAGAAAATCCCGCTCCGGGTTGAGCGGGGGGTCACATTATAGCCTAGCCGCCAAGATGCGACAACCAAGTTTGGGGACATGAATTCGCCAAGATCATCTACAAAGCTAATGATCACTTGGCGCATCATGTCCGGAAAAAACTAAAAATGAACGCTTCTCGGGGAATCCGTAATCTACATGCCAAACAGAGCGAGAACACCATTGAGCATTGAGTATTGTGATTCGATAGGTTTCCCGGCCCTAGTGACCAATGGTCACGCTTGGAAAGCATACCACCAAAAATTCAGGAAGATTTCTGTTCTGCGGCCAACAACCTGACCGGTTTCAGTTGACCATTGAAATCAAGCGCACCAATGCCCAGCAACTGGGTATCACGGTAAACGCGGCATTTTTCATAATGGTCGTTTTCTCTCGATGCACTGCGCAGCCTGGTTTTGGACAGCGTGACCGGGTTGCCGTGTAAAAACCGCTGGGCAGCCGGCGCATCGAGACTCACCGGCATCAGGCTTTGTAGCAAGGTATCGACCGGCAGCAGTGCCTGTCGGCGCACCGTTTCACCGCCGCTATCTAGCACCGATAACGAAACAGCAGCATTGAGCGTCAGATCGCCCACGGCAGTACGCCGCAAGGCCGTCAAATGGGCGCCACAGGCAAGCATTTTCCCAATGTCTTCAACCAGCACGCGAATGTAAGTCCCCTTGCTGCAAACCACACGCACCTTACAACGTTCACCAGAAAATGCCAGCAATTCCAGCGAATGAATGGTCACGGTACGTGCAGCGCGCTCGACCGTAACGCCTTGCCGCGCCAACTCATACAGCGGGCGGCCGTTGCGCTTCAATGCCGAATACATCGGCGGAATCTGCCGGATCGGACCACGGAACGAAGCCAGCGCCCGTTCAAGCTCAGGCTGCGAGAATTCGACGCAGCGGCGCGCCAACACCTCGCCCTCGGCATCGCCGGTCGAGGTGCTGATGCCGAACAGAACATTGGCTTCGTAAGTCTTTGGCGCGTCGAACAGATCGGCGGAAAACTTGGTCGCCTCGCCAAAACAGAGCGGCAACAGCCCCGTAGCCAACGGATCAAGTGTCCCCGTATGGCCGCCCTTGGCAGCAGCATACAGGCGGCGAACGGCCTGCAAAGCAGCGTTGGAAGTCATCCCCGCCGGTTTATCGAGCAGCACGACCCCATCGACGCGCTGCCAGCGGCGCGCTGAGCGCGTTGTAGCAGTCAAGGTTCGTCGGAAGCGTTTTCCGCCTCGGCGTCTTGCGAAATCGTCACGGCCTCTTCGATCAACTTTGTAAGTTCAGCGCCACGTTCCAGCGACGGGTCAAAGAGAAAATGCAGCTGCGGCGTCGTATGGATGCGGATGCGCCGACCCAGCTCACGCCGCAAGAAACCCGCAGCGCTTGCCAGCCCGGACAGCACACCATCGACATGCTCGCGGCCAGCCAGCGTACTGAAAAACACCTTAGCGTGCGCGTAATCGGGCGTCACTTCGACACCGGTGATACTGATCATGCCAATGCGCGGATCTTTCAGCTCACCATCAATCAATGCCGCCAGTTCGCGGCGAATCTGTTCGGCCACGCGTTCCTGGCGCGAAAATCCGTGCGAGCTGTGATGAGCTTTATGACGGTTCACTTACAGCGTCCTCGCCACTTCGGTCACATCGAACACTTCAAGCTGATCGCCTGCCTCATAGTTGGTGTAATTTTTCAGCGACACCCCGCACTCAAAGCCGGCGCGGACTTCCTTCACATCGTCTTTAAAGCGTTTGAGCGACTCCAGTTCACCTTCCCAGATCACCACGTTGTCGCGCAACAAACGCGCGCGCGAAGTCCGCTTGACCACGCCTTCCAGCACATAACAGCCCGCGATCGTACCGATCTTGCTGGCACGGAAGACTTGACGGATTTCGACCAGCCCGGTGACTTCTTCGCGTTTCTCTGGCGAGAGCATGCCTGAAAGCGCCGCCTTGACCTCATCGACAGCATCGTAAATGATATTGTAGTAACGGATTTGGATACCAACGTTTTCTGCTGTCTTGCGCGCACCGGCATCGGCGCGCGTGTTGAAACCGATGATGACGGCATTGGACGCCTGCGCCAGATGCACATCGGACTCGGTGATACCGCCGACGGCCGCATGAATGACATCAACCTTGACCTCGTCGGTCGTCAATTTTTGCAGCGATTGCACGAGCGCCTCCTGTGAGCCCTGAACATCGGCCTTGATGATCAGCGCCAGTGTCTTCACATCGGATTCGCCCATCTGTTCAAGCAGATTTTCCAGATTGGCCGCCTGTTTATTAGCCAGCTTCACGTCACGGAATTTACCCTGGCGGAACAGGGCAATCTCGCGTGCTTTGCGTTCATCAGCAAGCACCACGGCTTCCTGCCCGGCCGCCGGCACATCGGAAAGCCCAAGCACTTCGACCGGAATCGACGGCCCTGCCTCCTTAATGTGCTTGCCATCTTCATCGATCATGGCGCGAATACGGCCAAACACCTGGCCGGCAAGCAGAATATCGCCCTGGCGCAATGTCCCGGACTGTACCAGCATCGTCGCCACTGGCCCGCGTCCGCGGTCAAGACTGGCCTCGATGATCAGCCCCTTGGCCGGCGCATCCTGCGGCGCGGTCAATTCAAGCACCTCAGCCTGCAAAAGCACGTTTTCCAGCAGATCGTCGATCCCCTGCCCGGTTTTAGCGGACACCGAAACAAAAGGCGAATCGCCGCCGTATTCCTCCGGCACCACTTCCTCGGCCACCAGTTCCTGCTTGACGCGCTCCGGATTAGCTTCCGGTTTGTCGATCTTGTTCACCGCCACGACGATCGGCACCCCCGCCGCCTTGGCGTGGTGAATCGCTTCGCGCGTCTGCGGCATCACGCCATCGTCAGCAGCAACGACCAGGATGACGATGTCGGTCGCTTTGGCGCCGCGCGCGCGCATCGCCGTGAATGCCTCATGCCCCGGCGTATCGAGGAAAGTCACCATACCGCGTGTCGTATGGACATGATAGGCGCCGATATGCTGGGTAATCCCCCCCGCTTCCCCCGAAGCAATGCGCGTGCGACGGATATAGTCGAGCAGTGAGGTCTTGCCATGATCAACGTGCCCCATGACAGTCACCACCGGCGCACGCGGCAGTTGCGGCGCATCCTTGTTGGTCGCCTCATCAAGGAAAGCATCGGGATCGTCCAGTTTAGCGGCAAAGGCACGGTGCCCCATTTCCTCGACGACGATCATCGCCGTTTCCTGATCGAGCACTTGATTGATGGTCACCATCGACCCCATCTTCATCAACGTCTTGATGACTTCCGTTGCCTTGACAGCCATCTTGTGCGCCAGATCGGAGACTGAAATCGTCTCGGGCACATGCACATCATGCACGACTGCTTCGGTCGGTTGCTGGAAGCCATGCGTCGATTCCACGGCATCGCGCCGTCCCGACCGTTTGCCGCCCGCCTTGCCTTCGCGCCAGCTGGAGGTACCGGTCGCACCGCCGCGCACTTTCAATCCCTGGCGCTTGCCGCTACCTTCTTCCTTCCATTGATTGTTTTTCCGATCGCCGCCTTTCCTGTCCCCCTTCTTATCCACCTTGTCGGAGGCCCCTTGTTTGCCGGCGGATTTCGTTGGTTTTTCTTCGCTTGCCGGACGTTCAGCAAGGGTCTTGGCCGCCGCCGCCGCGGCTTTTTTGGCGGTTTCCGCAGCGCGCGCCGCTTCAGCCTTTGCCTCGGCTTCCTGCTTCAGACGCGCCAGTTCGGCAGCGCGCTGCTGTTTTTCAATAAATTCGGCCTCTTGGCGCGCGCGCAATTCAGCCTTACGGCGCTCTTCCTCGGCACGCAGGCGCTGCTGTTCTTCACTAATGATCGAAGCGCGTGTGACTACCTTTTTAACTGTCGGTTTTGTATCGCCGCGCTTTGCCTCTTTCGCTTTAACCTCTCCTGCCTTATCTACTGATGCCTTATCGGCTTTGGTCGATTTGCTGGATTTAGCATCAGCTGCCGCTTTTTTCGGTACTTTAGCGGCGACAGGATGATCCTCTACAGCCGGCGCCAGCGCCTCCGGCGCAGTGACTGTCGATGGTTCTTGTTCTGCCTCAGCGGCTGGCGTCACCGGCATTGCCGCCGGCGCTGCGGATTCGGCCGCTGGGGTAGCTGCCGGCCCAGATGAGGGCAAATCTACGGAACCGGCCTGCGACACAGGAGCCTCAGATGCCGCCAGCGCGATAGCCGGCGCTTCTGGATCCGCCGATTTAGGCATCGTGGGCGACTGCATTGCATCCGCCACCGCCGTCTGGGCACTGGCAGGCTGTTTTGCCGTCGGTTTGAGTGAAAGAGGATCACGCTTGACCAGGATGCGCTTCTTGCGCACCTCAACCTGCACCGTGCGCGATTTTCCCTGAGCATCCTGCGACTTGATTTCCGTCGTTTCCTTACGCGTCAACGTAATCTTGGTTCTTGACTCGGCCGCACCATGTGCGTGGCGTAGAAAATCCAACAGACGGCTTTTATCCTGTTCAGTCAGCAGTTCATCCGGGGCGCTTTTGCTAACACCTGCCTTTTTCAACTGCTCCAGCAGGGATGTCGCCGGCATCCCAAGACTGTCGGCAAATTGGGCAACGCTTATTTGCGCCATAAGAATCTTCCCCCTCCTCTTTCCTTATTCGAACCAGTGCGCACGCGCCGTGGTAATGAGCTGCTTCGCCCGCGCCTCGTCGATACCGCTCATTTCCACCAGCTCATCCACGGAAAGATCACCCAGATCGTCAAGGGTCTTGATATCGTGGCTGGCCAGTTGGCCGAGGAGCGGTTTGTCCATGCCTTCCATATTCAACAGCTGCTCATCGACGCTGCCAATACGTTCTTCGGTCACAATCGCCTCAGTTAATAATGCGTTACGGGCGCGTTCCCGCAGTTCCTGCACCATGGCTTCATCAAAGCTTTCTATTTCCAGCATTTCCTGCAGGGGAACATACGCAACTTCTTCCAGCGTCGAAAAGCCTTCGTCGATCAGCACGTTCGCCACGTCTTCGTCAACATCGAGTTTTTCCATGAACAGCACGCGGATGGCTGCCGATTCGGCCTCCAGCTTGGTCCGCGACTCTTCTTCAGTCATCAGGTTAATCGCCCAGCCGGTCATTTCCGAGGCCAGACGCACATTCTGACCACCGCGGCCAATCGCCACTGCCAGATTCGCTTCATCGACCACAACATCCATGCTGTGTTTATCTTCGTCAATCACAACGGAGATGACTTCCGCCGGCGCCAGCGCGCCAATGACGAATTGCGCCGGATCCGCCGACCAGAGCACAATATCGACGCGTTCACCCGCCAGTTCATTGGTTACCGCCGTCACGCGCATACCGCGCATTCCGACACAAGTGCCGATCGGGTCGATGCGCTGATCATTCGACTTGACGGCAATTTTGGCACGCAGTCCTGGATCACGCGCCGCTGCCTTGATTTCCAGCAAGCCATCCTCGATCTCCGGCACTTCCATCTCAAACAGTTTGACGATGAATTCCGGCACCGTGCGTGACAAAACCAACTGCGGGCTGCGCGCCTGACGGTCAACCCGCAGTAGGAAAGCCTTGACGCGATCGCCAACGCGCAGATTCTCGCGTGGAATCATCTGATCGCGCGGCAAAATCGCTTCCACCTTGCCAATTTCGATGATGGCGTTGCCGCGCTCTATACGCCTAATCGTGCCATTTACCAGACTTTCCTTGCGACTCAGGAAATCGTTGAGAATCTGGTCGCGCTCAGCATCACGGATTTTCTGTAGGATGACCTGCTTGGCCGCCTGTGCGCCAATCCGGCCAAAATCGACAGGCTCGATCGTCTCTTCAAGAAAATCACCGACGGCAACATCCGGATCCTGCTTCTGTGCCTCGGAAAGCGGAATTGTCAGCGCCTCGTTCAGATAATCCTGATCAGCAACGACTTCCCAGCGGCGGAAAGTTTCAAAATCACCCGTTTCACGATTGACCGCGACGCGCAGATCGGCCTCTTCGTCGACACGTTTCTTACCCGCCGACGCAAGTGCCATTTCCAGCGCGGCGAAGACGATTTCCTTGTCGACGTTCTTTTCACGCGCCAGCACATCGACCAGCAACAAAATTTCCCGGCTCATTTTCGCAATCCTCTATTGCCCTATTTCCCGTTTCTAGCCCTGGTATCAATCAAACTTCGGCACCAGTCTGGCCTTGTCGATATTGTCGAAAGCCAGCGCAACATCCCCCGTTTCCAGCGCCAACATCACCGTACCGTTCTGCAAACCACGCAGAACGCCATTAAAATTTTTACGTCCGGACAACGGCACACGCAAACGCAGATTGACTTCCGAACCGGAAAAACGCTCGAAATCAGACGGCTTCTTTAATACCCGGTCAAGCCCCGGCGATGAAATCTCCAACCGGTCGTAATCGATGTTTTCGACCGCCAGCACACGCGACAAATGGTCGCTGACGGCAGCACAATCCTCCACATCGACGCCACCGGTTTTCTCCGGCTTGTCAATAAATACGCGCAAGATACGTCCGCGCGGACTCTGTTCGACATCGACCAGATCGAAGCCCAGTCCATTCACTGTTTTTTCAAGAAGTTCGTGTAAGTCCATGGCTACAAATAAAAAATGGGCGAACAGCCCATCCCCGCAAACCACCCCCCAAAGGGGTAACGAAAGTCTTTGAATTATACTCAAAAAGCCGTTATCCGTAAATGAATTACAGCAAAAATCAGGTATTTGAACCGGATAAACCTCCAGCAACTACTACGCCTCCGTATCAATACGCATAAAAACCTGTCAAGCCGTATGTGGGGAGATACAATGCACAGAAATTCACGGAAATTCCGGCAACAAAGGCAAGAATACTGATAGGGTGGCAGGAAAAACTCTGCCTCCCAAAAAAACCCAGCAATCAAACGTATGACGCACAAGGATATTGATAATCGACCAGGTTGGGCTGATGCACAACTGCAGGTAGTCATTGATGCTTGCGAAGACGGCATTCTGATGCTCGATGAGCGCGGTGAAATCATCAGGATGAACCGTCAGCTTACCTCGCTTTGGCAACTGCCCGAGTCGCTGCTGCCTACGCACGAAAACATACGCGCTACGGATATATTCGCGTACTTTTCCACGCAAATCCGCTCACCTGAAATCTGCCGGCAATGGCAGGCAAACGATTGGAGCGCCAGCAATATTTCTGGCAAAGCACATGATTTAATACGAGAACTCACGCTCAACGACGGCCGCTGCATCAAATTCCGTTCTCACCCCATTCAACAGGATGGGCAGCAAACCGGGTGCATTCTTTTTTTTACCGACATCACTCGGCACAAGACCGAAAACAGACGATTGAAGCTTATTGCCAACGCTTTTTCCCATGCCCACGAAGGAATCGTCATCACTGATTTCACAGGAAAAATTATCGACGTCAACGCCGCATTCAGCCAAATCACCGGCTATGCACGCGAGGAGGCCATCGGAAAAAATCCCCGCATTCTCAAGTCCGGGCAACATAACGATAGTTTTTACAAAACGATGTGGAAGAAGTTGATACAGACAGGATACTGGCAAGGTGAGGTCTGGAATCGCCGCAAAAATGGAAAAACTTATGCCCAGCGGCTCAGTATTACCGCAATCCAGAGCATGGAAGCTTGCGCCTCACCTTACTATATCGCCTTCACCTCGGACATTACTGAAAGTAAGCGACAACAGCAGCAGCTTGAACGCATGGCGCATTACGACGCACTCACGGACATTCCCAACCGTGTGTTGCTCGCCGATCGCCTGCATCAGGCTATTGCACACGCCCGCCGCAACCAGAATGAACTGGCACTGGTCTATCTCGACCTTGACGGCTTTAAAGAAATTAACGATACGCATGGCCATGAAACCGGCGACCAGTTACTTGTCGCCATCGCCCATCGGTTACGCAACACTTTGCGTGAAAGCGACACTTTGGCACGCCTTGGCGGCGATGAATTCATCGCGGTACTTTCCGACCTGAAAAAACCCAATGAATGCGAAGCGGCGCTTTCTCGCTTGCTTGCCGTAGCAAACACACCCTTTGAAATTGGGCAACATACGCTACAGCTTTCGATCAGCATTGGCGCTGCGCTGTTCCCGCATGACGGTGAAGATGCCGAAACCCTGACACGCCGTGCCGATCAGGCGATGTACCGAGCCAAACAGGCCGGCAAAAATCAATATCACCTGTACGACAGCGAGAAAGATGATATCCAGGTACCTGGATCTGGATCCGGGCTGACACACTGACTCCTTTGGACATCAAAATCCGCGCTTTAAGTCTCTTACCCGCAAGAGGCCCATCAGACACAGCCAGCCTTTCGTCTGCTGGCCTCCCAGCGAAGAGAGTCATTAAAAAAGAAACGTACGCTTTCCCGCCGATAATTTAAACGAAGTTTTCAACTTAATTTTTTGCAAGGAAAACATCATGAATAACCAACCCAAAATTGCACTCGGCACCTGGTCCTGGGGCGCAGGTTTCGCTGGCGGCGACCAGGTATTCGGCAACCACCTGAGTGAAGCCCAAATTCAGGAAACGTTCGACGCCGCCATGCAGCACGGTTTGAACCTGTGGGACACCGCTGCCGTTTATGGCATGGGCAGCTCTGAAACAGCACTTGGCAAAGCGATCGGTAACCGACGCAACGAAGTAATTTTATCCACTAAATTCACGCCGCAGATTGCTGATAAAACCGCAGAAAATCCAGTTGCAACAATGCTCGAAGCCAGCCTGCAACGACTACGTACCGACCATATCGACATCTACTGGATTCACAACCCGCAAAATGTAGAAAAATGGACGCCGTTGCTCATCCCGCTCCTGCAAAGCGGTAAGGTAAAACGCGTGGGCGTTTCCAACCACAACCTGGCACAAATCCAGCGTGCCCATGAACTCCTGACTGCCGCAGGTTACGCGGTCTCTGCCGTGCAAAACCATTACAGCCTGCTCTATCGCGCATCTGAACGTGCAGGCATTCTCGATTTCTGCCAGAAAAACAGCATCGACTTCTTTGCCTACATGGTATTGGAACAGGGAGCGCTGAGCGGTCACTACACGCCGGAAGCCCCGCTGCCCGCAGGCAGTCAGCGCGCCGAAACCTACAATAAAATTCTGCCGCAGCTGACAAAACTGACCTGCAAAATGGCGGAAATTGGCACCCGACACGACGGCGCAAGCGTGGCGCAGATTGCCATTGCCTGGGCAATCGCCCGAGGCACACTGCCACTCATCGGGGTAACGCAAGCGCACCACGTGAAAGAAGCCGTTCAAGCCGCAGACATCGTACTCAGTGCTACGGAAATCGCAGAGCTGGAAACATTGTCCGAAGCCGCTGGTGTAGATACACGCGGCGCATGGGAAAAGCCGATGGTATGACGATATGCGACAGGGCGTTTGAGGCGCTCCTTTTATTACTAGGAGCACAAAAAACGCCCTCAACGAATTACTTAGAAATTTTCAACCCCCAGGCACAATCCGCCCCGGCTTGCGGCCAGTTATATACATCAATACATCGCAATATCTAGAACAGATTGCCATCCGTTTGATTGCCCCGAAACTGTGGGAATACACGGAGGCTGCGGCAATGTCAGGTTAGGAAATATCTATGCCGCATTTCGTTTCATCAACCAAAAAAAGAAAAGCTGTCTATTTTACAAAACAGACAGCTTTGAGCATTCTGGCGTCCCCACGGGGATTCGAACCCCGGTACCAACCGTGAAAGGGTTGTGTCCTAGGCCTCTAGACGATGGGGACCTGGACGAAACTTTTCTTTCTGCGTTTGGTGGAGGTAAGCGGGATCGAACCGCTGACCTCTTGCATGCCATGCAAGCGCTCTCCCAGCTGAGCTATACCCCCGCCCGAAAGAAGCGCGAATTATAGAGAGGACACCGCCTCTTGTAAAGCATTTTTGGAATGAGCCTTGCCAACACACCACCCGCGTCACATTCAAAATGTGCTTCTAGCAAAAACGGTATTACCGCCGGGCTTCAGTTTTTTTCTGAAATTCCGCGCACCAGGCGCTCCAATGCGATTTCGCGCGGGAAGAGCGTTATCAATGCATCAACCGAAGGTGTCTGCGCCTGCCCGGTGAGCAGGATGCGCAAAGGCATAGCCAGCTTGGGCATCTTGACACCGTGCTGACTAATACATTTTTTAATCAAGGCATTAATGGCAGGCACTTCCCAGGCAACATCGCGCAAACCGGCAATAAAATCGGCCAGCAGCGGGCGGCTTTCCGGCGTCAGATGCTGTGCGAGCAGTTCTGCGGCAGGTGCCGGTTCGGTGTAAAACGCCCGTGCGGCAGCTGCCAGGGCATTGAGGTTATCAACGCGCTCCTTATAAAGGCTGACGATAGCATCCAGCGCCGGTAGCTCGCTGACGGTAACACCTTGATCGGCCAGACGCGGCCGGATCAGTGCTGCCAGCCGTGCGTTGTCAGCCTGCTTGATGTAGTGTGCATTCAGCCAGTTTAGTTTTTCTGTGTTGAACTGCGCCGCCGATGGCGTAATGTGGTCGAGGTCGAACCATTCGCAAAATTGCTGCATGGAAAAAACTTCGTCGTCTCCATGTGACCAACCGAGCCGTGCCAGATAGTTGAGCACGGCTTCTGGCAGATAGCCGTCCTCATCGTACTGCATGACACTCACCGCGCCATGGCGTTTTGAAAGTTTTTGCCCATCATCGCCAAGAATCATCGACAAATGCGCGAAATGTGGAATATTGGCGCCCAGCGCCCGAAAAATATTGATCTGCCGCGGCGTGTTATTTACATGATCGTCGCCGCGAATGACATGGGTAATGCCCATGTCCCAGTCGTCGATTACGACACAGAAGTTATACGTCGGCGTCAGATCGGCGCGCGCAATAACCAGGTCGTCAAGCTCGGCATTAGCGATTTCGATGCGCCCTTTGACCAAATCATCCCAAACAACGCTGCCGTCGATAGGATTTTTAAAGCGGATGACAGGTTGCCTATCCGCAGGTACCGGCGGGAGCGTCTTGCCGGGTTCGGGTCGCCAAATGCCGGAATAACGCGGCTTCAGACCCTTGGCACGCTGTTCCTCACGCATACGCTCCAGTTCCTCAGGCGTGGTGTAACAGTAATAGGCCGAACCTTCAGCAAGCATCTGACGAAGCACGTCCTTATACCTTTCCATGCGCTGCATCTGGTAGAACGGACCTTCATCGGGCGTTAGCCCAAGCCATTGCATACCGTCAAGAATGCCCTGCACGGCCTCTGGCGTCGAACGGGCAACATCGGTATCTTCAATACGCAGAATAAATCTGCCATTGCAGTGGCGCGCATACGCCCAGGCGTACAAGGCGGTGCGCGCGCCGCCAATATGGAGAAAGCCTGTCGGTGAAGGCGCAAAACGGGTGCGAACGGTGGTTGTTGCTGTATTCATCGTTAAAAATTATTAGCCAAATAAAAGAGAACGAACTCCGCAGAGACTACCGCGAAAAACATAAACACAAGATATGCGCGACATATCCGTGTATGTCATCACATAAATCCTGCTTCTTCTGGTATTCCGGAATCGGCAATATTGTAATAGATGTAATAATAAGCCTCACCAAAATTGACCGTCAGTGCCGCTTATGATTAAATCGCGCCTCACGGTTGCGCGGTTAGCTCAGCGGTAGAGCACCGCCTTCACACGGCGGGGGTCACTGGTTCGAACCCAGTATCGCGCACCAAGCGGTTAGGCTTTTCAAAGAATTTCCTTTTCTCCTTTCGCACGCATTTTTGTGCGTTTTTTAGTGGCCGGACTTTTTGTCCGGCCTTTTTTATTCTATAGCCCTTGTAGCCCAGCCAACTGCGGATCAGAGCTCTGAGGAAAGCGGGGGCAGCTGCGTTCATCGCTCAACATATTGAACCAATCAGCAGCCATAAAGCCCCCAGCCAAGTAAATGGAAGTACCGTTCCGGCGGCCGTCATAATCACAGAAACTGCTTCCCGCATCAAATAAGGCGGCAAGAAAAATGAAATATGAGGAGATCGGCACTGCAAACTTCGGATGCCTTCAGCGGCTGAAAATAACGACGGGGACCGAAGTCCCCGCCGGCTTTTCTTGGGTGACAAGGCTCAAGCGGCCTCGGCATAGGCCTTAAGCGGCCAGTGCAAAACGCTCATCGTTGGCGTTTATGGATTTGCGCGGATTACGTCCGTCGCCTTTCGGGTTGCCTGCGCACCTTTGCCCGCCCTGTCGAAACCGGGACACCCCCACCCAAACACTCAATCCCTGCTGACAACGTTTTCCAGAATGCTTGGGTGGAGGTGGCGGGAATCGAACCCGCGTCCAGAACGCCTCCAGATTGCCGGAATTACAACCATGCCTTAAGTATGGCGACGAACACCGGATTTTTCAAGCTTTGAAATGCCGCGCGATCCATATCCTGTACTTCCGTGTGCAACAGCGCGCTCAAGACCATGCTGCCGCTGCAACCCGCACGGATCCTGTCATATCCGGCAGGATGCGTATTTGCTAGAATCAGACCGTATTCGCAAATGCCACGCAAATGCCAATAACGCAGTGCAAACAGTCGGCGAAAGAAGATTGTTTGCCTCACATCTTGCCAATCAGCCGGCATAGTTGAGATTCGACGCACATTCGACATCCCCTCTACAAATCCCCAATACGCGTGAATATCAACACTTCCGCGGCACAAGGTCCGACACCACCGCAACGCCCCTCTCCCCGCAAAAGCAGTACCTACCTTATCGAAGGCGTATTGCTGTTTGTCGCCATCGTCTGGGGGGTTAATCCAGTCGCCATCAAAATCGGCATGCAATACCTGCCACCAGAAACCTTCAATCTGGCGCGCATGATTATCGCCAGCTTCATTGCCCTGATTGCGCTCGCCTTGTCCGGCAGCTGGCGCCGGCCGGAACGTCGTGAATTGATCACCTTGCTACGCATCACCGCCTTCGGTTTTTGTCTTTATCAGATTCTTCTGATCGCCGGCCTGCAACGAACGACCGCCGGCAACGCCTCGTTCATCCATTGCCTGGTGCCCGCCAGCGTCGCACTGCTCAACCGGCTGTATGGCCTGGACCACCTCTCCCGGCCGGTGATCGCCGGCATCGCCTGTTCGCTGGCCGGCGTACTTCTCATTGTCGTTGGCGCCGGCAAGGAATTCAGCCTGAGCGGCCCGCATCTGCTCGGTTCGCTGTTTATCCTCGTTGCGCAGACCTGCTACGCCTACTACATGATCGCCGCCAAGGAATTGCAGGCGAGCCATTCCATCTACCAGATTACCGCCGGCCAGATGCTGCTGACCTCTCTGCTCATGTTGCCGACGACCTTCCCTGACATTCTGACCGTGCGCTGGCTGGATATTCCGGCGGCCGCCTGGGGAAGTCTTTTATTTTCTGGCGTGCTCGGACTCTGCCTCTGCAACTTTCTTTGGATCTGGGGGGCAGGCATCCTCGGCACTTCGCGCGTCGCCATTTTTAACAATATTTGCCCGGTATTCGCCGTCCTGGCCGGGCACTTTGCCCTGGACGAGCCTTTCGGCCCGCTGCAAACTTTCGGCGCACTTTGCGTTTTTACCGGCGTCTATATCACCCGCCACCACCGCCCGGCCGCGCCGCCCGTTTCACATCATCTCGCCAACACGCCAAGGAAATCAGCATGAATCTGCGCCGCTCCGTTTCCCATAGCGCCTATCTGACGCCACGACCCGGCATCTTGCGCTGCGCCCTGCTCTGCACCCTGTTCTGCGCCGTCCCCGTTGCTGCGGAAACACTCGATTGCGTCACCACCGAATGGAAGTTGATCGGCGCCAATCACAAAGTGTGCGTAGAAGCCTTCGCCGACCCGCAGATTTCCGGCATCACCTGCCACGTTAGCCAGGCGCGTACCGGCGGTGTCAAAGGTTCGTTCGGCGTTGCGCAAGATCCGTCGCAATTTTCGCTCTCCTGCACGCAAACCGGCCCCATCGTCCTGCCCGAGAAACTGCCGAAAAAAGCCACCGTTTTCAGCAAAGACACCTCCTTGCTATTCAAGGAAACCCAGGTTATCCGCCTGTGGGATGCCGCCCGCCAGACGCTCGTTTACCTTGCCATCAGCCGCAAGCTGATTAACGGCGCCCCCGCCAACAGCATCTCCAGCGTAGCGCTTATGCCGCAAGGCAGCCCGTCAGGCATGCGCTGAACCGGCCAACTGTCGCCTGTCAGACAAGCTTTTAGCCGCGAATCAATTAGTTGCGCAGCCTAACTGGTCTGGTGCGTTGCTCGCAGAGGATGAGCAGAAAGACTGGCTGAGTAAGCACTAGGCCGCCTGAAATCACCAAATCGACGACGGCGATAATCTGTATCCGGCGGTTCACCGATCAAAGTCGCCCCTCGCTGCTTATGATATCCAGCGCCTGCCTGGCTTTTTCAGCAGCCGCTGCGTCTTTATTCTGCGTCGCCGCTTTTTCAAACCATTCACGCGCCTTAGACAAATCCTTGGCGACGCCTTGTCCCAGGCCATACATCACACCCAGGTTGTTTTGCGCCTTAGCATGACCTTGCACTGCCGCCTTTTCATACCACGCACGCGCCTTGGCAAGATCTTTGGATACGCCTTCAGCATTTGCATACATTACGCCCAGATTGTATTGCGCTGGAGCAAAATTCTGTGCGGCGGCTTTTTCAAACCATTTGTGTGCTTTAGCCAAGTCCTTCACACCACCTTCACCATCACGATACATCAATCCAAGATTATTCTGCGCCCAGACCATATCCTGCTCGGCCGCTTTTTCATACCATTCACGCGCTTTTACCAAATCTTCAGGATTTTTACCCCGAGCGTACGCAAAACCAAGATTATATTGAGCCTCGGCATTACCCTTCTCTGCCAAGGGCTGTAAAAGTCGTTGCGCCTTCTCGTAATTGCCTTGATTGAGCGCAGCCGCGATCTCGCGTTGTTCAGCATCTGCAGGCATAAGTACAAAAAAGACATAAAAAACCCATAGGCAGCTTAGCAATGCTCCGCATACGAACCCTATCTTTTTCTTCGTAGTGTCTTGCATATAACACCATCAATTACCAACAACAAAAGCTTCTATCCCCAATCATCAATAGATGGTTCAAAGCCAAATGGCGTCAACGTATAGCTTCTTCTACCGTACAGGAGCCAACAGCGGCACGGCGGATGCGGTCGGCCACCGCCGCCCATTCCGGGCGATCGGGGACGGCTTCGACGACGATCACGTCACATCCTTCGCGATCGGCGGTGCGCAGCGCAGCATAGAGGCCGCGCGCAAATCCTTCCGCTTCGTCCGGAAGCAGGCACCAGGAGCGCGCCGGCAGAGAGGCGGCCGACGATGAATGCGCGATCAATGCGGCGGACTGGCCAGTGTGGTGCAATGCGGCAAGGGTTTCCGCCAAGGCTGCCGCAGCCACGACACGCACCGGCGTGCGCGGCGCATAGTGTGCGGCAAGCGCCCCCGGAACACGGGGGGATCCGGTAGGTTGCGCCTGCCCCGGCATTGCCGGCATCAGGCCGATGACCGCAGCGATCTGCTCGGGCGTAATATGCCCGGGACGCAGGATGCGCGGCGGCGCATCCGGGTTCGAAAGGTCGATGATCGTCGATTCGATGCCCACATCGCAGACGCCGCCATCGAGCACCAGCGAGACGGCATCGCCCAATTCTTCGCGCACATGCGCCGCGTCAGTCGGGCTGATGCGGCCGAAACGATTGGCCGAGGGCGCAGCGATGCCGCACATCCCCTGCCGCCCGCCGCCCGCCTGCGCATAGGCGCGCAGCAGCGCCAGCGCCAGCGGGTGAGCCGGCGCACGCAGCCCTACCGTTTCCTGGCCGCCGGTGACGGCAAGCGGCGTTGCCGGTGCGCGCTTGAGGATGAGCGTCAACGGCCCCGGCCAGAAGGCTTCCGCCAGATCCCAGGCCGTTTGCGGAACATCAACCGCCCAGCGCTCGATATGCGCCGCGCCCGGGAGATGGACGATGACAGGATGATCGGCCGGACGCCCTTTGGCGGCAAAGATTTTGGCGACGGCTTCCGGATTGGCGGCATCCGCCCCCAACCCATAAACGGTTTCGGTCGGGAAGGCGACCAGTTCACCCGCCTGCAGCAGGCGGACGGCCTCGTCAAGGGAAGCGCGCACGGCGTCATCAAGGACTCTGGACATGGTGTGACGGGTCTGGGAGTGTTTGGGAGGGTCTGGAACCAAAGGATGAAAAAACAATCACGGGCAACCTCGGCTTGCGCGCAAAAGGCAAAAGGCAAAAAGCGTTCAGGGCAAATCGGGCAAGGTCTTGGCCAGCACTTTTTCCCTCTGCCGGGCGCGGAAGGCGGAGAGTTTGGCTGCCAGTTCGGCATCGTTCAGCGCCAGCATGGCGATCGCGAACAGCGCGGCATTGACGGCGCCTGCTTCGCCCACGGCAAAGGTGGCGACGGGGATGCCGCCCGGCATCTGCACCATCGCCAGCAGCGAATCGATTCCTTGCAGATATTTTGAAGGCATCGGCACGGCCAGTACGGGCAACTCGGTTTTGGCGGCCAGCACGCCCGCCAGATGCGCCGCGCCGCCCGCTGCGCCGATCAGCACCTTCATGCCGCGCGCTCCGGCATGGGCGGCATAGTCAAGCGCGGCGTCCGGCGTGCGGTGCGCGGACAGCACTTTGGCCTCGTAAGGGATGCCGAACTGGGCAAGCGTTTCAGCGCAATGGCGCATGATCGGCCAATCGCTGTCCGATCCCATCACAATGCCGATGAGCGCCTGTCTGGACATAAGATTCTCCTTGGGCATGGTTATCTACGAATTTCCTGATTACGCGTTATTGCCTGCGCCATTCTGCACGCTGTTTCGCGCACTCTCCAGCGTGTTGGCGAGCAGCATGGCGATCGTCATCGGGCCGACGCCGCCCGGCACCGGCGTGATGGCGCCGGCCACGGCACGGGCCGCGTCAAAATCAACATCGCCGCACAGTTTGCCATCCGGCAAGCGGTTGATGCCCACATCAATGACCACGGCGCCCGGCTTGATCATCTCGCCCGTAATGAAGCGGGGTTTGCCGACGGCTGCCACCAGAATGTCGGCGCGGCGGCAGTGCGCCGCCAGGTCACGCGTGCGCGAATGGCAGACGGTGACGGTTGCGCCGGCGTGCATCAACAGCATCGCCATCGGTTTGCCGACGATGTTCGAGCGGCCGACAATAACGGCCTCCTTGCCGGCGACATCGACCCCCGCCTCTTCCAGCAGCCGCATCGCACCGCGCGGCGTACAGGGGACAAAGCACGGCAGGCCGAGCACCAGTGCGCCGACATTTTCGGCGCGAAAGCCATCCACATCTTTTTCCGCCGCAATCGCATCGAGCACGGCTTCGGCGTCGAACTGCGCTGGCAGCGGCAATTGCACGAGAATGCCGTGAATGGCCGGATCGGCATTGAGCGCACGGATCTTTGCCAACACATCGGCCTGCGTCGCATCACCGGGGAAAACGTGCTTTTCGGAGTAAAAACCGGCATCTGCGCAGGCATTGACCTTATTACGCACATAAACCTGCGAGGCGGGGTTTTCGCCGACGAGGATCACCGCTAGGCCCGGGCGTGCGCCGCGAGACGCCAGTGTTTCGGCCTCTTGCCGGAAGTTTACGCGCAATGTTTTGGCCAGCGCATTGCCGTCGAGAATGTGTGCTGTCATGGTGTTTTTATCGCGGTCATCTGAAAGCGGGCATTATACCGGCGCCCTGCGTCGCCACACAGGCTGATGCGAGCGTGCCCTTGCTCGCAGATCCTTGATCCACGCTCATCTCAGAATAGCGTCTTCCTTTGCCAAAATACGGCGTTGGCTCGCTTTGTCTTTTGGCAAAGTCGAGCCGCTATTAAGCTTCTGTAGCACCCCTCTGAAATCCGTAAAAACAGGGTAGAAAACATAAAATGCCCTGAAGCCCTCTAAATACGTGGGGTTCAGGGCATCAAAAAACATAAACCGGAACACCGTACCCGACCAACCCTCTGAAACCCTTTATGCACGGACATCTCCGAGGATGCCCGGAACCCCCTATAAACAGGGCATCTCAGAGCACTCGCCCGCAAACGCCCTATTTATAAGGGCTTCAGGGGCGCCTACCCGGAGCGCCTTTATTTATAAGGGTTTCCGGGCATATCCTTTCGCGTATTCAATCACTACGAAGCACCCAAAACCCCCTTAGGCGCAGCCGCAGGCGCGGGGCAGTTTGGCGGGAACAAGGGCTTGATTGTTTGAGCGCAGCGAGTTAATCAAGCCCGCCGCCAAGCAACCCGCGGCAAGGAGTTTTCTGCGCCTCGGGGTCGCCTTTCTTTGCTGACTTTCTTTGGCGAGGCAAAGAAAGTCAGCGGGGTGCGCTGCCGCTCAGCGCAACAGCATCAAAAGAAGCCTTGCGGGCGGAGCCAGCACTTACAGTCAAACAACCCTTTCAATCCTTGTTTTTAGGTTCTTCCGGGTGCCTGCCCGCTAGCCCGCGTATTTAGGGCATCTCCGGGCAGGTCTATTTTTGAATAGCCCGGCGCAAAGTCATTTCGGTAATCTCGGAAGGACGCCCCAAACGTAGCGGGAACCCCGCCCAGAGACCCGTACCGTTGCTGACGTAGAGCTGCATACTGCCCACCGTATACAGTCCGGACACAAAGCCTTCATTGGCCAGCTGTGTCAGCAGATGGATGCCGGCAATCTGGCCGCCATGCGTATGACCGGAAAGCTGCACGTCGACGCCGGTAGCGGCGTGCGCTGCCGCATCGCCCGGGCGATGTGCCATCAACACGGTGAACGCCTTTCTATCCGCACCCGACAGCGCCGCCGTCAGATTGGGCATGGCCGCGTCAAACCGGGCTGCGGCAGGATCGCTGACGCCGGCGATGATCAGCTGCGCGCCATCGCGCGAAATGACGGCATGCTGGTTGATCAGCAGATGCAGACCAAGATCACCAAAAGCGCGCGCCCATTCCTCCGCGTTCGAGTAATACTCATGGTTGCCAAGAATGGCGTAAACACCGTCTCTAGCGCGCAGCTTGGCAAGCGGTGCGACATCGGCCGTGCGCTTGTCTACCCGGCCGTCGATGAGATCGCCGGTGATCAGGATCAGATCGGGATTTAGGGCATTCACTTGCATGACGACAGCCTCCACCCAGGAAGCTGTCAGCAGGCGGCTGGCATGCAGGTCGCTGATCTGCACGATGCGCAGTCCGTCAAAGGCCGCAGGCAGACGGGGCGCCACGATTTCCACCGTTTTGACATCGGGGATGCGAATGGCCTGCGTCACGCCAAGCGCACTCAAAATGACGGCCAGCGCAGCCAGGCTGTAATTCCAGCACGGGCACATCAATGAACGTCCCATGTCAAGCCCGGCATAGCGAAGCAGCGCAAACACCAGCGCCACCACATCCTTGAGCAGCAAAAAAGCTGCCAGCAGGAGAAAGGCGCCAAACAGCCAGCCTAACAGCAGATGCACGCCAAACGGCAGCTCAGGCGAGGCCAGACCGCCCGGGCGCAGACGCAGGAAAAGATAGTGCTGCGAAATCAGGAAGAGCAGCGCAGCCACCAGCCACTTGCCCGTACCGCTCCACGGCATAGGCACGATAAAGCGCCATGCAACGTAGGCGAATACCAGACCCGTCAATAAATGAACCATGAATCACGCTCCCGTGTTCAGGCGGTTCAGGCTCCGGCACTGAACCGTCACAGAATCGTCCAGAAATTGGAAATTTAGCGGCGCGCATTGTAACAACATGGCAAACCCGCGGCATGGCGGGAGGAAGGCACATTACAGACAGGACACGAGGATCACTGATCACCCGCTTTTCGGAGCAGCGCGGAGTAGGCGAAAGCTTTGTTTTGCCGTACCGGCTTTACAAAAATTCACGGAATGACGCATAAGCGGCACAGACAGCGCGCTCGGTGCGCGCTAAAGTTCATCCAACGTTTTTTGCGGGTGTTGCAGAAAACGTTTGATCCTCCCTGACTCATCACAATGATGAGATTTATCCCGCATCCTAAGCGATGCGGGATTTTTTTATCTGCGTTTTACCTACCTTTTATCTACCTTTTATTTACGCGAGGCATTGCCGCAAAACTGACGGCCTGGCGGCTGCCTTCTTTACGGCCGGCTCATTTCATGCAGGCTCGGACAATCGTCCATTGGCGGCGGCTGACCGGCAGCTTTTCCGGGACGCCGCGAATGAGCGCCTGCCATTGGGTTTCACCATCATCCTTGATCGCTTTTTCAAAACCGACAATGGCCTCGCGCGCCGCCAGGGCATTGCGGTGCAGCCGAATGAAATATCCAGAAAACTCCGCTTCAAGCTGGGTCAGCGATTCATCGAGCAGATATTCGCGCTGGGCAGTGCGCGCCGTCACGTATTTGAGGTCGGCGCGCAGATACAGGATATCGGCAATCGGAATCAGCAAAAGCCGTCCGCGTTCGCGGCAGGAAAGATGCGCGCGGGCGCCCTGCTGAATGTCGGCCAGCGCCTGCGCCGGAATGCTCGCGCGACGCTGACTGACTTTCTTCAAGGCATCGACCAGACGCAACAGGCGCACCGGCTTGACCAAATAGTCGATGGCGTTCAGTTCAAATGCCTGCACCGCATAGCTGTCATAGGCCGTGATGAAAATGATGGCCGGCGGTATTTCGAGATGGACAAGGTGTCGCGCCAGTTCAATGCCATCCATCTTTGGCATGCGAATGTCGGTCAACACCAGGTCGACCGCTCGCCTGCTGCGTTCCGCCAGTGCCGTGATCGCGGCAATGGCCGCATGACCGTCCGCCGCTTCGGCGACAACTTCATTCGGCACCTGTGCGGCGGCATCGGCCAGCACATCGCGCAGGCGCCGGCGCGCCGGCGCCTCATCGTCAACCAGCACCACGGACAATGCAACCGCCGCATTCGTTGGCTCATGCATCTTCTCTTCGCTCATAGGTCTTCGCTCCGGCAAGGCAGAAGAATATGCACACGAAATTCATGCTGCCCATTGTGCAGGGGTTGCAGGCGCGTTTCCAGACGCGCCTCCAGATCGTAGTACAGCGCCAACCGTTCGCGGATATTGGCCAGCGCCATCTGGTGACCGCTGCTCTTTCCTCCCTCCTTGTCGGCCGGATCGCTTGTGCAGGGGTTACTCATATCGATATGCAGCTCATTGCCGCGCCGCATCAGCCGCAGGCGTATCGTGCCACCCTCGCTGATCGGCTCGATGCCGTGATAGACGGCGTTTTCCAGCAAGGGCTGCAGCATCAGCGGCGGCACCCGCATTGTTTGCGGCACGTCGAGGAGCTTCCATTTAACATGCAGGCGATCGCCCAGTCGCAGCTTTTCCAGATCGAGATACTGCCGGCACAGGGCAATTTCATCGGCCAGCGGCAGCAGGTTGCGCGGATCGCGCATCAAGACGCGAAACAGCTCGGCCAGTTCCTCCAGCGCCGTTTCCGCCCGGTGCGGGTCGGCGCGAATAAGGGAGAGGACGGCGTTCAGACTGTTGAAAAGGAAATGCGGACGGATACGCGCCGTCAGCGCCTGCAGGCGTGCTTCGGCAATCGCCGGTGAAAATGCGCGCATACGCAGGTCGAAGTAGGTCAGCAAGGCAATAGCGGCACACGCCGCCAGCAAAGCGGATTTCAGCGGATCCGAAGGTGCGGCGAAATCTAGCCCGAGCAGTTGCCAAATATCGGCAAACAAGGCGGCTAAAAGCGAGGCTAAGGCAACGATGATGCCCCGGCCGGGCCATACAGGCAGGCGCGACAGCAACGGGCCGATCAGCGCCAGCAGGCAAAGGCTAAGCAGCAGCACGGGCTGAACCCAGGCGGCCAGCCCGATATACTGCTGAAGCCAGTCGGCAACGCCCGTACTCATCACCAGCGCCGCCGCCGCGGCCATCAGGTTAACGCCCAGCAGGATGCGCAGCATAACGCCCAAATTACGGAAATTCGGGAGCCGTTGCCCTTCCGGTGAATGCCTTATACTATTGACCTGCCCCATAACTTATGACTCAATCGCTGTACGCGCGCTGCATCCGCGAAACCTATCGCATATTCCAAAGCGCATATTCATTCTAGCCCAAGCAAGGCTCCCGATATGACAAAAAATACCACGTCGCCGATTTCTTCCGCACCCTCTTCCGCATTGCACGCCGCGCCGCAGACCGCCTATACCTGGGCCGGGCGCTTCTCCGAGCCGATGTCCGAACTCGTTAAACGCTACACCGCTTCGATCGACTTCGACCAACGTCTATGGCGACAGGATATTCGCGGTTCGCTCGCGCACGCCCGTATGCTGGCGCGCCAGAACATCATCTCCGCCGCCGATCTGGCTGACATCGAACGGGGCATGGCGCAGATTACGGTAGAAATCGAATCCGGCGAATTCGTCTGGTCGCTTGATCTTGAAGACGTTCATCTCAACATTGAAAAGCGTCTGACCGCGCTCGTCGGCGATGCCGGCAAACGCCTGCATACCGGGCGCTCGCGCAACGACCAGGTTGCCACCGACATCCGCTTATGGCTGCGCGATACGATCGACGCCATCCTCGACCTGCTCGGAAGATTTCAGACACGCCTGCTCGATCTCGCCGAACGCGAAGCCGAAACGCCCATGCCCGGATTCACCCACATGCAGGTTGCCCAACCCGTCACCTTCGGCCACCATCTGCTCGCCTGGTTCGAGATGACACGGCGCGATGGCGAGCGTTTTGCCGATGCGCGCCGACGCGCCAACGTGCTGCCGCTGGGCGCTGCGGCACTGGCAGGCACGACTTACCCGATTGACCGCGAGTCTGTCGCCGCCGCGCTGGGCTTCTCCGGCGTCTGCGAAAATTCGCTCGACGCCGTTTCCGACCGCGACTTCGCCGTCGAATTCTGCGCCGCCGCCGCGCTGTTGATGATGCACTTCTCGCGTATTTCGGAAGAGCTGGTGCTCTGGATGACGCCGCGCTTCGGCTTCATTCGTATCGCCGACCGGTTCTGCACCGGCAGCTCCATCATGCCGCAGAAGAAAAATCCCGATGTGCCTGAGCTGGCGCGCGGCAAAACGGGGCGCGTTTACGGCGACCTGATCACGCTGCTGACACTGATGAAAGGTCAGCCGCTCGCCTACAACAAGGACAATCAGGAAGACAAGGAGCCGCTTTTCGACGCCGCAGATACCGTCACCGACACCCTGCGCATCTTCGCCGAAATAATCGGCGGCATCGAAACCCGCCCGCAAGCTATGCGCGATGCCTTGCGTCAAGGCTTTGCCACCGCCACCGATCTGGCCGACTATCTGACGCGCAAAGGACTGCCCTTCCGCGATGCGCACGAGGTTGTCGGTCTGGCCGTCAAACGTGCCGAAGCACTGGGCGTCGACCTCCCGCAACTACCGCTGGCCGAATTACAGGCTTTTTCGCCGTTAATTGACGAAGACGTGTTCACCGCGTTAACCATAGAAGGCGCCCTGGCGGCCCGCAACCACATCGGCGGCGCCTCGCCACAACAGGTACGCGCCGCCATTGGCCGTGCACGGGCGAAAATTACGCGCTCCATCACACACGCACAGGCATAACCGAATATCACCAACGGCCGGCACGCCATGGACAAGATCGGCAAATACGACCTGATCCGCGCACTAGGCAAAGGCGCCACATCGACGGTTTATCTGGGCGTGGATGCTTTTGCCCAGCGCCAGGTCGCCATCAAGATCGCTTCGCCGGAAGTTCTCAAAGACCCCGCGCGCGGACGGCTGTACAAACATCTTTTCCTCAACGAAGCCTCGCTGGTCGGCAAGCTATCGCATCCGCACATCACGCAGATTTACGATGCGGCGATTGACGATTCCTTGTGTTACATCGTCATGGAATACGTACAGGGCGGCACGCTGGAAACCTACGCCGCGCCGGAAAAACTGCTGCCGGTCGAACGCATCGTCGAAATCATTTTCAAATGTACGCGCGCCCTCGACTTCGCGTACGGCATCGGCATTACGCACCGCGACATCAAGCCGGCCAACATCCTGTTCGCCGGCGATTCGGCAGCGTCAGGAGACATCAAGATTTCCGACTTCGGCGCGGCCATCATCGACTCGCTCGACAACACGCAGGTTTCCGGCATCGGTTCGCCCGCCTACATGTCGCCCGAACAGGTGCAGGAACTGCCGCTTGACTACCGAACGGATATCTATTCGCTAGGCGTCGTGATGTATCAGCTGCTTTGCGGCCGCCTGCCTTTTCAGGCCAATAACAAATACAACATGATTTACCAAATCATCAACGCCGACCCAAAGCCGCCGTCGCATTACCGCGCCGGGATTCCGGCCGGCATCGACGAAATCACCATGCGCGCGATGGCCAGGGATGCGGACAACCGCTATCCAAGCTGGCGGGATTTCTCCAATGCCCTCGCCCAAGCCTTCCGTAATAAGACGCTGCCGCTGACCAAACGCAATCTCACCGAAACTGAGCAGTTCGAAACCATGCGTGAAATTGCTTTTTTTGCCGCATTTTCCGATGTCGAAATCTGGGAAGTCCTGCGTTTCGCCACCTGGGAAACCGTACGTGCGGGCAAAACAATCATCCGCGACGGCGAACACGGCGATTTCTTCGGCTTCCTCATCTCAGGCGAACTTAAAATTATCAAGCACGGCCGCATTCTCAACCTGATGACAAACGGTGACTGCTTCGGCGAAATGGCCGCGATCAGCAGCGAGAAAATACGGACGGCCGATGTCGTTGCCTTGACGGAAACGCAGGTTGTCATCATCCGCGGTGAAATTCTCAGCCAGGCATCGGAAACCTGCCGCATGCATTTTTATCAGGCATTTCTCAGTGTCATGGTCACTCGCCTGGCGCTATCCAGCGCACGTCTGGCGGCACGCTGACTCACCACTCACCGCGCTGCGCCAATCCTCAACCCCTCAAAGCTCTGACGCCTACGCCATTTCGGAGACAACCGACAGGCGTTGAGGCGCCCCGGCTCGGATGTGCGTGCCATCAAACCCTGCGTGCACACCCTCCATAGATCACTCCGGAACAGCCAGCCCTTCGAGCAGCTTCTGAAGTTCGCCGCTCTGGTACATCTCGCGCATGATGTCGCAGCCGCCGACGAACTCACCGCGAATGTAAAGCTGCGGAATCGTCGGCCAGTCGGAAAAAATCTTGATCCCGTCGCGTATCGCCGGGTCTTCCAGCACATCGACGCTGAAAAAAAGCGGCAGGTTGCAGGCGCGCAGAATCTGCACGGCTGTCGCCGAAAAACCGCACAGCGGCATCATCGGCGACCCTTTCATGTAGAGCACAACCGGATGCTGGGTAATCTGTTCTTTGATCAAGGCCTGTACGTCGTCCATAAAAATCTCCGCGATTCGATCGGGTTAAATAATTTGAATACTCATTGGGCCGAGTCCGTGCCGGAGCCGTCGGGCATCCTCACGTCCTCACATCCCCACCTATCCCGCCCGCTCCGTAGCGGCCGGATGCGGGATGGAGCGCAAAGGAGACGATTGTACTTGGCAATGCGCACTATGGAACGCCGGCACACGGATAATTCCGACAAACCGGACAGCCAGGCACCTCGATAAAGCCGCCGATTTACAGAATTTCCCCAAGCGCTCAAAGCAGCCGCCTCTGTACCTCCGCCACCCATCTTGCTTGCCGGGGTGCGCTTGCCATTCTATGCAACCCGCGCACCGAAGCGACCGCTGCTGACGCGCTCAATGCCCGCACCGTCCCGCCGGGAGGCGACCTGCGTAAATCCGGCCGTACGCAGCAGAGCGCGTACTTTATCCGCCTGGTCATAACCATGTTCCAGCAGCAACCAGCCCCCCGGCGACAGATGCGCGCCCGCCTGGGTGATGATCGCCTGCAAACACGCCGTGCCGTCGCCTCCCTCCACGCCGTCGGTCAGCGCTGAACGCGGCTCAAACGGCAAGCCGTCGCACAGCAAATGCGGGTCGCCTTCAGCAATGTACGGCGGATTGGCAACGATGAGATCAAAGCGCTCATCCGCTAAGGGTTCGCACCACGTCCCCAAACGAAAGTCAATGGTCGCACCGTGACGCGCAGCATTTTTCCGCGCCACCGCCAGTGCCGCGGGGGCAATATCGCTTGCCACGATACGGGCATGCGGGCATCGCCCGGCCAGCAAAATCGCTACGATGCCCGACCCCGAACCGAGATCGGCGATGCGCGGCGCCGGCCACTCCGCGGCACAGTCAAGCGCGTAATCGACCAGGGTTTCGGTGTCCGGTCGCGGGATCAGCACATCGGGCGTCACGACAAACTCAAGGCCGCAAAACCACGCGGTACCGAGCAGATAGGCCAGCGGCTCACCCGCCGCACGACGTGCCGTCAGGTCGGCAAACTGCGCTGACTGCCCCGCGCTCAATGCGTGCTCCGGTGCAGCGATCAGATCGGCATGGGAACAGCCCGTCACGTATTCGAGTAGCTGGCGCGCCTCCTGGCGGCCGATCAGCGCGCCCGCCTGCCGCCACGCTTCACCGAGGCAAACGCCAGGCGGGAACGAGAAGATGGGCAAGCGGGCGGGCGGCATCAAGGAATGTGACATACAGTACAGCGCGTGCAGTCCGGAAAAATACCAACGGATAGGGACGGTTGAAACGATTGGAGCGATTAGGACAGGCAGTTCAGGCAGGCGTTCGGGCAGAAAATTTTTCACGCACTACGGAAGACGGGAAAAGCATCACGCAGGCATCAGACATCGGCGCCGTTGCGCCGTTCATTCCGCATCGGCCAGTGCCGCCAGCTGCTCGGCCTGGTGTTCCGCCGTCAACGCGCTGATGATTTCTTCGAGGTCGCCGTCCATGATGGCGTCGATCTTATACAAAGTCAGATTGATGCGATGATCCGTCACCCGCCCTTGCGGAAAATTGTAAGTGCGGATGCGCTCGGAACGATCGCCGCTGCCGATCAGGCTCTTGCGCGCCGAGGCAATCTGGGCGTGCCGTTCGCTTTCTTGCGCGGCGCGGATGCGCGATACCAGCACCGACATGGCGCGCGCTTTATTCTGGTGCTGCGAACGGCCGTCCTGGCATTCGACGACGAGGCCGGTCGGCAGATGCGTAATGCGTACCGCCGAGTCGGTCTTCTGGATATGCTGACCGCCGGCGCCGGAGGCACGAAAGGTATCAATGCGGATTTCGTTCGGATTGATGTGCACGTCGGCCAGCTCATCGGCCTCCGGCATGATCGCCACCGTGCAGGCCGAGGTATGGATACGCCCCTGTGACTCGGTTTCCGGCACGCGCTGCACGCGGTGCCCGCCCGACTCGAACTTGAGGCTGGCATAAACGCCATTGCCCGCAACACGGGCGATGACTTCCTTGTATCCGCCCAGCTCGGCTTCGCTGGCAGAAACGATCTCCACCTGCCAGCGCCGCCGCTCGGCATAACGCGCGTACATGCGGAACAGACTGCCGGCAAACAGCGCCGATTCGTCGCCGCCCGTCCCGGCGCGGATTTCGAGGAACACATTGCGTTCATCGTCGTCATCCTTCGGCAGCAGCAGCTTCTGCAATTCCTGCTCGATTTCCGGCAAGCGCGCCTGCGCCGCGGCAACTTCTTCCGCCGCCAGCGCCTTCATATCCGGATCGTCCGACGCCGCATCGTCCAGGATTTCCTGCGCCGCGCGCAGATCGTCCTGCACCCGCCGCCAGTCCCCGTATAAGGCGACGACCGGGCCGAGTTCGGCGTGTTCGCGCGTCAGTTTGCGGTAATGATCCAGATCGCGCGTCGCCTCGCCGCTTGCCAATGTACGGTCAAGCTCTTCGAGTCGGGCGGAAAGGCCTTCCAGCTTATCGAGAATCCCCTGTTTCATCGCAGTCTCGTGGGTTGATTCCGCTCATTCGACCGGCAGACGGTACAGCCGGGCGATCAGCGAACGCACCTCGCCGCGCTCGCCATCCGTCCGGTGCAGCGCCTGCGTCGGCTCATGCAGCAGCTTGTTGGTCAAACGCTGGGACAAGGCATCGAGCGCCGCGACTGGATCGCCGCCGCGCGCCAGCGTCTTGAGCGCGCGTTCCAGCTCGCGGCGGCGCATGCGCTCGGCGTTGTCGCGCAGGGCGCGGATCGTTGGCACATTGGCGCGGACGTCCAGCCAGTTGATAAACAGCTCGGTACGCGCGCCGACAATCATCTCGGCATTGGCCACCGCCGCCTGGCGCGACTCCTTACCTTCCTCGACGATGTGCGCCAGATCGTCAACCGTGTACAAATACACCTTATCCAGATCGACGACTTCGGCCTCGACATCGCGCGGCACGGCCAGGTCGGCGATGAACATCGGCGCACGGCCGCGCAGTTTCAGCGCCCGTTCGACCATGCCCAGGCCGAGGATCGGCAACTGGCTGGCCGTACTGGTGACGATAATATCGAATTCATGCAAGCGCCCGGCAAGTTCCTCCAGACGCACCGCCGTCGCACCGAAGCGGTCAGCCAGCGAACGGCCGCGGTCAAGCGTGCGGTTGGCAACGACGATGCGCTGTGGCTGGCGCGCGGCAAAATGCGCCGCACACAGCTCAATCATCTCGCCCGCGCCGATAAACAGCACCTGCCGGTCGGCGATGCGCTCGAACACCCGCTCGGCCAGGCGCACGGTTGCCGCCGCCATCGAAACGACACTGGCGCCGATCGCCGTCGTCGAGCGCACGTCCTTGGCCACGGCAAAAGCATGCTGAAACAGCTTGTCAAGCACCACCCCCAGCGTCCGCTCCTCGCGCGCAGCGCGCACCGCCTCCTTCAGCTGGCCGAGAATCTGCGGTTCGCCGATGACCATCGAATCCAGCCCGCTCGCCACCCGGAAGGCATGACGCACCGCCTCGCTTTCCGCATGGACATAAAGATACGGCTCAATGTCGTGGTAAGGAACGCGCCGATCCGCCGCCATCCACTGGCCAATCGTCTGCGGCGACTCCGCCTGACAATAGATTTCCGTCCGGTTGCAGGTCGACAGGATCACCGCCTCGTGCACGCCCGCATCGCCGGTCAGATCAGCCAGCACGCGACGCAGCTCTTCGGGGTGAAAAACCACCCGCTCACGCACATGCAGCGGCGCCGTGCGGTGATTGATGCCAAGGACGAAAAAAGCCATAAAAAAGCCGGCACAGCCGGAAGCAGGAAAAAGAAAATGGAATGGGCGAAATGAAACGGCAACCGGAACGTGAGCGTGAGCAAAAAACGGGCGTGATTATAACATCCGCTCTCCCCGCTCATCGCCCAGAAAAACAGGCGGAACGGCCGACAATGCCCGATCATGCCCAGCCAGCGGGCAGGCCGGGAGCCGGCAAGGCGCGGCCTATTCCGCTGAGGTATGGCCCAGCGCTTTCTGTTACTTTTCCGGAAACCGGTGCCCCGCCTCACCCGTTTCTGCCAGGGTTTGCGCAGCCCGCCCTAACCCTGCCCGATGCCGTGCTCAACGCCATCGAATTCCGTTTAACGCCGTCCGGCTCCGTCCGATGCCCACCCATTCCGCCAACATGCCATAATCGACGCCCGCCCACTCCTTAATGCAAGCTACAAGCCGACATAGACACCCCTGCAGCCCGCGTGGATTGGGCGTTTGCGGGCATGCCCGATAAAACCGCATCAACAGGACGCGCACCGGGCAAAACTATTTGGTCATTCGGTTATTCGCTGCCAAAATTACCGCCTGCTTTGGTGCCTGCATCATGCCCGGCACCCGCCT
>ERZ773043.59-NODE-59-length-52671-cov-5.510073_pt1 | contig 52671 bp, 53 predicted proteins | sample MGYA00580636_ERZ773043 | MGnify/ENA primary metagenome ERZ773043 (study PRJEB29015, sample SAMEA2737992) | human oral metagenome | biome: human oral; feature: human-associated habitat; material: dental | place: China | collected 2065 ...
AAAACCGAAGTACATGGATAAGTTCCACCTGTTGAATAAGGCGGAAACGGAGCTTTTCAACCTGATACGTCAGGCCGCGCCAAGCCTGTATGTTTTTGTCCAGGTGAGCATGTCGCAGATTTTTTGGATGTCGAACAGGCAAAAAGCCTTCACCCAGGTCAGGGAGATTGGGAGAAAGAGCATCGACTATCTTTTGTGCCGGGAGGATATGAGCATCGTGGTAGCCATTGAGTTGAATGGCCCGAAGCACGAAAAAGTGTTTCATAAAAAGTAAACTTTTTGAGAGGGAGGTGAGAATCAGAAAATCTCAGTGAGACTCAGAAAGTCTCGGATGAGAAAAAACGCGCAACGCTGGAGGAGGCCGGGATTCCGTTGCTGATACTGAAACCCGATGCAATGCCGGATGCTAAAACACTTGGCGCTATGATCGCGCCTTTGGTCGTCGAACGAAAACGGTACGAGAAGGAAAAACAGGAACGGATTCACAAACGCACCCCACTGTAACAGGGCAGCGAATATCGCTACCCTTTTTACAGCAGTTTACGGACGTGATCTGCCACGTACCCCCCAAATGACATCTCTACCGGCAGCTCCGGCATAAAAAAGGCAGCGCCCACGCGCTGCCTTTTTGCTTCTGTGAGATATGCCAGTCCGGCTGGAGTGTTTTAGCCTCCGGCAGAAGCGTTTAAGTTCAGGTCGCCAGCGGCAACATCGGCACGATCATCAGCGCCACAATGTTGATGATCTTGATCAGCGGATTGACTGCCGGACCTGCCGTATCTTTGTAAGGATCGCCAACCGTATCGCCCGTCACCGACGCTTTGTGCGCCTCCGAACCTTTGCCGCCGAAGTGGCCGTCTTCAATATATTTCTTGGCGTTATCCCAGACACCGCCGCCGGTCGTCATCGAAATGGCGACGAACAGGCCGGTAATGATCGTCCCCATCAGCAAGCCGCCCAGCGCTTTCGGCCCGAGCAACATGCCGAGCAGTACGGGAACACCAACCGGCAGCAGCGAAGGCAGGATCATTTCGCGGATGGCCGCCGATGTCAGAATACCGACCGCGCGTGAATAATCAGGCTTCGCAGTACCGTCCATAATGCCGCGGATTTCCTTGAACTGACGGCGCACTTCAAGAACGACCGCAGCGGCGGCACGACCGACCGACTCCATCGCCATGGCGCTGAAAAGATAGGGAATCAGACCGCCGATGAAAAGGCCGATGATAACCATATGATCGGAGAGATCGAAAGTCGTCACGAAATTCCGCGCTTCCAGCGCATGTGTGTAATCGGCAAACAGCACCAGCGCCGCCAGCCCGGCCGAACCGATGGCATAGCCCTTGGTGACGGCCTTGGTCGTATTACCGACGGCATCGAGCGGATCGGTCACATCACGCACTTCCTGCGGCAGCCCCGACATTTCGGCGATGCCCCCCGCGTTATCGGTAATCGGCCCATACGCATCAAGCGCCACAATGATGCCGGTCATCGACAGCATCGAGGTCGCCGCGATGGCAATACCGTATAGTCCCGCCCACTGGTGCGTCAGATAAATCGCCAGGCTGACACAGACGACGGGCATCGCCGTCGCCTTCATCGAAATCCCCAGCCCTGCGATGATATTGGTGCCATGACCGGTCGTCGAGGCTTCCGCCACATGCTTGACCGGCGAGAAATCAGTGCCGGTGTAATACTCGGTAATCCAGACCAGCAGCCCCGTCAGCACCAGTCCGACAACCGCCGAAGCAAAAATATTGAACGAGGCGAGCACGCTGCCATCGGCCAAGGTCACGCCTTCGCCGAGCAGGCTGCTCGTCACCGGATAAAAAGCCGCCAGCGCCAGACCGCCGGCCACCGCCAGCCCGCGATAGAGCGCGTTCATGATCTTTCCGCCCTCATTCGCCTTGACAAAAAAGCAGCCCGCAATTGAAGCGAGAATCGAAATGCCCCCCAGCACCAAGGGGTAGATCACCAGCCCGTCGTTCGCATTCGCTACACCCTTGAGCATCATGGCGCCAAGCACCATCGTCGCCACCACAGTCACGGCGTAGGTTTCGAACAAATCAGCGGCCATGCCAGCGCAATCGCCGACATTATCACCCACGTTATCGGCGATTACGGCCGGATTACGCGGATCATCCTCAGGAATCCCCGCCTCGACCTTACCCACAAGGTCCGCGCCGACATCGGCCCCCTTGGTAAAAATGCCGCCGCCCAGACGGGCAAAAATCGAAATCAACGAACCGCCGAAAGCCAGCCCAACCAGCGGCTCGACGGCGCGATGAAAGTCGCCGCTGCTGTTCAGCAGGCAGGCGTAATAGCCGGCCACGCCGAGCAGGCCAAGCCCAACCACCAGCATGCCGGTAATCGCGCCACCCTTGAAAGCTACGGCCAGTGCCGGCGCAATGCCGCGCCGCGCCGCTTCGGCCGTGCGCACATTGGCGCGCACCGAAACGTTCATGCCGACATAGCCCGCCGCGCCGGACAGCAACGCACCGAGTACAAAACCAACGGCCATCAGCTTTCCGAGAAAAACACCGATCAGCACAGCCAGCACGACGCCGACAAGCGCAATCATCGAATACTGGCGATTCAGATAGGCCGACGCCCCGATCTGAATCGCATGTGCAATTTCCTGCATTTTTTCATTCCCCGGCGACAGCGAAATCACCCACCGAGTCATGAATAGTCCATAAATTACCGCAACGACTGCGCACGCCAGCGCAAATAAAAGACCTGCCGACATAGATCTCCCCAGTGAAAAGAAACAAGCAACACCCTAATCGGGGCAATGCATAAAAATTCTGCATCACAAACCACACAGCAGTCGGTTACTGAAACTTCTCCGCCCCAACACCTGAAACCCTTGAAACCTACGCCACTGTGTCCCTGCAATACAACAAAATTATAACGAAAATGATTCTACGACACTTGTCCAAAGCACCAAAGTATCCGCACACAATTCTACGGAAAACCACAACCCAAGCCGTTTCATTCACGATGAATCGGAAAAAAACCGATTCACTCATACAATAGTTATTTGGCGCCTAACAAATCACAACTTCTTTCATGAAAATCAATACCAAAAAACATTATATGTAAAAAACCTAAATAATATAATCACTAAATCTATATAATTACACCTATTACTTTTTAAGATCCAGGTTATTTTAATTCCACACTAAAATATATCTAAAAACTAATTTAAAATGACCGTTCTACTCTAACAACTACAATTATATCCGGCTTCCTATCTGCCTGTGCCAAATCTGACGGTAAATTCTCAAGTTTATTTACCCAATGACCGACATAACGTACTTCTTTAAATGTCGAATTAAAATAAGGTCTTAAAACGCTAGTAAAAGAATCGCCCACAACCCAAATATATTTATCTGAAAGTGGTTTTTTATTTGTCACAACCGAGGTTTCACCAAATGGTGTTTTTTCTTCCCCTCTAATTTCTTTTTCCTCCCATACAGGAGGATATTTCCAGACAATATCCCAATTATCCTCAGCATGCAAAGGGAAATTTTTCAACTTAGAAATACCAATCAAATCGCCACTATGAACAGCCCCATTCTTAAAACTAATACTTGGCGCAGGCAATTGTAAAAGATTTAAAAAACCAGAATAACTTAAAAAAGCGCCTTTATAGTTCCAATGTGTATCGGTCATCCAATAAAGAATACCTTGAGAACTCTTTAAAGTTAATAAATCAGCGGTTGGATCATAAACAGTAAGATTAGGAATTTCTCTCAATTTATCCAAGAAAAACTCAATATATCTTCTAGGTGAAGGCACAAGGCCATCAGGTAAATATTCTGGATAAATGCTTGACTTATTTGGGCCAATAATTAAAACAACTTTTGTATTATACTTGCTACTCTCAGTCGCAATTTTTGAAAAATCTTCTTTGATACTTTGTATTCTAGTATCATCAGGAATAATAGCTAACTTTAATTTTGCAACTGTATCTTCATACGCATTACCTAAAAATAGCCAGTCATTCTTTCCCCTATACCAAGAAAGAGAAGATCCAAATGCATATTCAAACCCTTTTCTCTTAACTGCCAATTTTTCATATTGCTGTGACTGGGAAAAATCTGTTTTGCTAATAAGCCACCCACCAAAACCAATTGTAACCATCAATCCACAAAGCGTGGCAACCTTCAGTCTAGTTCTTTGTTCTCCAAATCTAAATGGTCTCTCAACTAGCACCATAGTAAGCCAGGCAAAAATAATAGAAAGTAGCACTGCCAAAATACGAATACTACGTGCAGGCATCCCATTTTCAACAATCCTTGCAAAGGACAGCAGCGGCCAGTGCCAAAGATAAAGGGGAAAACTTATTAGACCAAACCAAACAGCAACTTTATTGGAAAGAATTTTTTGGTTGATCCAAGCTTTAGGGCCAGCTAAAATGATCAACACAGCCCCTAATATAGGTATAATCGCCCATTTACCAGGAAAACTTAATGTTTTATTAATTCGCCAAAAACCATAGGCCAAGGCAAAGAAACCAAGAAATGAAATAAAACTTAAAAAGAGCTTATCATTAGAAAGAGGCTGTTTACGATAAATAATTTTACTAAGCAAATACCCCAGACGTAGATTAACAATTGAGAACTTATTTTTCTTATAAAGAAGAAACCAGGCTAAAATGCTTCCGCATAATAGCTCCCAAAACCTTGTTTGTGGAGAATAAAAGGTAGCAACAGGATTAGGTTTGACTCCTTTTATATTTAAATAAAAGGAAATAAATGCGACACTTAAGATAAATATAATTAAATTAAAATTTCTCTTCCATAAAAACCATAAAAATAAAGGCCAAATAATATAAAACTGCTCTTCTATCCCTAAGCTCCATAGATGTAACAACGGTTTAGTTTCGGCAGAATTGTCAAAGTAACCCGCTTCGCTCCACAACACAAGATTAGAGACAAAGCCGGCTCCTGCAATAATATGTTTTCCTAGCTGATTGAGTTCATCTGGAAATAAAACCAACTTGCCAATAACAATACAAATCAGTAAAACAACAGATAATGAGGGGAAAATTCGCCTAACACGCCGAGCATAAAATTCAGCAAAGCTAAAAGTTTCTCGCTCCAGATTTTCAAAAATAATCGTCGAAATTAGAAAACCCGAGATAACGAAGAAGATATCAACGCCAACGAAACCGCCTCTCATCGAGGATGGAAAAGCATGAAAAGCAACAACCGACAACACCGCGATAGCCCTTAAACCGTCAACATCGGGGCGATACTTAGGATGCGATAAATGGGGAGGTAATGTAGTCATTGCATTGTATTCACAGTATTTTTATATTGTTAAAAATTGCGAAATTGCCTCGAAAATTCACGATGCTAAAAAAATTTTACTACACAGATTGATACTGCGTACTCAAAACTGCAGTATCACGCAACATGGAAGCACTTAGGTCATAAGCCATACATGATACCCAGCAAAGCAAGTTGAACCGATCTACCCCTGATCTGCCCACTCATACTTTTTTGCCGCCTTGACCCTCATCGCTCCGGGCGGCAAAAGCCTCCTGCATCCGCTTTGCATCTTCGGGCGTGTCGACGCCGGGCAGCGGCGGATGATCGACAATCATCACACTGATGCGAAAGCCGTTGCTGAGCGCACGCAACTGTTCGAGAGCCTCGAAGCGCTCCAGCGGCGACGGCGGCAGATGCGCGAAAGCGCGCAGGAAGTGTGCCCGATAAGCATACAGCCCCACATGCCTGTAGGCGGGCAAACCTACCGGCAGAGAAAACTTGCCGTTTTCTCCGCTAAAGTGGTCGCGCGCATAGGGAATCGGCGCACGCGAAAAATAAAGCGCATCACCATCTTCCCGGCAGGTCAGCTTGACGACATTGGGGTTGAAAAAATCGGCGGCATCGCCTAGCGGACAACCCAGCGTAGCAATATCCGCGCCGCTATCCGCCAGATGCTGCGCTGTGCGAGCAATCAACGCCGGATCGATCAGCGGTTCGTCGCCCTGCACATTGACGATGATCGTATCGTCGCTCCAGCCGCACTGTTCGACGACTTCGGCCAGACGGTCAGTCCCCGTCGGGTGATCGGTACGCGTCATCAGCGCTGATAAACCGTGTTGTTTCACCGCTGCCAGCACCTCGGCATGGTCAGTGGCCACCCAGACTTCTTCGGCGCCCGACAACAGACCGCGCTCGGCTACGCGAACAACCATCGGTTTACCGCCAAGGTCGAGTAGCGGTTTGGCCGGCAGGCGGGTCGATGCATAGCGCGCCGGCACCACAATCTTGAACAGCATCGGTGAATCTGCCTGCGCACGCATCATTCAAGCTCGCTTTCTTCCAACGCACGCGCTTCGTCTTCCAGCATGACCGGAATATCGTCGCGAATCGGGAAAGCCAGTCGACACGGCTTGCAAACCAGTTCCGCCGCAGTTTTACGGTAAATCAGGTCGGCCTTGCAGACCGGACAGACAAGAACATCAAGCAGGCGTGCATCCATCGAGTTTCTCCACGAGCAGTTTCAGCAGCTGCGACGCATCTTCGTCATCGAACTGCGCATCGACCGGCAATACCCAAGCCTCATCCCAAGCCTCATGCACGGGCAGCGCGGCGCATTTTACCGCATCTTTTTCAGTCATCAGCAGCACGCCATCCCGCGCAAAATCAAGGTCTGCGAGCGTATAACGGTGATGATCGGGAAATGGATGTTCGGTAAATTCCAGACCCAGCGTCGCCAGCTGTGCAAAAAAACGACGGGGATCCCCAATGCCTGCCAGCGCATGCAAACGCCTGCCACGCAATGCCGCCGCCGGACAATGGATATTCGGATCATGTAGTGCATAAAAATCACCTGCCGCCAAATGCATGGAAAATTGCGGCGGCAGCTTTCCGGGAAAATAGCCTTCCGGCGCGCAATTCCAGACGATAGCCGTCGCTCCCCGCAGGCGCATCAGCGGCTCGCGCAACGGCCCGGCCGGCAACAGATGGCCGTTGCCAACGCCGCGCCCGTCAAACATGACGACTTCAGCACAACGACGCAGGCGGTAATGCTGCAAACCATCGTCGGCAATGATCACATTGCATTGCGGATGCGCCGCCAGCAACGCTTCCCCCGCGGCCGCCCGATCGCGTCCAACATATACCGGCGCCTGGCAACGCCGGGCGAGCAGCACGGGCTCATCGCCCGCCAGCGCAGCCGGTGTGTCGGGTACCACGGCCATAACGCCGCCCCCCGCGGCAATCTTTTGCCCGCCGTAACCACGGCTGATTACGCCTGGCCGCCAGCCGCGCGCGCGCAACTGGCTGACCAGCCAGATGACGAAAGGTGTTTTGCCGCTACCGCCGACCGTCAAATTACCGACGACAATGACGGGAACGGGAAGCTGCCGGGAGCGCAGCCAACCTGACCGGAACAGCCCGCGCCGCAATGCGGAAATCCCACGAAACAGCCAGGAAAACGGCAACAGCGGCCATAACGGCCACGCAAGTCGCGCGCGATACCACAAACGGGGAAGAGAACGCGCCAGCCAGTTCATGGACGCCCACTCCAATCGGTCCGGCGGAACACCCAAGGAAGCCGGATGGCAGCCGCCAGAAGCAGGCACGAATGAAGCATCAACGCCGCACGAAACGTACGAAACAACAAAAACGGCAATCAGCGTGGCGGAGACTGGGTCGCAAAAGAGATATGCGGATACCCGGCCGCCTGTGCCGCCTGCATGACATCGATAACGCTCTGGTGCGTCGCCTTGGCGTCAGCATTGACGATGATGAGCGGCTCGGTCATGCCGCCGGCGGCACGACGCAAGGCGGCGCTGATCGAATCAACGTCGTTGGCAGACAGCGGCGACTTGTTGATCATGACCTGGCCGTTCGCCGTCACGGCGATATGGATTTCATTCGGCTGTTCGCTTTTCTTTTCGGCGTCCGCCGTCGGCAGGTTGATTTCCAGGCCGGAAAATCTGGCATACGTCGTCGTCAGCATCAGAAAAATGATGATGACCAGCAACACGTCGATCATCGGAATCAGGTTGATTTCCGGCTCATCCTGGGTACTGCCGCGTCGAAAGTTCATGCCTGCCTCTCAGCCCTTGCGTTCGCCGTGAATGACTTCGACCAGGCGCAAAGCCTGCTGCTGCATTTCGACGAGGTAACCATTGACCTGCCCGCGGAAATGCCGCCAGAAAATCATGCTGGGAATAGCAATCACCAGACCGAACCCGGTGTTGTACAGCGCAATCGAAATGCCATGTGCGAGCTGGGCCGGGTTACTGCCGGTCGGCGCCTGCGAGCCAAAAATCTCGATCATCCCGACGACTGTACCGAACAACCCCATCAGCGGGCTGATCGAAGCGATCGTACCCAGCGTCGTCAGGTAGCGTTCCAACTCATGCGCCACCATATTGCCAGCTTCCTCGACCGACTCGCGCATCACTTCGCGCGGGCTTTTAACGTTGCGCAACCCCGCTGCCAGAATCCGGCCCAGCGGCGAATCATTTTCCAGCGCGTCCAGCTTCTCTTTATTGATTTTGCCCTGACGATATTCACCGACCGCCTGCTGCAACAGCCCATCCGGCATGATTTTGGAACGCCGCAATGCAATCAGGCGTTCAATGATCAGGGCAACTGCGACGATTGAAGCAAAAAGCAAGGGCCAGATCGGCCACCCGGCAGCAAGGATGATGGAAAACACGCTTTTCTCCAGAAACTTTTTCAGGGGCGAACTTTAGCCTGTGGCGTTCTGCTCGGCAAGTCTTTTGCCGGTTTTTCATTGCTTTTGTCATTGCTGCACGCCACACCCACCCTTGGCGCACAACACATTTTGCGGAAAAGAGGCGAGCTACGACGTGTCATTATGCAATCGTGCGCAGGTCATGCGGGAAATCCGTTTATTCACAAAATCTGTGGATAACTTTGTGATTTATCGCTGAACAATCTCCTCAAACCCCGTCCAGACAAGGCTTTCGTTTACGTCGCCCTGAAAATAAGCAAAAAATAAAAATCTATTTAAATCAAATGATTAAAATTTAATACAGAAATATCAATATCTTACCTACCCTATACCTGACAATTTTCGGCACATCCGGACATCCCGCCTAAAAATGTGCATAAAACCGTTGATTTGGCAATTTAATGCCGCTATCCCGCACAGAATGCTGCATGAACATGGCTCCGGTACCGGAATAAACGCCGGGGTGGACATGAAACGCAGGCATCAAACCCATCGGTATTCCTAAATTCACACTTAGCCCATACTTTTACGGCTCGGCCGCCTCAATGACGTTCATGTGCTCTCGTCGTTCCTTTCTGGTCTCTTTCTTTTTGATCACTTTCTTTTTCCCTTCTCCCCACCTTTCCCTTTTTCTCGCAACGCGCTAAATTCCCTCTAAAATGGGCGCATGAGCCACCACCAGATACCACGCAAAACCAGATTTCGCACGCCCCCCTCGCCCTTGACGGGCGATTTGTTCGCACAACCTGCTGCTCAGGCCGCCGCATCGCCTGTTTTGTCCGCATCCGCTGCCACATCGCCGCCGCGCCCCACGCCGGCGGCGACAGCAACAGCCGCTGCATCCGCGCCCGTCATTCCGGTTTCCCGACTCAACCGTCTGGTGCGCGAACGGCTTGAGGCAGCGTTCCCGCTGTGTTGGGTTGCCGGCGAAATCTCTAATCTGAGCTACGCCGCCTCCGGCCATGTCTACTTCTCGCTCAAGGATGCCGAAGCCCAGGTTCGTTGCGCCATGTTCCGCAACCGCGCCCAGTTGCTCGGCTGGCGGCTGGCCGACGGGCAGCGCGTTGAAGCGCGCGCGCTGGTCACCCTGTATGAAGCGCGCGGCGACTTTCAACTCAATGTTGAAAACCTGCGTAAAGCCGGTCTGGGCGATCTGTACGAACGCTTCCTGCAACTCAAAGACCGGTTGACGCGCGAAGGGCTGTTTGCCCTCGAACACAAGCGTCCGCTCCCCGCGTTTCCGGGCGCCATCGGCATCATTACTTCGCCGCAAGCCGCAGCGCTGCGCGACGTGCTGACCACGCTGGCTCGCCGCGCGCCGCATGTGCGCCTGATCCTCTATCCGACGCCTGTCCAGGGCGAAAGCGCCGCGGCGCAGATCATCGACGCCCTGAACCAGGCCAACCGCCGCGCCGAATGCGACGTTCTGATTCTTTGCCGGGGCGGCGGCAGTCTGGAAGATCTCTGGGCATTCAATGATGAAGCACTGGCACGCGCCCTCCGCAACAGCGCCTTGCCGGTCATCGCCGGCATCGGCCATGAAACCGACGTCACGCTTGCCGACTTTGCCGCCGATCAGCGCGCACCGACGCCCACCGCCGCCGCCGAACTGGCTGCGCCCGAACGCGCCGCGCTGCACCGCCGCCTCGATGCCGGTCATGCCGCCCTCTCCCGGCAAATCCGGCATATTCTGGAGCTGCGCGGCCAGCAGCTCGATCTATTGGCCGGCCGGCTCATCCACCCTGCCCGGCGGCTGGCGACGCAAAGCGAACAATTACACACGCTCCGGCAGCGCCTGAACGGCGCATTGCGTCTGCAAAGCAGCCGCCGGCAGCAGACGCTCGCCGAACTGGCGCACCGTCTGCGCCTCGGCCGGCCGCGCACTGCGGAACGCCTCCGCCAGCTCGACACACTACGCGAATGGTTATCGGCGCGCTGGCGCCGCCATCTGAATACGCGGCAAGAGCAGCTCTCCCGCCTATCCGACGGCCTTTCGCATCTCAATCCGCACGCCGTACTCGCCCGCGGTTACGGCATCGTCACCGACGCGCACGGCCGCATCGTCCGCGACAGCCAAACACTGGCGGAAAACGAACGTATCCGCATTCGCCTGTACAAGGGCGCACTCAACGCACGGGTCGAAACAGCCGAACAGGAAAATCAAAAATAAAGGCTGGCGGCATGCCGCGACGCATTTCATCATCGTCCGCTCTGTCGTGTCCTGGCTTCCCTGCGCTTTCTACGACCTTCTCCTGTCTACCCTCCGCCCACGCTTCACGGATGTCCTCTCATTCTCCGCAACGCCGACGCGTAAAAAGCCCGCGTCCGCGTGACCGCGAACGTTCCGCTATCCTCCGACACATCGCGAACAACGACTGCGCTGATATGCGCCAAAGCCGCCTGGTGGCGCTGCCGCTGTTCGCTGATTGCAGATTGCCTGAAAGTCTGGGGCTGGACGATTCTGCACATCCCCGGCATGGGTCAAACGAAGGACCATCCCTGCACCTCGCCGGCGATCATTGTCGGCAACCAAGTCGTCTTTACGCAGCCGTCCGGGGAAAAGCAGGAGCCTTCAGATCCCCAGTCAATATCGACACCGGCTTCCACTTCGCCATCCCGAAAATATGGCTAAATCATGCGCAGGCAAGGAAGCAAAAAGTCAAGAAGTGCAAAAAATGCAAGAAATTTCGGATAACTTCTCAAACCCGGCGTCAAAACATCACGCCAACTCAATTTGTATGCGCGGCATACGGAAATCTTCAGGTGCTCTCATGCCTTCCATCGAAACGCATCCGCTCCCCCCTTTCCTGCCTGAAAACGCCAAGTTGCTGATGCTCGGCTCATTCCCGCCGCCGCAAGCACGCTGGAAGATGAATTTTTATTACCCAAACTTCCAGAACGATATGTGGCGGATTTTTGGCTGGGTGTTTTTCGGCGACAAAGCCCATTTCATCGCGGCGAACACCGCCGAAAAACGATTCAGAGAACAGCAGATTCGGGACTTTCTGAGCAAGACGGGAATCGCCTTCAGCGATGCGGCATACCGCGTGCGGCGGCTACAGGGCAATGCTTCGGACAGGTTTCTGGAAGTCGTCGAGCCGGTCGATTTGGCCAAGCTGCTCTCTCGCCTGCCCGCGTGCCGGAACATTGCCACGACAGGCGAACTGGCGACGGATACCTTGCTCTCGCTGCTGCCGCTCGCAACGGCCAAACCGGCCATTGGTCAGCCGGCGGAAACAGAATTTGCCGACCGAACGCTCAAACTCCACCGCCTGCCGTCCTCTTCGCGCGCGTATCCGCTGGCGCTGGAAAAGAAAGCCGCAGTGTATGCAGGATTTTTCCGGGAAATCGGACTGCTTCAGGACGGCATCACCTGAATGGGATACCGGCTGAACGCCGGAACATTGCCTGTTTTTGCGATGGCCTGTCTTTGCGATGCGCTGTCTCTGCGCCTCGCTCCTTTGGGCATTTTCCCGTTCAATTTCCCCGTTCATATTGCGGGCGCGCGCCGTTGCCAAATCAACCGCATTACCCGCCCGGCAAGACGCTCTTGCATGAACAACGGGCTCCAGGCTTATCAACGCGACAGCACCGCGCGCGCACGCCACAGCGCATGTCCGGAATCCCGGTATTTGCGCTCGAACGGCGTCTGCGGGCCGCCCTGCGCCGCCAACATCCGTGGGGTGAGTAACTCGCAATGGATAGGCACGCCGCTCAGCGCACGCACTGCAAGGCAGAATTCCTCGATATAAATCCGCCAGTTGCTGCGGCATTCCAGCGTACCGCCGAGCGCCAGCAAAGCGGGAAAAACCGGGTGCCCATGCCAGCGGCGCGACAGATGGCCGATCTTCGGCCAGGGGTTCGGGTACAGCAGATAGTGCCGGTCAAGCCGGATGCCCGCCTCGCCCAGCAGCCGCCAGTAATCGACGAGATCGGCGCGCACGAGGTCGAGGTTTTCCGGCAGTCCGCCCGTTTTTCCGTCGATCCGGCGCGCCAGCCGTGCAGCCGACTGATCAACGCCAATCACGTAATGATCGGGGAAAGCGCGCGCCAGCCGAATGCTGCTCTCGCCGACGCCGCAGCCGGCGTCGAGAATCAGCGGCGCCTGCGGCGCATAGCGTTCGCGCCGCACCATGCTGGCGACAAAGGCCGCCCGGTTGTAATCGGCATAAGGTTTGCGAAACGGTACGCCACGATGCCGCTCGAGTACGGCGAGCAAACGCTCATGAACAGCGGACTGCGCGCTCACGGGAAGGCGAGAACGGCCTGCGGCATGCCTCGCAACGCCGGCCGCAACATCGGCAGACGCATCGAAATCAACATCAGCAAAACGTCCGGAATGGGTAACTTCCGCAGACATGACAGCCTCACCCCTCGCCAATATGATGCCGCGCCAGCACGGCCGTCACCGAGGCGGCATCCGGCAGCGGGCGCACTGCCTGGTACAACGCCTCGGCCTCGGGAAAGCGCCGGCACAGCAGCTTGAGCCACATCTTGAGCCGCCCCGGCGCATGGCAGGGCAGCACCTTTTCCGGCAAACGCCGCCAGTATTGCGCCAGCAAGGGGGAAAGCGCCGCCCAATCCGCACAATCCGCACAATCCGCACAATCCGCGCAATCCGCGCAACTCATCGGATTCGTCAGATCGAACTCGCACGCGCCTTCCGGCGTGCCGTCCAGAAATGCGCGGATACGCCGCGCCAGAAAAGGATCGGCCACCGCACCGCGTCCAAGCATGACCGCAGAGCACCCCGTCATGGCCCGGCAGCGCAGGTAATCGTCCAGCGTCCATACTTCGCCGTTGGCAATCACCGGAATCGCCACCGCCTCACGGATATAGGCCACCCATTCCCAATGCGCCGGCGGTCGGTAAAACGCATCGCGCGTGCGGGCATGCACAACCAGGTGCGACGCGCCGCCCGCTGCAATGGCGCGCGCGCAATCGAGCGCCCTAGCCGTATCGCGGATACCCAGCCGCATCTTGGCCGATACCGGAATCACCGCCGGCACGGCCTGCCGCACAGCCGCCACGATACGCCCGATCCACGCCGGATCGTCCAGCAAGGCCGCGCCCGCGCCCTGCCGGTTGACCTGCGGCACCGGACAGCCGAAATTGAGGTCGATGCCCGGCGGTGACAGGCGCGCAAGCTGCGCCGCATTGTCCGCCAGATCGTCGGGATCGCTGCCGAGCAACTGCACATCGACCGGCACGCCGGAAGGCGTCCGCCCGCCGTGATCGAGTTCCGGGCTGACGCGCCGGAAACTGCGCAACGGCATCTTCGGCCCGGAAACGCGCACGAACTCGCTCACCGCCGCATCATAGCCGCCCACCTGCGTCAACACATCGCGCAACAGCCAGTCGGCCAGGCCTTCCATGGGCGCAAGAATAACGCGGGCGGTCATGACGCACAGAAAAGGGAAAAAAATTCGGGCATTGGCACGGGACTTGACACGGAAATCGACGCGGCGCGAACAAGCGCGGAAAAAACGGAAACGGATTTTACCCGCCTACGCCCGCGCCTTGCGCCTTCCCCCGCCCCAATCCGCGCATTTCCAGAATGGCGCTCTGCGACCCTTGCAAACGGGTATTTCAGAAGAGTTGCCCGAAGTCCTTTATTCATGCGGGTTTCCAGGAAAGCGCTCTGAGATGCCCTATCCACGCTGGTTTCCGGGCAGGCGCCCTAAAATCCTTTATTCACGCAGGTTCAGAGGGTTGGTCGGGTACGGTATTCCGGTTTATGTTTTTTGATGCCCTGAACCCCACGTATTTAGAGGGCTTTAGGGCATTTTATGTTTTCTGCCCTATTTTTACGGGATTCAGAGGGGTGCTCTGAAACCCTTGTAAACAGGGCATCTCCGAAAGGGTACCCGGAAATGCCCTATCCACACGGGCTTCCGGGCATGTTCCTTTGCGCATACGGTAACAACGGAGAATCCTAAAACCCCTTAGGCGCAGCCGCAGGCGCGGGGTAGCTTGGCGGGAAGAAGGGCTTGATTGTCTGAGCGCAGCGAGTTAATCAAGCCCGCCGCCAAGCAACCCGCGGCAAGGGGTTTTCTGCGCCTCGGGGTCGCGTTTCTTTGCTGACTTTCTTTGGCGAGGCAAAGAAAGTCAGCGGGGCGCGCTGCCGCTCAGCGCAACCGCATCAAAAGAAGCCTTGCGGGCGGAGCCAGCGCCTACAGTCAAACAATCCTTTCAATCCTTGTTTTCAGGTTCTTCCGGGAGCCTGCCCTGAAGTCTTTTATTTACAGGCATTAAAGAAGGGCTGCCCGCTAGCCCGCGTATTTAGGGCATTTCAGAGTGGGTGCGCTGAACCCCGCGTAAACAGGGCATCTCAGGGCACTTGCCCTGAAATCCTTTATCCACGCGGGTTTCGGAGGGGATCCCGCCAGCCCTTTATTTATAAGGGCTTCAGAGGGGGCTGGAAAATATCTGGCGCGACCTGCCGGCTCCACTGCCTGCCTTTTTCGGTACCATGTCTGCCGCCGTTTTTTTCCGCCCACCCCATGTTTTCAACGCTACCACCGCCTTCCGGCAGCTCTCCCTGCCAGCCTTTCCGCCTCGTTCTCGACACCAATATCGTCATGGATCTATTGCATTTTGCCGATCCGCATACGGCGGCGCTGGCAGACGGGCTGAACAGCGGGCGCCTGCAATGCTTCACCGATGCGGAATGTCTGGCGGAACTGGCGCGCGTCGCCGGATACCCGGAGTTTGGATTAGACCTTGCGGCGCAAAACGCCTTGCTGGCACGCTACTGCCGTCTGGCGCACCGATGTGAAGCCGGCGAAGCGGCGGACGGCGCCGGCGACGCCCATGCCCACCTACCGCACCGGCCACTGCCGCAATGCCGCGATCCCGACGACCAGAAATTCCTCATCCTCGCCGTGCGCTGCCGCGCCGACCTGCTGCTCACGCGCGACAAAGCCCTGCTGCGCCTGGATGCCTCGCCCAGAATCCGGCTGGCGCATGCGCGGCTCCCCTTCCGCATCGTCACGGCCGCAGCGGCCGGCCCGATGCTCTCAGGCAGGCACACGGCGCCGGAAGACCCAGCGTCGCGCATCTGAGGCCGCCGCATCGAAGCAGTACCCCTGCGCAGAAAAATCCTTGAGGCCTTCGGCCGAGGACAATCGCGCCGTGATGGCAAAGCGCGCCATGAGGCCGCGGGCGCGCTTGGCATGAAAGCTGATGACTTTGTAGCGGCCGTCTTTCCAGTCCTCGAACACCGGCTGGATAACGGGCGCGGACAGGCGGCGCGGATCGATCGCCCGGAAATATTCCTCCGAAGCCAGATTGACCAGCGTTGCCGCCTGGCCGGGCAGCGCCCGATTGAGCGCCTCGGTGAGGCGATCGCCCCAAAAGGCATACAGATCCTTGCCGCGCGGATTCTCCAGGCGCGTGCCCATTTCCAGCCGATACGCCTGAATCAGATCCAGCGGCCGCAGCAGGCCGTACAGGCCAGACAGAATGCGCACATGCCGCTGCGCAAAATCGAAATCGGCAGGCGACAGCGCGGACGCATCCAGCCCTTCATACACGTCGCCGGCAAATGCCAGCGCCGCCGGTTTAGCGTTATCCGGCGTAAACGGCGTCGACCAGGCGCCATAGCGGCCGGCGTTCAACACCGCCAGCGCGTCGCTGATGCCCATCAGCCCGGCCAGCGCGTCGGGCGAGAATTCGCGCAGACGCGCGACCAAGATGCGCGACTCATCAAGCAACTCCGGCGTTGTCGCGGCAAGCCCGGCGAGATTCGGTGGCATCGGGGAAAAATCCAGCGTCTTGGCGGGGGAGAGGATGATAAGCATGGTTTGCCTCTGAAATTTTCAGTTTATGTTTTGTGATGCCCTGAAGCCCTTGTATTTAGGGGACCTCAGGGCGATTTATGTTTTCTGCCCTGTTTGATCGGGTTTTTGGGCGGTGCGCCAAATGCGCAAATAGCGGCTTAACTTTGACAAAAGATAAGGCGGCGAGACGCAGGCAGTATGAGTAATACGGCAAGGCGAGCCAACGCCGTATTTTGACAAAGGAAGCCGCGATGCAAGAGCCGAGCGGAATTTTACGGGATAATAACGAATTCTCCGTTACCGCTTTTTTCTCGCTATTCACTATGAAACGAACACGCATTTCTTCCCGCAAACGCATTTCCGCCAATGCCGTCGAACTGGGGCGGCTGGCCGTCTGCCTCGCCGAATCCGGCAGCCGGCTGGAAGATGCCTTTCTGGAAAAGCAACTGCGCGCGCTGATTTTGCAGCTGCTGGAAGACGGCGCGGAAGACGATCTCAACGCCGCCCTCGACCGATTGTTCGACTCGCACGCCGCCGCGCATGACTGCCTGGCCGACATGATCGAGGACTGCGCCGAATCGGCCACCCTGACGCATGAAGGGAAAACCGTCGATCTCATGCTGTTCTGCGTGCCGATTCTCGCCTGGTCGCGCTTTTCGATTCCCTCCGGCGCAATCCCGCGCAGTACGCAGCAGATGCTGGAAGTCCAGCTCGGCGCACACGTTTTCTCGGCGCATACGCAGATCGCGCTGGCCGATTATCTGTTCAGCCCCGACCAGTTGCCGCATACCTTCGTCGACACCTGGCAGCTGATGCACACGCTTTCCCAGGCGGCGCTCAAGCGCCTGCCCGTGCATTTCGATGCCTCAAGCCTGCCGGAAACCAACCCGTTTTTGTCCGATACGCGCTATCTCATCGGCGCCATCGCCATAGCGCACGGCGAGCCGCTGTTTCACTGGAACGAAGACCTGCGCGCAACGCGCGAATCCGCGCTCAAGGAATGGACCCGGCAGGGCGGCCCCTGCCTGGAGCCGCTGCTCACCGGCTGCGCCTTCCAGCCGCTGCTGGCCGACGCGTATCACGCCGCCTGCCGCGCTGCCGACATGGCCTCGCGCCCCTATTCGCTGCACGCTTCGATCGCTTTCCTGCAAACGATGCTCGGCAAATCGCCGGAATCACTGCGCGTGGTGGTCGGCGCGTTCTACGACAAGCGTCTCGAAGAGTATCGCATCAGCTTTGGCCCGCGCGACGGCGAGGCGATCTTCCACGGCGTCATCTGGCCGCTGCTCGGCAATGAGGATGAAAACACCGATGTCGTCACCGAGGTGGAAAACCTGCTGCGCGAAGCCGGCATCAAGGAAATCATCGTGCACGAGCAGCAGTTTCCTTTTGAATTCTGCGATGACTGCGGCGCACCGCTCTACCCCAACGTGGAAGGCGAGTCAGTGCATGCCGAACTGCCGGAGCAGAACAACCCGTCCTCGCAAACGCTGCATTGAGAGGCATTAAGAATTCAGACGCAGGCGCCACGCACCGCCCCGCTTCCACACCTCACACTTTCACCAACTGACCGAAACACCATGAACAATACCGAACTCCTGCAACGCAGCCTTGCCGCCGTCTGGCATCCCTGCACCCAGATGAAACAGCACGTTAATACCGACGCGGGCGCACTGCCGCTCATCCCCATCGCGCGCGGCCAGGGCACCTGGCTGTACGACTTCGACGGCAAGCGCTATCTCGACGCCATCAGCTCGTGGTGGGTCAACCTGTTCGGCCACGCCAATCCGCGCATCAACGCCGCGCTGCGCGCCCAGCTCGACACCCTGGAGCACGTCATTCTCGCCGGCTTCACCCACCAGCCCGTCGTCACCCTTTCCGAACGCCTGGCAGCCTTGACGGACCATGCGCTGGGACATTGCTTCTTCGCCTCCGACGGCGCCTCGGCCACGGAAATCGCGCTGAAAATGTCTTTCCACAGTTGGCGCAATCGCGGCTTTGCGCAGAAAGACCAGTTTCTCAGCCTGGCCGGCGGTTACCACGGCGAAACGGTCGGCGCGCTGGCCGTGACCGACGTGGATATTTTCAAGGAAGCCTACGCGCCGCTGGTGCGCAGCGCGGCGACCCTGCCTTCGCCCGACGCGCGACAGGCTCGGGACGGCGAAACGCCCGCCGACGTTGCCCGCCGCGCCGCCGCCGCATTGGCGACGCATCTCGAACAGCATGGCGACCACATCGCCGCGCTGATCGTCGAACCGCTCATCCAGTGCGCCAACGGCATGGTCATGTACGACCCGGAATACCTGCGCCTGGCGCGCGCCCTCTGCGACCGCCACAACGTCCACCTGATCTGCGACGAAATTGCCGTCGGCTGCGGCCGCACCGGCACCTTCTTCGCCCACGAGCAGGCTGGCATCCGGCCGGACTTCCTCTGCCTCTCAAAAGGCATCTCGGGCGGCTACCTGCCGCTGTCCATCGTCATGACGACGAACCCGGTATATGAAGCCTTTTACGACGACGCCACCGCACGCGCCTTCCTGCATTCGCACTCTTACACCGGCAACGCGCTCGCCTGCTGCGCCGCGCTGGCTACGCTCGACATCTTCACGCAGGACGACGTGCTGGCGCAGAACCGGACGCGCGCGCAGAAAATCGCCGCTGCACTGGCACCGCTGGCCGAGCATCCGCGCGTGCGCCACCTGCGCCAGCGCGGCATGATCGCCGCCTTTGATGTAGAAACCGACGATCCCTGGTTTACGCGCACGTTCTACCGCGCGGCCCTCGCCCGCGAAACCCTGCTGCGCCCGATCGGCAACACGGTTTACGTCATGCCGCCGTACATCATCGACGATGCCGAAATCGAACACCTCGGCCAGGCCGTGGCGGGCGCATTGACCGACACGCTGGGCGCCGCCTGAATTTTCCGCCCTCGCCGCACGTCCACCACACTTTCACACCTCCGCTGCCGCACACCATGCCGCCGAAAGTCATCGCCCGAAAAAGCGCCCTGCACGGACGCGGCCTCTTTGCCGCCAGAGACCTGGCCGCCGGCGAAAGACTGCTCGAATACACGGGGCAACGCTATGCCAAAGGCGAGTTCCCGGACATGAAAGTCGACGGCCTGACCAAATTCCTTGGTCTCTCCGACGGCACAGGCATCGACGGCACCGGCTGGGCTGCACTCGCCAACCACAGCTGCGAACCGAACTGCGAGCTGCGCGAAGAAGTCGGCACAGGACGCAATGGACGCGGCGGACACGGTCGGGGGAAACTGCACGCTTGGCTCTACGCCCTGCGCGACATCAAGTGCGGCGAAGAGCTGGTGTGGGACTACCGCCTGGACGTGCGCTCGAGAAAAGACGCCTACTCGCGCTGGGCCTGCACCTGCGGCGCAAAGACCTGCCGCGGCACCATGGCCAACCCGGAAGGATTGCGCCAACGCACAGCAACGCTGAGGGCTTGGTATAGCCGACTTCAGCGGCAGATCGGACACCGCTTCGCCCATCGATTACCGGGCCAGCCAAAACTTCAATAACGCCGAATAAAATACGCCGCCAGGCACACCACCCTTCAGGCGGCTTTACCCGAAAGCAGATAGGGATTTTCAGGAAGTTTGCGCCTAAAGCGGATCAAGCCGGCGATGCTTTCTCCCCGTACGACCGGTGCTGCAACGCAAGGCACTGTCGACGCGCCGACAGCCGAAGTGATGTTTCGCTCCCGCGTGACCGGTGGTGCGCCGGTAGTCGGCCTGAAGCCCGCGTCAATAGGGCGTTTGCGGACAGGTAGTCTGGAAACCCGCGTAAACACTGGGTTAGCGGACAGTCAGGTCGGAAACGCGCGTAAACACTGGGCTAGCGGGCAGTACCTCCGGAGATGCCCATTTTACGCGGGGTTCGGAGCAGACGTGGTGGCGGATATTGTGATGGTGTTGTGGCGGGTCTGCGACCGCCGGCGGATTCAGATGACGATACCTCCTTCTCGCACGGTCGACGGTGCAAGGCACTATTGAAGCGCCGACAGCCGAAGTGATGCTCCCACGCGGCCGGCTGGCGAAGGGCGCTACTCATTTCCTATTGCAGCTTACTGAGTTGCTGCTTGCGTATTCTGGATGTGATGGGCCACGTTCGACGGTTTTCAGGCGCCGTGCCTTCCGAGCTTTCCTTGCCCCTGTTTTTGCGTTAGCGAGCAGGCCGCAGCGTCAGGCCGACATCATGCCGTCCGCGGCGGCGGCGACTACGCCAGCAATTGCCGCGCGGCGCTGACGCCGGCCCGGTAATGCGGCGAATCGAGGAGCGCTTCAGGCGTCACTTTCGAGGCGGGGAACAGCTTGTCGATACGCCGGGTGCGCCGCTTGACTAGGCGGGGATGCCAGCGCGCGAGCAGATCGCCAACTGCGTCCGGGGCGTTGCAGACAGGCAGCATGTCGCAGCCGGCCGACCAGGCGGCCTGCGCCCGCGCAACGATGTCGCCGGCGACGCCGGCGCCCTGCATGGACAGGTCGTCGCTGAACACGGCGCCGTTAAATTTCAGCACCTGGCGCAGATAGCGATGCCAGTGTTTCGAGAATCCGGCGGGGCGTGCGTCAACCTCCGGGTAGATGACGTGCGCCGGCATCACGGCGTCAAGCCGCAGCCGGCGATAAGGTTCGATGTCGGTTTGCAGCTCCGCCAGAGTGCGCGTATCGACGGGGACGGCGACGTGTGAATCGGCTTCGGCCCAGCCGTGTTCGGGGAAATGCTTACCGCAGGCGGCCATGCCGGCGTGGCGCAGGCCGGCGATCAGCGCGCCGGCCAGTTCGGCGACTGCCGCTGGATTGCCGTGAAAAGCGCGGTCGCCGACGACGCGGCTGCGCCCCCAGTCGAGGTCGAGCACCGGCGTAAAGGAGAAGTCGACGCCGCAGGCGAGCAGTTCGGCAGCCAGGACAAAGCCGATGTCGAAGGCAGCCCGGCAGGCCGCCGCTTTTCCTGCCTTGTCTGCTTCGTCTGCCTTTTCTGCCTTTCCTGCTTTTCCTACCCTTCCTGCTTCTCCCTCCGGCGCGCATTTCCACAAGCGGCCAAGCGCGCGCATGGGCGGCAGGCGGGTAAAGCCTTCGCGGCAGCGCTGTACGCGGCCGCCTTCGTGGTCGATGGCGATCAGCAGGGGCGGCGTGCGCAGCGCATGGACTTCCGCGCACAGGGCGGTGAGCTGTTCGGGCGAGGCGTAATTGCGCGCAAAGAGGATCAGCCCGCCAACGAGGGGATGGGTAAGCCGTTCGCGTTCGAGCGCCGTCAGCGCTGTTCCGGCAATGTCGATCATCAGCGGGCCGCGCAGCGGCGTATGCGCGGGGGCGCATGCGGCGGCGTTTGGGGAGAAGGCGGCGGGGTTCATCGCCGTTCAGCCTCTAAGCCCGTAATCCCCGCGGGCGCCGGTTTTTCGGGCGCTGCCGGCAGGGTCGGCGCGCTTTCGAGGATAACGAAGGCGACGGCGTAGTCGGCCTCGTCGCTGAGCGAAAGATGCGCCCGGCCGATGCCGCGTTCGGCGAGGTAGGCTGCCAGTTCGGGCGCAAATTCAAAACCGGGGCGCCCGGCCGCATCGTGCATCACGCGGACGTTGGGCAGTGTGGCCGGCGCGGCCACGCCGATGCCGAGCGCCTTGCCCAGCGCTTCCTTGGCGGCGAAGCGCTTGGCGAGAAAACGCGCGGGGCGCACAAAGGCAGGCGTGGCCGAATCATCTGAGCCGGTCGAATCGACGCGATCGGCGGATTCGGCGACATCAACAGAGGCGCTTGCACGGTTAAAGGCGGCGCGCTCGCCAGGCGCCAGCAGCTTGTCCAGCAGCCGTTCGCCGTAGCGCCGGTAGAGCCGGCCGAGCCGGGCGACAGCGACGATATCCGTACCGATGCCGGCGATCATGACGCGGCGGCCTGCGCTGCCGGATTGACGGGATTGGCGGACGCCTGCGCCTCGCGCATCAGGCGCTTCATTTCACGCACCGCTTCGCGCAGCCCGGTAAATACGGCGCGGCTGATAATGGCGTGGCCGATATGCAGTTCATGGATGCCGGGCAGCCGCGCCACGGGCTGGACGTTGAAGTAGTTGAGCGCGTGGCCTGCATTGAAGCGCATGCCCAGACTGCGGATCGCTTCGCCGGCATTCCGGATTTTTTCCAGCTCGGCGAGCACGGCGGGGCTTTCGGCATCCCGGCCTTTTGCGTGGAAAGCGTGCGCATAAGGCCCCGTATGGATTTCGCAGACCCGCGCGCCAATGCGCGCCGCCGCTTCGATCTGCGGCAGTTCGGCGTCGATGAACACGCTGCTGATGATGCCGGCCTCGCCCAGCCGGGCCACCGCCCGCTTGAGTTTGGCTTCCTGCCCGACGATGTTCAGGCCGCCTTCCGTGGTGATTTCGTGCCGCCCTTCCGGCACCAGCATGGCCATTTCCGGCCTGATCCGGCAGGCGATGTCGACCATTTCGTCGGTGGCGGCCATTTCGAGGTTGAGCTTGATCTGCGTGAGCAGGCGCAGCTTTTCAACGTCGTGATCCTGAATGTGGCGGCGGTCTTCGCGCAGGTGCACGGTGATGCCGTCGGCGCCGCCCAGGTGCGCCTCGACGGCGCCCCAGACGGGATCGGGTTCGTAGGTTTGCCGCGCCTGGCGGATCGTGGCAATGTGGTCGATATTGACGCCCAGTTCGATCATTCGTGTATCTCCTTGAAAATTTTGCGCGATTCTAATTCTCTGCCGCCTGTGTAATGGGCGATCAGCGCGCGCATCAGCGGCTTGGCCTCGGCCAGCGAACGGGCGTCGGAAAAATCCTCCCCTGCCAGGTCGAGCAGCGTTTTGCCGCGTACCGAAAGTGACGTTTCACCGCGCGCCGGCAGCCGCACCGGGCCGCGCTCGATTTCGTAGACGTAATCGCCTTCGGGATCGATCGGCGCGCCCTGCGCATCGTGCGTCAGCGTCAGGCCATAGCCAAGCGCCTGCAAGAGCGCGCATTCAAAGCGGCGCAGGTCGGCTTCCGCCAGTTCGCCGGCAAAGCGGCGCAGCGTTTCGGCATAGACGGAGAATAGATGCGTGTGCGCGTCTTCGCGCGGCAGGAGGTGGATCAGCAGTTCGTTGAGATAGTAGCCGCAAAACAGCGCCTTACCGGTGAGCAGCGGCTGTCCGCCCAGCCATTCGGCCTTCATCAGCGCCGGCACCTCGCCTTTGCCGGCCCAGCCGAGTTCGAGCGGTTGAAAGGCCATCAGCAGCCCGCGGATGGCCGAACGCGGACGCCGCGCGCCGCGCGCCAGCAGGGCAATGCGTCCATAGTCGCGCGAAAAGGTTTCGATGATCAGGCTGGTTTCCCGGAAGGGGTAACTGTGCAGAATGTATGCCGGCTGGGCATCGACCCGGTTGCGTGAAGGAGCGGCCATGAGCTGTCGTCCGCGAATGCGCTATGCTTTGCCCGGCGCACCGCTCAGGCGCCCGCCGGATATGTCACCACGCCCATCGTTCACCATTGACCGCTTATTCGTAGCCAAGCTGTTTGAGCAGGCGTTCGTCATCCGCCCAGCCGGACTTGACCTTGACGAAAACTTCCAGATACACCTTGCCGCCGAACAGGCGCTCCATATCCTGCCGCGCTTCGCTGGCGATGCGTTTGAGCATGGCGCCGCCCTTGCCAATAACGATGCCTTTGTGCGCCTCACGGTCGACGAGAATGGCGGCGTAGATACGGCGCAGGCCACCGTCAAGCGCAAAACGTTCGATCTCGACGGCGGCGGTATAGGGCAGTTCGTCGCCGACCAAACGGAACAATTTTTCGCGAATGTATTCCGCGGCCAGAAAGCGCTCACTCCGGTCGGTCATTTCGTCTTCGCCGTACAGCGGCGCATCGTTCGGCAAATATTGGCGGACTTCCGCCAGCAATTCGTCGAGCTGGCTGCCGCGCGCGGCGCTGACCGGAACGATGGCGGCAAACGGAAAGCGCGCGGCGGTCTCGCCCAGCCAAGCGAGCAGCGCCGCCTTGTCCGCACAGCGGTCGACCTTGTTTGCCGCCAGAATAACCGGTCGGTCGGTCGGCAGCAGATCGAGCACACGTTGGTCGTGCGCGTCGAAGCGCCCGGCTTCGACGACGAAGATCACGGCATCCACGTCGTTGAGCGCCTGTCGCACGCCGCGGTTCATCGCCCGGTTGAGCGCGTTGACATGGCGCGTCTGAAAACCCGGCGTATCGACGAAGACAAACTGCGCATCGGGACGCGTCAGGATGCCAACGATGCGGTGACGCGTCGTCTGCAACTTACGCGAAACGATGCTGATCTTTTCGCCGACCAGGCGGTTAAGCAGCGTCGATTTGCCGACATTCGGGCGGCCGACGATAGCCACCGTCCCCGCGCGGAAAGGCGATTCAGGGGCACTCATGGCAGTCCGATCCGTTCGAGCGCACGCTCGGCGGCCACCTGCTCGGCAGCGCGGCGGCTGCCGCCCTCGCCCGCTGTGCGGATGCCGAGCGATTCGACAAGGCAGGCCATATGAAAGCGCTGGGCATGCGCATCGCCCTCGACGGCGACGGATTCATAACGGGGCAGCGGCAGATGCCGGCCTTGCAGGTATTCCTGGAGGCGCGTTTTGGCATCCTTGATCGGTTTTCCCGCCCAATCTGACTGCATCAGCGGTGCGTAAAGACGGCGGATTACGGCATCGGCCGCCTCAAAACCGGCATCCATCCAGATGGCGCCAAAGACGGCTTCCAGCGCATCGGCCAGAATCGAGGGGCGCGTACTGCCACCGCTTTTCAGCTCGCCGTCCCCCAGCCGTAAGTGGCGCCCCAGATCGATCGCCTGCGCCAGGCGGTGCAGGCTGTCCTGACACACCATATTGGCGCGCAGCCGCGACAGGTCGCCTTCCGGCAGCTGGGGGAAGCGCTCGAATAGCAGGCGCGCAACGGCGGCATTAAGGATGGCATCGCCGATGAACTCCAGCCGTTCGTTATGCGCCGCGCTGTAGCTGCGGTGCGTCAGCGCCGTCTTTAGCTGCGCAGCGTCGCCGAAGGTATGGCCGATCGCCTGTTCGAGGCGGGATGGCATAGTGCAAGCAATGTCCGGTGCTATTCCGTCGATGCCTGGAAATTGATCAGCAAGCTGACATTGGCGAACAGGTGAATACGCCGTTCATAATCGAACCCAATCACCACCCGGTTGCCTTTCTTGGCAACATCCAGATCCGCGCCCTTGATCACGTCGATCTGGTTGATGTTGGCGTAGTTGTCGAAATCCCTGCGTATTTCCGCAACGGTTTTTCCATCCCCCTTGTTGGCAATTGAGTGGATGCTTTGCTTGATCTTGTAATAGTCGATCACCTCAGGCGTCACCTTTAGGCCGAGAATCGTCACGACAATGATGATGACGCCCCAGAACAGCAGTCCGGAAAGCGTTACGCCCGCTTGTTTACGCATGTTAAGCATGTTAAATCTCCTTATTGAAACGAACCGATGCGTCCCCAGTCGCCAAAATGCCACCAGATGAAGAAGGCCTTGCCAACAATGTTTTCATCCGGCACGAAGCCCCAGTAACGGCTGTCCTCCGAATTATCACGATTGTCGCCCATCATGAAGTAATGGCCCGGGGGGACGGTGCACATCACACCGGCATTATTGTAAGAGCAGTTCTCTCGGTATGGGAAATTTGCCGCGCCGGGAATCGCGGCGGGCGCATCGGGATCGTTGAGCGTATGGTACTGCGCCTCCCCCTGCTGCTCAATGAACTGGTGCGAATAATAGCGCCGTTCCGCATGCAGGTAATCCCCGATCTGGCGGGTTTCGACCGGGCGGCCGTTGATCGTCAGCCGTTTGTTCTGGTACGCCACCGTATCGCCGGGCAGACCGATGACGCGCTTGATGTAGTCCTTTGACGGATCGACCGGATAGCGAAACACCATGACATCGCCGCGTTTCGGCTGACCAATGTCGACGATCTTTTTATTGATGATCGGCAAGCGGATACCGTAGGCGAATTTATTAACCAGAATGAAATCTCCGATCTGGAGCGTCGGCACCATCGAGGGCGACGGAATCTGAAAAGGTTCGACGAGAAACGAACGCAGGATGAAAACGAACAGAATGACCGGGAAAAAGCTGGCGCCGTATTCGACCCACCACGGGTCCTTGGCGTCCGCCGCCCGGCGCTTTTTCAGGAAAAGATGGTCGATCAGCCAGATGCCGCCGGTTGCCAGCACCAGATAGAAAAGAATCAGCGCAAAATTCACTTTCGCCCCTTGCCTCTTGTTCGTCTCTTATTTATCCATGCGAAGAACCGCCAGGAAGGCTTCCTGCGGAATTTCTACCGAGCCGACCTGCTTCATCCGCTTCTTGCCGGCTTTTTGTTTCTCGAGCAATTTTTTCTTGCGTGTAATATCGCCGCCGTAGCATTTGGCGAGCACGTCTTTGCGCAACGCCTTGACATTCTCGCGCGCGATGATGTTCGAGCCGATCGCCGCCTGAATCGCTACGTCGTACATCTGGCGGGGAATCAGCGAACGCATCTTGCTGGCCAGCTCACGGCCGCGATAGACCGAATTGGCGCGGTGGACGATGGTGGACAGCGCATCGACCTTATCGCCGTTGATCAGCACATCGAGCTTGACAACGTCGGCCGCGCGGAACTCCTTGAACTCGTAGTCGAGCGAAGCATAGCCGCGCGATACCGATTTGAGCTTGTCGAAGAAATCCATGACAACTTCGGCCATCGGCATTTCATAGATGAGCTGTACCTGCCGGCCGTGATAGGTCATATCGATCTGGTTGCCGCGCTTCTGGTTACACAGCGTCATCACGTTGCCCAGGTATTCCTGCGGCACAAAAACGGTGATGGTAATGATCGCTCGCGGATTTCCTGAATTTTCGTTGTCTCCGGCAGTTTGGCCGGATTTTCGACCGGAACGATCGAGCCATCCCGCATCACGACTTCATACACGACCGTCGGCGCCGTCGTAATCAGATCCTGGTCGAACTCGCGTTCCAGACGCTCCTGCACAATCTCCATGTGCAGCAGGCCGAGAAAACCGCAGCGGAAGCCGAACCCCAGGGCCTGCGAAACCTCCGGTTCGTAATGCAGCGAAGCATCGTTGAGCCTGAGTTTTTCCAGCGATTCGCGCAGTGCGTCGTACTGGTTAGCCTCAACGGGGTACAGTCCGGCGAAGACCTGCGACTTGATTTCCTTAAAGCCGGGCAATGGGGCCTCCGCCGGCCGTTCGGTCAGCGTCACCGTGTCACCGACCTGCGCCGCCTGCAATTCTTTGATGCCGGAGATAACGTAACCCACCTGGCCGGCCGAAAGCCCATCCCGCGGCACAGCTTTGGGCGTAAAGACGCCCACCTGCTCGCACAGATACGAAGCCCCTGTGGCCATCAGACGAATCTTGTCTTTGGGGCGCAGCAGGCCATCGACGACGCGCACCAGCATGACGACGCCGACGTAATTATCGAACCATGAGTCGATGATGAGCGCCTTGAGCGGCGCCTCCGGATCCCCCTGCGGCGGCGGAACGCGCGCGATGATCGCTTCGAGGATGTCTTCCACGCCCGCGCCGGTCTTGGCCGAGGCGCGAATGGCGTCGGAAGCGTCGATGCCGATTACATCTTCGATTTCCTGGCTGGCCGCCTCGGGCATTGCCGAGGGGAGATCAATCTTGTTGAGCACCGGCAAGACCTCAACGCCCAGATCGATGGCGGTATAGCAGTTAGCAACGGTTTGCGCTTCGACGCCCTGCGAGGCATCGACGACGAGCAGTGCGCCCTCGCAGGCCGACAGCGAACGCGAGACTTCGTAAGAGAAATCGACGTGCCCTGGCGTATCGATCAGATTCAGGTTGTAGGTCAGGCCGTCACGCGCCTGGTACTGCAAAGCGGCAGTCTGCGCCTTGATGGTAATGCCGCGTTCACGTTCGATATCCATCGAATCGAGTACCTGCGCTTCCATTTCCCGCTCCGACAACCCGCCGCACAAATGAATGATGCGGTCGGCCAGCGTCGATTTACCGTGGTCGATATGCGCAATGATTGAAAAATTACGAATTCGTTGCATGCGAGAAAAAAACAGGAAAAGCAGAATTTGCAAAGCAAGGCGAAAAAACAAAGGGCGCTGACGGGCGCCCTGCGTCGTTCGTTGTACCGCACGTCGTACAGCCTCATGCGAGGCGGCGATTCTAGCCGATTTCCTCCAAATAATCACGCACGGTGGCAGTGCCGAGGCAATGGCGATCCTATTTATGTCCGTCATACAGCGGCGCCGACGCACCATATATCATGGCGCACTTCCTGCACACAATGAGCCTTCAGCGCTTTGATTTGGGTCGTTATGTGAATTTCCGGAAAATCAACTCCATAGAAAATTAGACTTGCCAATCAATGGGGACTTGACCGCGTTGCTCCAGCCACGCATTGGCCTGCGAAAAATGGCGGCAGCCAAAAAACCCCCGGCTGGCAGACAAGGGCGAAGGGTGCGGCGCCTGCAAAACCAGATGGCGCTTGCGGTCGATCATGGCGCCCTTTTTTTGCGCATGGCTGCCCCATAGCATGAACACCAGGCCGTCGCGGTGCGTGTTCAGCTGCGCCACCACCCGGTCGGTAAACTGCTCCCAGCCCCAATTGGCATGCGAATGCGCGTGTCCCGCCTGTACGGTTAGCACGGTGTTCAACAGCAGCACGCCCTGCTCGGCCCAGTGCTGCAGGTAGCCGTGCTGCGGCGGCACAAAACCGGCAATATCGCTGGCCAACTCTTGGTAGATATTGCGCAGCGAAGGCGGTATATCCACCCCAGGTCGAACAGAAAAAGCCAGCCCGTGCGCCTGCCCCGCACCGTGGTAAGGGTCTTGCCCCAATATCACGACCCTGACTGCGGCAAATTCCGTTGAGGTAAAGGCGCTGAACACATCGCCGGATGGCGGGTAAACCGTAACCCCCGCCAGCCTGGCCTGCTTGACCCGTTGCCATAGCTGCCTGAAATAGGGCTGCTGTTTCTCTGTCCCGATGGCTTGTTGCCATGTCAAAACTGCTTCATTCACGATTAGCGCCCCAATATATCAACGCCTTAAATATTCCGGCAGATGGGCGCCGACAATCTGCTTACATGCCACATACTGTCAGATATATGGATAGATGGGGAAAAAGGGCTAAAGGAAGCTTCTTCTCGCAGCCCCAAAGACTTGACACCTTTATTACGCAGTCCATGACACCGATCCAATGCGTGGATTGGATCCCTAGCCGCCAGTGCCCCCATGCGAGCGCGCCGCATTTCCTATAGAGAATATCGCCCACCAAGATAATTTCCGATCACCTGCGCGGCGTCGTTCAACGCTTGTTGACGTAGGGTTGCAGCTTGGCATCAGCATCTGTTGGCCGGAAACAGCGCAGAACAAGCCAGCCCGCCAACAATCCCAGTCCGGCCCCCACCATTGCGCCGATTTCGCCAGCCAGCGCCGAACCGCCAAATGCACCGGCGAACAGACCCAGCAATGGCGGGCCGTATGCCTGCATCGCGCTGCGTCCCAGGGCGCCAGACGGCATCGTTACGGTCACACACTCTCCCGGCTGTGCCAGATCAGGGTTACGCACACGATACCTGGCCGGCGTATCGCAAAAGATTTTTTCGAGGCGCTGGCCGCCACATCCGCCCGCCTCATGACAGTGGCCACAACCCGCCGCATCTATGCGCACCCATGCATATTCACCGTCAAGCTCGATCACCGTCCCGCGCGCCTCGTTCATTTTTCTCCTTAACCAGCGACCTTTCCCCGGCATTCTCTACCAGCGCCGATCCGGCGCAATGTCGAGCAAGGGGCGCAATTTTTCCGCGACCGCTTCGCGGGCACGAAAAATCCGCGAACGCACCGTTCCTATCGGACATCCCATTTCGGCGGCGATTTCTTCGTAGCTCAACCCTTCGATTTCGCGGAGCATGATTGCATTACGCAGCTCTTCCGGCAGAGACTGCATCGCTATATTGATCGTCTGACCAATCTGTTTCGACTGCAAGATGCGCTCCGGCGTGTTGATATCATGCAGCAAACCGGCCTCTTCAAAAGTTTCAGCTTCATCGGCATCGACCTCCGTCGTCGTCGGCGCACGCCGTCCCTTGGCCGCCAGATAATTCTTGGCCGTGTTGATGCCGATCCGGTACAGCCAGGTATAAAAAGCACTCTCGCCGCGAAACGACGGCAACGCGCGATAGGCTTTGAGGAAAGCCTCCTGAGCCACATCTTCGACCTCGGCATGGTCACGAATATAACGCGACAGTAGACGATTGAGCTTGCGCTGGTACTTTGCCACCAGGGCATCGAACGCGAGCGGATCACCTGCCTGGACCCGTTCGACCAAGCGCTGGTCAGCCTCGCGTTCGTTCATGTTATGAAAACTTTCCTGTCAGATTCGGTTTTTCATACTTTTACGAGAGTATAGCCCAAGCCATTTAGCGCAGGCCACTGGCCGCAACTGCCGTCAGAACCGACTTTTGCGCATACGTTGAATTTATCCATTCGCAGTATCACTGCTTAAGCAGTGGCGGCGCTGGATCCGTTTTGATGAGCCAGCGCAGGCAAACGATAAGCTGGCGAAATTGTTCTGCCGGCATTTGGTCAGGCAATAGCGTCAAATGGTATTCGCGTGCTTCGTTTTCAAGGCGCACGTACAACACCACCCAATAGGGCGAGGCAACGCCGTCCGGCAGAATCTGCGCCCGTCGCATCCCGCCATCAGAACCGGGGAAATATAGAAACAAACTACCATCAGCGGTAAGCCGCAACCGCTCAGGTAGATGCCGATGCAGGCTGCGCCAGGCTGACAGCGCAACCAGGCACAGTATTGCCAGGCAGGCAAATCGATACAGCAGCCCATTCCGTGGCCATAGCGCAAAGCACACGGAAAACGCCGCCGCCCAGTGGAAAATGATTAACAGCGTATCCAGCCGCCGGGAGCGCCGCAATTCGATGAACAGCGGGAACTGCATCGCCGACCTGGAAGTTCGGTCAGAACGACTTAAATTTTGCGAAACACCAGGGTAGCGTTCGTTCCGCCAAAACCAAAGGAATTGGACAGCGCAACATCAATCTTCATTGGACGGGCGCCATTGGTGCAGTAGTCGAGATCGCAGCCCTCACCCTGATTAAAGACATTGATTGTCGGCGGAGAAATCTGATGATGTATCGCCAGCGCTGAGAAAATGGCTTCCACGCCACCAGCCGCTCCCAGGAGATGGCCTGTCATTGACTTGGTCGAATTCACCACCAGTTTGTTGGCATGATCACCAAAAGCGCGCTTGACGGCAATCGTTTCCGCTTTGTCACCTAATGGGGTCGACGTACCGTGCGCATTGATGTAATCAACCTCATTGGCCTTCACGCCCGCATTGTGCATGGCATTCAGCATGCAACGCGCCGCGCCATCACCATCTTCACACGGCGCAGTCATATGGTTGGCATCGGCACTCATACCAAAGCCGGCCAGTTCAGCGTAGATTTTTGCACCGCGCGCCTTGGCGTGTTCATATTCTTCAAGCACCAGAACACCGGCACCTTCAGATAAGACAAAACCATCACGATCACGATCCCAGGGACGGCTCGCTGTCTGCGGATCATCGTTACGGGTGGACAAGGCACGAGCTGCGCAGAAACCGCCGACGCCAAGCTGTGAAACCGTCGATTCCGCGCCGCCAGCAACCATGATATCGGCGTCGCCGTATTCGATGAAACGCGCCGCGTCGCCAATGCTGTGGGTCGCACTGGCGCAGGCGCTGACAATTGCAATGTTCGGCCCTTTGAACCCATACATGATCGAAAGATTGCCAGCAATCATATTGATGATCGAGCCGGGCACGAAGAAAGGAGACACCTTGCGAAGTCCGGAAGCATTGAACTCATCGTGCGTGCTCTCGATCATCGGCAGGCCGCCAATGCCCGAGCCGATGGAGATGCCGATGCGCTCGGCGTTGGCCGGATTGGCCTCAAGCCCTGCGTCGCGGATGGCTTCAATACCGGCCGCAATACCGTAATGGATGAAAAGATCCATACGACGCGCATCCTTGGGCCGGATGTATTGGGCAACATCAAAATTGCGGACTTCGCCAGCAATCTGCACCGGGAAGCCGGAAGCATCAAAACGGGAAATTGTATCGATACCTGAATGGCCGGCAAGAATGTTCTGCCATGCCTGCTCAATAGTATTGCCGACCGGCGAAATGATTCCGAGGCCGGTAATAACAACTCTGCGACGCGACAATTCTTTCTCCGGATAACAGGAAATCAATCGGGCGATAAACACTCCCATCGCCCGCGGACGGCCGCATCACACATTACATGGCGCCGTCCGTATCTTTATTACATTGGGAAGCTTTTACGCTTTCTTGTGCGAAACGACGTAATCAATCGCCTGCTGGACGCTGGTGATTTTTTCCGCTTCTTCATCAGGAATTTCGCACTCGAACTCTTCTTCGAGCGCCATCACCAATTCAACGGTATCCAGCGAATCTGCGCCAAGATCATCGACAAAAGAGGACTCGTTCTTGATATCTGCTTCATTGACGCCCAGCTGCTCGGAGACGATCTTTTTGACACGTTGTTCGATGTTGTCCATCTAAAAGCTCCTTTTAGGTTGATAGGGATAAAACAAAACGCTGCATTTTAACAAAATGAGGGGCGCTCACCAATTTTCCGGGAACGCAAACCATATCAATGAGACTGACCGGCGCATCCCATGAAGGCGTCGCTTCAATCCATGAACATGCCGCCATTGACGTGAATCGTCGAGCCGGTAATGTAAGCGGCCTCCGGCGAAGCCAGAAAAGCAACCGCCGCGGCGACATCCTCGGGCGCTCCCAGGCGCCCCAATGGAATATTGCCGGCAATCGCGGCGCGCTGCTTTTCATCAAGCACCTGTGTCATACGGGTATCGATGAATCCAGGCGCCACGCAATTAACGGTGATATTGCGGCTGCCAAGCTCTCGCGCCAGGGCACGCGTCATACCGCCCAGCCCCGCCTTGGCCGCACAATAGTTGGCCTGTCCAGGATTGCCGGCATAACCGACGACGGAAGAAATATTGATGATGCGGCCTGCGCGAGCTTTCATCATGCCGCGCATGACCGCACGCGACATGCGGAAAACCGCTTTGAGATTCGTATCAATGACGGCATCCCATTCTTCATCCTTCATGCGCATCGCCAGATTGTCACGGGTAATGCCGGCATTATTGACAAGAATGGAAATGGCGCCGTATTCCTTTTCGACAAACGACACCGTTGTACTGATCTGCGCTTCATCGCAAACATCCAACGCCAAACCACGTCCATTCAGGCCCGCTTGCTGCAAGGCCGCATTGATTTGCGCCGCGCCATTTTCCGTAGTTGCCGTGCCGACGACCGCCGCCCCCTGTTGGGCGAGACGCAACAAAACCGCCGCGCCAATCCCCCGGCTGGCGCCGGTCACGAGCGCAATCTGCCCTTCAAGTTTCATAACGCTTACTCCAACGAAAGATGGGCGTCAATGGATGCCGCATCGGCCAAGGCAATGCCTTCGACCGTATCGGCGCAGCGTTTGGCAAGACCCGCCAAGACCTTACCCGGACCACATTCGAGCGCGATTTTTATATTCATCGCGGCAATTTTTTGCATGGTCTCGACCCAACGTACGGGTGAGTAGGCCTGGCGCACCAGAGCATCCTTGATTTTGGCCGGATCTTTTTCGACGACTACATCGACATTGTTGATCACGGAAATTTTCGGTGCCTTGAATTCCAGTTCGGACAGCCGCGCTGCCAGCCGATCCGCCGCCGGGCGCAAGAGAGAAGAATGGAACGGCGCGGACACAGGCAACAGCACGGTACGCTTGGCGCCACGCGTCTTGCATCCCTCACAGGCAGCTTCTACCGCAGATTTGCTGCCCGCAATGACGGTCTGCGCGGGACTGTTGAAATTGACGGGTTCGACAACCGCGCCATTGCCCACTTTCTCGGCCGCCTCGATACAAGCGGCATGAACTTTCTCATTGTCCAGATTGAGAATGGCCGCCATAGCGCCTACGCCCGACGGCACCGCGTCCTGCATCGCCGTAGCTCTCAGACGGACGAGTGGTACTGCATCCTTGAATTCGATCACTCCGGCAGCCACCAGTGCTGAATATTCGCCCAGACTATGCCCCGCAACGACGGCGGGTAGATGGCCGCCCTTTTCTAGCCAGAGACGATAGACGGCAATCGCCGCTGTCAGCATCAAAGGCTGAGTGTTCACTGTTTGCGCAAGCAAGTCTGCCGGGCCTTCGGAGGCCAGTTGCCAGAGATCCTGATTCAGTGTTTCCGACGCCTCATCAAAAGTCGCACGAATGACTAGAGAATCGCCATAGGCGGCCATCATACCAACCGACTGCGATCCCTGCCCAGGAAAGATGAATGCAAATGCCATGGAAAAATCTCCTTAGCCTGACGCCTAGAATTCGAGCAGAACGGCGCCCCAGGTAAAGCCGCCGCCCACACCTTCCAGCAACACTTTTTGACCGCGCCGGATACGACCGTCACGAACCGCGGCATCAAGCGCCAGCGGTACGGAAGCCGCCGAGGTATTGCCATGCCGATCGACGGTGATAATGATTTTATCAGTACCGATCTTCAGTTTTTTACCAATGGAATTGATAATCCGCAAATTGGCCTGATGTGGAATCAGCCAGTCAACATCTTGCATCTGAATGCCTGCCTGCGCGCAACATTCCACGGCGATTTCGCTCAGGGCATGGACGGCAAACTTGAATACAGCCTGCCCATCCATACGCAGAAAAGGATCGCCTACGACCTTGCCGCCATGCACAGCGCCTGGCACCGACAAAACAGCGGCCTGCGATCCGTCAGCATAGGCTGCTGCCGCAAGGATGCCCGGTTTGTCCGAGGCTTCAAGCACAACGGCCCCCGCGCCATCACCAAACAACACGCAGGTCCCGCGGTCCTTCCAGTCGAGAATTCGGGAAAAAGTCTCCGCGCCAACGACCAGCGCCTTTTTATGGCTGCCACTGCGAATAAACTTCTCGGCAACGATCAGCGCATAGACAAAGCCACTGCATACCGCTTGCACATCAAAAGCCATTGCACCCTTGACGCCTAGCCGAGCCTGCAGAAAGCAGGCCGTACTTGGGAAAATATAATCCGGCGTCGTCGTCGCAACGATGATGAGGTCAATTTCCTCTGCCATCATTTTTGCCGATTCCAGCGCTTTCTGGCTTGCCTCCAGCGCCAGATCGCTGGTTCGACAATGATCATCGGCCAAATATCGGGATTTGATGCCGGTACGCTCCGTCACCCATTCATCACTGGTGTCAACACCGCGCTGCACCAGATCGTCATTAGTCACCGGCGCGCCGGGCAAACAACTACCGACTCCAGCGATGCGTGAAAAAATCATCTTATGCATTCTCCAAAACCGGAATACGCTCGACGATTCGCGTTAACACGTTGTTGCGGACAGTATCCGCCGCGCGTTCGAGCGCATGGCAAAAGGCAAAAGCATCGGCCGATCCGTGGCTCTTGACAACAACGCCTTTCAAGCCGAGCAGACAAGCGCCATTGTAACGTCGATGATCGACGCGCTGTTTGAAATGCTTCAATATCGGCAACGCCAGCAGCCCCGCCACACGAGTCAGCAGATTACGCCCGAACTCCTCGCGCAGGAAGGTTGCGAGCATCTGCGCCAAGCCTTCGGAAGTTTTAAGCGCGACATTGCCGACAAAGCCATCACAGACCACGACATCCGCCTCGCCCTTGTAAATTCCGTCGCCTTCGATGTTGCCGACGAAATTCAATCCCGAGGTCTTGAGCTGCTCGGCCGCCAGTTTGACGACCTCGTTGCCCTTGATATCTTCTTCGCCAATATTGAGGATACCGACGCTTGGCCGATCTTTATGTTCAACAGCGCCGACCAGCGATGCCCCCATGATGCCAAATTGCAGCAGGTGCTCATGTGAACAATCCACATTGGCGCCCAGGTCAAGTACGTGAACATGCCCGGACATGGTAGGCAACACGGCGCAAATCGCCGGCCGCTCGATACCTGGCAGCATCTTGAGTACAAAACGGGAAATCGCCATCAGGGCGCCAGTATTACCCGCCGAAACGCACGCGTCCGCCTCACCGCTCTTGACGAGATCAATCGCGACGCGCATCGACGAATCCTTCTTGTTTCGAATCGCCAATGCCGGAGACTCGTCCATCCCAACGACTTCACTGGCATGACGAACGCGCAAACGGGGATGACCAACCCCCTTTAAATACTGGCGGATACTTTTCTCATCACCAACAAGAATAACTTCCGCATCTTCACGTTTGTGCAGAAAATCAAGCGCAGCGGGCACCGTCACGACCGGCCCGTGATCACCGCCCATGCAGTCGATTGCAACAGTGACTGTCATGCGAAAAATGGCAGAAGAAAGGACGAGCCACCCATCAACCGGGGCTGACCCGCCGCCTTACCGGCAGAGATTACTCTGCCGTGCCCTTGGTAACCTTCTTACCACGATAATAGCCTGACGGGCTAACGTGGTGGCGTAAATGCACTTCTCCTGTCGTCGGCTCGATAGCCAGTGGCGGATTGCTCAGAAAATCGTGAGCACGATGCATCCCGCGCTTGGACGGGGACTTTTTATTTTGTTGAACAGCCATAACTAATTAACTCCCAAAAACCGAAAAAATCGAATGAAATCTGGTCACTGCGTCATTTTGCCCTTCAATTTCCTGAGCATGGAAAAAGGCGACGATTTCATATTGACATCCGCAGCATACTTCAGATCCGGAAAATCACATTGCTCATGACGCGGCACCGGCGGCAAGGCAAGGATAATTTCGTCCTCAAGCAGCGCCACGACATCAATTTCTTTTTTCCATGGAAGAAAATCGCGGCTATCGTCCTCAATTTCTTCCTGCGTCAATCTGCTTTCATCACCAACAAACTCCAGCAAATTACGCACCTGCAAAGGATAAGCGACACTTCCCAAACAACGCTGACAACGCAAAGAAAAAACGCCATCAAGCCGCAGAAGCAGTTGCGGGCGTTCGCGTTCACTGATACGCCCCCCAATCCAGTAACTGACTGCTCCCCCCGCCTCTGCAAGCGCATCAAGCACTCTGGGCAAATCAGCAATTGGCAGATTCCCTTGCAGCGTTTTTGATTCGCGCGCAAAAACCGAAGGCTCAATTACAAGCTGATACGACATAAGGCGCGCATGATATTATTTTTGCCCCATGAAGTCAAAGTACGCGCACGCTGCAAGCCTTTGGATTTTGCCGCTTTTACGCTGTGCTTTTTCAGGATTATGCTGCATTTTTCGCGCTGCCTTGAACCAAAAATGTCCGTAAGACCAAGATTCCTCATCGCGCCCATTGCCGACTCATTTTTCACTTGCCATGCTTGACCAACCAATCGTTCTCGCCTCGACCTCGCCTTTTCGCCGCGATTTGTTAAATCGCCTGCAAATTCCTTTCAGTGTCGCCCAACCCGAGGTTGACGAAACCGCACACCCCGGCGAGACGCCAGAATACACGGCGCTTCGGCTTGCCCAGGCCAAAGCGCACGCCGTTGCCGCACAACATTCCAACGCGCTCATCATTGGCAGCGACCAGGTCGCCAGTCTGGACGGCAAAGCCTTTGGCAAACCGGGGAATCATGAAAATGCGGTACGTCAATTACAAATGATGCGCGGGCGTACCGTCAGTTTCTTCACCGGCTTATGCCTGCTCAACGCCAGAACCGGCACCATGCATATCCGCGGTGTCCCGACGTGGGTTACATTTCGCGCGCTTGACGATGCGGAAATAGAGAATTACCTGACCCGCGAGCGCCCTTACAACTGTGCTGGCAGCGCCAAATCGGAAGGACTGGGCATTGCCCTGATCGCCAAAATGGAAGGCGAGGATCCCAATGCACTCATCGGCTTGCCGCTGATCGCCTTGTGCGAACTGCTGCGCCTGGAAGGCGTATGCATTCTATGACGCGAGGGACGCTTTACCTGATCCCCGTGCCGCTGGGGATGATACCGGCCGCAGAGTCCCTGCCCGCGGCTGTCTGCGCACAAGCGGCCGGATTACGGTACTTTATCGCCGAGAATGCAAAATCCGCGCGCGCTTTCCTCAAATCCCTGCCAAGCCGGATACCGCTCCAGGATATCTCGATCAGCGAGCTGAATGAGCATACGCCGCCAGCGGTATTGCATGAACGGCTTGCCCCCTTGCTGGCCGGCTCGGACGTTGGCCTGATCTCCGAAGCCGGCTGTCCCGCCGTCGCCGACCCTGGCGCAGAACTCGTTGCGCTGGCACAGGCAAACGGTATTCGTATCGCACCGCTGGTTGGCCCTTCCTCGATTCTGCTGGCATTAATGGCCTCCGGCCTGGGCGGACAGCACTTCGCCTTTCACGGCTACCTGCCTGCCAAAGAAAAAGCCAGAAATCAGAAGATCACGGCCCTGGAAAAAGAGTCGCGCACTCACCGGCGTACCCAAATCTTCATCGAAACGCCCTATCGCAACCTGAAGCTGTTTGCTGCATTGCTCGACCACTGCGCCGGCCAGACCCGGCTGTGCCTTGCCACCAATCTGACACTGCCTGATGAAAGCATTCTGACTCACCGTATCGATCAGTGGAAAAAACTGACGCCACCGGAAATCGACCGGCGGCCAACAGTATTTTTATTACTGGCCTGACCGAACTGTGCAACACGGCGCCGGCCTGATCCGAACATTCCGACGACACGGCAGCAAGCATCTGGGGAAACAAGCAAAATCAACGAAAACCAACGCAGGCCAGCCTATTACACATCAGCGGCAATACACACGGCTGGGCGTTGCTAAATTTCGCCCGTATGCCCGGCCTGCGCTGGATTCATGCCAAAGTCAGCCAAACATCCGGCGCAGATGCCGATCGAAGATATTTTCCGTCACACAACTGGCAATCACCTGACGGTTTTTCTCCAGTGCATCGGTGTACACCTTGCCCATTTCCGCCGCAACTTTGAATCCCACGTGGATCAACTGGCGCACGCTTGGGTTGTACTTCGGATGATCGGGAATATGGCGCAGCGCCGATGCAAAATCTTCACCGCGCCACTGATTGACCGCGTCCGGCGTCGGCAGCTGCTCTTCCCTAATGTCGATGACCGTCGCGTACGGGCCGCACAGCTCATCCTTGCGCCCATACGCGCCGGCATAAATCGCCCGCGCCAACGACAGACCTTCCTTGCCGGAAATCGATAGTCCGATCACTTCCTCTAGCCAGGTCGTACCCGCTGTTTTAATGTGAACACCTTTGTCGTGTTTGCGCAGCAGCCCGCCGATGACTGGATAGATCGAAAACTTATCACTGCCTGAATGTACGCTAAGCTTGAGCTCTGCCGGCAAGCCAAAATGGGCGATGGCGTAGTCGATGACCAGCATATCCTCCTCGAACTCTTTGCCAAACTGCCCGACATTGCCCTGATAATCGACGCCCTTGTTGAAACGCCCGGTAAATTTCGGCGCGATCGTCTGTACCGGCACTTTCAGATCCGCCAATGCTTTGAGGATAAATAGCATATCGAGCGGTTTCTGCGGCTCATCGACCTCATCCATCGACACCTCGGTAATAAAGTTGCCTGCGCCTTTTTGGCTTGCGATATGTCGATAGATCTTTTCCGCCTCACTCACTGCAAACAGGAATTTCTCGGCAAAGCGGGCCAACCAAGCGGACGTAACCTCAAAGGGTTCGTCAATGCCCGGTATTTTCAGGGGGGCCACGAACCTTTGCTGCCTGACGACAAACGCCTCAATTTCAGCGGGTGTAGCGGGTTTTCCAATGTAATCGGCGACATCCAGTGTAAAAAAATCGCAAGGCTTGATGTAGCGATCGACCGTATTGAGATTGATGTGATCGGCATCGACGAAGTACGGCCCAGCATAATTTAGCGCCTTGACTGCCGCATCAGCCTCACGGCGCGTATCGGTCGGCTCGCTATGGATGAAGTTATGTTCGCGGTTGGACTTATTCCAGACTGGCGTAATGGTAACGCCGAGTTCCCGCTGCGCCTTGAGCAGAGCGGCAAGTTGGGCTTCGCCCTGATGCGAAAAACGGTCGCCCGTGCCAAACGAGTATTTACCGAGTTTCTTCATTTCAATCTCCTGAACAATGCGAACAAGGCGGCAAAAGAATGGCTGCCGTCAGCCAATGTTCCTTGAAGCAAAATCAATGGTAAGCCAGCCCCCGCGCAACTCAATGCGCCGTACAGAAAGAATACAGAAAGAAATACGCCAGCTTCACCCGCAGCAGAGAAAATCTCCACCCACAGCTTTCGCCAATCCCTCGTTTTCGGGAATATTGAATGCTGGCCGATTCATACGGAGTTTTTCTCGGCAAAACTCTCGCGCAGAATATGCAGCACCGCCGCGACGCGGCCCGCTTGCACACGGTGCGGGGTAACGGCATAGATGGCGAGCGGCGGCAGCGTCCAGTCAGGCAGGACGACGCGCAAGCTGCCATCAGCCACAGCGTCTGCCGCTTCACCGTTAGCCAGCAGCGCCAGCCCCAAGCCCGCCGCACACAGGCGGCGCACGGCGGCGAGACGGTTGCAGTAGAGGCCGCTTTCGATGTTGAGCAGATGGTGTTCACCGTCGCGGCGCAGTTCGCCGCGCGGCAGTTCGTAATAAATCCAAGTGTGTGCGGCAAGGTCGGCGGGGTGGGTGATTGCAGGCGCGTCGTGCAGGTAGGCAGGCGCGGCGTAGATATGCCAGCGCCAGTCGGCGAGGTGACGGGCGACGAGGTCGGGCGCATCCAGCGCATGTGCGCCGCCGCGCAGGGCAATGTCGATACTGCCGTCGCGCAGGTCGGCCAGCGCCTCGTCGAAGCAGAGGGCAAGGCGTATCGCCGGATGTTCGCGGCGGATGCGTCGCAGGGCCTGCTGGAAGGTGGCAGCGTCGGCCATGCCGGTCGGTGCGGCAAGGCGCACCTCGCCGGCGATGTCGGTTTTCAGGTTGGTCAGCGTCAGGCGGACGTCCTGCACGCTGGCGAGCAGGCGGCGGCAGTGTTCGTCCAGCGCGCTGCCCGCGTCGGTTGGGGCGAGGTGTCGTGTGCTGCGGTGCAGCAGTTTGACGCCGTGCAGTTTTTCGAGACGGCTGATGTGCTGGCTGACGGCGGATGGGCTCATGCCCAGCACCTGCGCGGCGGCGTTCATGCTGCCATGTTCGAGGACAGCGGCGAAGGCAAGCAGGGGGCGCAAATCGTCCATCAGTGCAGGGTCAGCAGACGGGTGAGCAGGGCATCGTCAAGAAGGCGGTTCGGCTCGCGCAGCCAGTCGCCATAGGCTGCGGGGAAGGCGTTGCGGCAATAGCCCGCGTGAGCGATGAAATCGAAAACAGCATAGATGTAGCCGTTGATTTCCAGCGCGGCGAGGTCGAAGGTTTCGTCCCAAAGGAGGCTGACAGTTGAGGGAAGGTCGCGATCAGTTACGTCTTTGACGTTGTAGATGTGCAAGGCGTCAAGAATGCCTTGCTCCGTATGGGCGGCGTAGAAGTAGCCGGTATCGCCGTCGTCTTCAAAGACGATGCCGTAAGGAGTCTCTTCAAACCAGGATTCGAGGACGCATTTATTGCCGGGGCAGTGTTCGATGCTGTCGCAGCCGAGGTAGAGGGTTCTTTCGTGCATTGTTTAGTCCTGCTTGATAATGGGTGAAGCGAAAGCGGTATTATCAGGCGTATCAGCCCTGCCTACAATAAGCGCTCCTTCACTTAATCACTCAACGAGGTTTTTATGAAATACGCAGTCATTGGTGCCACCGGTTATGCCGGCAATGCCGTCGTGCGCAAACTCGCCGCGCGTGGTCATGCAGTCACCGCTTTCGCGCGCCACACGGATAAGGTCTTCGCCGCGCCGAATGTGCAGGCGGTTAAAGCCGATGTGCACGACGCGGATTTTGCCGCACAACTGGCGGGCTTTGATGCGGTGGTCAGCGCTTTTAACCCGGGCTGGACGAACCCGAATATTGGCCACGACTTCACCGCCGGTTACGCGGCCATTCTTGCCGCCGCCAAGGCCGCTAACGTGCCGTATCTGCTCGTCGTCGGTGGCGCGGGTAGCCTTTTCGTTGCCCCTGGCGTGCAGCTGATTGATACGCCGGACTTCCCGAAAGCAATTTTTGACAATGCCAACGCCGCGCGCAACCTGCTGCGCGATTTGCAGGCGCAATATGGTGACGTCAATTGGGCGATGGTTTCGCCGCCTGCCTGCCTCGGTGCCGATGGCGGTTTCAGCGAGGAACGTAGCGGAAAATACCGCCTGGGCGGTGATGAACTGCTGATGGCAGGCGATACGCCCGCCGGTATCAGCGTTGCCGATTTGGCGGTGGCGATTGCCGATGACATTGAGCGCAAGGCGCATCTGCACCAGCGCTTTACCGAGGCAGCGGTGTGATGCCTTTGCTGTTGCCTGAAAAATCCCGCTCCGTCGGGATTTTTTCTGGGCGGGAACTTCATAGTGACCTATTTGTTTATGATTTTGCCACTGCTTGTGCAGTCATCACTAATAATCAACATGAGAAATTCCCAATGATCGCCGCTTATCGCTAGACCACCGAGCGTGCTCTAGCGTTATTATTCGTCCGCTTAAAAGAACAAGAAATATCTCGGCGTCTTGCGTTTATATTCTAAATACTCCTGCCCGTAGGCCTGCTCGCAGTAGCGCTCCTCACCTAAAACGATCAGGTGGTTATATAGGGCAAAAGGCACTGTCACCCCCCATAGCCACAGCGACGCCGAAGCGATGCTAACGCCTATCATGCCGAGGAAGAAAAAGAAATACATCGGATTGCGCGATAGACGGTAAATACCGCATTGCACGGTTTTGTCCCGAGGCGTCGCCGCATAGTCGTAAAAAGCCTGAATAAAGCCCGCAAAAGCCGCCGCGTAAATCACCGCTCCCGCCCAAAACCATACGGTGCCCGTTTTGAGCGGCACAAACACCGATAAAATAAGCAAGGCGACTTGCAGCAGTGCCCCTATCATTGCATTTCGTTTGTCTTCGGCGGTATACCACGAGGTGTCGACGGCGCGCTTGCCGACCTCTTTATAGATAAACATATACACAAACTGTATCAATACCATCGCAAAGGCGGGTATCCACGCATTGAGCCAGCCGATTTCAAGCGTCGTAAAAAATGAAATTCCCATAGCCGCTCCTACCTCTTGTTTCAATAAGGATTTCTCTTACGTAACCTTCCTTCACTGCGCGATTATGCGTTTAAATTTACCCCGTCCGCTTGACGCACCGCTTTCTCGGCCGGATTTCTGGAATAGGCATGTGCGGTAGGAAGTGAGGGAAGGTGCGCCATCATAGCAGCTACACTTGCCGCCATTTCTCACCGCGAGGCGCGTATGTACTGGATCGAACTCTTTGTTCTCTGCCACTTTATCCTGACCGTTGCCATCGCCCTGCGCGTCATTTATGCGCGCCGTTCCAGTAGCGCGGCGCTGGCGTGGCTGGCGGTGCTCTTCGCCTTTCCCTATTTCGGCGTCCTTTTATACCTGCTGATTGGCGAACCGAAATTGGGACGGGCGCGCGCCAAGCGGCGGGCGGAATTGCTTGCCTTTCAAGATGCCTTTGCCGACCGCTTCCTGCCGCCGCAAGCATTGCCGCCGGAAGACATCCGCTTTCGCCAGATTGCCCGCCTGGTGCAGGCCGATGCGCGCTTCGATACGACGACGGGCAACGACACCCGTCTCCTTGCCGACACGGATGCCATCCTGCAATCTTTCATCGCCGACATCGACGCCGCGCAGCATTGCTGTCTGCTGGAGTTTTATATCGTCGAAGGCAGCGGCCGCGTGGCAGGTGTGCTGGAAGCGCTGATGCGGGCGGCAGCGCGCGGGGTGCGTTGCCAGCTGCTTGTCGACGCGCTTGGCAGCCAGAATTTCTGGCGCTCGGCCTGGCCAGGCAAACTGCGCGCGGCGGGGGTGGAAGTGACGGAAGCGCTGCCGTTTGGCCTGATTCGTGCGCTGTGGGTGCGCAGCGATTTGCGCAACCACCGCAAAATCCTCGTCGTGGACTACCGCATCGCCTACACCGGCAGCTACAACCTCATTGACCCGCGCCTTTTCAAGCAGGACGCGGGCGTAGGCGAATGGGTCGATGCCGTCATGCGCTGCGAAGGCGCGGTGGCGCAGGAACTGGCGGCAGTGTTCTACGGCGACTGGGCGGTTGAGAACGAACACAACCTGAGCGCCACCCTCGAACGCCTGAACCGTTACGCCGGAGAAATGCCCGACCGCGCGACCCTGCCGCGCGCAACCGGCGGCGCCCTGCTGCAAGTCATTCCCTCGCATCCGGGCGGCGATACCGCGCTGGTGTACGACGTGCTGGTCAACGCACTGAACATCGCGCAGGAAAGCGTCATCATCAGCACGCCGTATTTCGTGCCAGACGAAGCCCTCCTGAACACCCTGATTATCGCTGCCCGCCGTGGCGTGGAAGTGACGCTCATCGTGCCGCGCCGCGTCGATTCCCGCCTGGTGCGCTACGCCAGCCGCGCCTACTACCGCCCGCTGCTGGATGCCGGCGTGTGCCTGAAAACCTTCGACGCAGGCCTTTTGCACACCAAAGCCGTGGTCATCGATAACCGCTTCGCCCTCTTCGGCACGGTCAACATGGACATGCGCAGCTTCTACCTTAACCTCGAAGTTAGTCTCGCCGTCTACACGCCGGATACCGTCGCCGCTATCCGCACCCTGCTCGACGGCTACCTTGAACAGAGCGAAGCGGTCGAGCTAAAAAAATGGGAACAGCGTCGCCGCCTGCAACGCTTCATCGAACGCTGCGCACGCTTGATCAGCCCGCTGCTGTAATAAACCATCCCAGTTGTAAGCTAAGAAGGCGGTGCGCCGAAGGCAGTATGTGTAATACGGCGAGGCGCACCAACACACTCAGATTATTTTCTGGGAGGGACATGAGATCCCGGGTTTACGACAGCATAATCCCCAGCGTTTCGCACACCGTGCGCGGCAGGGTGAAGCGGCAGGTGCGGTTCGGGTCAACCATCTGGCAGATATGTACGTCGCCGGCGATGCTTTGCAGGGCGATCGCGCGATTGGCATCCAGCCCGCCGTGGGCGCAGAGCAGGTCGCTCATCATCAGCGTCGCCATTTCCGCCGCCTGATCCAGCGTCGGGGCGGAGGCAATGGTGTGGCAGGCATCCGCTGTGACCGCCAGCGGCAGCGGATAGGGGCGGCCTTTGATGACGTGCACGTCCACCTCAACCACGCCCTTGATTTCCAGGCCGGAGACGCCGACTTCGCCGTCGCCCATCGCCGCGTGCAAATCGCCCATCGCCAGCAGCGCACCCGCCACGTTGACCGGCAGGAGCAGGGTCGTGCCCTCACTGATGATTTTGGTGTCCATATTGCCGCCATGCGCATCCGGCGTGCCGCAGCTGACTGCTTCTCCGGCAGGTGCGGTGCCGATGACGCCGATCATCGGATTGCGCGGCAGGCGCAGTGTATCGAAGAGCACGACGTGATCTTCCGCCACCGGCACAAAGTCGATGCGTCCGGCCGTCAGACGCGCCCCCGCCACGCCTGCGCCGGGCAGGGTCGCCAGCACCGCGCGCTTGTCCAGCTCGATGCGGTGAATATACACGCGCAGGGTGTCGCCCGGCTCGGCGCCTTCGATGTAAAGCGGGCCGGTCGCCGGGTTGATGCGGTTCCAGTCCAGTTGTTCGAAGGTGTCGCCGGGTTGTTGAATCTGGTCGGTAAAACAGTCGCAGGTCTCGAAGCGGACACGGCTGCCATCTGCCACACACAGCACGGGCGGGTTTTGCGGCGACATAGCATAGATTATGTGGTCGGCAGAAATGGTAGGGATCATGGGAGGCTCCTGATGGGAATGGGCGTTGTATAGTTGAATAGATAAAAAAGCGTAACAAGGCGCGCTGCCGCAGACAGTATCGGTAGTACGGCAAGGCGGCGCAACGCCGTGACGATTTTTTAGATCATTTAACTATAGAATACCACCCCTGTTTTCTCTCGCTATCCCGCTATCCTGCTATGAATCCGGCGGCTGCTTTCCCGCAACGGTACACCACCGTTGATGTGGTAATTTTCGCCGTCACCGACGGTCTCCTGTGTATTCTCCTCAGCCGCCACCCGCTCATCCCCAGCGCGCCCTCCCCCACTATGCTCTGCCTGCCCGGCGGCTATATCGACATCGGCCGCGACGCCACCTTTGACGACTGCGCCCTGCGCACACTGCGCGAGAAAACCGGCTTCGCCGCACCCTATCCGGAACCGCTCAGTAGCCGGGGCAGTGCCGACCGCGATCCGTGCGGCTGGGCGGCGACGCACGTTTATTTCACCCTTGTGCCGCCGCCCGATGCCGCCGCCTGGCCGGAGGCCGATGCCGCCTGCGCGCAGCCGCTGTCCCTTGACCACAACGACATTCTGCGCACCGCACTGGCGCGTCTGCACAGCAAAGTGGAATACACTTCGCGGCTCGCCTTCCTACTGGCGGTGCCGTTCCCCCTGCCACAGTTGCAGCGCGTCTATGCACCCCTCCTCGGCTGCTTGCTCGACAAAAGCGCCTTCCGTAAGCGCACACGGGATGCGAGATCCCTGGTCGAAGACGGCATGACCAGCGGTGGCTTTGACCGCAATGCGATGAATTACCATCTGGCGCAGCGCGACAGCGCCATCAATTTCTCGCGCTCATTCCGCTCGGAGGAATAATGCCGCTTGTACCCCATTCCCCCATGCCCCCGCGCCACGCCGCGTACCGCCTCGCCTGGTTGCGCGTGCTGACGCTCGCCGTCGCCGCCTTCGTCTTCAACACCACCGAATTCATTCCCATCGCGCTGCTCTCCGATATCGGCGCCGGCTTCGGCATGAGCGCAGCGCAAACCGGTGTGATGCTAACAGTATATGCCTGGGTTGTCGCCCTCGCCTCGCTACCCGGTATGTTGCTGGAGGCGCAGCAGGAACGGCGTAGCCTGCTGCTCGCGCTCTTTGCCCTCTTCATTGCCAGTCACGCGCTCAGCGCGCTGGCGTGGAATTTCACCATACTGCTTATCTCGCGCATCGGCGTGGCGCTGGCGCATGCGGTGTTCTGGGCGATTACCGCCGCGCTGGTGGTGCGCCTCGCCCCGCCGGGCAGGCAGCAACAGGCCATCGGCTGGCTGTCGATGGGTACGGCGCTGGCAACGGTACTGGGCCTGCCGCTCGGCCGCTTTATCGGGCAACTGTTCGGCTGGCGCACCACCTTTGCCCTGATTGCCGTCGCTGCCGCTGCCGTGATGCTCGCCGTCTTTCTGCTGTTGCCACGCCTACCCAGCCGTAACGCGGGTTCCGTCGCCAGTCTGCCCCTGCTGGCGCGCCGCCCGCTGTTGCTCGGCCTCTACGCTTTTACCGCCCTGATCATCGCCGCCCATTTCACCGCTTACAGCTATATCGAACCGTTTGCTCGCCAGTTCAGCGGCCTGGGCGAAAGCGCTACGACGGCACTGCTCCTCGTTTTCGGCCTTTCCGGCATGGTGGCGAGTGTGCTCTTCGCCCGCCTGCACGCGCGCATGCCGACGCGCTTCCTCTCCTGTGCTGTCGCGCTGCTTTGCGCTTCTCTGCTGTTGTTACGTCCGCTGGGGGCGTCGCCATCGGCGCTGTTCGCGCTGGTCTTTTGCTGGGGCATCGGTATCGCCGCCCTCAGCCTCGCGCTGATGGTGCGCGTACTGCGCCTTGCGCCAGACGCGACCGATGTTGCCATTGCCATCTACTCCGGCATTTACAACATCGGTATCGGCGGCGGCGCGCTCATCGGGCGGCTGGTGATGCAGCACGGCGAGCTTGCCCTCATCGGCCTGGGCGGAGCGGTGCTGGCGCTCGTTGGCAGCGCACTCTTTGCCTGGACGCAGTGGCGTTTCCGCACGACGCGCTGAATTTTAGAAGCTGAAAAGCTTTGAACACAAAAAGGCCCTTTTTGCGGTTCAAAACAGATCAAGAAAAACGGCGCCGGCAATGAGCGGCAGCAATACCGCGATACGGCGATTGGCAGCTGCAAGCGCCGGTTTCTGTCAGGGAACCGCCTTGATTCAACATCCTCGGCCGCCTTACCGCGACGGTAAATAGACTGTCGCACAACTTGCAAAGCAGCATGAATGCAGCCTAGAAATCATCCATCCGTTTTCATCTCGCCAAAGCAAGCACTCAGGCGAATTCCCAAAATAGCCGGAGCGTATTGGCGCGCCGCGCCGGGGTGAAGCATCACCGTCCGAAGCACAGCCGCCGCGACCGAAGACACGCAACACCACCTGCCCCGCAGCCCGCGTAAAACGGGCATCTTCGGAGAAGCTGCCCACCAGCCCAGTGTTTACACGGGTTTCCGGCCTGCTTATCCGCAAGCCCACTATTTACGTGGGATTCCGGTGTGCCTATGCGCAAACCCAGTATTTACGGGCATTCCAGATTTGTCTATCTGCTAGCCCAATGTTTACGGGCACTTCCGGCCAGTCTGCCCGCAAATGCCCGATCGACAAGGGCTACAGAAGCGACCGGGCTGAAATGCCCAAAAGACGCGGGGTCCAGGCCGACGAGTCATTGCGCTCCGCTGCGGCCGTCGGGCTTATGCCTGACCCAGACAGCCGGCGGCCTGCCCTGCACTCCGCGTAAAACGGGCGTTTCCGGAGGAGCTACCCGCCAGTCTAGTGTTTACGCGGGTTCCCAGCCTGCCTGTCTTCAATCCCCCTATTTACGTGGGTTTCCGGCCGGCCTGCCGGCAAATGCCCAAATTTGGCGATATGAAAAGGTCTTTGCAGTGCCATCACAGACTGAAAAATGGGAATAAGGTATGGCCTATAAAGGGTTATTTCGCTAAAGAATGAGGCCCTGAGCATGAGTTTTGTCCATTATCGCCAGGCGTCTCGGGGAAAGCATGAAGTTTGTTCATGACTCCGGATTTTTTGTGGATGACAATTGTTGGGCGCCGAGCGCGCCGTATTCAGGATGCCAGTCTCGGAAAACCAAAAAGCGCAACGGCTGCGGCGGGCGCCGCCTCAGGCTGTTTGCGGGTCTGGCGTCATTTTTCGTGCGCTGTAGCGCGGCGATTTGTCTGCGCATTCACGCAACACTTGTTCAGGGCATTGTTCGTACCATCATGTCACACCGGCCGTTCGGCGCCCGTTCAACATCACTTTATGGCGGCTTTCGGAATAACGCTGAAACGGCGGCGCGGCGCATTGCAGACAGTACACAACCATGTACCTGGCATGCCAACATCGCCGGAGTATTTTCTGAAATTTGATTTCCAAGCCTGTCCGGAATTCTTGCCGGTGTTCAGACAGGCGGTCAGCTTCCCGCCGCTCGTCCCGCGGCGTTCTTGGACCTTTTCTTCAAGTAGCGGATAGCGCTGTTTGCATTCCTTCCAGCGCCTGCCAAACAGCCAGCGCATCTCGCGTTTCGGCTACGTCATGAACACGCAGGATGCGTGCACCGCGTTGTGCTGCCAGTAACGCAGCGGCAATGCTGGCGGGCATACGTTGCCCCACTTCGCGGCCGGTCATTGTTCCCAGCATTGATTTGCGCGACAGTCCGGCCAGCAAGGGTAGACCATCCACACTGAGTTCAGGCTGGCGGCGCAACAGCTCAAGATTATGCGCAAGCGTCTTGCCGAAGCCAAAACCCGGGTCAAGCACCAAGCGATCGTCGGCAATACCGGCCGCGCGCGCCGCAATAACGCGCTCTTCCAAAAACGCGCGCACCTCACCGACGACATCGCCGTAGACAGGCGCCTGCTGCATGGTCAGCGGTTCCCCCTGCATGTGCATCAGGCACACGGCGCAATCGCTGGCGGCGACGGCTTCCAGCGCACCGGGCATACGCAAGGCGTAAATATCGTTGATCATCGAGGCACCGGAGGCCAAAGCCGCGCGCATCACATCCGGTTTGTAGGTATCGACCGAAATCGGCACGCCGCAGTCGGCCAAGGCGTCCAGCACCGGCAGCAGGCGCGCCAGCTCGTCCGCGAGCGACACGGGCTGACAGCCCGGCCGCGATGATTCGGCGCCAATATCGAGCATGTCGGCGCCCGCCGTGATTTGCCGCCGGGCATGTTCGACGGCGCGTGCCGTATCGTTTGCCACGCCATCCCCGGAAAATGAATCCGGCGTCAGATTGACAATCCCCATGATCAGCGGGCGATTGAGTGAAAAAGAAAACCTGCCGCAACGCAACATGCCAAACCTCATTCAAAAAAAGAAAACGGGAAAGCTGCCTTTCCCGTGATGTATTTCAAGCATTCCGAATTTTCGAACTGATCGCGATTCTGCCCATGCCGCTTTTCGATAGCATCGATCAAAATAGTCGCCATGCAGAAAGAGCAAGAACGTCCTGCGCGCCGGATATTCTCAGTCTCCTCAGTCTCAGGCGGTAGCTTCCGTCGTCGGTGCGGCGTCGGGCGGTGGCGCTTTGGGCGACTCGGTGTTGGTATTTGTCTGCGATGGCTTAGGCGGGCGCGGCGTCCGACCGGCCATGATGTCCTCGATCTGCTCGACGTCGATAGTTTCCCAGTCGAGCAGGGCCTGCGTCATCGCCTCGACCTTATCCCGATGCTCTTCCAGCAAATTCACGGCGCGACCGTACTGCTCATCGACGATACGGCGGATTTCGGCATCGACTTTCTGCATCGTCGCTTCCGAAACATTTTTGTGCTGCGTCACCGACCGGCCGAGGAATACCTCGTTTTCATTTTCACCGTATACCATGACGCCCAGATCGGACATGCCGTAACGCGTCACCATGTCGCGCGCCATCTGCGTTGCACGCTCGAAGTCATTGGAAGCGCCGGTCGAAATATCATCGGCAAAAATTTCCTCGGCCGCACGACCACCGAACAGCATACAAATCTGCGCCAGCATCTGCTCGCGATAAAGGCTGAAGCGGTCGTGCTCGGGCAGCGACCAGGTGACGCCCAGCGCGCGGCCGCGCGGGATCACCGTGACTTTGTGCACCGGATCGCACCCCGGCAACAGCGAACCGATAATGGCATGACCGGATTCATGATAGGCGGTTTTCTTTTTGTCTTCAGGCGTAATGATCATCGACTTACGTTCGGCGCCCATGAAGATCTTATCCTTGGCTTTTTCAAAATCCTCCATATCGACAAGGCGCTTGTTGCCGCGCGCGGCGAACAGCGCTGCCTCGTTGACCAGATTGGCCAGATCCGCGCCCGACATACCCGGTGTGCCGCGCGCCAGAATATCGGCCCTGACATCCGGCGCCAGCGGCACTTTGCGCATATGCACATTAAGAATCTGCTCGCGGCCGCGAATATCCGGCAGCGGCACGACGACTTGGCGGTCGAAACGTCCGGGCCGCATCAAGGCCGGATCGAGTACATCCGGACGGTTCGTAGCAGCAATGACGATGATGCCGGTCTGCCCCTCAAAGCCGTCCATCTCGACGAGCATCTGGTTCAGCGTCTGTTCACGCTCATCATTACCGCCGCCCAGTCCCGCACCGCGATGGCGGCCGACGGCATCGAGTTCGTCAATGAAAATAATGCATGGCGCGTGCTTTTTGGCGTTCTCGAACATATCACGTACACGCGCGGCGCCAACGCCGACGAACATTTCGACGAAATCGGAACCGGAAATTGAGAAAAACGGGACTTTCGCCTCACCGGCAATTGCCTTGGCCAGCAGCGTCTTGCCCGTCCCCGGGCTACCGACAAGCAGCACGCCTTTGGGGATGCGGCCGCCGAGCTTCTGGAACTTGGACGGATCGCGCAGAAAATCGACCAGCTCCGAGACTTCTTCCTTGGCTTCATCACACCCGGCGACATCGGCAAAGGTCACGCTATTGTTTGAGCCGTCGAGCAGGCGCGCCTTGCTTTTACCGAAGGAGAAGGCGCCGCCCTTGCCGCCGCCCTGCATCTGGCGCATGAAGAACACCCAAACACCAATCAAAAGCAGCATGGGGAACCAGCTGACAAACACGCTCACCAGGAAGGATTGCTCTTCCTCCGGCCGCGCCTCAACCTTGACGCCGTTCTTGAGCATGTCCGACACCATCCACAAATCCGCCGGCGCATAGGAAGTCACCTTGCGGCCGTCGTTTAGCGTCCCCTTGAGGGTGCGTCCTTCAATGACGACCTTGCTGACGTTGCCAGATCTTATTGATGCATTAGAT
>ERZ773043.61-NODE-61-length-51368-cov-5.525013_pt1 | contig 51368 bp, 42 predicted proteins | sample MGYA00580636_ERZ773043 | MGnify/ENA primary metagenome ERZ773043 (study PRJEB29015, sample SAMEA2737992) | human oral metagenome | biome: human oral; feature: human-associated habitat; material: dental | place: China | collected 2065 ...
TTGCCAAAAGACAAGGCGGCGAGCCGCTGACAGTACGAGTAGTACGGCAAGGCGAGCCAACGCCGTATTTTGGCAAAGGAAGCCGCTATAGCTCGATGTTGCCAAAGACAAGGCGATAAGCCGCTGACAGACTACTCAGTACGGCAAGGCAAGCCAACACGGCAACGCCGTATTTTGGTAAGGGAAAACGCTATACCTCTTCGGAGATGCCCAGAATACGCGGGCTGGCGGGCAGGTGTTTTGCCGCATTGGCTTTTCCCTGACCGAGGCCGGTATCATGTCGGCCTGATATGGATTGCTTCGGATCATTGGGTGGAGCGGCTTTGAAAGTTCTTGTCACGGGCGCGAACGGTTTTGTCGGGCGCGGCGTCTGTGCCGTGCTGGCGCAGCGCGGCCATGCGCTGGTGCGCGCTGTCCGCGGCTTGGCGCCATCGGACAAACCGGGCGCGCCGGATGTGTTGGCGGTGGGTGAGGTGAATGGCGAAACGGTGTGGGATGCGGCGCTGCGGCAGGCGCCGGAAGCCGTGGTGCATCTGGCCGCGCGGGCGCATGTGACGCGGGCGATTGCCGGCGATGCCGAAATCTGCCGCCAGACAAACGTGGCCGGGGCGCTGCGCCTGGCCGAACAGTGCGCGGCTGCTGGCGTGCGCCGGTTTATCTTTATGAGCAGCGTCAAGGTCATGGGCGAGGGACGTGCGTGTTCGTACCGCGAAAGCGACGCGCCCGCGCCGGTCGGCACGTATGCGGCGGCGAAATGGGAGGCGGAACAGCGCCTGCACGAGATTGCCGGGCGCAGCGGCATGGAACTGGTCGTGCTACGCCCGACGCTTGTTTATGGACGCGGCGTCAAGGCGAATTTTTTCAGCCTCATGCGCGCCGTCGATCGACGGATTCCTTTGCCGCTCGGCGCAGTCACTAACCGGCGCAGCCTGATTTACCTGGGCAATCTGGCCGATGCGACGGCGCGGTGCCTGACGCACCCAAACGCCGCGGGAAAGACCTATTTGCTGAGCGATGGCGAAGATGTTTCCAGCGCTGAGCTGGTACGGCGCATCGCCGAAGCACTCGGACGGGCGCCGCGCCTCATGGCCGTGTCGCCGTGCTGGCTGCATCTGGCGGCGTGTCTGATGGGCCAGGGGGACGCCGCCGACCGGCTGCTCGGCTCGCTGACCGTCGATAGCCGCGCGATTCGCACGGATCTTGGCTGGCGGCCTCCTTATACGATGCGCCAGGGGCTGGCGGCGACCGCTGCATGGTATCGAACGCGGGCGGACGAGGACTCGCCGGCATGAAGCGCATTTTTGATATTGCGCTTGCCATCGGCCTTGGCGTGCTGTTTCTGCCGGTATTGCTGGTGCTGGCTTTGCTTGTCCGCCTGACTTCGCCGGGGCCGGCGCTATACTGGTCGGATCGGGTCGGTCGGGAGAACAGGATCTTTCACATGCCCAAGTTCCGCAGCATGCGCGTCGATACGCCCGCCGTGGCAACGCATCTGCTGGCGGATCCGGAAGCCTGCATGACGCCGATCGGGTCGTTTTTACGCCGTTCGAGTCTGGACGAGCTGCCGCAGTTATGGAACATTCTGACCGGGGAGATGAGTTTCGTCGGGCCGCGTCCGGCGCTGTTCAACCAGGATGACCTGATTGCGCTGCGCACGGAAGCCGGGGTTCATGTGCTGACGCCGGGATTGACCGGCTGGGCGCAAATCAACGGGCGGGACGAGCTGCCGATTCCGGAAAAGGTGCGGCTGGATGCTGAGTATCTGCGGCGGCGTTCTTTCGCCTTCGATCTGCTGATTCTGTGGCGAACGGCGATCAAGGTATTGCGCTGCGACGGGGTCTCGCATTAGTCTGTGCCGCGAGCATTCACCCCTATTTTTCAATTTTTCGGAGCGATGCCATGAGTTTTGGAGGGCGCGTCTTTTGCGATCCCTGATTCGATTTTCCTTGTCGGTGCTGGCCTTGCCGCGTTTTGCCAAGCGCCTGATCGTACTTGCTGGCGATGCCGGGCTGTGCGCGCTGACCGTCTGGCTGGCTTTCTATCTGCGCCTCGATCTGTGGCTGGGATTTTCCGAAGTCTATTTCCAGCCGGTGCGCGCGGCGATGGCCTCCATGCTGCTGGCGCTGCCCATCTTTATTAAACACGGTTTCTACCGTGTCATTTTCCGCCATTCCGGGCTGTCCGCCCTGGACATGATGCTGCGCGCCTTCGCACTCTATGCGGCGTTGTATGCGGCGCTGATCGCCGGTATCGGCATTTCTGGCGTGCCGCGCAGCGTGGGCATCATTCAACCCATGTTGCTGCTACTGGCGGTCGGCGCTTCGCGGGCGCTGGCGCGCTATTGGCTGGGCGGCCTGTACCGCGAGCAGTTGCGTCGTTCCTCTTTGCCCAAGGTGCTGATCTACGGTGCCGGTTCGGCGGGGCGCCAGTTGGCTGCGGCGATTGCCAACAGCCACGAAATGCGCGCTGTCGGTTTTCTCGATGACGACGACCGCCTGCATGGGCAAATCGTCAACGGCCTGCCGATCCACAGTTCCGATGCGCTTGAGGAAATCATTGCGGCTGAAAATATCAGCACGGTGCTGCTGGCTTTTCCATCAGCGTCCCGACGCCGCCGCAATGAAATTCTGGAACGGATCCGATCGGCCCGCGTGGCGGTGCGCACGCTGCCGAACATGAGCGACCTGATTCAAGGGCGGGTCAGTGCTGCCGATGTTCACGATCTGGACGAAGACGATCTGCTCGGTCGCGAGCCGGTGCCGCCGGATGCGGCGCTGCTGGCGAAGAATGTGGCGGGGAAGGTGGTCATGGTTACGGGGGCGGGCGGCTCGATCGGCAGTGAGTTGTGCCGTCAGATCGCCGCGATCGGCCCGGCAAAATTGCTGCTGGTTGAACAGAGCGAGTTTGCCTTGTATACGATCCACCAGGAACTGCGCGAGAAGTTTGCCGAGGACGGGCTGGAAGCGATTCCGTTGCTGGCTTCGGTGCAGGATGTGGGGCGCCTGCGCGAGATCATGGCGGCCTGGTCGCCCAGCACGGTTTTCCATGCGGCAGCCTATAAGCATGTGCCGCTGGTCGAGCACAATCCTGTCGAGGGCGTGAAGAATAATGTGCTGGGTACTTTGCGGGCCGCGCAGGCGGCCGAGGAAAGCGGCGTTGCCGATTTTGTGCTGATCAGTACCGACAAGGCGGTGCGTCCGACCAACATCATGGGCGCCAGCAAGCGGCTCGCGGAAATGGTTTTGCAGGCCCTGGCTGCGCGGGCGGCAGAGCGCGGCGGATGCACCTGCTTCACCATGGTGCGCTTTGGTAATGTGCTGGGGTCTTCCGGTTCCGTCGTGCCGATGTTTCGTCGGCAAATCCGTGACGGCGGGCCGATCACCTTGACGCACGCAGAGATGACCCGCTATTTCATGACCATTCCCGAAGCGGCGCAGCTTGTCATCCAGGCGGCCGCGCTGTCCCAGGGCGGCGACGTATTTCTGCTGGATATGGGGCAGCCGGTGAAGATCATTGATCTGGCGCGCCGCATGGTGCAGCTCTCCGGTCTGACCTGCAAGGACGATGAAAATCCGGAGGGCGACATTGAAATCCGTATCACGGGGCTGCGTCCCGGTGAGAAGCTATACGAAGAACTGCTGATCGGCGATCACCCGCAGCCGACGCCGCATCCACGCATCATGAAAGCCCGTGAGGCCTTTCTGCCCTGGCCGCAACTGGCGGAAAAAATGGCGGAGCTGGAAAAGGCGCTCGCCGCGAGCGATGTCAATGCGCTACGGGCGATGTTGAAAGCGCTGGTTTCCGGCTATACGCCGAGCGACGGCGTGGTCGATTGGGTTTGTCTGGAGCAGGAAAGTAGCGGCGATAGCGTGCACTGAGCGAGCGAGTGAGGGGCGTAGAAACAAAAAAAGGTGCTGAAAATCGCCGTGCTGCGTCGGCTGCAAAGCTTTAGGCGCGATCAAGCCCCTTGAAATGACAGGCAGGGCATTTCTGAACACCTTTCTGACAGGCACCGCTGGAGTCCGCGTGGATAGGGCGTTTCCGGGCAGATACCTCGGAAACACGCATGGATAAAGGGCTTGCGGGCACCCTCCCCGGAGAGGCCCTGAATACGCGGATCTCAGGCCACCCTTTTGGAAATGCGCTATCTACACCGAGTGGCGGCGCATAGGGAATGCCGCCTGCCGAAAGGCGCGCGGTGAAAACGCCAGGACGCTGGCAAGGGGCAAGGCCGGCAGTCATGATTCGTTCTGTTTCACCCAGGCGACGAATCGGCGCAACCCTTCTGCGAAGGATACGGTTGGCGTCCAGCCCAGATGGCGGCGGGCGTGGCTGATGTCCAGGTAGTTGACGGGAACGTCAAATGTGCGCCCGGGCAGATAGTTGCGCTGTGTCGGACGTCCGGTGACTGATTCGATGGCATCCAGGATGTCGTTGAGGCTCAACCCCTGCCCGGAGCCAATATTGAAAACGTCATTGGCCTCGTCGTGATCCATTGCGGCCAGCAGCGCCGAGGCGACGTCGGCAATGTGAATGTAATCGCGAACGACCGTGCCGTCGCCCCAGATGTCGATGGTTTCCCCACGCAGCGCCTTGCCAACAAAAACGGCAACCGCCCCCTGGCTGGCATGCGTGCGCTGCCGTTCACCGAAAGGATTGGCCAGGCGCAGTATCGTGTAGTTCAGGCCATGCAGTTCGCGGAACAGGTGCAGGTATTTTTCGATGGCCAGCTTGGCAATGCCATACGAACACAACGGGTTGGTCGGATGGCGCTCATTGATGGGGGTGTGCTGTGGAATACCGTAGACTGTGCCGCCTGAGGAGACGAACACGATTTTTCCGACTTTGGCCTGAACCGCACGTTTGAGAAGTCGGAGCGTACCGATGAGGTTGCTTTCGATATCGAAGACGGGATCGGCGTTTGAAGATTGCGGCAGGGTGGTCGAAATGAGATGAAAACAGACGTCGCACCCCGCGAGCGCTTGCGCAATATCAGCGTCGTTGCCCAAATCCCCTTCGAACAGCTCGAAGTTGCCTGACGGATTTACGCCGTCGCTCGAAGGCGCTTCCAGCCGCTTGACATTGGGGCGGTCAAAGCAACGTACCCGGTGACCTGCGGCCAGTAAGGCATCGACAAGATGGGAGCCGATGAATCCTCGGCCGCCCAGAACCAGGCAATGCTTGGCATGACTCATGTACAGCGCTCCTTCGTGAATGGGGCAAATGTACGGACGGCAGTCATGAGTAATTACATGGCTGATAATTGCCTGCGTTCCGTCCGCTTACACAATGTATAAGGGCGCATTTTACGCGATGCCGGGAGGACTCCGCTGATGTCCGGTAGATGATGTGGCGGATCGGCAGCGATCAGCTGAGTGAAACGTTAGCAATGATACGGCGGGCGGTTTGTCCGGCTGCTGGCGCACACAGTACAATTCGGCCTCGATTGGTGACGGGGCCTTAGCGACGCGTCATTTGCGACGAGTCGATGGAATACGAAACACGCATCGGACGTTGTAGGCGGCCCATTTACGACCTGATGTTTTTATAGACTTCCCTGGTTTTTCGTGGTGTTCGTTCATAATTGATTAAAAATTTAGGTTGGCAAACTCCTTACAACAAAGCGTTCGCCAGGTGTTGCAAAGGTCTGTATCTACCTTATGTCGTATTGTTTTTTGAAATGGAAAAAATTTGATGGGGACGCAGTTTGGCTTGTCCATGTCATGCTGACACAATGAGTGAACCTACGCTATGCGTACCGGCTGCATCTTGCGGCCGTAACGATTCTGTCCATCCTGATTTTCAGGGCAAGCCGGCGCAGGTCGCCATCTTGCTGTGTACGTACCAGGGCGAGCGGTTTTTGTCTGAGCAGATCGATTCTTTTCTTTCCCAGACTTACGGATCCTGGAAGGTCTGGGCTTCCGACGATGGTTCGACCGATGGCACGCTGGGCATTCTGGACGCTTACCGGGAAAAGCTCGGCCATGAGCGGCTTGCTGTTGTGCACGGGCCGGGCCAGGGGTTTGTCGCCAATTTCCTTTCCCTGGCTTGCCGCGACGATATACAAGCGGACTTCTATGCCTACGCCGATCAGGACGACATTTGGCTGAATGACAAACTTGAGCGGGCCATCAAATGGCTCACTTCCTTACCGCGGGCTGTGCCGGCGCTGTATTGCTCGCGGACTTTGTTCGTTGACGAAGAGAACCGGGAAATTGGTATGTCGGCTTTGTTCAGCAAACCGCCGGCATTTTCTAATGCACTGGTACAAAGCATCGGCGGTGGCAACACGATGGTATTCAACGCCGCTGCCCGTGCATTGCTTTGCCAGGCGGGGGCGGATGTTCCGGCCGTATCGCACGATTGGTGGACCTACATGGTGGTGGCTGGGTGTGGTGGCGAGGTCTTTTATGATGCTGCGCCTTCTCTGCGCTATCGGCAACATGGCGACAATCTCGTCGGCATGAATACGGGTATTGGTGCAAGGTTTGAACGCTGGCGTCTGCTCTGGGATGGGCGCTTTCGAAGGTGGAACGAGGCCAACCTGATCGCGTTGCGGCGGTTACAGGAAAGGCTGACTCCAGAAAATCGGAAAATCATGGACGGCTTTTCCCATGCGCGGACATCGCCCAGGTTGCCAGGGCTCGTTGCACTATGGTGTTCCGGCGTCCATCGGCAATCATGGGTGGATAGTCTTGGTCTGTTCGTGGCATTCTTTTTCAAAAAAATGTAAGGTACAAACTTTTTTCTGCCATCATGTGTCATGCACGCAGCAGTTACGATTTTGTCAAGATGGTAATCAAATACAAATACGATCGATATGTTGGTTTTACGCTCGGCGAGAATATGACCAGTACAGAAAGGCAAAAATATATACGCATGGGAAATCAGGTTTATCGATTTACCCAGGCTGCTGGAAAGTACTCCAAGATGGGAAATTAAAGCTTTATGCAGGATTTTTTGACGAATCCCGTGGAGATGTTCGCCTCGCTATGGCGAAACCGAGAGTTGATCTTGGCGTCGGCTCGGCGGGAGGTACTGGGACGTTACCGCGGATCGTTCATGGGGCTGTTCTGGTCTGTATTTACTCCACTATGCATGCTGGCGGTGTATACGTTTGTTTTCGGTGAAGTATTTAAGGCTCGCTGGGGCGTCGAAAACGAATCAAAAATGCAGTTTGCGCTGATGCTGTTCGCCGGACTCATTGTTTTTAACCTATTTGCCGAATGCGTTAATCGTGGCCCAACTCTGGTATTGGCAAATGTCAATTACGTCAAAAAAGTAGTTTTCCCCCTGGAAATTTTGCCTGCCATTGCTCTGGTATCGGCGCTTTTTCATTGTTTAATTAGTTTAGGTGTCTGGTTATTGGCTTACATTCTGTTTTTTGGCGCCCCACCGCTGACAGTGTTTTATTTACCGCTGATTCTTCTGCCTTTTGCTTTCATGATCATGGGCGTGACCTGGGTGCTGGCTTCTCTCGGTGTTTATTTGCGTGATGTGGCCCAATTCATTGGTGTTCTGACTTCCATGTTCATGTTTCTTAGTCCGATTTTTTATCCAGCGACTGCTCTACCCGAGGCATACCGCCAGATTCTGTTTCTCAACCCTTTGACGCTGGTTATTGAGGAAGTGAGGGCGGCGCTGTTCTTCGGACGTTCTCCGGATTTTGTCTTGCTGGCCATTTATTGGATTTTGACGCTTATGTTCGCATGGTTAGGTTTTGTTTGGTTCCAGAAGACGCGCAAAGGGTTTGCTGATGTGCTCTGAAACCATGATCGAAGTTGAAAATCTCGGAAAGTGTTATCAGATTTATGAACAACCCCGCGACCGCCTCAAACAGATGCTCTTTCCGCGCCTGCAACGCTTGGCGGGAATGCCTGTACAAACATATTTCCGAGAATTCTGGGCGCTGAAAAACGTTAGTTTCAAGATCAGAAAGGGTGAAGCGGTCGGTATTATCGGGCGCAATGGCAGCGGAAAATCCACCTTGCTACAAATGATTTGCGGCGTACTTGGCCCGACTTGCGGCCGAGTTGAAACGCGCGGGCGTATTGCGGCGCTACTGGAGCTCGGGTCCGGGTTCAACCCTGAGTTTACCGGGCGTGAAAATATTTATATGAATGCCACGCTGCTTGGATTGAGTCGGCAGGAAATTGATGCGCGTTACGACGAAATTGTTGCGTTTGCCGATATCGGTAATTTCATTGAGCAGCCCGTTAAAACCTATTCGAGCGGAATGTTTGTGCGCTTGGCGTTTTCTGTTGCTGTACATGTTCAGCCCGATATTCTAGTTGTGGACGAAGCGCTGAGCGTCGGAGATATTGCTTTCCGCAACAAGTGTATTGAAGTTATCCAACGAATGATGGCGCGCGGTGTGACCATACTTTTCGTCACCCACGATCTGGGCACGCTCCAGTTGCTATGCACGCGCGTGCTCTGGCTGTCCAATGGGCAGTTGCGCGCCAGCGGCGATCCTATGTCGATTTCCCAAGATTATTACGTTGATATGTTGCCAAATGGTGGAACGCAATTGACGGTGGATCGAAGTTTTCTGCCGCCGCAACAAGAAACCGGCAAGGCACGCTTTACCGAGTTGCGTTTACTTAATGGCGGTGAAGCGCATTACCGGGTAGGACAGCCTTTACGCTTGAAGTTTGTTCTCCGGGCGCAAACAGATTTGCCGAAAATTGTATTTGCCCTCAGTATTTACCGTGCGGATGGTGATTGGCTGATTGGACAAACAAGCCGCGATGACGGGGTGTTCTGGGATGCGCAAAAAGCAGGCCAGGAGTGTTCCGGCATGTTAATCCTGAATCCCTTGTGTTTGGCACCGGGTGAGTATCTTGTGGCACTTGCTGCGTATGCGGAGGATTATTCTTTGTGTTTTGCATTGACCGATTTGTGTTTGCCGTTTTCTGTACGTGCCGATTTCCCAACATGGGGGAAGTTTCGTCATCCTGGCGTTTGGGTTATTGGAGGTGAAGAGTAAGTCAAAATGGGTAAGGCGAAGTACAAACGGGATCGGTGTGGATTCATGTGTCCGAGGTTCCGGTAGATCACCATCATTACATCGTACTGAGCTTGCTGAACGCGTGGATGGAAATGGTTGCTGCCCCTATGGCAAGCGGTGTGGTGCTCGATTATGGCTGCGGCGGTCAGCCTTGCCGGCGTTTATTGGAATGCTACCTCCCAGCTATATTGGTGCAGATGTCGCGGTGGTTGCCGATATCAAACTAGATGTCGCCTTGACGCCAGGCAAACTAGTTTCTTTGACAGATGCCTCTGTAGATACCATCCTCCATGCAGATACTGGAGCGCGTTTATGATTTCAAGTCATATCTAGTAGATTGTAGTCGTCTGTTGCGGCTAAGCGGCAGGATGGTTCTAGGCGCGCTTGTGTACTGGTGGCGCTATGGGGCCCATTGCGATTATAGGTGCTTTGCCCATTTCGGTTTTGGGAAAAGAATGGAGGACTTCGGTTTCGGTATTCTCGATTTTCGTCCTTGTGATGGATTTTTTGCCATGTTGGGTCAAGCTTTCATGGATTATCGAAATGAGAAAGGGAAGCGTGGCCAATTTACAGCCAGCATCATCAATCGAATTTCCTTGTGGCTGGATGGCCGGCTTGCCGATACGGACGATACGTTGGGATGGATGTGTATCGTAGAAAAACTATAGGCTGACGCTTGCCCGCAAAATTCAGAGAAATAAAGTAAAAGCACTGAAATTGGAGAATTGGAAAAAGAATGTCTGCGAAACTTAAAGAGAAATCAGAAATGAATACACAAAAACTTTTTCCGTGCCCGGTATGCCAGAGCAGCGAAAGTAACTTCCATCTGTGTGAAGTTGATGGCTATGCCATTCGAGGGTGTAAGCGCTGCGGTGCGGAGTTCGTATCGCCGATGCCGGATGCTGAGATGCTGAAGGCTTACTATGATCGTAAACAGTGGTTCGAAGGTGGCGAGCGCGGTGGCTACGAGGATTACGACAGGCAAACTTCGGCCTCTATTGCGATGATTAAACCTTTGCTTGAGACGTATGGAACGAAGCAAGGTCTCTCGATATTAGATGTCGGTTGTGGTTACGGCTCACATTTAAATATAGCCGCTGAGCTTGGCTGGAAATGTTTTGGCGTCGAATTATCTGATTACGCACGCAAGATTGCACAAAGTCGGCTTGAAGGCCGGGCGTATATCGTCGAAAGTGCTGCCGATCTTATTCCACATGAATTCGATGTGGTTCTGATGCTTGATGTCATCGAGCATTTTCCCGATCCGTACCCCTTGTTTTTTAGCCTTTTCTCGATAGGTGCAATTACGCCAAAAACACGCGTAATCATTAGTACGCCTAATGCCGGATCGAGTGAGGCGGAAAAGAATCCAAAAACCTGGGTGTACCGTCATCCACCTTCACATCTTGTTTATTTTCATGCAGAAACTTTACGCTTCTTTCTGCAAAAACTGCGTTTTACAAACATTGATGTACACGGCATCTATCCGTTGATTCCAGAGGAAACAAAAGTGCTTACATTCGCCGATTACGGCGGCTTGGTAGCCATAGCGGAAGGAAGCGATTTTACCGAGTTTATGCATGAACGCTATGTGCCCGGCACTTGGTCGAAAATCGCCGAATATGAACATTTACCACGTTATGAACTGGCGCGACGTTTTGTTCAAGGAAAAGCGGTGCTTGATTTCGGTTGTGGCTCCGGGTATGGCTCGGCAATGCTGGCGGAGTGCGCGGCTAAAGTCGTTGGCTTGGATGTTGACGCATCAGCAATTGATTGGGCAAAAACGACACACTGCCGTTCTGGTCTGAATCTGGAGTTTTACTGTTGTGATGATTTAGGAGGCACTTTACCAGAAGCCTCGTTTGACGTAGTGACGTGTTTCGAAATGATCGAACATGTAAATTTTGAGACGCAGTGCGCGACGTTAGCCTCAGCTGCTCGTTTATTGCGAGATGACGGCATATTGATTATTTCGACGCCTAATCCGGAAGTAACAAGCTTATATGGAGAAAATCCATATCATTTGCGTGAGATGTCCCGTGATGAGTTTCTGGATCTACTGTCATCTGGTTTTGCGCATATCTATATGCTTGATCAAAGAGTTCGGGAGAGCGTGACTTTTGACGATGTGGACTTACCCAAGCAAGCGCTGGAAATTCTCGGGCAGCAGAAAGATAAGAAACCACCCTTGGCTTATATTGCTTTTTGTTCAAAAACTAAGTTACAAAATATAGTACCAGCTGTTGTTTTTAATAATTCCCGTGATGTGATTCGTGATTTTTTGAGTCAGGAGAATAAGGTAAATCTGATACGTCTTGCGTGTTATTCTCAAAATGAGCTACTTGGTAACCAGTCAGACTCTATTAAAAATCTGAATGAGCAGCTTAGTAATCAGTTGGATTCTATTAAAAATCTGAATGAGCAGCTTAGTAATCAGTTAGACTCTATTCAAAAATTAAATATAACACAGCAAATTTTAAAAGCGACATTGGATAAATATCAAATACAGATAGAAATGCTAACGGCTAAAATTACAGAGCTAAATACTTCTAATATATCTTTACAGAATATAATTACAGAAATTAAATCATCTAATTGGTACCAGCTAGGAGTAGTGCTCCGAACAGAAAAATTCTCTTGGCAAGGCATCCGTACTGCAGTTATATTGGTCGCTAAAGTAGTATTGCCAAAATCGATAAAACGTATACTGCGTAATATGATCCGAAATCGGGATTGCACAAATATAGTTGCCAAGGCTGGTAAGTGTAATTATCATCAGGCCTATTGTGTTAAACAGCCTATACCAGTACTGGGGCGGCGACCATGTGTTGTTCATATAATTGCAAATTTCTGTTTAGGAGGATCTTCTCGTCTTGTTATTGATCTAATTGAAAGCCTTGGTCAATTTTATGAACATAAAATATTGACGAGCTATGCGCCTAATCCACCTGCATATCAGGGGGTCGAAATTGATGAAATCTCTTATGTCAATAATGAGCAACCTTTTATTGCTTACTTAAAGGCAAAAAAAGCAGATTTTATTCATTTTCATTATTGGGGGGAATGTGATGAGCCGTGGTATACATTAGCTATTCGATCGGCAGAGCAATTGGGGTTGAAAGTAATAGAAAATATCAATACGCCAATAGTGCCTTATATTTCTCCTTCAGTGTATCGTTATGTGTATGTAAGTGACTACGTGCGTCACGAGTTTGGCCAAGATAAACCTGAACATATTACAATTTACCCCGGGTCTGATTTTTCGTTATTTATGCGTAAACCTGATGATGTCTTACCAGAAAATTGTATTGGCATGGTTTATCGACTTGAGACTGATAAGTTAAATGAGTTTTCAATCGTTCCTCTGATTAAAGCTGTACAAAAACGACCTAATACTAAGGCGTTAGTTGTCGGCGGAGGGAGTTTGTTGGAGGTATTTCAAAAGGCAGTGCAAGCTGCGGGGCTAAATGATAAATTTGACTTCACAGGTTATGTGAGTTATGACAGCTTGCCTGATTACTATCGTAAGATGACAGTTTTTGTTGCGCCTGTCTGGAAGGAAAGTTTTGGGCAGGTTAGTCCTTTTGCGATGAGTATGCGGATCCCCGTTTGTGGTTACGATGTAGGTGCGATTGGAGAGATTACTGATGATAGAGATGTGTTAGCACCGGCCGGAGATGCTGACAGATTGGCGGATATCATTGTTCGTCTGCTTGATGATGCAGAAGAGAGGAAAAGAATCGGTGATTTCCAATGTCAGCGTGCACAGTCAAATTTCTCAGTACAGGCAATGGTAGATTCCTACGCAAGGTTGTACCGTGAGTTGACAGGTATACCGGAATGAAAGTTGTATTTTTTGTCCATTGTTTTTTTCCGAATCATTTTTACGGCACGGAAACTTATACGCTTGAGTTGGCTAAGCATTATCAGGATTTTGGCCATGAAGTCATCGTGGTTTCCGCAATATTTCAAGGAGAGCCCCGGCAAGATGTCCTGTTAAAACAGTATTGTTTTCAGGGCATTCCTGTTGTATCAATTGATAAGAATCACCTCCCACATTCGCGAATCAAAGAAACGTATTACCAAGCAGACATGAGAGCTGTTTTCCATAAACTCATGGATGAATTGGCTCCTGATGTGGTACATGTGACGCATCTAATCAATCATACCGCGACCCTTCTGGAGGTAACTCAGGCGCGAGGCATACCGACTTATGCGACGTTTACTGATTTCTTTGGTTTTTGCCTGAATAATAAATTGGAGAATGCTCGTGGTGGGCTGTGCGCTGGTCCTTCGGCTTTCCGCCTCAATTGTGTGGCATGCCATTTAAAAGCTGCAGCAGATGCAGGTGGGCCTGGTGGCATATTACGTTATGCAAAATACCCTAAAGTGGCAGAGGCTGCGGCCTATGGTTTGGATGTGATACGCCGTTTTCCTGGTATCCGTAACGGTCCCATTGATGGGATAGTGGAGGATATCGTGCATCGGCCTGATACCTTATCGACGCTTTATAACAATGCATATCGCGCTGCCGTAGCACCGACCCGCTTTTTAGGAGATGCGTACCAAAAAAATGGAATTAGTACGCCGCTGTACTATATTCATTTTGGCGTTGATATTGATCGTACTGCTAAGCCGGTACGCCCGCGAGGGCATATTCCTACAATTGGTTTCATTGGGCAGATTGCGCCTCATAAAGGAACGGATCTATTACTTTCGGCCTTTAATAGATTGCCTAAAGATGCAGCACGTTTGCTAGTGTATGGGCCCGCCGACCAAGACCTCTGGTATATGGAATCTCTTAAGAGTCTAGCAAACTCACCGCTGATTCAATTTCGGGGGACTTTCAAGAAAGAAAGCATGCTAACCGTTATGGCTGAGCTCGATTTATTGGTCATTCCTTCTCGGTGGTATGAAAATAGCCCACTCGTACTACTCAATGCGCTTGCCACTCATACCCCCGTACTAGTTTCCGATGTGGCGGGCATGACGGAATTTCTCAACCCGGGCATCAATGGCTATGCATTTGAACGTGGGAATGTCGATAGTCTATATCAGTATTTATACAAACTGGTTTTACACCCAGATGATCTATATGCATTGACGGAAACGACAAATTATGAGCGAACAACAAAAACTGTAGCACAAGAAACGATGGCCCTTTATTCAGCCTAATCGGCTGGTAGATGGCTGGTTAGTAGATATTAGCGTAGTGCCTTATGATGGTTCAAGGGAACCTTGTCGCGTTTCTTATTCGAAGACTGATTTTGATAGCTAAGGATGTTGATTGATTTTAGCAAACTGGAATCAGCGGATACCATGTGATTGGTAAGTTAGTCTGGTAAACTAGATATGTAAATATGAGTAAGCGTATTTCAAGTGACCAATTGTTAAAATATTATGATAGATTATCGAGCTGTCAAAATGGTTTTGTTTTAATTTAATTGGGGCGTAGTAGGCGGTTAGATTAAGGCTCCTCTAATAAAAGGTGCGTGAGTTTGAAGATACTGCTTACAGTACACCAATTTGTTCCGGACTATTTTTCCGGTACCGAAGTACTGACCTTAAGCATCGCCAAGAACCTTTTGCAACGTGGACACGAAGTGTGTGTTTATACGGGCTATCCGACTAAGGAAATACTGCCCGATTGGAAGCGCTTCGATGCGTATGAGATTGAAGGAATACAAGTCCGCAGATTCCATCATTGCTTTATGCCGATGGGAGATCAGCATGTATTATCCGAATTAGAGTACGACAATCATTTGTCAGCCAGATATTTCTCCGCACTGATTGACGAGATTGCACCAAATATTATCCATTTTTTCCATTTCAGCCGCCTGAGTGCTGCGCTGATTGATGTTGCAAAACACAAGCAGATTCCCGCCTACTACACACCGACTGATTTCTGGGCTGTTTGCCCGACTTACCAATTACTGCTTGATGATGGCCGCGTATGCTCCGGGCCAAGCTGTTATGCGGGGAATTGCATCAAGCATGTTGCCGCGCGGACGCGCCTGAAAAATCACACCGGTCTGATCAGATATATTCCAACACCTGCTATTGATTGGGTGGCAGGCATCGCCCAGTCATCGATACCTGGGTGGTGGCCGTTTCGAAAGGAGATTGCGGCATTGAGCCGGCGTAAATCGTTAAATATTGCGCGGGTCAATGCCTTAAATGCCATTGTTTCACCCACCCGTTTAATGACCTGGACATTGATACGGCATGGTGTGGATGCCAGTTTGATCCACCAATCCGCCTATGGCATCGATATGAACGGTTTTGATGCCGCCATGCCGTGCGAGTACAACGGTAAGCGCCCCCTGATTCTCGCTTACATTGGCACTTTGGCGCAGCACAAAGGTTGTCATGTGCTGATCGATGCCTTTCGGCGTTTGAATACTGACGGTGTGCGACTCAAAATTTATGGCAACCTGAATGACTTCCCTGATTATGTGCATAAGCTGCAACGCATGTCCGAAGGGTATGACGGTATTGAATTCATGGGGACTTTTCCCTACACTGATATTGCGCAAGTGCTGAGTCGCGTTGATGCCTTGGTTGTGCCATCGGTATGGTACGAAAATACGCCGCTCGTCATATATTCTGCGCTGGCAGCCAGGCGGCCGGTGATTGCTTCTGATTTTCCGGGAATGTCCGAAGTTGTTGAAAACGGGGTGAATGGCCTGACTTTTACGCCAGGCAATGTTGATGCATTGGCACAGTGCCTTAAACGTCTGCATGATGAAGCGGGGCTTCTCGCACGCCTTAGCGCGCATTGTGCACCACCTAAATCCATCGAATCGTACGTCAACGAACTCTTGGCGCTTTATGCGGAATCTCCTGCGCCTTTACATGATTTGCCAGTCCGTGCATCGTCCTGGGAGTAAAGGGGACGTGAGTGCCACAATTGTTGAAGCATCGTTTTGTTTGATCAATCATAAAGATGGCTACCTACGCAATCGGTGACGTTCAGGGCTGTTTTGGGACGCTGTGCTGTCTGCTGGAGCGCATCGCTTTCGATGCAGCGCGCGACCGGCTCTGGTTTGCGGGAGATCTCGTCAATCGCGGCCCGCGTTCGCTGGAAACGTTGCGTTTTGTACGCAATCTGGGCGCGTCCGCTCTGACCGTGCTTGGCAATCATGACCTCTCTTTGCTGATGGCTGCGGAAGGTTTGGGTAAGCGCAGCCGTGGCGATACCTTCGATGACGTACTGACGGCAGCGGATCGTACCGAACTGCTCGATTGGCTGCGTCATCAACCTCTCTGCCATGTTGAAGACGGTTTCTGCCTGGTGCATGCTGGGCTGCTGCCGGCATGGGATGTGATGCTGGCGCAGGCGCTGGCCGAAGAAGTCGAGAATGCGCTGACCGGCGCGAACTGGCGCGAATTTCTCGCCCACCTGTGGGGAAGCGAACCGGCGGCATGGGATGCGCATCTGACGGGCTGGGCGCGTCTGCGCGTCATCGTCAATGCCATGACCCGTCTGCGCTTTTGTACGCCGGAAGGGACGATGGATTTTCAGACCAAGGGCGAAACGGCATCTGCGCCGGCCGGGTATTTACCGTGGTTCGCGGTGCCGGGACGGCGTAGCGCGGATGCGACGCTGATTTTCGGGCATTGGTCGGCGCTTGGGTTAAAGGTGTGGCCTCATCTGCTGGCAACGGATTCGGGCTGTGTCTGGGGGGGCATGCTGACGGCGATACGGCTGGAAGACCGGGCCGTGTTTCAGGTGCCGTGCCTGCCGGAAGAAGCCTGCCCGCTGTCTGTCTGATGCCGCCTCGGTGTCATCTTCCGCCCGTACCTGCCTCGAGCGGCTTTCTTGCGGCTTATTTTGTGGCGTTGGCACGGATGCGCGAAGGCCGCACAACAATGCGCGATGTGCACGCTCGTCGTTAAAGGCTGAGTTGCCGGGCGATGGCTGCATGTGCTGCATGGGTCAGCGCGCGCCGCAACTGGCTGACTGGAAAGATCGGCGATGCGGGCAGGATCCGCAAGTGAGCGTGCGGCAGGCCAGAGTCGCCGAAAATCACTGTCCAGCCGCGTGCCCCGTACGGCGTGGGCGGTAGCGGCGGTGATGGGGCGGTGGGGAAGGGGTCTGTTGCAGCGGTTTGACCGGCGTCCTGTGATTCCGCGCGCACGGCCGGTATAGTCAAAAGGCGGCTATGCATGCGTTACCAGGGCTTCTGGCCGAATGCCTTGGCGTAACGCGCAGCAATCTCTTCGCGGCCGGATCGGTGATTTTGTCCGCCGCGATGCGCAATCTTGATCGCACCCATGATGGCCGCCAGACGCCCCGTTTTTTCCCAGTCCCAGCCCTGCTCAATGCCATAAAGCAGACCGGCACGATAGGCGTCGCCGCAGCCGGTAGGGTCAAGAATCGCGTCGGCCGGGGCACAGGGGATGTCGTAACGCCGCCCGCCTGCGTAGATATGGGAGCCGGCCGGCCCAAGCGTGACGATAAGCGCCCGCACATGTTCCGCCAGCCGTTCGAGCGACAATCCGGTGCGCTCACTGGTCAGCCGCGCTTCGTAGTCGTTGAAGCAGGCGTAGTCGCTCTGTTCGAGGAAATGCAGCAGTTCTTCGCCCGAAAACAGCGGCAGTCCCTGACCCGGGTCGAAGACGAAGGGAATGCCGGCGGCGACTAAATCACGTGCATGCTGCAGCATGCCCTCGCGTCCGTCCGGGGCGACGATGGCGAGCGTGGCTTGCGTGGCGTTGGCAACATGGTTCTGGTGCGAAAAACTCATCGCACCGGGGTGAAAGGCGGTGATCTGGTTGTCATCAAGGTCGGTAGTGATGAAGGCCTGCGCCGTGAAACTGCCGGCGATCTGTCGGATGAACGCGCACGACAGGTTCAGCGTCTCCAGTCGGCGTAGATAAAGATCGGCGTCGTCGCCGACGGTCGCCATGATCAGCGGGTCGCCGCCCAGCAGTTTGAGGTTATAGGCGATGTTGCCGGCGCAGCCGCCGAATTCCCGGCGCATTTCCGGAACCAGAAAAGAGACGTTGAGGATGTGAATTTGCTCAGGCAGGATGTGGTTCTTGAAACGGTCATTGAAGACCATAATGTTATCGTAGGCGATCGAGCCGCAAATCAGCGTGGACATAAGAGAATATTGAATGAAATCAGCGTTGTTGGAAGCAGAAGAATCTGCGGAATGAGTTGAGTACTAAAAACGCGGCGGATTATACCGGGCGCTCTGCGCGCGCTACCGCGGGTGTCATGGATAAAAGACATACAAGCGGTATCCGGCGGCGCTCAGATTCGTGGTCTCGACCCACAGATGCACGGCGATGTCCGTATTGGCGGTGAAAGATGGCGCGTTTTTCAGCCGTGCCGGCAGGTAATCAGCGGGCGACAGAATGCGCCGGGCGATGGCATTGTCGTCGGTGTTGGTCAGCGTTAGTTCCAGTGATGGGAACGCCTGCGCATAGGCTGCGCGATTGCGCAGCGTTGCGTTGAGCGTGAGCAGATTGGCATGAGCGGGATCGGTTTGCAGATCGGAGGCTTCGATGCTGATCAGTTCGCTGTGGCGCGGCAGGGGAATGTCAGCGCCGAACAGGCGGGAAAACGCCGTCAGCGCTGGCCGCATGGCTGGGGCGCGGATCGCCAGTTCGCCGCGGAAATGGAAGGCGAGCTGGCCGAGCAGCACCAGCAAAAGGACGACAGCGGCCAGCGCATAGGGCCAGCGCGGCGGTTTCTCGGCAGATGTCGTTGGTGATTCGGCCATGACACCGCTGGACCATTTATCGTAGCCGGGCGCTTCGGTGATGTCGCGCGGCATGATGAGTCCTGCGGCCTTGCCGAACGCCTGGGTTTCGGCATCGCTCATCGGCGGTGGCGGCGCATCATCGGCGGTTGGGAGCGAGGGTTCAGCGCGCAGCCCGCTGGAGACCTGCGTCGGTTCGAGCAGGATGCGCACCGAAGGGTCGTTCACTGGTGAGGGCGTGCGGCTCGCCGGCGTCGATAGCGGATGGGGAGTGGCCTTCTGCCCACCCATCTGACCACTCAAGGCGGCTGAACCGTATTGGGCGGGCGAAACCCTGCGATGGGCCGTGTGGGATTCTGCGGCATGCGTGTCTTTCGCATCTTCGAGCAAGGCGTCGAGTGCGTTGAAAACAGTCCGGCACTGGCCACAGCGTACCCTACCGGCGCGTGCTTTCAGTTGTTCCGGAGTAATGCGAAAAATCGTCTGACAATTGGGACAACAGGTTTTCATGCACAATCCTTGATGCCGCTCAGACAGACCCAGCCCTCGCATTCGGCGTCAACCGTCAGGGGCAGCCAGGGCGCGTAGGCGGCGATCAGTTCATCGGTTTGTTCGACGAGAATGCCCGAAAGCGCTAGTCTGCCGCCCGGGCGGACGTGGGCGCACAGCGCCGGGGCGAGCGCTTTGAGCGGGTTGGAAAGAATATTGGCGACGACGATGTCGAATTGTCCTTGGAGTGTGTTGGCCGAATCGGCAAAATGTGCGCGAACGCCATTGCGTTCGGCGTTGCTGCGGGCAACGGCAACTGCCTGCGCGTCGATGTCTACGCCGAGCACCTCGGCGGCGCCGAAGCGTGCCGCCGCGATGGCGAGAATGCCTGAACCGCAGCCGTAATCTAGCACGGAAACACCGGGAGAGACGGTGTGCTCCAGCCATTCCAGGCACAACCGGGTCGTCGGGTGCGAGCCGGTGCCGAAGGCCATTCCCGGATCGAGGACGAGTGCGATGGCTTCCGGGTCAGGCTGTGCGTGCCAGGAGGGGACGATCCACAGACGTTCGGAAATGCGGATTGGCTCAAATTGTGCCTGCGTGATCTGCACCCAGTTTTGTTCGGCGACGGTTTCGCAGCAGTAAGGCGGCGTGCGCTCAAGCCCGGCCAGCGGCGCGTAGACGGCGAGCAGGATGTCGGGATCGGCTGTCTCATCGAGCAGGACAATAACGCGCGAACGCGCCCAGCCCGGTGTTGTAGGCGAACCGGGTTCGCCGAACTGCGGCTGTTCGGCGGGCGTGCCGGCATCGGCATCCTCGATACTGGCGGACAGGGCGCCGTGTTCGATGAACGCATCGGCCAGCCTGTCGGCATGCTGGCAGTCCGTTTCGATACGGAGGGAAATCCAGGGCATGATCTTCGTATTGGGTAAAAAGTGCAAAGACACGCGCGTGCAAGGCAAGCATTCTGCACCGATTCTCGCCGAAAGTGCATTTTTTGGCTACCGAACTGCGGCGCCGGCACTGCGGTGGAGCGCCGGAACGGGGCTTGGGCGATCTCTGCTATAGTCGGTGAAACGGATTTTTTCATCCGAAGCAGCGCACCGTAAACAGGGCGGTTCGCCTACCCGGAATACGTCAGGCCAAGCGGGCGCCGTCGGGAAAGCCGGGTGAATCGGCGAGGCTGATAAAGCGTTCGCCCTGATACTTTTGAGGAGTCCATCATGAAGTCCATGCACGCGCCTGAAACGCAGGCGACCCGCTTTCTCCGCCAGCATGGCGTCGCCTTTTCTTCGCACTGCTACGCTTATGAAGAACATGGCGGCACGCGTGTTTCCGCGCGCGAGCTAAATGTCAGCGAACACGCCGTAATCAAGACGTTGATCATGGAGGACGAAGCCGCCCGACCGCTTATCGTGTTGATGCACGGTGACTGTCAGGTGTCGACCAAAGAGCTGGCGCGTCAGATTGGCTGCAAACGCATCGAACCGTGCAAACCGGAAGTCGCCAACCGCCATAGCGGCTATCTGGTCGGCGGCACCAGCCCCTTCGGCGTGCGTAAAAAAATGCCGGTGTATCTGGAACAGAGCATTCTTGATCTGCCGCTGATTTACATCAACGGCGGCCATCGCGGATTTTTGGTCGGCATCCATCCGCACGATCTGGTCAGCCTGCTGGCGCCGGTGCCGGTCAATGTGGCGCTGCCCGGGCGCTGAATCGGAGCCGGGGAAATTGAGACCGGAAACAGACGGGTTGAAGTGCGTAAAGCAGTGGGTACGGGCGGGGAAAAGGCTGATGGACGTCGTGGGCGTGCCTGCTGGTTTTCCGTGAGAGTCGCCTGTTTGGCGCTCCGGTCTGGGATTTCCTGTGTCCGGGACACTGAAGTTGCCAAACACTAAAATTTTGTCGGCAGGCTTAGCATCAGCGGCAATCCGGTGCTCATCATCCGAATGCTGGATGGGCCGACCATCGGTAGGCGGGATGCAAGGAGGCGGGGAAGCCGGAATACGTGGGGCTTCCCCGCCCGCCTTCCGTTTCCGATGTTTGGTCTGGCGCGTACGCCGGTCGCTGTTTAGGCGGGCGTGGCGGAAGCGCCCTCTTTTTTCCCGCGCTCGATCAGAATGCCGGCGCGGCGAATGCCGGGCATGACGCCGGGCTTGGCGACAGAAACGCGCACCCAGCAGGCGTGGAAGTCTTTGCGCAGAAGTTCGGCGATGTATTCGGCGAGCGCCTCGATCAGGCCGAAATGCCGGCTGGTTAGCTCGTGGCGCAGCCGCTCGACGACCGCGGCGTAATCAATTGTGTCGCACAGATCGTCGCTGCGTCCCGCGTTCTGCGTAGGGAGGCCGATTTGCAGGGAAATTTCAACCGTTTGCGGCACGCTTTGTTCGCGCGGATAAACGCCGATCAGGGTGGCGATGCGAAAATCGTCGATAAAGATGATGTCCATGCGTACCGGGTGTGTTCAGTATTAGGCTCGGTGTAAGATGCGCGAGTGTCTTCGGGCAGAAATCCTGTCCGGCATTCTAACTCACGATGATTCATCCTTTTGGGAAGTGCTTTATGTCTTCTTCGCTGCCCATGTATTCATCCCTGCTGTTTCCCGTGGCCATGCTGACGGCGGCCTATCTCATCGGCTCGATCCCCTTTGCCGTGGTCTCCAGCCGCCTGTTCGGCCTGGCCGACCCGCGCAGCTACGGTTCCGGGAACCCCGGCGCGACCAACGTATTGCGCAGCGGTAACAAAATGGCCGCCCTGCTGACCCTGCTCGGCGATGCCGGTAAGGGCTGGCTGGCCGTGTTTCTGGCGCAGATGCTGAGCGCACGCCTGGGGTTGGGGGCGGGCGTGATTGCGCTGGTGGCCGTGGCGGCGTTTCTCGGACACGTTTTTTCAGTCTTTCTCGGTTTTAAGGGCGGCAAAGGCGTCGCCACGGCGGCGGGCGTGCTGCTGGCGCTCGATCCGGCGCTCGGCCTGATCGCCCTCGGTACGTGGCTGGGTGTGGCTTTCGTCTTCCGCTATTCTTCCCTCGCCGCGCTGGTCGCGGCCGTCGTCGCGCCGCTGACCGCATTCATGATCTGGGGCGCCAATCTGCAAGCCGTGGGCGTCGGCGTGATCGCCATGATTCTGATCGGCAAGCACTGGCCGAACCTGCAACGTCTGATGGCGGGGACGGAGCCGAAAATCGGCGGCAAGAAAAAAGCGTAAGAAACCGGCGTCAGACCAATGCCCCATCCGGGCTGACGGGCGGCCCGATGTACGGGCCAGGGTATGCGGAATGCATCAAGTGGCACCTCTGTAGCCCGCGTGGATTGGGCGTTTGCGGGCATGCCCGTTAATCATTGATGAAACCGATGTGCGCTGTGCGGCGCATCGCGGAGGCGGCGGGGCGGTCAAGGACGGTCAGGCGCGGCGCCGAAAACGGATGGCCAATTAATGGATTGGCGGATAGGGGAATTGGGAATTTGAGAAATTGGGCTCAGCGGCGAGACGCCGGGGGCGACGCAAGCGTGTGCTGATTCCCTGAACCGGCGGCGCCCAGGTCGGCAAGCGGCCAGCGCGGGCGGACGGCGAAACCGCCGGCAGCCTTGATCGACAGGCCGGCACGAAAGCGCAGCGCCCCCGCCAGCGCGATCATGGCGCCATTGTCGGTACAGAACTCCAGTTCCGGGTAATACACCGTAATGGCACCGCGCGCCGCGCGTGCGTCGAGCTGGCGGCGCAGTTCGCGGTTGGCGCCGACGCCGCCGGCGACGACAAGCCGGGTCAACCCGGTATTGCGGACAGCGCGCATCGCCTTTTTAACGAGCACCTCGACGATCGCATCCTGAAAACCGCGGGCGATGTCGGCACGCTGTGCATCGTCAGGCGCGCCGAATTCGCGCACCTTGGTCAGAACGGCCGTCTTCAGGCCACTGAAGCTGAAATTGAGGTCGCCGGAATTGAGCATTGGGCGCGGAAAGTTAATGGCACCGGGATGCCCGCGTTGCGCCAGTTCCGAAAGTGCTGCGCCGCCGGGGTAGGGCAGGCCGAGCAGTTTGGCGGTTTTGTCGAACGCCTCGCCGGCAGCATCGTCAAGCGTTTCGCCGAGCAGCGTGTAGTCGCCGATGCCCGCGACGCGCATGAGCTGGGTGTGGCCGCCGGAAACGAGCAGGGCGATGAAAGGAAAGGCCGGCGGTCGCGGCGAGAGTAGCGGCGAGAGCAGGTGGCCTTCAAGATGATGGATGGGAATAACCGGCACGCCCAAGGCGGTGGCCAGCCCTTCAGCAAAAGCGGCGCCGACGAGCAGGGCGCCCGCCAGTCCCGGCCCCTGCGTATAGGCAATGGCGGCGATTTCGCCCAGTGTCCGTTCGCTCTCGCGCAGCACCTGCCGCAGCAGGGGAACCGTGCGCCGGATATGGTCGCGCGAGGCCAGTTCGGGCACGACGCCGCCATAGTCCTGATGCATGCGGATCTGGCTGTGCAGGGCGTGTGCGAGCAGGCGATCATGCGCCGCATCGTAGAGGGCGAGACCGGTTTCATCGCAGGAGGATTCGATTCCAAGAATCAGCATGGCCGGCATTGTATCGGCATTTTGGGCGTGCGGGCGATGGGTATGTGGCGCGGGTGCTAAGCATGGCGGGAGATTTGGCGGGGTGCTGACGGAACGCTGTATGGGAACTGCTAGAATGGCGGCCGCGAGATTTTTTATATTTCTCCAAGATTTCTCCAAGCGATCCGTCTTGCCGTCACGGCAAGCTACTGAAAGGACAATTCCGATGAGCGAGTCAATTCACGGTCACGAAGTCATGCATTTGATGATGGAACACGGCGGCAGCTTCACCAAGCAGAGCCTGCGCGAGGCGATCGTCGCGCGTTTTGGCGCGGATGCGCGTTTTCATACGTGCAGCGCGGATGACATGACGGCCGAGCAGCTGATCGATTTTCTCGAAGCCAAAGGCAAATTCGTTGCCGACGGAACAGGCTTTAACACCTGCGCCGACAAAGTATGCAAGCACTGAGCGCCGGTTGATTCAATTACAAGGGATGCGAGGGCGTTCATGTCACTCAAATGCGGGATCGTCGGTCTGCCCAATGTGGGTAAGTCCACCCTGTTCAATGCGCTGACCAAAGCGGGCGTCGCGGCGGAGAACTATCCTTTCTGCACCATCGATCCTTCGGTCGGCGTCGTCGAGGTTCCGGACAAGCGCCTTGCCGCGTTGGCCGCCATCGTCAAACCGCAGCGCATCGTGCCGGCTGTGACTGAATTCGTCGATATTGCCGGGCTGGTCGCCGGCGCCTCGAAGGGCGAAGGGTTGGGCAACCAGTTTCTTGCCAACATCCGCGAAACCGACGCCGTGTTGCACGTTGTGCGCTGCTTTGCCGACGACAACGTCGTGCACGTGTCCGGCACAGTTGATCCGATCCGCGACATCGAAATCATCGACACCGAGCTGGCGCTTGCCGATCTGGCGACCGTGGAAAAGGCGCTGAACCGTTACCGCAAACCGGCGGGCGCTGGCGACAAGGAAGCCAAACTGTTGGTGATCCTGCTTGAAAAGTGCTTTGCTCAGCTCGACCAGGGCAAGCCGGTGCGCGCACTTGATTTGTCAAAAGAAGAAAAGGCGAGTCTTAAGCCTTTCTGCCTGATCACCGCCAAGCCCGTGCTGTATGCCGCCAACGTGGCCGAAGACGGTTTTGCGGACAATCCGCATCTGGAGGCCGTGCGCGCCCGCGCGAAGGCGGAGAACGCCGAGGTCGTCGCCGTGTGTGCGGCCATCGAAGCGGAAATCGCCGATCTGGACGATGAAGAAAAACAACTTTTTCTTGCCGATCTCGGGCTGGAGGAACCGGGGCTGGATCGCCTGATTCATGCCGGTTATCACCTGCTTGGTTTGCAGACGTACTTCACCGCCGGCGTCAAAGAAGTGCGCGCCTGGACGATTCACAAGGGCAACACCGCGCCGCAGGCTGCCGGCGTCATCCATACGGATTTCGAACGCGGCTTTATCCGTGCGCAGACCATCGCGTATGAGGATTTCATCGCCTGTGGCGGCGAACACGGCGCCCGGGAAGCCGGCAAGATGCGTGCCGAAGGCAAGGATTACGTCGTCAAAGACGGTGATGTGCTGAATTTTCTGTTCAACGTCTGACGGTCTGGGCTGGGCGACTGTAGGGGGTTGTCGCGGCATTTGCAGCGTTTGCGTCACGCTTCGGCCTCGTTGCGGTATTTCTGGAACGGGTGGGTCATGCCGCTGCGGCGTTTGTGACGCTGCCCGCGCGTTCTCATTTAGACGTATGTCGATTGCTGCGACCGACCGTATGGATGGTGGCGGATTTGGCCGACTGGTCTGTGGCAGGGCAAGAGCAGGCTAGGACTGGGCAGGGGTCGGAGACTCGGCGTGGGATAGACAGCGGTTTGGCCTGACGGGGAAGACGGGCTGTCCTCAGGCCAATAGCCCTATTCATCAGATACGCCCGTTTGAGTCATCCGAACCGCATGGCCGACAAACGGGCGCTGAGGCCCGACGAAATGCTTCGGTACACGGTGTGCGTTTGTCTACCATTCAATCCACATATTGAATATCTGTGTCGACGACCATGACTACTGTTTCCAACATTGCAAACTGCCCCGGCCATCTGCGCCATTTGCGCTATCGGGGTCGCCCGTCCCAGCCTTCGTGCCGGCTTGCCGGTATGCGCGGCTTTTCGATGATCGAGGTGCTTGTTTCCATCGTGGTGCTTTCATTCGGCCTGCTCGGTGTTGCCGGTCTGCAGGCCGCTGCGCTGAAAAGCAACCAGGACGCGCGCCTGCAATCGGTGGCGATCAGCCTGGCACGCGAGATGGCCGAGATGATGCGCGCCAACGTTCAGGTGGCCGGTGATCAAAGTAGTCCCTATTACGGCGACTTCAGGGCGGATGCCAATGGGCAGCTGGCGCCATCGGCCCGTTCGACCTGCCTGGATATCGCTCAGGGCGGCTGTAATACGACGAACGATGTGGCGCGGGCAGAAATGACCGAATGGCTCTCTCGCGTCGGTACGGCGCTGCCCAATGCGCGCGTGAGTATCTGCCGCGATACCGCACCCTACGATGGTAACGGATTGCCGATGTGGGCTTGCACTGCACCGACCAAAGCCAGCGATAACGTCGCCTATATCAAGATTGGCTGGACACGCGCCAATACCCAAGGGCAGCTGGAAAGCGCCAGTGCGGCGCGTCCCTCTGTCGTACTGCCCATTGCGCCGGGAGGACAATTGTAATGAACCGCCAGTACTCTTCACAGCATCAACAGGGCGGCATGCGGCAGCAGATGCCGCTGAACCGCACACGTCATCACACTTACAGTCGCTTCCTCGGTCAATTTTCTGGCCCAGCTGCCAGTCGTGGCTTAACCTTGATTGAATTGCTGGTGGCGATGGCCATTGGGCTGTTGATCGTTCTGGTGGCAACTACGGTGATGATTTTCAGCCAGCGCGGTGCGGTCGTGGTGGACGCTGCGGCACAACTGCGCGACGACGCGCGCTTTGCCACCGAGCTGATCCAGCGTCTGGCCGTACAGACCGGTTTTGAGGATCTGGACACCGCCACTATACCGAACAAGGGTTCCCCGGCGCACTATAGTCTTGTCAACAAAAGCGTCAATATCAACACCCTGCAGCCCAACATCTTTGGTTTCAATAATGCGTTGCCCAGCCCGAAAGATCCGCTGAATAGTGCCAAAACACGTTCAGGGTCCGACAAAGGCAATGGCAGCGACGTGCTGATCCTGCAATACCAGACAGCCAAAGCTAGTCTAAGCAAGGGCGCTGGTGCGCCCTCCGACGGCAGCATCATCAATTGCAACGGCCTTGCTCCCGACAAATCATCCATCAGACGTGACGACCGTATCGCCAGCGTCCTGTATCTGGACGAGAGCCAGGGGGACTTGGCGCTGATGTGTATAACGCAAGGCAGTAGCGGATGGTCCACGCCGGAGCCTATTCTCAAAGGGGTTGAAAACTTCCAGGTGCTTTATGGTGTAGACAACGTTGAGCCAGGCAAGGCGATCTCACCCTTACCGTCAAAAGTGGCAGCCGGTTCCGCGACTGGAGCCAGCCCCAAACCGGCCGACAGCGTGCCCGACCGCTATCTGCGTGCCGATCAGCTGACCGTGAGCGGTAATACAGCCGCCACTTATGCCAACTGGCGGCGGGTACGCAGCCTGCGCATCGGTATGGTATTGCGTGGTCCGGCAGGTTCGGCGCATGAAAATCTTGGCGGCACCTTCTATCCCTTGGGTAACAAGGAGTACCCATACGACAGCAGTAACGACCCGGGGAGCGAGATGGAGATTTCTAGCCAGTCTGGCGCCGATCTTACCTCGCGCCTGCGCCAGACTGTGACTTTCACCGTACAACTGCGCAATTGTCAGAACCAGGGCTACCAGCCCGCCAATTCGGAGCAACCGTGCGATGTTGTCCTGCCCGAATGATTTTTTTCCGTCACCGCGTCCTGGACGCCATGCATCGGAATTTCACGTAAGGAAATGCACTCATGACCCCTATAACTAATAGTACCTATAGCAATAGGCATGCCCATACCCATCAGGGCGGGGTGTCGCTGATTGTTGTTCTGTTGCTGCTCGTCATTGTTTCCATGCTGGGCATTGCCAGTATGCAGATTGCGATGATGGGTGAACGCGGCGCGCGTAACGACCGTGATATGCAGATTGCCTGGCAATCAGCGGAAGCGGCGCTGGTCGACGCCGAAATCGAATTGCGGGGACCGAACCACGCTTCTAATAGCCGCACGAATAAAATTCGCAGCAATCCTCAAATTCCCCTATCCGGCTGTGATGCTTCCGCAGAATGGCGCGGCTTTTGCTCGCCGAAAACCGATGGGAAAGATAAACCAACGTGGCTGCTGGTGGATTTCACCAAAACCGGTAGTGATGCACAGTCGGTTGCGTTAGGGACATATACAGGCCGTTCTTACAAGAATGCCGGCGCTGATTTGGGTACAGGCATTCAGCCAGCCCTGGCACCGCGTTACATCATGGAAGACGTTTCCGTCGCCGATGCTGCCAATGCGGGAGGCGGCATGGTGACGGCCAGCTATAAATCCGCCCCTAAGACGGGTGAAGAAGCTGCAGGGCGCATATACCGCGTTACGACGATTGGCTTTGGGCCGCGCAGCGATGTACAGGTCGTAATGCAGGCCCTGATCAGAAACTAATTTGGAACACTAGACTGAGAACTTATTCCGGGAGAGTGATCATGCTCAACACTTCAAACCACCCGACACGTAATCCAGGCGTTCAAACCGCCTTCAAAAAGCGCATCAACCGCGCCGTGCTGTGGATTGGCGCACCGCTGGTACTCGGCGGCGCTGTATTTTCATTAGTCGCCACGGGACAGACTACACCGCCCAACATTCCGCCGATTAATATCGCAAGCGAACCGCTGCATGCCGCCACGCAGGGCGATAAGAGTCTGATAGCGCTGGCGCTATCGGTGGAATTCCCGACGGTGGGCGCGCAGTACAACTTTGAGGCAAAAGGAACGACTGACGATTCTTACAGTTCTTCGAAAGAATATATCGGCTACTACAACGCCGAGATGTGCTACGTCTATCAGGACGCACCGGGTGAAACGCCCAAGGCAGGCAAAAGCAAGGCGGATTACAAGCGCTTCGTGATCAGCGGAAAGGCGACCGGGCGCCGCTGCACTAATGCCTTTAGCGGCAATTTCCTGAACTGGGCCAGCAATTCGGCGATTGACATGCTGCGCCTGGCGCTTTCCGGCGGCGACCGCATTGTCGACGAACCGGATTTGACCGTTCTGCAGCGCGCGGTGCTGCCCAATGGTAATCCCACCTGTATGTGGAATTCCACAAACTTCCCCGCCAAAAAACTTGCCCTTAAGGAAGCGTCAGGAGCTGTTCCTGGTGCCATGATTAATGCGGCGAATGGCAAACCCATCTGGGTTGCCAATACGCTCAACCGTATTTACTTCCGTGCAGGTGATAACGCGCACGGGACATGCACAGACACATCGGGTTATACGCTGATGGCCGATACTTCGTTTGCCAAAGGCTCGACGGTCGGGCGCACAGGTCAAGATCTGCCTACCGATGCGAAGTTCTGTGCGAATGAGTGGGCAAAATGTAATGCCAACACTGGCGTACAGGAAGTTTGGTACGGCGATACAGGCGCTAAGCGTTGGAACGTAACGCCGGTCAGAGGTGAGTTTACCTGCGATAACAACACGTTTGGGGATCCTGCTAATAATATAGTAAAGAAATGCTATGTGCGCCCATATACCGGCGATTGGACGCCGCCTAAGTCGGCCAATAGTCTAAACTCCGACGGCTTCTTTTATTCGCGGGTGGAGGTTTGCGGTAAGGATTCCGGAGGCGGGCTGCTTGACCAGCGCGATTACAAATTCTGCAAAAAATACCCCAGCGGAAACTTCAAACCCGAAGGTGTCATCCAAGCAAAGAGTGACAAGTTGCGCATGGCAGTGTTCGGTTATGCGCTCGACCAAAGGTTGAGTTGGAACAATAGCACTCGTCAAGATGGTCGTTTCGGCGGCGTGTTGCGGGTGCCGGCAAAATATGTGGGGCACAGCACGTATGACAAGAACGGCAGGGAGAATACGCCAGCGGGCGGCAATAAGCGCGCTGAATGGAATGCACAAACAGGCGTGTTTTTTGATAACCCGGAAGGTGTACAGTCCTCGCCCGGCAGCGGTACGCTGACCACCAGCGGTGTCATCAACTATCTGAACCGGTTCGGGCGTACCAATCCGACAGAGGCGGGCATCTACAAGAAATATGACCCAGCCAGCGAGCTGTATTACGAAACCCTGCGTTACCTGCAGGGGTTGGAGCCGTCGCCAGCTGCGGTAGAGAACCTGACGCCTGCCATGTACGACGGTTTCCCGATCTACACCGAGTGGAAGGATTTGGATCCCTATGGGGATGGCCGCACCAAGGATGAGGATTATTCCTGCCTTAAGAGCAGCATTGCCTTGATTGGCGACGTCAATACGCATGACTCCAGGTACTACGGAAAAAGGCGTATGCCCGCGGCCAATCCAGCAGGAAATATTCCTGATATGAACTATTGGCTGAGCGTAGTCCAACATTTTGAACGTGCGCAGGCTATGAACTATGTGGACGGCAGCGGTAACACCCGCACTACCCAGAACCCCAATGGCGCTACGTCTGGTTTTGTAGGGACGCTCAATATGGATATGTCGAGCAACAGCAAGTTGGCGCGTGGCCAGAACAGCGAAGTGATCGGTTTGGCCTACTGGGCGCGTACACACGACATTCGTGGAAAGGACTGGACGGCCGCGCCGGACAAGCAGCGCCCTGGCCTGCGGGTGAGATCGTTCTTCTTTGATGTAAACGAATTCAACCTCGAATCCGATCCTGCAAAACGTCGCAGCAACAACCAGTATTACCTGGCGGCTAAATACGGCGGCTTCTTTACCCTAGACGGGCAAAAAAGCGAGGTTTACAACACCCAGGGCAATCCCTTCTATGACCAGAATGGCAACCCTAACAACGACGTGTGGCAGGATCAGGGCAAGAAGGGGGGCGTCCATGTTCGGCCCAATGAGCCAGAGACGTACTTCATCCAAAGTAACGCGCGTGGAGTGCTGGATGCATTTAGTAAAATGTTCGAAGATGCTGCGGGGACGGGCGAGCGCAGTATCGCCGGCGCGGCCACATCGGGAAGCAGTCTGACGAACGAGGGTTTGTACAGTTATCAGGCTTCGTACGACACCAGCGGTTGGACGGGCGACCTGGCGGCGTATCATATTACTTCGTCCAGCATGAACCCCAACGAGGCGGTGTGGTCTGCACAAAAGCGCCTGGCGGCAAGAGTCGCGACGCCTAACGGTTTGGCGGGACGCAAGATCGTCATCGGCCGGCGCGGCGCCAATCCCAACACGGCAGGCACCTGGTTTACCCATGAGGGGATTGCCGCGGAGGGAGAACTGATCGTCGATCTGAGCCGCGTTTCACCGACATCGGTCAGCGATGGTCAATGGAAAGAACGCCTGAATTACCTGCGCGGCGACAAAAGCAAGGAAGGCTCGCCGTTCCGTGTGCGTAACAGTGCGTTGGCCGATATCGTGAACTCGGGTGTGCAGTATGTGGGCGCGCCTGGAACTTCGGGCAACATGAGGGAAGGACGTGCCGATTTCGCCAAGGAGCATGCTGAACGCGGAGCTACGGTCTACATCGGCGCCAACGACGGTATGCTGCATGCGTTCGACGCGGAAACGGGCGATGAGCGCTTTGCCTATATCCCCAGCTGGATGGGGCCAAAGCTGAGCGCGCTGACTGATCCCGGTTACAACAGTGAACATCAAGCCTATGTGGACGCCACGCCGGTCATCGGCGACGCTAAAACAGGCAGCGGGAGCGGTGCCAGCGACTGGAAGACCGTGCTCGTCAGTGGAACGGGTGGTGGTGGACGCGGCGTATTCGCCCTGGACGTGACCGATCCGACAAACTTCGACCCGTCGAAAGTGATGTGGGAGTTCACGCACCTGAACGACGCGGACATGGGCTTTGTGATCGGCAAGCCGCGCATTGTGCGCCTGCGCGTCAGCGGCAGTGCAGAGAAGGGTGACGCGGTTTACCGCTGGTTCGCCATGGTGCCCTCCGGCGTAAATAACTACGTTGAGGATAAGGTGTACAAGAACCTCACCGATTACGAAAATAACAATGCCGATCCACGTACCTATGACCGCATTTTCAGCAGCACAGGCAGACCGGCCATTTTCCTGCTGGCGCTTGATAAGCCTGCCCGTGAGGCATGGGTTGAGGGAAATAATTACTACAAGATTTCTCTGCCTTTCGATAGCGCGCTGTCGACCACCAAGGGTACGGGCATCATCAATCTGGAAGCGATGACTGACCGGCAAGGAATGGGCATCACGGAATACGTGTTTGCCGGTGACTTGCACGGCAATCTGTGGGCGCTAGATTTCACTAAGTATGGCGCAGAAAAATGGACGGCAGGTCACTTGTCGAAGTTCACCACCGGGAGTAGTGGTGCGTATCCGATGTACATTGCCAAGGACGCCTCGGGCAATATTCAGCCGATTACGGCAGCGCCCACCATCCTGCGCGTCAGCGGTGCGGACGGGGAGCATGTCATTGGTTTCGGTACGGGCAAATATATTGAACCGTCGGATGCCGCGTCTGCCCGCCAGAACACCTACTATGCGCTGTATGACCACGGTAAAGGGGGCGATCGCCCTGGTGTCGTCGGCATTGACGGGCGCAACTACCTGCAAAAAGTGATTTCTGATGAGGAGGGAAAACTCAAGCCGGAAAGTCCTTTCATTTGGGCACGTCCTAAATCAGCGAACAGTAAGGAACGTGCGGGCTGGTATTACGACCTGCCGAAACAGGGCGAGCGTGTAGTCTATGATTCCACCTATATTCCGCTGACCACCAAGGTGCAGTTCAGCAGTCTGTTGCCCAATGCGGCGGGGGCTTCCGGTGTCTGTGGTGTCAAAGGCGGGAACGGAAATCTCTACACTATGGATCTGTTTGGTGGTATCGGTCAGCGCCGCCTCGTCACCGTGGGTATACCGGGACAGCCTCTCGTACTGTTCAACAAGGAAACCACCACGAGAGGCAAGGCCGACAGTACGGGCCGCGGCATGGATAAGCGTGGCATCGTTACGTTGCAGCCAGGTTCCGAAGAATTAGGTGCCGAGGAGACATCCAATGACGATGATCTTCTCACCGCCAGACGGTTGAGCTGGCGTCAGATCAACAACTATCGGGAGCTGAAACAATGAGGACGTATATATCCAGGCTGCCGGTCAGTCGCAGTGTTAGTTCAGGCTTTACTCTAATTGAGTTGATAATCGTCCTAGCAATTATCTCTATTCTGGCGGCGATCGCTTATCCCTCCTATCAGGAGTCGGTACGCAAGGGCCGCCGCGCCGAGGCGCGCGCGGCGCTCGCCGAGCTGATACAGCAGCAGGAACGCTATATGACGCAGAACAATACCTATAAAGAGTTTTCTGCGGGCGCTACGGGAGAGCCGTTCAAAACCTTTGTCGGCAACAACCTGGGCGAGGCAACTTATACGCTGAGTGCAGAAGCCTGCGCAGGGCGTACCATCCGGGAGTGTGTACTGGCAACTGCGACGCCCAGGTCAAGCTCTCAGGATCCGCGCGTGGGCAGCCTGAGCCTAACCAGTACTGGCGTCAAAACGTGTACAGATCCTGGTGGCGCTGCCATAGCCAGTGGCAGCGCAGACTTTAGGGTGTGCTGGCCATGAAAACACAACACCTTTTTACAGCTTCGCACGTGCATCTGTGTGCGGCGCGCGGGTTCACGCTGATCGAACTGATGGTGACCATTTTGATCGCCGCCATACTGATGACGATTGCAGCACCTAGTTTCAGGGAATATCAACGTAACAGCGAATTGACTTCCCTTACCAACACGCTTCTGGCTGCTGTCAATTCCGCTCGTGGCGAGGCCATGAAGTACAGTGCTTATGCCATGGTAGTCCCCGGTGCGGGCGCCGACTGGAATACGGGCTGGCGGGTATTCGTGGATAAGAATATGAATAAAACCTACGACGTGAATCAGGACGTGCTGTTACTGGAACAGGCAGCGCCGCCTGTCTATATCAGCATTGCTGGTACCGGCTCGGCAACCGGCAGCTCGCCCAGTATCATATTCAACGCCTCGGGCTATGCGGGTGTGGGGAGTACCTTTTCCAACGTAACGATCAATATTCAGCGCAACGATGTAACAGGCCCCCGCTACACGCGCCGTCTGAAAATCTCAAAATCGGGCCGTGCGCGCGTCTGTCGGCCTGTAGATGATTCAGACACTAACTGCTCTGCTGGTAGTGACTAAGCAATACTGATCGAACGACTAAGTGGACAAGCGCCGTGTAACACGGCGCTCGTTGCTTTTTTGAGTCTATGGTTTAGCTGCTGGGCGGATTGTCGATGAGGAAAGAGTGGGATGCTAACCAAAGGGGCTGACTAAGCGATCTCGATATGGCGTGCGGGGTGTTGATTATTTGCTTGCTGCTCATTATTTCTTAGGCTGTTTTAGATACAAATTTTGGCTTTCAGGTGTATTTCTTGATCTATTGCAGCAGACCAGACTGCACCGTGCGGCGGCACTGTATGAAATTTCTTCAAATGGGGCGACGTGGAAAATTAAATACTTCCGGTATATAAGGTATATCGCTGGAACTACAATCGTTTTCTATTCCATTAAAGACTCGGGGGCGGGGATGAATTTTACCCGCCCCATCATCGCGGCATTTTTTAAAGGAATCACTTATTTAGCCATTCCGGTGGCTTGGCAATACCAGCGGTTCGTGGCATTTTTTAGCCATTTCTGACGGTGAGACCGTCCCGATTCTTTACAAAGCCGCATTTCTCCCTTTGTTGAATGTTTGAGAATGTCCGCAGCGATATTGGCTGCCCTGATGATGTCTGAAACCTCTTTATGCTGTCCCCGCGTTTATTGCGGCCGTTTTGCGCCGTCACCGACTGGATTGCTGCACTTCGGATCACTGGTGGCGGCCGTAGGAAGTTATCTTGATGCGCGCGTGCATGGTGGCCGGTGGTTGGTGCGTATCGAGGATGTCGATGCACCGCGCGCAGTACCCGGCGCGGCGGATGCGATTTTGCATACCCTAGAGGGGTTTGGGTTTGTGTGGGATGGCGAGGTATGGCGGCAAAGCCGCCGCAGCGAGGCCTATCGTGATGCGCTCGCCCGTTTGCAGACGGCAGGTCATGTTTACCCTTGTGGCTGTTCGCGTAGTGAGATCGCCGCTGTTGCCAGCCAGAAGTCCATTGATGGCGGTTTGCTGTATCCGGGCACATGCCGCGCTGGTCTTGCCGCCGGGCGGACGGCGCGAGCATGGCGCTTGCACGTTCCCGAACGGGAATGGAGGTTCAGCGATCGTGTACAGGGCGTGGTTCGGCAAAATCTGGCACGGGATACGGGCGATTTCGTCGTGTTGCGCGCGGATGGGCAATTCGCTTATCAGTTGGCCGTGGTCGTCGATGATGCCGCCCAGGGCGTTAATGCCGTCGTGCGCGGCGCAGATCTGATTGATTCGGTGGTGCGCCAAATTTGGCTGCAGCAGTGCTTGGGCTTGCCTGCGCCGTCTTATGCGCATTTGCCGGTTGCCGTCAATGCGGCGGGAGAGAAGCTCTCGAAACAGACGCGTGCACCGGAAGTGGATGTTGCGCAGGGCAGCCGCTTGTTGTGTGAGGTATGCGCCTTTCTTGGGCATCCGCCGCCGATCGATCTGTACGGCGCGCCGTTGGCGGATTTCTGGCGTTGGGCGATTTCAGCCTGGTCGATCAATCGGGTGCCGAAGAGGTTAAAGATGCCTCATCATTCCTGCGTTGGTCGGGATGGCCTAAAATAGCGCACATTACTGGCGCGTTTTTAAAGGGACGCGCCATCATTGTTTTACGTTTTTGTTTTCGACGCCGTGTTTGTGTCGAGGCGATCGAAGTATCCGGTCATTGTTTATTTTTGTCGCCATCGTAGTTGCAGGTGGCTGTTGAGGAGATTTTGATCATGGCAGGTCCGCAAGATGTCATTAAGATGATCGAAGAGAATGACGCCAAATTTGTCGATTTGCGTTTTACCGATACCATCGGCAAGGGGCAGCATGTGACCGTGCCCGTATCGCATTTCGATGAGGATAAATTTGAAAGCGGCCATGCGTTCGATGGTTCCTCGTTCGCCGGCTGGAAGGGCGTTCAGGCGTCCGACATGCTGCTCATGCCGGACGCTGACACTGCGTATCTCGATCCTTTCTACGACGCGACGACCGTGGTGCTGACCTGCGATGTCGTCGATCCGGCCGATGGCCGTGGCTATGACCGAGACCCGCGTTCGATCGGCAAGCGCGCCGAGGCGTATCTGAAATCCACCGGCATCGGCGATATTGCCTACTTTGGCCCGGAACCGGAGTTCTTCGTTTTCGATGGTGTTGAATGGTCGGCCGACATGTCGGGATGCAGCCTGAAGATTCATTCATCCGAAGCCGCCTGGAATCCGGGGGAGCGCAATGGTGGTGATGGCTTTTCCGGCCATCGTCCGGGCATTAAGGGTGGATATTTTCCGGTACCGCCGGTTGATAGCCTGCATGATATCCGCTCGGCAATGGTGCTGACGCTCGAATCCTTAGGTATCCCTGTTGAAGTGCACCACCACGAAGTTGCCAATGCCGGGCAATGCGAGATCGGCAGCGTTTTCAGCACGCTGGTACGCCGTGCCGACTGGACGCAAACGCTCAAGTACGTTGTTCATAATACGGCGCATCAGTACGGCAAAACGGCAACGTTTATGCCTAAGCCCATCGTCGGCGACAATGGTTCGGGCATGCATGTGCATCAGTCGATCTGGAAGGATGGCAAAAACCTGTTTGCGGGTAACGGCTACGCGGGGCTATCGGAAGCCGCGCTGTTCTATATCGGCGGCATTATCAAGCACGCCAGGGCGCTGAATGCGATTACCAATCCCGGCACCAATTCGTACAAACGTCTCGTGCCGCACTTTGAGGCGCCCGTCAAGCTGGCTTATTCGGCGAAGAACCGCTCGGCCTCCATCCGAGTGCCTTATGCTGTATCGGATAAGGCACGTCGTGTCGAAGCCCGTTTTCCGGATCCGATCGCCAATCCGTATTTGTGTTTTGCGGCGTTGCTGATGGCAGGGCTGGATGGCATTCAGAACAAGATTCACCCCGGCGATCCGGCGGACAAGAATCTCTACGACCTGCCACCGGAAGAAGAAAAGCGTATTCCGACCGTGTGTGCCAGTCTGGAGGAAGCATTGGGGCATCTCGACCAGGATCGCACATTCCTGACCAAAGGCGGTGTTTTTTCCAACGACTGGATCGACGCTTATCTTGCACTGAAAATGGATGAAGTGAACAAGGTGCGGATGACGACGCATCCGGTGGAGTTTGACCTGTATTACAGTTGCTGAACGCTTGCTTCTTTGGGACGGTTGCGCAAAGAAAAACCGGGGGAGGCCCGGATACCGGAAAAGGGTTGGGGTGGCGGCCGAAATTATCAAGGCCGTTGTGCATGCCCGGTGTGATGTATATCTTCCCTGAGTAGGGATAGGGCGGGGATGTCCTGAGCAAAATCGGGTAAGCGCGGACGATGTTTCTTTCTTCTGCGAGCAGTATGCTGCCGGTTTTGCGTGCCGTGTGAGAATGGGGTGTAGAAGGTTCCAGTGGTGTTGCCTGTGCTTCGCTCCAGGACGGGATGGATGTCATCGGTGCGGAGTGGACAGTGTTTGGACAATCCCCCTTGTTTTTCATTGTATTTCCGGAAATCATCCAATACACTGTCAGCTATGGGTAAGAGCGTGCATTGTGTGCGCTGGCTGTATGATGGAGTAACAATGCAAACCAGAGTTTTGTTGATTGCGGGCAGCTTGCTGTGGCTGGCGGCTTCCCCGGTATATGCCGATATTTATAAGTGTATTGGTGAGGGGGGACGTATTACGTATTCCAACGTGACCAAGCGCGGTTGTACGCGGCTCCACCTGGATCCGCTGCCGACGGTTTCTTCGACGCCTTCCTCATCGTCAAAAACAACGGCGAGCACCTCGACGCCTTCATCCTTCCCCAGGGTTGAGAATGATGCGCAAAAGGCGCGGGATAATGACCGACGGCGTATTCTCGAAGGCGAACTGGCCGCCGAGCAGCAAAGTCTTGATGAAGCCAAACAGGCATTGGCCGCCCAGGAAGCGATTCGTAACGGCAATGAGCGCAACTATCAGAAAGTGCTGGATCGTATCCAGCCGTTCAAGGATAAGGTTTCGCAACACGAGCGCAATATAGAATCGATCGAATCTGAGCTTAAGCGCGTGCGCTAGGGGCGTCGCACCAGTTTCGCGGTGTGCGAATCCGCCGGGCCGTTACCGACGCAGAATACGATGCCGGTGTCCGTAAAACATCACGCCGAGCGGGATGATGATCCAGCCGCAGTGCCAGCGTTCTGCGAATGCTCTACGCGTGCTTTGCGGGCGGACGATGGCGGTTACATCGTCTATCAGGTGGCATTGAATGCACCGGTCGATCTGATCGGCATCATCACTTTTTCGTTCTGATTGCGCCTGTTGCCTTTGTTGCGCCCGTCGTTTTATTGCTCCCGTTTATTGTCCATGTCATCCTCCAAATCCATCGCTGCCACTGCTTTAGTGGTTCCATCTGTTGCCCAGACACAGGCCCCTTCCATCCTGATTGACAATGCGCGCCTGAATGCCTGCCTGGGCGAGGCGCGCCACCGTTTTTCCATCACTGCCCTGGCCGAATGTCCGTCGACCAGCACCCTTCTGCTTGCCTGTAGCGCCCAGGGGGCGCCGTCTGGCAGCGTCATCGTATGCGACCGGCAGACGGCGGGGCGCGGCAGCCGTGGCCGCCGCTGGTCGGCTTCACCACAGGCCAGTCTGACGTTTTCGCTACTCTGGCATTTCACGTGCGAGCAGGCGCAGCTTTCCGGTCTCTCGCTGGGCGTCGGGCTGGCTGTCGTGCGCGCACTGGATGATTGCGGTGTGCGAGGCGCGATGCTCAAGTGGCCGAATGACGTGCTTTACCATGATGCCAAGCTGGCCGGCATCCTGATCGAACTGTGTGGTGATCCGGCGCAGGCTCAGGCAGTGATCGGCATCGGTCTGAACCTGCTGCCGCCGGATGCCGATAAAATGGGAAAGCCGGATGGCGGCGCAGAAGCATTCATGATGCCGGCGACTTCGGTCGATGCCATGGTCTCCCCTGTGCCCGAGCACAACCTTCTTCTGGCGGCGATACTCAAAGCGCTGGCGGCGATGCTCGACCGCTTTGCCCAAACGGGATTTGCCGGGCTGCGCGACGAATGGCTGGCGCGCCATGCCTGGCAGACACGTCCGGTGCGCGTGTTGCGTGATGGCCGTGTTGTGGCGGAAGGGCTATGTTGCGGCGTTGATGTCGATGGCACGCTGCTCGTGCAGACGCCGGCAGGCGTTATCCGCTGCTTGTCCGGCGATGTCAGCCTGCGGGCAGCGTCATGATCGTTGCGATCGACGTTGGTAACAGCCGACTTAAATGGGGGGTGCATGATGGTCGCGGATGGCGTGTGCGCGGTACGCTGCCGACGGTAGAAGCGGCCGCGCTCGCCGATGTAGCGACAGGCTGGCCGGTTCAGGCTCGGGCCGTTGCCTGCAATGTCGCCGGCCAAACGGCGGAGGATGCCGTCACAGCGGCCCTGCAAGGCCGATATGCCGTGTGCTGGCTGCGTGCGAGCAAGGCTGCGTATGGCGTTCGCAATGCCTATGAGCGACCGGAAACGCTGGGTGCTGACCGCTGGGCCGCATTGATCGGCGCGCGTAGCCGCAACCAGAGCGACTGTCTCGTTGTCTGCGCCGGCACGGCGACGACCATCGATCATCTCGATGCTGAAGGGGTCTTTCGTGGGGGGCTGATCCTGCCTGGCCTGCACCTGATGCGCGCTTCGCTGGCGCGCAATACCGCAAATCTGCCGCTGGCTGAAGGCCGCTTTTGTGCCGAACCGCGTTCAACTGCCGACGCAATTAGCAGCGGCTGCCTGTTTGCCCAGTGTGCGGCCATCAACAGCCGTTTTATTTCTCTGCCGGCGGGGGCTGGCTGTTTGCTGACCGGCGGCGCGGCGGCGGTGATTGCGCCGTACTTGAATATTCCACATGTACTGGAGGAAAATCTCATCCTCGACGGGCTAGCGCATTTTGCCAATGCGCAAATAGCCTGAAGCAGCCGTTTCACCCATCTCTCAGATGTTTATCAGATACGGAGGACCTCGATGCTGCCCAAACTGGTATCGACGCTGCCATCTTTCATCGCCTATTTTGCGGTTGCCGTTGCACTATTGGCCGCGTTTCTGCTGATCTATGTCAATGTGACGCCGTACAACGAACTGGTGCTGATTGAGCAGGGGAACACCGCGGCGGCGATCAGCCTGTCTGGGGCGTTGATCGGCTTCGCCATGCCGATCGCTAATGTCATTGCCCACAGCGATTCGCTGGCCGATCTCGCCGCCTGGGGCGCAATTGCCGGTCTCATTCAGCTGCTCACCTATCTGGTTGTACGTTTGACGCTGCCGCGCCTGGCCGTGGATATTCCTTCCGGCAAGATTTCCGAAGCGACATTGCTGGCCGCACTATCGGTCGTCATTGGCTTGATCAATGCGGCCTGTATGACCTACTGATTTCTCACTGATTTTTCTGTATCGGGAGACTCTCATGGACGGTTTTGATTTTAAACGGGGCCTGATGGGCTTTGCCAAGAAGCAGTTCATCGACGTTATTCACTGGACAGAGGAAAATGACGGCGTGCTGGCCTATCGCTACCCGATGCAGGATTTTGAAATCCAGAACGGGGCGAAGCTGACCGTGCGCGACTCGCAGATCGCCGTTTTCGTCGACAAAGGGCAGCTTGCCGATGTGTTCGGACCTGGTTTGTATACCTTGAAAACGGATACTTTGCCGCTGCTGACCAACCTCAAGAATTGGGACAAGCTGTTCGAATCGCCCTTCAAGTCGGATGTTTATTTTTTCTCCACGCGCTTGCAGCTTGACCGCAAATGGGGGACGCCGAATCCGGTGACGATTCGCGACAAGGATTTCGGTATGGTGCGCATGCGTGCATTCGGCATCTACTCGTACCGGCTGGCCGACCCGAAGAAATTCTACAAAGAGGTCATGGGGACGCGGGAAAGCTATACCGCCGACGACCTCGACGGCCAGCTGCGCAATCTCGTCATTGCGGGTATCAGCGGCCTGTTTGGCGAATCCGGGGTGCCTTTCATCGACATGGCAGCGAACCAGACAGCGCTGGCCGAAAAGCTCCAGGAAAGGCTGGTGCCTGCCTTCGAGCGCTACGGCCTGTTGCTTGATTCATTTGTCGTTCAGAATGTGTCTCTGCCTGAGGAATTGCAGCAGCTGCTCGATAAGCGCATCGGCATCAACATGATTGGCGGCATGCAGGCCTATACGCAGATGCAGGCCGCCGATGCGATTCCGCTGGCGGCGCAGAACGAAGGCGGACTGGCCGGACTAGGCGCGGGACTTGGCGTGGGGCTGGGAACCGGGCAGCTGGTCGGTCAGGCAATGGCGCAGGCCCTGCAAACCGGTGGAACTGCGCCAGCGGCTACGCCGGCAGCGCCGGCATCCCCGGCCACTCCAGCGCATGCCCCTGCGGCGGCGGGCGCAGCGGCGGCGATTTCGGCCGACGAGGTGGCTGCGACGCTGGAAAAACTGCACGGACTGATGACCAAAGGCATCCTGACGCAGGATGAGTTCAACGCCAAAAAAGCGGAGCTACTGGGTCGGCTTGCCTGATCCGGAGACTTCGATTTCCGCGCTCCCGCCGATTCAGGATTCCCCGTGAAAACCGCCCACTGCCCATCCTGCGGCGCGCCCGTCGTATTTAAGTCGGCGGCGTCGGTCTATGCTATCTGCGAGTTCTGCCACAGCACCTTGCTGCGCGATGGCGAATCGCTCAAGAACCTCGGCCGCATGGCCGATCTGATGGACGATCCCTCTCTGATCCGGATCGGTACCGAGGGGAAATACCAGGGCGTTCACTTTGGCGTCATCGGGCGCATCCAGCTCAAATACGAATTGGGCATGTGGAATGAGTGGTATCTCCTGTTCGACGATGGCCGTACCGCATGGCTATCGGAAGCCGGCGGAGAATTCGTGATCAGCGCGCCGGCTACGCCGGGTGGCGCGCTGCCTGCGTTCGAGTCGCTGGAGCCAGGGGCGTCGCTGAACATCGGCGGCCATACCTTTACGGTGAGTGTGCTGAACACGGCCCGCTGCATTGCCGGGCAAGGTGAGCTGCCCTTCAAGGTTGCCAGCGGCTACGACGTTAATACCGCCGACCTGCGCGATGGCCAGAAGTTCGCCACCATCGACTACAGCGAATCGCCGCCATTGTTGTTCCTCGGTGAACCGGTGAAATTCGACGCGCTGGCGCTGAGCAATCTGAACGAATCGCCGGCCGAATCATTTTCTACGGCGGACGCGGGTCGGCGCCTTAAGGTCGAAGCGTTCAGCTGCCCGAACTGCGCGGCGCCACTGACCATTCATTCGATAGCGATCAAGAGTATCGGCTGCCCTGGATGTGGAACCTTGCTTGGCGTCGAGAACGACAAGGTGCAGCAGCTTTCCAAGGCGGCGCAGAAACTGCGTATCCAGCCGTGGCTGCCGCTGGGCAGCAAGGGGCGGCTGGCGGATGTTGATTGGGAGGCGATCGGTTTCATGCAGCGCTTCTCCCGGGCGGGGGGTGAAAAATATTTCTGGCGAGAATACCTGCTATTCAATGCCACGGAGGGTTTTGCCTGGCTGACGGAATATGACGGGCACTGGAATTTCGTTCGCACGCTGTCCAATCCGCCTTCGGCGCCGCAGCAGAGCAGAGGCCCGATCCGCTACGCCCAGACGACGTTCAAGCATTTCAGCCTGGCGCAGGCCGAGGTCGATTATGTGCTGGGCGAATTCTACTGGCGCGTCCGTGTCGGCGAAACGTGCAGCGTTGATGACTTCATTTCCCCGCCCAGAATGCTTTCGCGCGAAGTCACGGAAAATGAAGTCACCTGGTCGGAAGGCGTGTATACCGAGGCGAGCCTTATCCGCCAGGCGTTCGGCGTTACTGCTGATTCGCCCAAGCAGAGTGGTGTCTATGCCAACCAGCCCAATCCGTGGAATGCGGCATTCCGGAAGAGCCTGTGGCTAAATGGTGTGTTGATGCTGGTGGCGACGCTGATACAGATTGCTTTTCTTCTGTTCTTCCCCAGCGGCAGCGTCCTTAAAGAGAATTTCGTCTTGTCCGCAGATAATGCGGAGCCATTGCTGACTTCGCGGGAGTTTGTGCTGAAGGAACCAGCGCGGGCCTTGCGCCTGCGGCATCAGACGGATATTGATAACAACTGGGTGGGCCTGTCCAGCGTGCTGGTCGAAAAACAGACCGGCGCGGCGTATCGTGCGGACCAGGAAATCGGGTATTACTACGGTGTCGATGACGGCGAACGCTGGTCAGAGGGTTCACGCTCGGACGCTATCGTTTTCAGAAACCTTCCCGCCGGCGCCTACTATCTCAACATCGAGTACGAATTGGGGGATGGCGTCAAGACGGCAGGCTACCGTGTTGCCGACAGTGTGTCGCTGACGTTCAATCCGGTGGGCTGGTCGAGCTATTTTCTGCTTATCCTGAGTCTGGCGGCTTTCCCGCTTCAGGCGGGCTTGCAGCTTTCCAATTTCGAGACGGCGCGCTGGGCTGAAAGCGATTATGCCGAAGAAGAGGATGACGAGGATGACGAAGATGACGATGAGGATGACGACGAATGATCTGGCGGATAAACCACCGATCCGGCGCTAGCCCGGAATTTGCCATACGTGTCCGGCGGAAGAATGAAGCATGCGGCAAGGCGCTGCAACGCCGGATGGAAAAGCCGGGCATTTAACCGAAGCGGCGGGAGTCATTACGGATGTTCAAGACCAATATCGTGGTCGGGTTGCTGATGCTGGCGCTTTTTACCTATGCCCAGTATCAGGGCTGGAATTTATTTGAATCGACGGCCGCATCCGTCCCGAGGCAGGCGGCCGGCCTGGGCCGGACGTACCACAAGTAATGACGGCGGGCGGTGGTTTGGGCGGCAAAGGCAATCATGCGGCGGCGCTGATGCGCTGCTTTTGTGGTCTTCAGTCGTCGCAAAACCGTCGGCGCTATAAGCGACGGTATGCCCGATGCCGCACGGTGGCGATAGTTGAGGGCATTTGAGGGATGATGATGCCGTGAATCAGGCGCTGCTGTTTTCCGTCTTCATCGTCGCTTCCTGCGGACTGGCTTACGAGCTGATCGCCGGCGCGCTGTCGAGTTACTTGCTCGGCGATTCGGTCATGCAGTTCTCGACGGTGATCGGCACTTACCTGTTCGCCATGGGAATCGGCTCCTGGCTGTCCCGCTTCATTGACCGCAAGCTGTCGGCGCGCTTTGTGCAGATCGAACTTATGGTCGGCGTCCTGGGTGGGTTCTCGGCTGCCGGGCTGTTTTTTGTCTTTGTCTGGTTTTCCGGGCCGTTCAAGCTGGCGCTGTATCTGATGGTGCTGCTCATCGGCATCCTCGTCGGCATCGAGATCCCCCTGATCATGCGCATTCTCAAAAACGACCTCAGTTTCAAGGACGTCGTTTCACAGGTGCTGACTTTCGATTATCTCGGCGCGCTGGTCGTCTCCATCCTTTTTCCCGTGCTGCTGGTGCCGCATCTCGGACTGGTGCGCAGCGGGCTGTTGTTCGGACTGCTCAATGCCCTGGTCGCCGTGTGGGCGCTCTGGCTGTTTCGTGAGCAGCTACGCGGCGCATTCGGCCTCAAGATGCAGGCAGGCGTGTCGCTGGCGGCGCTGGCGCTCGGTTTTGCCGGCGCCGGGTGGTTTACGGATTTTGCCGAGGCGCAGCTTTATGCCGATGAAATCGTTCATGCCGAAAGTTCGCCCTACCAGCGTATCGTCATCACGCGCTGGCGCGACGACCTGCGTTTGTTCCTCAACAACAATCTGCAATTTTCCTCGCGCGACGAGTACCGTTACCATGAGGCGCTGGTGCATCCCGGCCTGGCGAGTCTGCCGCAGGCGCAGCGCGTGCTGATTCTCGGCGGCGGCGATGGCATGGCAGCGCGCGAGGTGCTCAAGTATCGGCAAATCGAATCGATCACGCTGGTCGATCTCGATCCGGCTATGACCCGGCTGTTTTCAACCGCGCCGGCGCTACGCCGGCTGAACGCTGACGCGCTCAATTCGCCGAAACTGCGCCTCATCAATAGCGATGCGCTCAAATGGCTGGAGGAGAACGACGAACGCTTCGACTTCATCATCATCGATTTTCCCGACCCGTCCAATTTCGCCATCGGCAAGCTCTACAGCGCGGCGTTTTACCGTTTGCTGACAAAACACATGCATGCCGATTCGCTGGCCGTCATCCAGTCCACCTCACCGTTTTATGCCCGGCAATCGTTCTGGTGCATTGTGACGACGCTGGAGAGCGTCGGCCTGACGGCAACGCCTTACCACGCGCTGGTGCCTTCCTTCGGCGAATGGGGTTACGTGCTGGCCGGCCGGCGCACCTACCGGCTGCCGCAGAAATACGACGTGGCGATGCGCTTTCTGACGCCGGAAACGACGCCAGCGCTGTTCGATTTTCCCAAAGATATGGCGCGTGTCGAGGCCGAAGTGAACCGCCTCAACAATCAGGCGCTGGTGCGTTACTTTGAACGCGAATGGGAGCAAGCGATCCGATGAGACGGTGCGATGCTCGACTTCATGAGGCGCCCGTCATGTGCTGCGTGTATTGTCGCCTCACGCTTATACGCCGACGTGCGGCCTTGACCGGGGTGTAAGCCTATGGATCGCCGGGCTTTCCTGACCTCGCTGGCGGCGGCCGGGCTGTCGCCGCTGGCAGGCTGTTCGCGTCCAGCGCAGCAGCACCTGCCGCCGGGGAGGCTGTCCGGCGCCTCCGCAGATTGGGGGCATGCGCTGCGCGAACCGGATAAGCTGCCGCCGCCGTCGGAAACCCTGCGTATTCCCGTAGCGATTGTCGGCGGCGGCATCGGCGGCCTCTCGGCGGCGTGGAAGCTGGCAAAGTCGGGGTGCAAGGATTTTCTGCTGTTTGAGCTGGAGGCCGAGCCGGGCGGCAACGCGCGCGCCGGCCGCAATGCGGTGAGCGAATACCCGCTGTCGGCGCACTATTTGCCCCTGCCTGCACCCGAAGCCCGTGCCGTGCGCGAACTGCTGGCCGAACTGGGCGTGCTGGAAGGCGATCCGTTTGCACGGCGGCCGCGCTATGACGAGCGCTATCTGTGCGCTGTACCGCAGGAGCGGCTGTATCGCAATGGCTGGTGGGAAGACGGCCTCCTGCCACATGTTGGCGTTGCGGCGGCCGAGCGGGCGCAATATCGGCGTTTTTATGCACTGATGGCCGCCTTTCGGCAGCGCAGAGACGACGGCCGCCCGGCGTTCGCCCTGCCCATGGAAAATTCCAGCCGCGCCAGCGATCTGCTTGCCCTCGACCGGCTGACAATGCGCGACTGGCTGCGGGCACAGGGGTTCGATTCGCCGCATCTGCACTGGTACGTCGATTACGCTTGCCGCGACGACTATGGCACGGGCAGCGGCGAAACCTCGGCCTGGGCGGGCATTCATTACTTTGCCTGCCGCAGCGGCGAAGCGCAGGATGCAGCGGGCGATACGGTGCTCACTTCGCCCGGCGGCAATGCCTGGCTGGCGCGCGGGCTGGCCGATTCGGTCCGGACGCATGCCGGCGAGCGGGTGATGACGGGCACGCTGGCCTGGCGCGTACAGGAAGCGGGCGAGCACGTTGCGATCGACCTGTGGCAGCCGACGGCGCAGCGCAGCGTGCGCGTGCTGGCCGGACACTTGATCTGGGCGGCGCCGCTGTTCATCGTGCCCTACGTCTTTTCCGGCCGTGAACGGTTGGCGAACGCTGCCCGGCGTTTTGCCGCCGTGCCCTGGCTGATCGCCAACCTGACGCTTTCACATGCTCCGGAAGACCGGGCCGGCGTCCCGCTGGCCTGGGACAACGTGCTCTATGACAGTCCCGGCCTCGGCTATGTCGTCGCCACGCATCAGATGATCCGCCAGTGGCCGCAGCGCACCGTGTGGACGTATTACCGCGCATTGTCCGGCCTGGCGCCGTCGGCTGGCCGCACCCAGCTCGAATCCATGTCTTATGCGTACTGGGCGGAACAGGTCTTGTCCGATCTGGAGCGTGCGCATCCGGATATCCGGCAGGCGACGGAATATATCGACATTTACCGCAACGCCCATGCGATGGTGCGTCCTGCGCCCGGCCTGATCTGGGGGCCTGAGCGGCGGCTGTTTGCCGACAGCGGCAGGCGGGCGGGAGAACGTTTACACTTTGCCCACGCCGATGTCAGCGGTTTTTCGCTGTTCGAGGAAGCGCAATATCGCGGCGTGCTGGCGGCAGAGCGGGTGATGCGGCAGCTGGGCAGAAATTTTGTTTCATCCCTTGTTCCCCGTGCACGCGCAGATTCGCCAGCATCGACATAAAAAACCAGCAGCGTTATATCGGGGCAAAGAAGGTCAAAAAGACGCCAGAAACACGGGAAGAGAACGAGAAAAAACGATATGCACGGATTGCACCTCATCGCTGAACTTCATGAATGCGACTGCGCCCGCGATCTGCTCGATCGTGTCGAGACGCTGCGTGAAGTGTGCCTGGCGGTTTGCGCCAGCCCCGGGCTGACGCCGGTGGCGCAGGCTTTCCATCAGTTCATGGACGGCAGCCGTCTGGCGGGCGCGACCGGCGCGGTGGTGCTCGCCGAATCGCATCTGGCCGTGCATACCTGGCCTGAATTGCGGGCGGTGACGCTCGATCTTTACGTCTGCAACTTTAGCCGCGACAACAGTGCGGCGGCGCGCGCCGCGTTTGCGCAGCTCATCGCCCGCTTCTGCCCGCACCGCTGCGTGCAGCGCGAAATCGTGCGTGGACAGATCGGCGCGCCGCCCGGATGAGCGGCCGCGCAGGCGATGTTTCCGCAAGTCGCAAGTGGGGATAGCCGGCGGATAGGATAGTCGGTAGATAGAGCCGGCCGATAAGACAGGCAGATAGGCGGTGTGCAAGGCGGCGGACAAGGCTATACTTACGTTTCTGGCATTTTTGAACCGTATTGACTGCATTTGCACTGACTGTTTTTGGAGTTTTCATGGAATCGTTGCGCTTTGTCCTGCCCCAGTCCGAAATTCCCACCCATTGGTACAACGTTGCCGCTGACCTGCCGACGCCGCCCCTCCCGCCGCTGGGCGCCGACGGGCAGCCGGTCAGGCCGGAGCAGATGGCGGCGATTTTCCCGACCGCGATCCTGGAACAGGAAATGTCGTCGGAGCGCTGGATTCCTATTCCGCAGCCGGTGCGCGAAATCTATCGTCTGTGGCGGCCTTCGCCCCTGGTGCGCGCGGCGCGGCTGGAACAGATGCTTGGCACGCCAGCGCGCATCTACTATAAGAACGAAGGCGTTTCGCCGGCCGGTTCGCACAAGCCGAACACGGCGGTGGCGCAGGCGTATTACAACCAGCAGGCCGGCATCCGGCGCATCACGACGGAAACGGGGGCCGGACAGTGGGGCAGTTCAATGGCCTTGGCCGGGCAAATGTTCGGTCTTGACGTGCGCGTCTACATGGTCAAGGTCAGCTACGAGCAAAAACCGTATCGCCGTTCGATGATGCAAACCTGGGGCGCGGAAGTGTTCGCCAGCCCGTCGGAAATGACCCAGACCGGCCGCGATGCGCTGGCGCGCGACCCCAATAACCAGGGCTCCTTGGGGCTGGCGATTTCGGAAGCCGTGGAAGAAGCGGCTGCGCGCGCCGATACCAATTACGCGCTCGGCTCGGTGCTCAACCACGTGGCGCTGCATCAAACAATCATCGGCCTGGAAGCGAAAAAGCAGTTTGAGCTGGCCGAAGACTGGCCCGATGTCGTTTTTGCGCCGTGCGGCGGCGGCTCATCGTTCGCGGGGATGGCTTTTCCATTTTTTGCCGATAACGCCGCCGGTGGCCATCATGGCAAACAGGTGCGGCTGGTGGCTGTCGAACCGGCTTCGTGCCCGTCATTGACGCGCGGCAAGTATGCCTACGATTTTGGCGATGCCTCCGGTTTTACGCCGATCATGAAAATGTATACGCTCGGCCACGACTTTATGCCGCCGGGCATCCATGCCGGCGGCTTGCGTTACCACGGCGCTTCGCCGCTGGTTTCACAGCTGTATCACGAAAAGCTGATTGAAGCGGTGGCCGTGCCGCAACTGGCAACGTTTGAAGCCGGCGTCATGTTCGCCCATTCCGAAGGGATCATTCCTGCGCCGGAATCCTGCCATGCCATTCGTGCCGCCATCGACGAGGCGCTGCGCTGCAAGGAAAGCGGCGAACCGAAAACGATTCTGTTCAACCTGACCGGGCACGGGCATTTCGACATGGGGTCTTACGACCGCTATTTCTCCGGCGAGCTGGAGGACTTCTCCTATCCGGAAGCGGCCATTGAAAAATCCCTGAAATGCTTGCCGCAGGTCGGCTAAGCGGCTGACGCCGCGTCCTGAAAGACCACGTCAGACGGTCAGGGAGAGCGGGTCAAGGCGTCGGCGGAAAAGATCGGGAGGGTCGACAAATGCGTGCGCTGGTGTTTTTTCTAGGGGTGGCCAACCTGCTGTTTCTGGCTTGGACACGGGGGTATTTCGGCGATGAGGCGTCGATGAGCGCGGGGCAGATGCAGCGGCGGCAGCTTATGGCGGAACGGGTGAATATCATCGCGCGTGACGAATCCTCGGCCGCGCCGACGGCGAAAGCGCCGGAAAAACAAAACGAGCCGGTTGCGCCGGAAAAACAAAACGAAGCGGTTGCGCCGCAAATGCCGGCGGACCGCGCAAGCCCCGTGCAGGGCGATCAGCCGGCTCGGGAAACGCCGCAAAGCACGGACAGACGGGCGGAAGAAAACGCCCCCGCAAAGCCGGCGCCGGAAAAGCCCGAACCGGGCAAGACGGAAAAACCCGTCAGCATGGTTTGCCTGACACTGAATGATCTGAATGCCGACGAGCTGGCGCGCGTCACGGAGATCACCGGCGGCCGTTTCCGCGATTTTCGTGTCGATCGCCGTTCCTCTGCCGGCAGCCGGAGCTATTGGGTATTCATTCCGCCGCTGGGCAGCCGGCAGGCGGCCGATCGTCAGAGCGAGGCGCTCAAGCGTGCCGGGGCGCCGGAATTCTTTATCGTGCAGGAACCGCCAGCCATGCGCTTTGCCATTTCGCTGGGCGTGTTCTCGACCCGCGAAGCGGCCGAGGAACGGCTGACCGATCTGCGTCTCAAAGGCATCGACGCCGCCCGCGTGGGCGAGCGCGAGACGCGCTCGGCGACCTACCAGCTCGAACTGCGCGGGCCGGAACCCCGGGCCGGCGCTTTGCGGCAGGCCATTGCCGGCGCGCTGCCCAAAGCGCGGCTGGCATCCTGCAAGGCAAAATAAACGCCGGCATGGGCGGGTAAATCATGGGCTTTATCGTTGGCCTGACCGGCGGCATCGGCAGCGGCAAGAGCGCAGTCGCCGCCGGCTTTGCCGATCTGGGCATTGCCGTCGTCGATACCGATGCCATTGCCCATGAACTGACCGGCGCCGGCGGCGCAGCCATGCCCGCGATTGCGGCGGCGTTTGGAACGGCGGTGTTGTCGGCCGCCGGCGCGCTTGACCGCGCTGCCATGCGTCGCCTGGTCTTTGCCGACGCCGGCGTTCGGCAACGGCTGGAAGGCATCCTGCATCCCATGATCCAGCACGAAGCGCTGGCGCGCTGCGAACAGGCACTTTCGCAGCATTCTCCCTACGTCATTTTGGCGGTGCCTCTGCTCGTCGAATCCGGCGCCTACCGTCAATATGTCCGGCGCGTGCTGGTGGTCGACTGTGACGAGGCGGTGCAAGAGCAGCGCGTCATGGCGCGCAGCGGTCTGGCGGCCGATGAAGTGCGCCGCATCATGTCCACCCAGGCTGCCCGCACCGAACGGCGGGCGGCGGCGGACGACATCATCGACAACAACGGCGATCTGGCGGCACTCTTCCCGCAGGTCGAAGCGCTGCATGATCGCTATTTAGCAGCATCAGAAAAGCAGCCCTGAGCCCCGAAGAAACGAAGCAGAAAACATAAAATGCCCTGAAGTCCTTTAAATACAAGGGACTCAGGGCATCAGAAAACATAAACTGGAACACCGTGCCAGGCCAATCCTCTGAAACCCGCGTGGATAGGGCGTTTGCGGGCAGTCGCCTCTGGAATCCCTTATAAATAAAGGGCTTCAGGGCAATAGCCTCGGAGATGCCCTAAATACGCGGGCTTCAGGCCACCTCTTTTGGGAGATGCACCTGTGCTTCCGCCCCAGCGTTTTTCCAATTCTCCCCCTGTCGGGGAGATGTCCAAAAACACGCGCGGATAAAGGACTTCAGGGCAGATGTTCCGAAACTAAAAACAAGAATCACCAAAGCCTGTGCGTTGATTTCTGCCCACAAGGCTTCTTTTGAAGTTATTGCGCTGAGCGGCAGCGCACCCCGCTGACTTTCTTTGCCTCGCCAAAGAAAGTC
>ERZ773043.62-NODE-62-length-51144-cov-56.495762_pt1 | contig 51144 bp, 46 predicted proteins | sample MGYA00580636_ERZ773043 | MGnify/ENA primary metagenome ERZ773043 (study PRJEB29015, sample SAMEA2737992) | human oral metagenome | biome: human oral; feature: human-associated habitat; material: dental | place: China | collected 2065 ...
ACGGCTTGCTGCTCGTCATGCCGGAGCCCTGCATCGCGTAGAGGATGCGGCGGTGCACCGGCTTCAGGCCGTCGCGCACATCGGGCAGCGCGCGTGCGACAATGACGCTCATCGCGTAGTCGATGTACGAGTTCTTCATCTCGTGTTCGAGATTGACCGGGACGACGCGCCCCTGTCCAAAATCCAAATCCAAAATGTCACCTCTCCGTGTTTATTTCACAATAGAACATGATGATTATAGCATTTTCGCGGGGAAAAGTCTATGTTTTGAGAGGGGCTGCCTCATTCTGTCACAAAATATCGGCGTAAACTTCCGGCCTTCTTTCATTTGCTGTCGACAGCGGCAATATCGTTGGCATCCAGCCGCTCTTTTTCGGACAATCTTGGGGCGTGCAGCGCCGTATGGAAGGGCATGCGAAAAGGGATTCTGCGCCCGCTCGTCGAATAAACAGCGGAGGAATGGCAAAGAGGAGGAACGATGTGGAGGATATGCAGGAGCTGCGGCAGGCGATTCTGCTGCGTGCAAACGAGCTCTACGAGGCAAAGGAATATGTGCGTGCGGCGGAGGTAGCACGGGAGCTGCTCGCGGCTCTGCCCGAGGATGCGGAGATGCGCTATATCCGTGCGGCCGCCCTGACCGCGTGCGGCTCCTATGCGGAGGCGCGTGCAGAGATTGCCCGCATCCGCACAGTAAATCCGGCGCATGCGGGAGCAGCGCGGCAGGAGATCTACATCGACCGCGCGGAGGGAAAGATCCAAGCGGAGATCGCGCATCTCCATGTACTGATCGCCCGGCTGAAGGAGCGCATCGCCGCAGAGGAAGAGAGCCGCGCCTACTGCACGGTCTTTCTCGCAAGCGCATACAGTCTCCTCGGCGCCGCGCTGAGCCGCGCGGGCGCAGTCGAGGACGCCGTCGCGGCGTTCCTCTCCTCCAGCCAGCTCGAGACGGAGCGGGAAAAGAAGGCCGTCGAGTACAGCAATGCGCTCTTTGCCGCAAACTATCTGCCGGCGCAGCGGCGCGCGGCGTATGCGGGGCTTGCGCACGGATATGCCGCACTTTACGGCGACGTGCTGCCCCTCTCCTCTCCGGCGGACGCCGCACGCGGGCACGACCGCATCCGCATCGGCTACATCTCGCCCGATCTGCGCGCGCATCCGGTGGCGACGCTGCTGCAGCCGCTCCTGCAGTTCTTTGACCGCACGGCATTCTCGGTGTACTGCTACGCGAACTGTGCCGAGGACGAGATCTCCCGGCAGCTGCGCGCAGAGGCCGATGCGTGGCGGAATATCCGCGGTATGACGGCGGAGGAGGCAGCAGTGCTCGTGCGGCGCGACGAGATCGATATCCTCGTCGATCTGGCGGGGCATACGCAGGACAACTGCCTGCCTGTGCTCGCGCATAAGCCCGCGCCGGTGCAGGTGACGGGCATCGGCTATTTCAATACGACGGGACTGTCTGCCGTGGACTATATGCTCTCGGATGTGCATGTGGACCCTGCGGGCGCGGCGGACGAATCCTTTACCGAGGAGATCATCCGCCTGCCGCACAGCCACTTTTGCTATACGCTGCGCGCCGATCTGCCCGATGTCGCCCCGCTGCCGATGGAGCGGCGCGGCTGTGTAACGTTCGGCAGCTTCAATAATTTCAGCAAGGCGACGGACGAGGTGCTCGCGCTTTGGCGGCGCGTGCTGGATGCTGTTCCCGGCGCGCGTCTTATCGTCAAGAGCAAACTCTTCGGCAGCGCCGAGGGGCGGGAGATCGCAGCGGAGCGCTTCGCGCGCGCGGGCATTCCGATGGAGCGCATAGAGATGCGCGGGTTCAGCCGCAATCATCTCGCGGAGTATGCAGATGTGGACATTGCGCTCGATACGTTCCCCTACACGGGCGGCATCACGACCTGCGAGGCGCTGGCGATGGGCGTGCCGGTCGTGACGCTCCGCGGAACGAGCCACGGGGCGCGCTTCGGCGAGAGCCTGCTCGTCAATGCAAATCTCGCCGAGCTCATTGCCGCGGCGCCCGAGGACTACGTGCGGATCGCGGCGGCCCTCGCCTCTGCGCCTGACACGCTGCGCATCCTGCGGAGGAATCTGCGCGCGATTCTCATGGGTGCACCGCTCACCGATGCACGCACCTATGTCCGCGACGTGGAGGCGGCATACGAGGAGATCTGGGAGCGATTCGCGCGCACTTGACAAATTTTTGGGGCAGAGCCGTATCATAAGCATAGAAAAGGCGCTGCCGGTAAACGGTCAGCCCCCAAGAGTTTCAGCAGAGTAAGAAACCCCGCCTAAAGTTTGGGTGCTGGAGGCGGGGTATTCTTCTGCCTTGGACGTTACGATGCAGATCGCAACGAGGAACACCAACGAAAGAAATTCGAAGGTATAACCATCACCCCTCGCAAAGGGGGCTGAGAATGACCGCCTGCCGCACGGCAGTGCCTAGATTGGTAACAGCATAAATGTTTTCTTGGATCAGCGTGTTGGCAACAATAGAAAATTCGCATTGAAAAACGACTCGATTGCCGTTCAGATATGCGACCGTTCTCTATGTCCAAAGAAAACAGCATAAAAATGACCTGCCCTATGCCGATTCCTTTCGGTTCAGTATTTGGAGGCAGGTCAGAGCGATGGGAAAATCTGATTACAATGCTTTTATGACTTCCCGCAAAAATGGAACGTTAGGCTATGCGATACAACTTAAAATGATCGCATTGATTCCGGCAAGCAGAATATCGACACCGATCAAGATGCCGATGCCAAGCACCAGGATGCCCGGATTCATCAGACTAAAGATCCCGACCACGATCAGCAGGATGCCGGTGAGCATGACAAGCCACCAGTGCTTTGCAATGCCCGTCGCATGAAGCTCCTTGTGAATATGGCGGAGTCTGACGGAGCGCGCCAGCCGCAGAATCCCGATCCAGAGGATCCAGATCCCCGCCATGTAGGCAAGGGTAATATCGAGAGCAAGCTGCATGGTCTCGCTGGCAATCACCGCGATGCCGAACCCCAGAGAGAGCACCCCACCGAGCAGCGTCCAGCCGTCGGCGAACCCGAGTGCCTTTCGGGCGTTCCATGTAGCAAGATTGATCACGCCGTCGATAATCATGCTGAACGCCACGATCCAGCCGAGCGCCAGAAAGGTCAGCTCCGGCACCGTCAGGCAGTAGATACCGCAAATAATCATAAGGATACCGAGAATGATCGAGAGTACTTTATATCCGGTTTTCATTATGATCCCCCCATGAGATGTGATCACTTATTTTGAGAGTTTGTTTTTTAACTCTGTGAAATAGTCTTGTACTTTTTTCTTGTACTCTTCCACATTCTTCTCGAACTCCTGCTTGCGCTCGGCAAATTTTTCCTCGCGCAGTTTCTTTTTTGCTTCTTTGGCAAGGTCTTCCTGAACCTTCTGTGCATACGCGATTTCCTGTGCCGTTTCGGCAGCATCAAACCGCGTAATCTCCACGCCGAACTTCTCAAAATTCCGATCAAACGCCTGCTCTGTGTTCTCCTGAACGAGGGCGATCATGACCGCATTGTCCTCTGTGATGCAGGTCAGGACATTTTCCAGAAGAGAGGCATTGTGCGCAGCATCTTTCAGGTCGATCACACTGCCGATGAACGCACCGGAAGCGCCCATGAGGAGCATGCCGATCGGACCGCCGAGCAGACCGAGCAAACCGCCGAAAAGTCCGCCGTGCAGCATATCGTCCCGCGTCTGAACGCCCGTATCAAAGCCGTCGAGCTGCTCAAAATGACTGCCGCTTCTTTTTGCAAGAACTGCCTGCGATACGATGTAGTTCTCCGTTGCAGGCACTGCTTTCAGCTCGGTTAGAGCCTGATACGCCTCGCTCTCGACATTGAATTTGACAACAACAATGTTTTCCATACCATTCTCCGCCTTTCTTTTACGCGATCTGTATTCCCTCCCGCGGCGGATTTCCATTGTATGGAATATCCGCCGCTTATTTAAGCAGTATATATATATATATATGTTCAAGTGAAATAACATTAAAATTCAATTGATAACGTGGAGTAGCTCACTCCAGCGGACGAGCACGGAAAAAACCGCCGCCGAAGGAATTTCCTCCGGCGGCGGGTGTTTGTATCGGTGAGAGATCTTACTTCTTCTGTCCGAGCAGTTCGCGCGTATGAGCGGCGACGTCCTCGGGCGTGAGGTCGGTGCGGCGTGCGACGCCGGTGTCGAGCGCGGCCTTTGCGACGGCGGCGGCGACGGTCGGAGCAACGCGCGGATCGAGCGGGCTCGCGATGATGTTGGTCTCGTTGAGCTCAGACTCCGGGATGAGGGATGCGATGGCGCCGGCAGCAGCGATCTTCATCTCCTCGTTGATCTCCTTCGCACGCACGTCGAGCGCGCCGCGGAAGATGCCCGGGAAGGCGAGCAGGTTGTTGACCTGGTTCGGGAAATCGGAGCGGCCGGTGCAGACGATGCGTGCGCCCGCGGCCTTTGCCTCGTCCGGCAGGATCTCGGGCACGGGGTTCGCCATCGCCATGACGACGGGCGCGGGGCTCATGGTCCGGATCATGTCCTGTGTGAGGCTGCCAGGTGCGGAGACGCCGATGAAGATGTCCTTGCCCTTGACGACCTCGGCGAGCGTGCCGTGCTCCTTCTGGAGGTTGGAGACCTTGGCGATGCTCTCCTTGTACGGGTTCATGTTCTCCTTGCGGTCCTCGTAGATGGCGCCGGTGGTGTCGCAGAGGACGACGGTCTTTGCGCCGTAGGCGAAGAGGAGGCGTGCGATGGCCTGACCCGCAGCACCTGCGCCGTTGATGACGATCTTCGCGGTCTTCAGGTCGCGGTCGAGGTACTTGTATGCGTTGAGCAGGGCAGAGACAACGACAATCGCCGTGCCGTGCTGGTCGTCGTGGAAGACGGGGATGTCGAGCGTCTTCTTCAGCTCGTTCTCGATGTCAAAGCACTGCGGCGCCTTGATGTCCTCGAGGTTGATGCCGCCGTAGGTCGGCGCGATGAGCTGGCAGACCTTGACGACGTCCTCGACCTTCGGGCTGTCCACGCAGACGGGAACGGAGTCGACGCCGGCGAAGCCCTTGAAGAGAATGGATTTGCCCTCCATGACAGGAAGTCCTGCGCCCGCGCCGATGTTGCCGAGACCGAGGACGGCGGTGCCGTTCGTGACGACGGCGACCATGTTGCCCTTCGTTGTGTAGTCGTAGATGGTCTCGGGCTTCTCCTTGATTGCAAGGCACGGCGCCGCGACACCCGGCGTGTAGGCGCGGCTGAGGTCGTCGCGCGAGCCGAGGGGCACGGTCGGGACGGTTGCCAGCTTGCCGTGATGGCTCTTGTGGAGCTCGAGTGCCTCTGCGTCAAATTTACTTGCCATGATGAATCTTCCTTTCTCCGGGGAATCGCTCAGGCGTTTCCCGCTGCTCTTTGTCGGACGGCGGCGCTGTGCGCGCTGTCCATATATATAATGTTTGGGAAAGCTGGTGTAGGCGGCGGCAGGAGGAACCTATCACTCCTGCTTGCCTGCAGAGCCGCCGCCGCGGGTCGGCGCCCCATCGGAACCGCCCGTCCTGCCGCTCTGTGCGGCGGGGGCATCGTTCTGGCGGGTGCTCGCGTGCCGCCTGCTCGTGTCGGAGGATGTCCCGGCACCGGAGCTGCGGGGCGGCGAAGATGCATTCGTATCGCCTGTCCGCGCGCGGTCGCTGCCGGAGCGGCGCTCAGAGGATGTGCCCGAGCGGCCTCGCTCCTCGTCCCCGTCTTTGTCGTCCCTGCGGCTGCGCGCTTCGTCGGAGCTGACGGCGCGTCCGACGGAGGTGTCGCCCGCGGGGATCTCGGTCGCATCGGCGGGGATGGAGTCCTCGTACTCGCGTACGGCACGTTCCATGCGGCTGCGCTCATTCGCGGTGAGAGTGACGCCGAGGAGGTCGGCCATCGAGCGGCGCAGCTGGCCCATGTCGGGGATCCAGTAGCTGATCTCGTTGATGTAGAGCGGCCGGCCGGGGACCATCTCAGTCCGGAGGCCCTTCGCCTGCGATTCCTTCAGCGTGCCGATGAACTCGAGCATCTGGCGGACACTGAGGTCCGTCTTGACGCTGTCGATGACGCTTGCGATAATGCCCGGCAGACGCGGCAGGATGGCGGGCGTTGTCACCGCGTCCATGCAGGCGCGCATGAATTTCTGCTGGCGCTTGACGCGGCCGATATCGCCCTCCTCGTCACGGTAGCGCACGTAGGTGACGGCGGTCTTGCCGTCCATATGCTGCATGCCGGGGCGCAGGTCGATGATGAGTCCCCCGTCGTCATCCCACGGGTCCTCGTAGTACATCCGCTTCTCCACGTCGATATCGATGCCGCCGATGGCGTCGACGATCTTTTGAAAAGCGTGGATGTTGACGATGATGTAGTGATCGATGCGGATGCCGAGGAAATCCTCGACCGTCCGCTGCGTCAGCTGCTCGCCGCCGTAGGCATAGGCTGCGTTGATCTTGTCGTAGCCGTTGCGCGGGATCGCGACGCGCGTGTCGCGCGGGATGGAGAGAAGTGCAGCCTCCTTGCGTGCCGGGTCGATGGTCGCGACCATCAGCGTGTCGCTGCGCCCGACATCGTCGCTGCGCTCATCCACGCCCATGATCATGATGGTCGCTTTGTCCTTTGCGGTGAGCAGTTCCTCCTTTTGTTCCGTTGTCTTTGCCCGGTCGAGCAGACTGCTTTGGGCGAAAAATGCGCCCGCGATGGCCGCCAGAACAAAGATGAAAATCGTGCCGAGCACGACATATGGCCAGACTCTTTTCTTCGGTTTCGATGATAATTTCTTAGGTGGTAGTTTCGTCAATGCGGGATCGGTCCTTTCCTCCCTTTGTCGGCATATTCCCTACTTGCCGGATGCGGACGCATGTATTCAGCGCCGCGCGGTTGCGTTCTTGAGGAAGCACTGATACAATGAAGAGCATCAATTTGTCCCGCTGGGAAACAAATCGCATGTTCATCCGTTCAGTACCACATAATATATAGCAAACGGGCGGAATATGCAAGGTATACTTCGATAAGAATACAGAGAGGAGTGGGCTCCATGGGGGTGGAAATCGAACGAAAATTCAAGGTGCGCGGCGATTTTCGGCCGAGCGGCAGCGGAACGGAGATCGCACAGGGCTATCTCTCGCGCGATCCGAAGCGGACGGTGCGGGTCCGCATCGCGGGGAGCCGCGGATTCCTGACGATCAAGGGAGAGAACCGCGGCGCCGTGCGCGCCGAATACGAGTATGCGATCCCGCTCCCCGATGCGCGCGAACTGCTCGCGCTCTGCGAGGCGCCGCGCATCGAAAAGACGCGCTATGTCGAGACGGCCGCAGGGCGGCGCTGGGAGATCGACGTATTCCACGGCGCGAACGACGGTCTCATCATCGCAGAGGTGGAGCTGCCCTCGGCTGATGCGGAGGTGACGCTGCCGCCGTGGGCAGAGGCCGAAGTAACAGGCGAGAGCCGCTACTATAATTCTGCACTCATAACACATCCCTATACACAGTGGACGAAAGAAGAAAGAGTCGGATATCCACGCGAGGCTGTGGACAAGTTCCCCACTCCTGCGCACAAAATATAGAATGAGATGAAAATTTCATGCTACATATGGGGTTATCCACTACTTTATCCACATTATCCACAGAAATCGGAAAACCGTTCGGAAAAATTATGCACACTGTGCAAAGATATGTGGATAAAGGAATTCTCGGATTTTGAAACAAATTTTTCCACAGGGTTTTGCACAACTGGGGATAACTTATGATGAAGTATTGATTTTTCATAATTTATCTATTCGGAAAGGAATCTTTACCTATGCAAGAATGGGAAGTCTGCCTGCGGCTCGTGCTCTCCTGCATCATGGGCGGCATCATCGGCTACGAGCGGCAGATGCGGCACAAGTCGGCAGGTCTGCGGACGAATATGCTCGTTGCGCTCGGTGCGTGTCTCATCATGCTCCTGTCGCAGGCGCTCTACGACAACGTCGAGGGCAAGACGAACGCCGATCCCGCACGGCTTGCGGCGCAGGTCGTCAGCGGCATCGGCTTTCTCGGCGCCGGTGCGATCATGAAGGAGGGCCTGACCGTCACGGGCCTCACAACGGCGGCGACGCTTTGGGTCGTTGCAGGCGTCGGGCTCGCCGTCGGGGCGGGGTTCTATCTCGGCGCGGGGGTGACGACCGGCGTCGTCTTCCTCATCCTCTGGAATCTTTCGCGCCTTGATATGTGGGTCGATCACGACCGCATCCTCGCACTCTCCATCTATACCCTCGACCGGCCGGGGCAGATCATGCGCATCAGCGCCTGCATCGAGGACCTGCACCTGCGCGCGCGCGGCGTCAAGGTAAAGACCGACGAGGACGAGGCGGAGACGGGCGGCGAACGCCGGGTCTACCTCAACTTTGAGGTGTACAACAGCGAGAGCCTGCGGCGCGCCTTCATCATCGACGCACTCCGCCAAGTCGACGGCGTGCTGCGCGTCGATGTGGTCTAGGGAACTAAGACAAGAAATAAAAAAGCCCCGCGCGGGGCTTTTTATTTGTAGGTCAGTCCATCTCATGCCGGGGGAGATAGCGTATGTAAATACCTCCGCCTGCGTCTATCTCTACTTTGGAATGCACCTCGTAGAGATCATAGATAAATTTTTCCGTGAGGAGTTCACGCGGTGTGCCGAGCCCCACGACTCGTCCCTTTCGGATGGCAATGAGGCGGTCGCAGTAGAGCGCAGCGATGTTGAGATCGTGGATCGCCGCCGCAACGGTGAGATCGAGCCCCTTCACGATGTCCATGATCTGCAGCTGGTACTTGATGTCCAGATGATTCGTCGGCTCGTCGAGGATCATGCACTCCGCCTGCTGGGTCAGCGCACGCGCGAGGATGACGCGCTGCTGCTCGCCGCCCGAGAGACTGGAGAAATTCCGCTGCGCGAGATCCTCCATGCCGACGACGTGCAGCACACGCCGCGCGATCTCATAGTCGTTTTGGTTGTCGCGGTCGAGCAGGCGTTTGTGCGGCGAGCGCCCCATGAGGACGACCTCCATGACGCTGAAGTCAAAGCTGTAAAAATTGTGCTGGGCGACCACGGCGAGCTGCAGCGCGGATTCCCGATAACTCAGCTCGTCGAGCGCCTGTCCGTTGATTGTGATTTTGCCCGCAGAAGGCTTTTGCACGCGATAGAGGCATTTCAAAAACATGCTCTTGCCGCTGCCGTTCGGCCCGATGATGCCGAGAAACTCCTTCGGCCTCAGATGGAAGTCCAGCCCCTTCAGGATCTCCTTGTCCCCGATGAAGAGCTTGACCGCCTCGGCTAAAATCTCCATATCACTGCCCTCCGAATCCGTAGGTGCGTTTCACCATGAGGTAGATAAATGCGGGCGCGCCCACGAGTGAGATGAGAATGCCGATGGGCAGCTCCGTATGCGGAATGAGAACGCGGCAGAGCCCGTCGGCAACGACGAGAAAGATCGCGCCCGTGAGCGCGGTTACGGGAATGAGGCGCTTGTGGTCCGTGCCGACGAGCATCCGCACGACATGGGGCACGACGAGCCCGACGAAGCCGATCATGCCGGCGGCAAAGACGGCGAAGCCGACGACGAGCGCGCTCACGATGAGATATGCCTGCCGATAGGGGTGGAGGTCGGTGCCGAGGGTGATCGCGGATTCGTCGCCGAGCAGCATGAGGTTGAGGATGCGGCTCTGCGTCCAAAAGAAGAGGACGGCGAGGGCGACGATGCCGCCGATGAGCGCCATATGGTCCCAGCGCGCCCCGGCGAGACTGCCCATCATCCAGTAGGTGATGGTCTGGATCCCCTCCTTGTCGTTCGCAAAATAGACGATGAAGCTCGAAAAAGCGCTGCACACAGCGCTGAGTGCCATGCCGCCGAGCAGCAGCTTCATCGCGTTCGCACGGCCGCCGAGATTTGCGATAAAGAGGACGCCGACGGAGACGGCGAATGCCCCGAGAAAGGCCGCGACCCCGACGGCATTCTCGCCGAGCGCCGCACCGATCCCGAGGAGGACGGCGGAGGTTGCGCCGAGCGAGGCGCCCGCGGAGATACCGAGGATGTAGGGATCGGCGAGCGGATTCTTTACGATTGCCTGCATGATGACGCCGCAGGTGGCAAGCCCTGCGCCGATGATGGCGGCGAGCAGGAGGCGCGGCAGACGCAGCAGCCACACGATGTCGTGGACCGGGCCTTTGCCTGCCGTTTCAATGGGGGTATTGCCCGTCAGCTGGTCGAGGATCGCAGCGGCGATCACATCCGGCGACAGATCGACCGTCCCGATCGAGAGCGCCCAGAAGAGCGCTGCGACTAGGAGCCCGGCGAGCAGGAGGCAGAGGAGCGCGAGTCCCGTGCGCGAAAAGAATGCTTGCATAGATTATTCTCCATTGTTATATTAGCTTCCTCCGCCCGCGGTGGGGGAGGCTTGCATTTATGGTACTCCATAAATCTCGGGGTACAGCCCGTGTGCAAGTTTTGTAATGCCATCGTATGTGCGAATGCCTGCACTGTAGACGGCATAGAGCGGCAGGGTATAGATGCGGTGCTCCTGCACGCAGGAGAGCGAGCGCAGTGCAGGATTCTCATAGAGGCGTGCGAGGATTGCATCTTCATTTCCATAGTCTTCCTCGACGACGACGATAAAGAGCGCATCGGGATCGAGGTCGATCAGCTCCTCCATGCCGAGGCTCATCCCGTCCGCCGCCAGATGGTCTGCGCCAAGTTCGCGGAGCATATCGCCCGCAAGCGTACTCTCTCCGTAGGAGCGGATCTCCTTGCCGAGGAACTCGATGACGAGGGCACGCGGACGTTTCTCCAGGTGAGCGGTGTGCGCGCGGACAAAGGCGATTTCGCGCTGCATCTCTCCAACGATCTCCTCTGCCCGCTCCGTGCGTGCAAAGATTCGTCCGAGATTTCGGATGTCCTCACACTCCTGCGCAATGGTTTTGTGTTTTGTTTTGCGCGCGGAGGACGGGGCGATGTAGGTATGTACGCCGCGCCCTGCCCAGAACTCCGTGGAGCGCAGTACCTTTGGCGAGAAGGTGGATGCCCAGCCGATGATGAGGTCGGGCTGCATCATGAGGATTGTCTCGACATCCAGATTCTCAAGGCTCGTATAGGGGATTGCCTCGTACGCTGTGCGGTACTCCGGACGGATGTATTTTGCATCCGGCACACCCATGCCCGCAACGATGCGGTCTCCCACGCCGAGGGCGAGCAGGGTCTCGATCGAGTTCTGCCAGACGGCAACCACGCGCTGTGGCGGCTTTTCATAGACTGTTGAAACAGGTTCACCCTTCTCGTTGATATTCTCAATCGTCACGGGGGTATACGCTTCATCCATCTGCTCCGCCATCGCCGGGCGGTGCTCATTCTCATGCACCTTGACGATGGGACTGCACGCCGCAAGCAGGAGTGCGAGGACGGCGAGCAATATATATGAAAGTTTCATCCTTCCTCCTACAAGAAAGAGACGCAAGGCATCCTTTGAGAAGAATGTCTTGCGTCCTTTCATTTCCGAACGATTAGAACGTATAGCGAGCGCCGACCATCACACTGCGTGCAGGCATGGTGGAGGAGCCACGTCCATTGTAGGAGCTGTAGGAGGTCTGATATGCCTCATTCGTGAGGTTGTTGACGGTGATATATCCCGTCAGATCGGGCGTAAAGCTGTAGTTGATGTTCCAGTCAAGGACGAGGAACCGGCGATCCGTAAAGGCTCTCAGGTTGTTCCCCGTGTACCAGTTGATCAGCAGTCCCGTATAGAGCTTCTGATTCTCATAGGCGAGGTTCAGCGCGTAGTGGTTCTGCGGGCGGAGGCGGTTGATCTGCGTGTTGATGTCGTCCTCGCCGTTAAGCCCCCAGCTCGGATCGACATTCCAGCCGCTCTTGACCTGCCATTTATCATCCATATGCGAGTAGGATGCACTCATTGTGACGTGCTTGTCAAAGGCGTGGTCAAACGTGATGTTAAAGGACGTCTTGTCCTCACGTGCATTAACTGCCGTGCTGTCATAACCGGGAATCGACGCATCCCAGATGGGGAACGATGCAATCGCATTCTTCATACGCGTCCAGTCATAATGAACTGCAAGGGCGGAATGCTGCGAGAACTCCTTGCGTACGCCAAGCGTCCACACATCACCACGCTCATTTTCGAGCGGCGTCTTGTAGATGCCGTGCAGTGTCGTATAGTCTCCCTCGCGCACGGGACGATAGATCTGTGTCCAGCCACCATATACACTGAGCGTATCGTCGATCAGATACTCCGTATTGAGCACAGGTGTGATGAGATGGGATTTTCCTTTTCCCTTGAATCCGGCATTGCCCGTGTAATCGTAATCCGAGTAGTAAGTATAGCGGAGCGCCGGGGTCAGGTCCCAGTTCGGCGTGATGTGGATCTTGTCCTGCACATAGCCGATCACCGTGTTACGGCTCGTTGTAGATTCCACATATTTTCTTGTACGCCGGCTATAGCTTTTTTCAACAGTCTTAGCACGATCATAGGTTAGGCTCGCAATAACATCGTTCTTGCCGATTGCTCGCGCATACTGCACTTGAACGCCCTGATTACGTTCTTTCTGCCATTCCGTCGGCTCTGTGGCTGTACCGCCCGTCTTTTCGAGCCATGCCTGCAAGAGTGCAGGATCGCCGCCCGGGAATGGTGCGAGATTTTCACGAATCCACTGTTTCAGCTCGGCAGCCGTCGCACCGGCCGGAAAGCGTGCCTGATAGTCTGCGGCGGGGTCATCACTAAGTGACCATTTGTATTTATCACGAGAGGAGTAGCGATGATTCTGGTAATAGAGGCGAACAAAACTCTCCATACCATTGTCCTTGTCGAATGTCCACTTCAGCTCCCAGTCATTATTCTTAAACCGACTGAATGAATTGTACAGCTTGCCATCAAGTGCATATAGGTTCGCGTAACCCGGGTTGTCCGCGTCACCGTATGCGGTATCGCCGACCAATTGATTACTGCTGTTCAGCCGCCCGACGGCAGCTGCAAAGATAATACGCTCCCAGTCGTCCTGATTCCAATATTTGAGACGCGGCGTCGAGATCGGGTAGCCATCCTTGCCTGCCTTGTAGTTGTACCAGAGCTTGATGCTCTGCTCCTTACCAAGATCCTTGTCGAGACGGATGTTGACCGCCTCTTCCTTCCAGCGCGAGCCACCGAGCGTACCTGTCCTGCCCGTCTCACCGTCCACATACTCCGTATCACCGCTCATCGTCTTTGTCACCGTGCCGAAATAGTGGAAGGTCGGATCGTCCTGCAGCGCGCCCGAAAGTGTGAGCGAATAGTTATGCTTGTGCCACGAACCCGTGGAGAGGTCGAGCGTTCCCTTGTGCTCGACTGCACCCTTGCGCGTGATGATGTTGATGACGCCGCCCGTTGCGTCCGGGCCGTAGGCAGATGCACCGGGACCCTTGATGACCTCAATCTTGTCCACGCTCTCGATGCCGATCAGCTGGTCGATATTGACGCCCGTTGACTTGCTTCCGCTTTTGCTGTTGCCGCCGATGCGCGTACTCGTCACGTTGTCCACGCGGCGCCCGTCGATGAGGATGACGACACGCGAGTCTCCGTTGATGAGCACGCCGTTGTTGTAGAACTGATAGCCATACTCGCCGCCGCGGTAACCGGGGTTCTGGAATGTCACGCCCGGGATGCGCTTGATTGCCTCCGTGAGATCCATATAGTGGCGCTTCTCGATCTCCTCGCGCGTGATGACCTTCACATCGCCGCCCGTGCGGTAGTAGGACTGTTCCGTCATCGTGTCGCCGAACTGATTGATTGTCCGTTCTGCCTCGACGATAATGTTGTCGATCGTGTAGGACTGGAGATTCTCATCATGTCCTGCATGGACGACACGCTGTCCGCCGATGGACATAAGTCCGATGAAAATGGCGTACGCGAGCAGTTGTTTTTTCAAAATAGTTTCCTCCTTGACTTCGGCATTGCCGCCCGTTCTTCTCCCGCACGAAACGGACGACAATGTTATTTTATGAATCGCAAACAAAAAAGCGGCTTTTCACACAAAGAAAGCCGCCGCACCTCAAAGCACGGTGCCGGCTCCCCTCCCCATCACTCGTGGATTTACGGGGCGCACAAGACAGGCAGTTCTCCTGGCTCGGAATCCTCGCGCGGCTGCGTCTTCCCAAGGACTCTGCCTCAGTGACCGTACCGGATTGCTCCGTGCAGCTCTGCTCTTCCTTACAGTGGCGGGACCGCTTCGGCGTTGGACCGAATTCCCTATTAAGCCCTTGCGGGCACCTGTCTTATTTATGTAATTCTTATTTTATCGGCGTTATTATAATGGAGATATCTTTCTTTGTCAATTAAAAAATAGAAACTAATAAAACTATACTTTCTGTTATGAGCCGCGGGATTGCGCTGGGGATGTGCGTAAGGCTTGATGAAGGTGTACAGGCGCAGTAAAATAGGCACAGAAAAGGGCGCTGCCGATAAGCGGCCGCCCCTTTATTTGAAGCAGAACATCTCCCCGCCTATTGTTGGACGCAAGGCGGGGTTTCTCTTTTGCCGCCGGACTGATATAATAAGCATGATATGTACCATGAGGAATGATAAAACGCATTTCCGTAAGGACACCCCTTTTCGGGGCGAGATCTGACGTCTGCCGCTGCTGACAGCGTCTTTTTCCGGGACATCAAATGAACATATATTTTGCAAGGAGAGGAAGCAAATGATCATCTCTTGGGACGAATACTTTATGGGCGTAGCGATCTTCTCTGCCTACCGGAGCAAGGATCCGCACACGCAGGTCGGCGCGTGCATTGTGAACGAGGACAAGCACATCGTCGGCGTCGGCTACAACGGCATGCCGAACGGCTGCGACGACAGCGTCTATCCGTGGGGGCGGACGGGCGACTTTGCCGATCAGAAATACCCCTACGTCGTGCATGCCGAGCTGAACGCGATCCTCAACGCGAGCACGTCGCTCAAGGGCTGCCGCATCTATGTCTCGCTCTTCCCCTGCAACGAGTGCTGCAAGGCGATCATCCAGAGCGGCATCCGCGAGGTCGTCTACCTCTCGGACAAGTACGCGGCGACCGACAGCACGAAGGCGTCCAAGCGTATGCTCGCCTCGGCGGGCGTCACCTGCCGCCGCATGGAGACTGACCTCACCTCCGTGCCGGTCAATTTTGTCGCAGAGGAATAGAGATTCGTATCCATCCGCAAAAAAGAGCCGCAGACGCGGCTCTTTTCTATTTTATTTTCGTATTTTTCTGATATAATGAATGTAAGTCATTGCGCAAAGATACGGAGGAGGATTCCTTATGCAAAGCTTTATCTATCATTGCCCGACGGAGATCGTCTTCGGGCGGGGCGCGGAGCATGCAGCCGCTGAGAAGCTGCGCGCGTTCGGTGCGAGCCGTATCCTCGTTCTCTACGGCGGCGGCAGCGTGCTCCGCTCGGGGCTGCTCTCGCGCATCGAGGAGGATCTGACCTCGCAGGGGCTTGCCTTCCTCGTTATCGGAGGCATTCAGCCGAACCCGCGCGTCTCCTTTGTCCGTGAGGCGATCCGCGAGGGGCTGGCGGCGGATGTGAACTTTGTCCTTGCGGTCGGCGGCGGCAGCGTCATCGACTCGGCAAAGGCGGTGGCCCACGGCATCGCAAATCCTACCGTCGACATCTGGGACATCTGGACGCGCAAGACGGAGATCACCAAGACGATACCGTTCGGCTCCGTTCTCACGATCCCCGCCGCAGGCAGCGAGACGAGCGACTCGGCTGTGCTCACGAACGAGGATACGGGGCGCAAAATCGGGCTGAACTCCCCGCTCAACCGTGCGGTGTTCGCCTTTATGAATCCGGAACTGGCCTTCACCCTCCCGCGCGAGCAGATCGCGGCGGGTGCATCCGATATCATGATGCATACGATGGAGCGCTATTTCACCGACGTGAAGGAGACAAACGTATTCACGGACCGCGTTGCCGAGGCGCTCATCCGAACGGTGATGGAGTCCGTGCAGCGCCTGCTCGTCAGCCGCAAGGACTACGATGCGATGAGCGAGCTCATGTGGTGCGGCAGCGTATCGCACAGCAACTTCACCGAGCTCGGGCGGCGCAAGGACTTCTCCGTACACAAACTCGGACATGAGCTGTCTGCGCGCTTTGACGCAACCCATGCGATGACGCTCACGGCGCTCTGGGGATCGTGGGCACGCCATGTCTATCGGTACGACGCCGCGCGCTTTGCGCAGTTCGCCAGAGCGATCTTCGGCATTGATGCGGGGACGGACGAGGAACGTGCGCGCGCGGGCATCCGCTGCATGGAGGAGTTCTTTGCCTCCATCGAGATGCCGACGAGCCTTGCGGGGCTCGCCGAGATCGGCACGCTCACAAAGGGCGCGATCGAGGATATTGCGCGGGCGGCGACTGCGAACGATACCGTCCGACTCGGCGTGTTCCATCCGCTGACCTGCGCGGATGCGATCGCGATCTACGAGATGGCAAATCACTGAGACCAATCAAAAGCGCCGTTATGGGGACGATCTCCCATAACGGCGCTTTTTGTATGCAAAATTTAGTTGTATGAACGGATGATATACTGCGCTGCATATACAACAACAATGCAAAACAACACAAACAGATACTCACGGAGCGAGCCGACGGTGAAGAGGCGGATGCCGATCTTCTGCGTGGGGAAAAGAGCCGGGACCTTCCCGCAGACGGCGTCCTCTGCGATGTGGCACAGTGCGCCGAGGAGCAGCCAGGTGAGGGCGGAGAAGAATGCTGCGTCGTAGAAGAAGTACGCGCCTGCATGCGTGAGTGCGCCGAGCAGGGCAAGATAGAGCATGGGCCAGTGCGACCAGCCGCGGTGGCGGCTGCGCCAGGTGTTCCAGCCGACCCTGCCGGGCGTGCCCTCGATCTTGTCCGGGAGGACGGCACCGACGCATGCAGCGGCAGCCGGGAGCGGGTCTGATGTGACGGCGTAGGCGATGGTGCCGGTGAGAACGACATGGCTGACCCACTTCATGCAGCAAACTCCTTTTCATTCGAGGCATCTTTTTCGCCCTGTGTGTCCCATCGTCCTTCGATGCGTGCGGCCGACCTCCGCGACAGGACAAAAAACTGTGCCGAACGGAGTGTACTCCCTGGGTGATGTCCGATCGAGGTCCTCTATGCTTCTTCCCCTACCCGCTCGCGCGTCTCTGCGATCACGTCGGCGAGTGTGGTCTGCTCCATCGAGTGCTCCATCGCGCGCTGTATTTGCGCAAGATGACCGTCAAGCACATTGTGGATGTTCCGCCCGACAGGGCAGGCAGGGTTTGGATTTTCGTGGAAGCTGAAGAGCGTATCGCTGCCGATGCTCTCGACGGCGCGAAAGATGTCGGCGAGGGTGATCTCACCGAGCGGGCGTACGATGTGGGCGCCCCCCTCGCGGCCGCGCGCCACGGTGATGAGCCCCGCGCGGCGGAGCTGACCGAGGATGCGGCGGATGACGACGGGATGCACGCCGATGCTCCCTGCGAGCGATTCGCTTGTCGCAGGCGCGTCCGCGCCATAGAGATCGACGCAGATGAGGATGTGAATGGCGATGGTAAAGCGGCTTGAAATCTGCATATTGTACCCTCCGTTGTTCCATATCGATATCATACAACGAACGGAGGGAAAATGCAAGTGTCAGGCGAGGGCCTCCGCCGAATGCAGCTGGCGCCGTACGTCGAGGAGGAGCTTGTAGTGCACGGCGCGCGCCTCACGGACGAGTTTACGCACGGTGGGCGGGCGCCAGAGGGAGTGGATGACGGTGCCGCTCTGGAGTGCGACATCCGTCCCTGTCGGTGCGCCGTCCATGACGAGCGTGGCACGTGCGATGTTGATGTAGCCGAGTGTGCCCCCCTCGTCAGAGGGGCGGGTCATAACAGGGCTGAGAACGCAGCCGTGCAGGATGGGGAGGATGATGTTGCGTCGCCGTGCGAGCTGGCGGGCAGCGTTTCTGCGGATGAGGCGCAGCTCCTTGTCCTCGCGTCCGGCGAGGCAGGAGAGGACATACTCAATCGCGGCGTGCAGAGTCATGCTGGCGCCCCCGGCGGTGTGGAGGACGGTCTCATTGTCGCCGTCTGCGCCGCGCACGGGCAGGAGTGCGAGGATGTCCGCCGCCGCGGGCAGGCATTGCATCAGCATCTCTCTCTTTGTCCAATTCATTTCGGATCTCCTTTCCGGTTTCCTGCCTGCCGTTGGCGAGACGCACAGGCACGAGCATAGATCAATGGATCTCCTGTTCCTTTCTAGATGGAATTATAGAGAAAATATGTTCGATTGTAAAGGAAAATTTTTTGACGGACTCTCCTTTTTTCTCTGCCCGGCAGGTATTCCTATGTAAGCTGCTTACGGAAACAAAAGAGAAAGGAGTTGATCCATATGGCACGCAAAGATGCAGCGAGCAAGCTGACGCTGAAGGTCATCACAGGTGTGGGCGCAGACGGCAAGACCATCTACAAGAACCGCACGATCGGCGGCGTTGCTCCCGCGCTCACAGATGCGGACGCGCTTGCGGTCGGCAACGGGTTTGCCGGTCTTCAGAAGCACGGACTGAGCCAGATCGTACGCACGGATACGGCCGTTCTCGCGGACTGATCCGCGCAATGAGTAAGAGAGAAAGGAGGGAGAAAGGATGTCGACGAAGAAACAGCTGCGCATGACGCTCGAGCTCTCGACGGGCAAGGAGCTGACGCTCAGCCTCGCGGACCCGAAGGACGGGCTCACGAAGGCGGAGGTCGCGACCTGTCTGCAAAGCGTCATCGATAAGAAGGCCATTGTCGCAGGAGAGGCGTACCTCGTCTCCATCAAGGATATCGCCGTCCAGACGGTAGATACCGAAAAGCTCGCCTAAGAACCGCTCGGATGCGAAGGCGAAGCGCCCGCAGGTATTCCTGCGGGTGCTTTTGCGTAGATAGAAACTTTTTGAGGGGGCTCTGCAAGTTACCGGCAAGTTAAATCGGCGGAAGGGAAAGTGAATATTGCTGATAAAATGGGTGCTTTCTCTGCCTGTTCCCATGGCATCGCAAGTTGTCGGCAAGTTACCGGCAAGTTAAGCTGATATCGATGCGGGGATATGCCGTTCATGCCCAGATAGGAATATATTTCATGTATCGCGGGGCGGTATCCGGGTCGAGCGGTTTAATCAGCTTCTTTTGAATGGCTTCTTTGATGAGTCGTGAGATACTTCCGGCAGACGAATCTGGCAGAGAGAACCGCGTGCGCAGAGAATGATTTGTCAACTGTTCGTGTTGTGTCTGTTGAATACAGGCGTGGAGATAACATGCCCATAGACGGTCTTCAGCAGAGAGTTGATTAAATGGAGTTTCTGCATAGAGAGTCACGCGAGTATTTTCCTCAAAGAGTTCAATTTTTGGGGCAGGCAGATGAGCGGCTTCCGAGGTTAGAACGATTTTGTCCCATCCCGTACCGAGCTCTTCGCAGAGATTCATCCGCCGCATAAGAGAGGCAAGCCTCTCATTTCGGGATTTTGGCGGATTATCAATAATGCGCAGGCGATCAACAAGGAGCGTGCCCGGATTCGTGACTTCCATGCGATTTGCAAAGATTTCAACGACCGGTCCTGTCCCCGTGAGTGAGAAATCCTGATGGATCAGCGCATTTCCGATGGTCTCACGAAGGGCCAGCGTTGGGTATGTTCGGATTGTGCGGCGCAAAGCGCCGTCAATGACCTCGCGGGAGGGAAGAAGAGCTTCGATGTATGTAATTAGTTGTTCAAAGGCTGCTGCATATCCCTCCTGCAAAACCTCATCTCTTTGCATTTCCATGCGATTGTTGCCTTGATACTGCACAATGCGGATCGCTTTGCGTAAGAGTTTTGGGAAGTCAGCCAGATTCTTAGCGAAAAGGATGGCTGCTAAATTGCTGATGCCATATAGACCATTGTCGTGTTTAACGAGGATTCCATCCTCCAGCAGTGGATGTGCGGTATTTTCGATACCATCAGGCGGTGTGATGCTGAGCAGATCAAAATAGGTTGAGATATCCAGTTTTTGTAATGCTGTGGCAAGAGGCAAATCCGTTAAGGCGAGACGAGCTTCGAAATTTTCATTGCGCAATTTATCCCAAAGTTTTGCCTTGATTGCAGGATAATCACGCAATTTTTTTGTGTAGCTGCCGATACGGATATAGTCTTCTTTTTGAAAGGTGACCGTCTGCGCAGCAGCAGCGGAGATGGTCAGTACACCAATAGTTTTTTCAGAAACGGTCGTCGTTTGATATTCAAAATCCGCATTCGGGGAAAGCATAGAACGCAGCCAGTTTTCTAATTCCTGGCCGCCTTTTTTGATTGTTTGGAGATCCTTGTCTGTGCCAATAAGGCTATGAGTTTTGTCAGCGATGCCCCATATCATATAGGCATTTCGCTTTTCGAAGAGAGCAGCGCTGTTCGCAAGAGCACTGATATCTTTACCGATCATATCTGGGGTGTAGTTATCGTGTTTAAATTCAACATAGGCAGTTTCACTTGGCAGGTTACAGAGTTCTTGAATCAGTCGATTTAGATTTTCCATCGTATTCAGCCTTTCAAGTTTTTTTTAGTATAACATAATAGTGTGCTTGAATACAGGAGATTTATCGGACAGTTGCATATCCTGCGCAATTTTGATACACTTGGTGCGATGCGGTTGTAGCTCAGATGGATAGAGCATCTGCCTCCTAAGCAGAGGGTCGCGCGTTCGACTCGCGCCAATCGCACCATTATTTTCGGATGAAGGACTTCTCAGAGTGAGGAGTCTTTTTTCAGTTCCGGAGGATGTTGGGGATCTCGATCTGACAAAAGTATATTCGCACAAAAAAGACGCCTCTATGGGCGTCTTTTTTTGTGCATCAGCTCTTGCCGAAGCCGAACAGGGACTTGAGTCTGCCGCTGAGACTGGGGGATTTTGCGCTGTCCTCTGTTATGACGTTGCCGCTGTCCGGCACATCGTCATACAGATCGGATTCCGCCGCCCTGCGCGGGGGCGCGTCGTTCCGGCTCTCGGTATCGTCCGCGCCGAGGTCAAAGCCTGCGCCGTAGTTCGGCGAGAATCCGGAGATGATCTCGATGCCGCAGTTCGGGCAGACATTTGCCGAGGAGGGAACGAATTTGCTGCATTTGGGACAGAACATAGAGGCCTCTCTTTCTAGACAGTGCCCTCGGCGTCTTTGGCGAGCAGACGAATGGCGCCGATGAGGGAGATGATGCCGCAGACACATGTGCATACGACGAATGCGAGCTCATGACCGCTCATCAGATCAAACGGCGGTGTGAGGATGGAGGCATCGATCGCGTCCTCACCCGCTTGCTCAGTGAGCCCATAGATACCGGCGAACGGGATGCTGGCGAGAACGGAGGGGATGATGATCGCAAAGGTGCATACGGCCTCCTGTGCACTGCGTCCGAGCGTATGCAGACGGCGGATGACGAGCGGAAGCAGGGTGAGCGGATAAAGCGCTGAACTAAGGAGAAGAACGAAGTAATCTGTGCCCGCAGGCAGAACATTCGCCGCAAGAAGCAGAGCCGTTACAGGATATATAACGAGCTGAACCACGGTCGGAACGATAATCCCCATGACGAAAAGGAGAAACAGAGTACTGAGGATAAAGGCTCGCCGCCCGATGATCCCGTCTGCGGAGAAAAATTCCGTGCGCATGGCTGCGAGCGGCTGCTCCGCGGGAACATCACCGTAGTCATTCGGGTATGCGTCGCCTTTTTTCAGGAATATCCATGCGGTGTAGCATATGAAGACGGCGGCGCACGGCATGATCAAAAGCACAAAACCCAGGCTAACTGCGCTGAGGAGAAGTGCAATCCCTTCGTTCTCCGTGACGAGGGTGAGAATACTTGACATCTCGGTCAAAGAGAGGAGAAAGATGAGCGAGAGAAACAGAAAGCATGCGCCGGTGAAAAAGCTCACGAGGATCATCGGGAGTGCAAAGAATCCGTTGTATCCGATGTCATGCAGACGCCGTATGGTCGCGGGGATGGAGAGGAGCGGCAGTATGCCGAAGATCGGTATGAGCAGAATAAGCGAGCCTGCGATCAAAAAGGGCCAGAAGAAATCTGCCGTGCCGCGGAAGAATACATTTGTAACGAGGTAGACGAGCGGCACCAGGAGGGAGAATCCGACGAGCATCACGATGGTTTCGCTGCCGAAAAGTACGCCGATGCTGAGCGCGTAGTCACGGCGCGAGAGCCTGCCCGTTCGGGAGAAGATGGGCGGCAAGGAAAGACCTTTGGGAGAATTAGCGATTTCCTCTGTCTGAGCAGGGATGCTTCCCTCCTCCGCGGCCGCTGCTTCCCTGATGATCCCCGCCGCAGCATCCTCCGCCCCTGCCCTATCACCACGTGTCAGCGGATCGGAGCCGTAGATGTTCGCACCCCGCGTTCCCTCTGCGAAAAACAGATAGATCATCAGTCCGAGATTGACAAGCGGAACGAAATTCATCAGGGAGAAGTACCCCGACAGATCGAGATCGTGCAGGCGCCGTATCATCAGCGTATAGGACGAAATGAGAAACGGCAGCAAGGCGAGCGGCATGATTCCCGTCAGGGTGTTCCGCAGCAGTATCAGATAGTGCATGGTCAGATGCGGCACCTGCATGTTCCGACCGAGCACGATCGCCGTGACCGAGATGAGCACCGCAAGACAGAGGATGCTGCCGGGGATCCAGAGCGCAAGCATGCGCTTTAGATAGCGCTTGCGGTTGAGGCGGCCCTCCCAGCGGAAGAAATTTTCTTTGAGTCCGCGGTCAATGGTGTGCATGCAGTCTCCTTTTATATCCATGATGAAAACGTATTCATTGTAGCATAAAATCAATGCTTCGGCAAAAGTGACATAAAAAGAACAAAGCCGTTCCCGCATATGGTTTTGTAAGGGGGACGGCACTTCCGATGGCTATTCTTTTGAAGTTGTATCTGTGCGCGCATATGGATTATCGTAAACGTGCGCAGGAACCGCAGCCGCATCGAGCGGGTCGGCACCGTAGTCGTTGTCTCCCTCAGTGCCCTTTTTGATGAAGAGGTAGACGATCAGTCCGAAACTGACGATGGGAACGAAGCTGAGGAGGACGAAGAATCCTGAGAGATTCAGATCATGCAGGCGGCGGATCATGAGCATATAGCCCGATACGGCAACGGGCAGATAGAGCAGACTCAGAATGAGTGCAAGGCCGAAGGTCAATGCCGATATTGTGCCGGGCGTCATATCGGGCTGAGCCATATACACCGCCGGCGAGCTGAGCCGCAGCATGAGTACCATGATGTCGAAAAGGTAGAGGGCCACACTGACGCCGGCGAGTACGAGAAGCCGCATGATATAGCGCTTGCGGTTGAGGCGCCCCTCCCAGCAGAAGAAATTTTCCTTGAGACCATGATCGATCGAATGCATAAGTTCCCCCTTAGAAATCTGAAAACAGCATAATAAAAACGTCCCTATTGTAGCATATCGCAGTGAAGTTGGCAAAAAAGGACAGCTCGCTGTTTTGCAGAAACAGAAGGCTGCCTAATGATTTTCGATTCGGTTTTTTCAAAGCCGAAAGGCGCGGATCCTCTTTCTAGACAGTGCCCTCGGCATCGGCGTCTTTGGCGAGCAGACGGACGATGCTGATGAGACTTGCAATTCCCGTCGCGCACACAAGGCCGATGAATGCGGCATCATAACTGCTTATCGTCTCGAGCAGAGGTGCGAGGGGCGTTAGGTCGGGCGCATTTTCATCGGCACGCTCAAGAATGCCGAGGATGCGCGCGAGCGGGATGCAGGAGAGAACGGCGGGGATGAGAATGGCAAAGGTGAATCCCGCCTCCTGTGCACCGTGGCCGAGCGTATGGAGGCGGCGGATGACGAGCGGGAGCGCGGCGAGCGGATAGAGCAGCGAGCCGAGCAAGAGGACAAAGAAATCCGCACCTACGGGCAGAAAGTCTGCTGCGAGGAGCAGGGCAATGATGGGGTAGATGGTGAACTGGATGACCGCGGGGACGGCGATGCCCGCCGCGGCAAGGACAAGCAATGCGCTGAGGATGAATGAGCGCCGATCGATCGTGCCCTGTGTGGAGAAGAATGCTGCGCGGACGGACGGGAAACTCTGCCCTGCCGGAATGTCGCCGTAGGCATTCGGCAGGGGCTCGCCCTTTTTGAAGAACAGCCAAGCACTGTAAGCAATAAAGATGATGCCAAGAAGAATAAGCATCCCGAAGAGACCTAGGATAAATACGGCGAGATCTTGCGCTTCTGTATTGCCTGAGGGGCCGAAGGTCGATGCGAAGAAGACGGGCAGCCATGTCTCCATCGCCACAGCGTCGAGGAAGACCAACAGGCAGGACAGGAAGATTGCGAAGATGAGAAAACTCATGATCGTGAGCGGGAACGCAAAGAATCCCCTGTGCCCGAGGTCATGCAAACGGCGCATCGTCGCCGGAATGGCCAGAATCGGCAGGGTGATATAGACCAGCAAGGGCAGGATGAGTACGCCGAGGACCCAAAAGGCCCAGAAAAAACTCGTCGTGTCGCGGAAGAAGGCATTTGCAAAGAGGTAGGAGAACATCAGCAGGAGGGTGAATCCGACAAACGACGCAACCGCCGCGCCGCCGAAAAGTACACCGATGCTGAGCGCATAGCCGCGGCGTGAAAGCCTCCCCTTTGCGGAGAAGATCGGCTGCAGTGCGATGCCGGCAGGAGATGCGTGTGCTGTGCTCATACGAGGGATCGCAGGCTGCGCGGACCCCTCTGCAGGGGCGCCGAGCTTCGTCATCTGCACAGGTATGTCATCCTTCTCCGCCGGTGCAAGCGGATCGGGACCATAGGCGTTCGTACCTGTCGTTCCCTCTGCGAAGAGCAGATAGACGGCGAGCCCCAAATTGACATACGGGATAAAGTTCAGCAGGGAGAAGTAGCCGGGCAAGTTCACATCGTGCAGGCGACGGATGGCCAGCATATAGGAAGAAACAAAGAACGGTGAGAGTACAAGCAAGATCGTCCCCTGCATCATATTTTCATAGAATGCTTGTTGCTCTGCGTTCAGATAGCGCACATCCGTATTTCCGTCGAGAACGATCCCCGTGACCGCAATGGAGATGTAAATGAGCATGGCAATACCGGGGATCCAGAGCGCGAGCATGCGCTTTAGGTAACGTCTGCGGTTGAGACGGCCCTCCCAGCGGAAGAAATTTTCTTTGAGTCCGCGGTCAATGGTGTGCATGCAGTCTCCTTTTATATCCATGATGAAAACGTATTCATTGTAGCATAAAATCAATGCTTCGGCAAAAGTGCCATAAAAAGAACGAAACCGTTCCCGCATATGGTTTTGTAAGGGGAACGGTGCGTCCGATGTTTATTCTTTTGGAGTTGTATCTGTGCGCGTATTCGGATGATCGCAGGCATGCGCGGGCACCGACGCGGCAAGCGGGTCGGTGCCGTAGGCATTATCTCCCTCAGTGCCTTTTTTGATGAGGAGCCAGAGGAAAAAGACGATGTTGACGAGCGGAACAAATACGAGGATGACCCAAAACCCCGAACCGTTCAGATCGTGCAGGCGGCGGATCATGAGCAGGAATCGGGATATACCGATGAGCAGTGCTTCTATGAGATAGAGGGCAACCAGAATATTGACAATGTATTCCTTATAGATATAGTCGGGCAGAAGGAGGCTGAGGATGACCGCCAGGATGAACAATAGGACGAAGAACGCCATATCAGCGCCGATGAGGGCCAACTGGAGAATGAGGTGTTTGAGACGATTCAGCCGTCCGCTGCGGCGGAAGAATTTATCGGAGATGCTGGAGTAAATGTCAGACATAAATCGCTCCTTGTATATGCAGCAGCCTTATTTGCGCAGGAGACGCATGATCGAAATGAGGCTCATGATGCCGCAGACGATCCAGAGTGTGATAAAGGCATTATCAGAATTCGTACCGCCGACGGCGAGCAATGTCTCCAGTTCTGCGGGGCCGCCGCTTTGCATATCGAGGACCGTGAGCCGAAGGGCGGAGCTGATCTCGGCAATCGGGATACAGGATATGACGACGGGGATGAGCGCAGCAAAGGCGAATACTGCCTCAAGGCCGCTGCGTCCGAGATCATGCAGGCGCTGCACGACAAGCGGAAATGCCCCGAGCGGATAGACGACCAGGGGGAGCAGGATGACGAAGATATCTGCGCCGAACGGCAGCACATCGAACGCCATGAGGATGGCTGCAGCAGGATAGGCGACGAACTGCGCAGCGATCGGGAACAGGGCGCTCGAAACAGCGAGTGCGAGCAGCGTGCGAAAGACGAAGGTATCCCGATCAATCGAGCCCTTTGTCGAGAGGAAGGCGGTGCGTACGGACGGCAGCGGCTCTTCGGCCGGCACATCGCCGTAGCGATTTGCACCGGGATTCCCCTTCTTCAAAAAGAGCCATCCGGCATAGGCGAACATGAGAAACATCATTATAAGGCAAAAGATGAAATATCCCGCGTATATGGTGCCGAGATACGGATAAAATGGCGACTCACCGCTGAGAATGCGGATCCCCGTTATCTCCTCCGCCATGCCGATGAAGGAGATGAATATGAGGATGGGAAAACCCAGAGCGATAAAGGCGTTCAGCACAAGCGGGAGTGCGAAATATCCGCTCCGTCCCAGATCGTGCAGACGGCGGACGGCGGCAGGGATGGAGATCAGGGGGAGCACGGCATAGACGGCGCAGAGAGCGAGCAGGATGCCCCAGATGAGGAGTATCCAGAATGCCGTTGTCGTGTCGCGAAAGAAGGCCGAGACAAAGAGAAAGACAATCGGCAGGATGAGAAAGAGTACGGCAAAGGCCGCAAGCGCCGCCCCGCCGAGGATCGTGCCGATTGTGAGCGCAAAATCACGCCGCGAAAGCCTGCCCTTCGCGGATAGGATCGAATACGTCATGAAAAATCTCCTATTACCGCGGCGTATCATCCGTATGCGCGTCATCGCCGCCGTGCGCATACGGATCTTGGGATGCGGCCTCGGGGACTGCTGCGCCCTCTGCATAGGATGCCTGCACAGCCGAACCTTCGAGCGGATCGGGACCATACGCATTGTCGCCCTCCGTGCCTTTTTTGAAGAGCACATAGAGCAGGAGTCCGAGATTGACGAAGGGGATGAAGTTGAGGAGAACGAAATATCCCGTGAGGTCGATGTCGTGCAGACGCCGGATCATAAGCATATAGCCGGAGACGGTGAAGGGCAGGATGCACAGGAGGAGAAGTCCCTCCAAAGCCGGTCCCTTGCGCATGATGTCGGCCTCGCTCAGATCTGCCTGAACGATATAGGCCAGGAACGCCGCGCTGAAGGCAATATAGACCGCAATGACGGCGAGTGTGAGCACGAGCAGGCGCATGATATAGCGCTTGCGGTTGAGACGCCCCTTCCACTGAAAGAAGTTTTCCTTGATTCCTTTGTCGATGGTATGCATATGAACTCCTTCTATAATGAGACAGATAAAAACATCATTTATTGTAACACAAAGCAATGTGGTTGGCAAAAATGACCGGGCCGCCGTTTGCGGAAACGGCGGCCCGGCCCAATCGATATGTGGTTATGATTTGGGGGCTATGGGAGAACGTGCACATCTTTTCCGCCCGCGCGGCGCCGATGTGCCTTGGCGCCGGTTCTCACGCTGCCTGCGCTCTTTGATCAGACGCAAATCTGCGGCAGGTCCAGCGGCCGCCTATGCCGCGCCCTCGTCGTTCTCGGCGGAGACGGTGTTGCGTCCCCGCTCCTTCGAGAGGTAGAGCGCGCGGTCAGCGCGGTCGATGAGGGCCTGCAGGCGATCCTTCTTGCCGTGCCATGTGGAGACGCCGAAGCTGAGCGTCACGCCGTCGAGGCGCTGCTCGAGGATGCCGCGCAGATGCTCGCAGAAGGCGACCATCGCAGCGAGATCGTAGTGCAGGGCGAGCAGGACGAATTCGTCGCCGCCGTAGCGGATGAAGAGATGGCGGCGGTCGATTTCCTCGTGAATGGTGTCCGCGATCTGCTTTAGGATCTGATCGCCCGCGAGATGTCCCTTCGTATCGTTGACGATCTTGAAGTGATCGACGTCAAAGATGGCAAAGGAGAATTTGAACCCGCGCTCATAGGCGAGCGCAGAGAACCTCGCAAAGCCGCCGCCGAGCTGATGGCGGTTGTATGCGCCCGTGAGGAAGTCGCGCTGCGCCTCGTTCTGCGAGATCTCCAGCTCGCGCGCGAGATCCTCGTTCTGCTGCGCGAGGGCGGCGTCCTCCATCATCTGCGCACGGATGACGTGGAAGATGAGGGGGATGCTGGCATAGATGGAGAATACGGTCGTGGAGAACATGAGGCTGAGCCGGTGGTACTCCCAGTGGAGGGCGTCAATGGTGCCGAATGCGACGATTGCGATGACGGCGAACACGCCGTAGCGGCATGCGGGATGACGCTGCCAGCTCGAGCGGACGAGTGCGTGGATGAGGATGAGGCTGCCGATGAAAAGGAGCGGGTAGTAGAGAACGAGCGCGTTCATGAACCCGTTCCCCCCCGCGATCTCAGCACCGGCAGCAAGCACAAAGACCGAGAGAAAGACGCGCATGCCGATTTTGATGCGCGCGGTGTAGCGCGGCGAGACAATCTCCTGCGCGATTTTGATGCAAAAGAGCGGCATGATGTAGAGCATGGCGAGATGCAGTTCCCACCAGAGATCGGACATGCCGTAGATCCGCGCGAAAAATGAGGAACTGCCCGTTGTCCACAGGATGAAGCTCGCGAGACTGCCGATGAGATAGAGCTGCAGACGGCGCCGCCGCTCCGCCGCACCGCGCCAGGTCAGATCCATGACGAGGAAGATGATCAGTGAGAGCGCGACCGACAGGCTCGAGATGTAGATGGCATCGGCAAAGCTGATGCTGCGCAGAAAGTCGCCGGATGAGCCGAACCTCATGTAGTCGATGCTGCCGAGCCAGCCGGGATAGGCAGACTGAAGCAGGATTGTGAGGCGCTTGCCTGCGATGTTCTGGTCGAGATGGATATAGTGGAACGCGCGGCCGCGCGCAGCGGCGGGATCGTCCCAGTGCCCGTGCATGTAGACGAGCGTATCGTCGAGGTAGACGTAGGCGTTCTGGTTTGTCGTCGCAAAGAGAATGTGATCGTTCACGAAGCGCGCCGCGAGCGGGATGCGCCAGGAGAGACAGACGGCGGACGCGTCCTTTGGAAGATCCGGCGGCACGGGATAGTCATAGGGCTGCCAGTCAAAAGTGTCCGCACGAAGCCCGATGATGTCCTTGTACTCCGGTGCACTTTTTGCGACGGCGTATTCGGCGTAGATATAGGGATCGAGCGGCGCGTCGAGCAGCCGCCATGCAGTTGCGGTCGCTCCGAGGAGAAGCGTCGCGCAGAACAGCGTGAGCCAACTGTCCCGCAGAAAGCGGAGGATTTTCTTCATCACTGCTCCCCCCTTCGGAGAGAGAAAGAGAAAACACGCTTAATTCCTGAGTTTTATTTGATTATATCATACTTATTAGATATAGAACAATAGAGAAATGCATAAAGAACACGAATCCTATGGAAGGAGTGACGCGCAGTTCGTCGTCACTCAACGCAAAAAAAATACCGCGCCGGAACTCTCTGTCGGCGCGGTATGAGGAGCATTCAGTGCGGCGGCGCATCTGCGCATTCGTCCTCGGTGGAGACGGTGTTGCGTCCCTTTTCCTTTGAGCGGTAGAGGGCGCGGTCGGCGCGGTTCATCAGCGGGGTCATGTGATCGCCCGTGCCGTGCCAGGTCGATACGCCGAAGCTCAGCGTCACGCCGCCCAGGGTCTGCGCGAGCGTCCTGCGCAGGTCCTCGCAGAAGACGGCCATCTGTGCCAGATCGTAATGGAGCGCGAGCAGGATGAACTCGTCGCCGCCGTAGCGGATGAAGATGTGGCGGCGGTCGGTCTTTGCATGGACGACGGCGGCGATCTGCTTTAGGATCTGATCGCCGGCGAGATGCCCTTTCGTGTCGTTGACGGTCTTAAAGTGATCCACGTCGAAGATGGCGAACGAGAAGCTGAAGCCGCGCGTATTGGCGAGTGCGGAGTATTTTGCAACGCCGTCCGCGAGCTGATGGCGGTTGTACGCGCCCGTGAGGAAGTCGCGCTGCGCCTCGTTCTGCGTCTCCTCCAGCTCGCGCGCGAGCGAGGCGTTCTGCCGGGCGAGGTGCGCATCCCGCTGCATCTGCTGGCGGATCAGGAAGAAGACGAACGGGATGGTCGCGTAGATGGAGTAGATGGTGGTCGAGAGCATCGACGAGAGCAGATGATATTCCCAGTGCAGGGCGTCGATGCCGACAAAGACGGTGAGCGAGAGCATCGCGACCATCCCGTGGCGGCAGGCGGGGTATTTCTTCCAGGGCGAGCGCAGGAGCGCATAGAGGAGGATGAAGCAGCTGACGAGGAGGAGCGGATAGAAGAGATAGAGCAGGTTCATGTAGCCGTCGAGGCCCGCGATCTCGCCGATCGTCGCCGCGGCGAAGAACAGGAGATAGACGATCATCGTGCTGCGGACCGCCTTGGTGAATTGCGGTGCGGCGATCTCCTGCGTGATCTTTGCGAATGTGATGGGCATGACGTAGAGCATGATGAGGTGCAGCTCCCACCAGAGGCCGGGCTGTCCGAAGATGCGCGGGAAGAAGGAAGATGTCCCGGACGCCCACAGGATGAAGCTCATGAGAAAGGCGATGAGATAGAGCTGCCGCTGGCGCTGCCGCCGAATGCCGCGCCATGCGAGATCCATGACGAGAAAGACGATCAGCGAGAGCGCGATCGAGAGGCTCGCGATGAAGATGGCGTCGGCGATGCTGATCTTGCGGATGAGCGTCTTTTCACTGCCGAGGAGGAAGTAATCGAGGCTCCCCAGCCAGTTGCGGTAGCCCGTGTGCAGCATGATGGTGAGGCGTTTGCCGGCGAGGTCTTTGCCGATGTGGATGAAATGCAGCGTGCGCCCGCGCGCTGCGGCGGGATCGTCCCAGGCGCCGTGGATGTAGACGAGCTCGTCGTCAAGGTAGACGCAGGCGTTCTGGTTCGTCGTGGCAAAGAGGATGTGATTTACGAGCGGAGGGACGTTCGCCGGAATCTGCCAGGACAGATAGATGGTCTGCGCGCCTTCCGGCATGGGCGGCGGTGTGGGGTAGTCGTACGGCTGCCAGGCGAAATCGTCGGCGCGGAACGAGATGATGTCCTTGTACTGCGGACTGCCCTCGATGACGGCGTACTTCGCGCGCTGCATCGCGGCATACGGCAGCGGCGTCGCGAGTGTCTGCCAGGACAGTGCAGCCAGTGCGGCGATGACGGCGGTGCACAGCAGTGTGATGCAGTTCCCCCATAGGAGCCGAAAAATTTTTGTCATGTTCCCCTTCTCCTCTCATCGGAGCCCTGTCCGGATGAAGAGGTCTGCTTCTTATTATTACGATCACATTATAACATAAAACGGCAGAGGTGGGTACTGTTTTGATTCCGGGTATAAAAAAGCCGCATACACTGCAGTTCAGCGCATGCGGCAGATCTTTCCCCCATTCAGCTCTGAAATCCCGAGAGATCGAGGGCGTCAAAGCCCGCAAGCAGTTCTTTTACCTCGCGTTCGATCGCATCCGCGCCGCCCGCGGCGTCGGCCTCGATGTTCAGCGGCATGTTCGGATCGTGCAGAGACATGCGCAGGAGCGCCCAGCCGCCGTCCATGACGATGCGCACGCCCTCATAGGAGGGGCTGGCGATTGTGAGGCCTTTTGCCTTTGCGCGCTCCTCGAAGGCGGCGAGGACCTCTCTGCCGTATGCCTTCGGGTCGTCCGTACCGACGATCTTGATGCGGATCTCGCGCTCCTCCGCCGGATAGCGCAGATCTGCGATGAGGTCGCCGAGCGTCCTGCTCTCCGCGCGCGCCTGCGCCGCCGCGATGATGAGCTTTACCGCGAGATAGGCGCCGTCGTCGAGGAAGTAGTTCTCCGAGAGTGCACCGTGCCCCGACGTCTCGATCGCAAGAGGCGAGACCTCGCCCGCCTCGTTGCGGCGGATGCACTCGTTGATGACGTTCTTGTAGCCGCGCATGTAGCGCAGGTGCTTCAGGTGCAGGTCCTTTTCGAGGAAGTCGTGCAGGCCGTCGGAGGTCACCGAGTCCGTGATGATGGTCGAGCCCGGATAGTCGGGGGCGAGGATTGCCGCCATCATGGCGATCAGCGCGTTGCGGCTGACGTCCGTTCCGTCCGCGAGCACGGCGCTCATGCGGTCGACATCGGTGTCGAAGATGAGCCCGAGGTCGGCGTCGTTCTCGATGACCGCCTCCTTGATGGCAAGCATGGCGGCCTTGTCCTCGGGGTTCGGGATATGGTTCGGGAAATGACCATCGGGCTGCAGGAACTGGCTGCCCGAGGTGTCTGCGCCGAGCGGCGTGAGGATGCGGCCGGCGAAGAATCCCCCTGCGCCGTTGCCGGCGTCCACGACGATATGCATTCCTGCGAGCGGCTTCTCTGCCCCGCCGAGCGCCGTGCGGATTTTATCGACGAGGTATTCGCTGTACCGGCCGATGAGGTCGAACTTCAGCACGTTGTCGAGCGTGCCGTGCGCCTCCTCCGCCTCCGCGGCATAGGAGAGGATCTTTTGGATGTCCTCCTTGTCCGCGCCGCCGGCTACGGTGAAGAACTTTAGTCCGTTGCGGTTGTAGGGCAGGTGGCTCGCCGTGATCATGATGGAACCGTCCGCCGCCGTATCCTCGAAGATGGTCGACATGAACATGGCGGGCGTGGAGGCGAGCACGCAGTCAATGCCGTGCGCGCCCCTGTACGTCAGTCCCGTGAGCACGCAGTCCTTGATCGCGAGCGCCGAGATGCGCGAGTCATGGCCCACGGCGATCTGCAGCTCTTCCGGCTTCTTGCCCGTCTTCTCCGCGAGGAGACGGACAAAACCGGCCGCGATGCGGTTTGCCGCCTCCGGCGTGAGAGTGACGGGCTCGCCCGGGACGCCCGGGACCGCGACGCCGCGGATGTCGCTCCCGTTCGCGAGTTTCATAAAATCCTCGTGGGTCAGTGGCATGGATATTCCTCCTTTTGTGGGGATCGTACGAACGCCGCGCCGACAGGCTGCACCACGCAGGCCGCTGGAGCAGCGCACGGATACAGGATTACTCCGCGCCGAAGAACTCCTCCTCGACGGCGATGCAGAGCGTGTGGTAGATCGGGAGATGGTACTCCTGGATCTTGTAGGTCTCGTCGCTCGGCGCGTGGATTGTGATGTCCGCATAGCCGCCCGCGGTACATTTCCCGCCCGCGGCGCCCGTGAGCGCGATGGTCTTCATCCCGAGCGCCTTTGCCATGCGGAAGGCATAGAGGACGTTCTTCGAGTTGCCCGAGGTCGTGATGCCGAGCAGGACATCGCCGGGGGTTCCAAGTCCGAGCACCTGCTGGGCAAAGGTGAGGTCCGGCGCCTGATCGTTCGAGAACGCCGTGCTGATCGCGAGCTGTGAGGGCAGCGAGATCGCGGGCAGCGCCCCCTGCAGATTCTGCATGAAGTAGTCAATGGTCATCGGATCGGTGGCGTCGCATGCCTCGTGCAGCTTCGCCAGGATATTCTCGTCGAGGTGCCGCGGCAGGAGAAAGCCCTTCATCAGCTCGCCGACAATATGCTCCGCGTCTGCAGCGGAGCCGCCGTTGCCGCAGACCATGAGCTTGCCGCCCGCGCGGTAGCATGCGCAGAGCGCCGCGATGGCTGCGCGGATGTCCGCGGCGCAGCTCTCGAGGGCGGGATAGCGCGCGATGAGGGTATCTGCTGCGGCATAGGTGGATGGTTTGATCATAAAAATGCTCCTTTATCTGCTGTGCTTTCCTTTATTATGGATGATATGAAGGGCTTTTTCAAGTGCAAATCTGCCGGCAAAATCGGATTTCCCGGAGATCTTTGTTTCTATTTTACCGCGATGATTTTTATTGATTGGGCAGAAAAAACCGATGTACAGAAATGTACATCGGTCTCTTTCTTTATTTTGCGTATCCGCGCATATCCTGTGCTCCGTGATGATATGCATCCTGCCCCGCGCGTCCATCCCTCCCCCGCACGGAACGCGGCAAAGGCATGCAGCGGGGCTGCGGCGGCTTGCAGCGCTTCTGCGCGCGGCTTACCGGCTGCGATAGCGGTCGGCGATGACGCGCGGGCTGTCGCCGGCGGCGCCTCCCATACGCGCAGGAATCGTCGGCGCGGCTGCTCCGGGCGGGCGGATGTCTTGGATGGGGGCTTTCGGCGCCGCTGCATGCGGCTGTGCGGCGCTCTGATATACGTTTTCCTCTCCGCGGCCGCGCAGACGGCGGAAGAGCCAGCGGATCGCCATGAATGCGATCATGACCATCGCGACGTTCGCGAGGACGCCGAGCAGATCGGCGAGGAAGCCTCCGCCGAGACCGAACATGGAGGCGAGCATGGAGCCGAGCAGCATGCCGCCGGCAAGGAGGCCGATGCTGCGGAGCGCGTTCCCCCAGCCCGTATGCGAGCGTGCCGTGTTCGCTGCGCCTGCATTTGCGGCTGTTCCCGCCTTCGCCCCGGCTGCGGGTGCATTCTTATCCAGCTGGTTGGCGCTCTTGGACGGCGCGTAGCTGTTGCCGTTGCCTGAGACAGCCTTGCTGTTTCCGCTCGATGGGGCGGGGGCGGACTTCGGTGCGGACGGAGCCGCCTTCGGTGCAATGCGTGCCCCGCCCCGCGCGGCCTCTGCCTGTGAGATGACGGCGCTCGGTGCTCCGGGCATGAAGATGGGCGCGGCTGTGACGCTCAGCGCCCCGACCATCGCTGCAGCGATGATTTTCTTGAGGTTCATTCGATTTTCTCCTTTATATACCGTTCGAAATGGATCTGTTTTGCGCTGCGCTTACTCCCGATAGGACTTGACATCCTCGGGGAAGGCGTAGATCTCCCCGACGGTGTCGAGCTCGCCCGAGAGGTAGCGATCGATGTCGTCCACGTCGATGTAGAGCTTGCACTCGATGTCGAGATAGCCCTGCTCGCGCCCGTCGGAGAGGTCGCGGATCGCCATGAGCTTCTCGCGGAGCTTGAGGAGGTCGCTGCGCGTCGCATGCACGTCGAGACGCAGCTGCGGCACGCCGTATTCTTTGAGGACTTCGTCCATGGTCATGCGCTGTGACATGGTAGGTTCCTTTCTGTCTGTCGACTGTCTGACTATTTGTCTTTTATCCTATCCGATGATGCTGAATTTTGACTGAAATGCCGGGACTCATCTTCCCGCCTGCGCCGGAGTGTGAGGAGCGCGGCTGCGAGGGCCCGTTTTTCGTGCAGATGGGTCTCGTAGTCGAGGTCGCCTGCCGCGCGGCGCATGCGATCGTCGAGGATCCGCATGGAGGCCTCTATGCGGCGTATGGCATCTGTCGTATCCTGCATGCGTACCCCCTCCCGTCATCCGTATATTGTAACAGCTTTGGGAAAAACTGTCTACAAGAGCATGCAGAGCTGTGCTATAATGAAGCATATTGCAAGAATGACAAGGAGTATCCTTTTGAAGAAGCATTACTATGAAAATGTATGGGAGAATATGCTTGCGCATGCGCATGTGCAGCATGCGCAGCGGACGCGGTACATTCTCGCGCGCACGCTGGTATTCCCGCTGATGCTTGCCGCGGCGATTCACGGCTGGGATGTTGGTTCCTCCGCCGAGCTGATGCTGAGCGGATTCCTCCTGCTTCTCTTCGCCGTACTTGTGGCACGGCACCGCCGCCTGGAGCGGCGCCGCCGTTTTACCAAGGCGTATCTCAATGTGGCTGCAGACTATCTCGCGCGGTTCTCCGGGGACTGGAAGATGTCGCCGGTGGACGGCGCCGGCTATCGGAAGGAAAAGCGCCCGCCGGATCAGGATCTCCACATCTTTGGCGCGGCGTCGCTCTATCAGTATCTCTGTGCGGCACGGACGCAGGCAGGCCGCGACCGATTGGCGCGGTCGCTCACGGCGACGCCGTGGAACCTCGAGCGGACGCGGCAGCGGCAGGCAGCTGTCGCGGAGCTCCTCGCCCATCCCCTCCTCTGTCTCGAACTCGAGGCGCGCGGGGCAGGGCTGCCCGACGGGCATGATACGCGTGCACTCGCGGAGGAACTCGCCCGGCCGCTCGGCGGATCGCTGCGCCTCATCTCCGGCATCGGCGCTGTGCTTGCGTCGGCGTGCATCCTTTCCCTGCTCTGGGCATGTTTTTGGAACGGGCCTTGGCAGCTTCCGACTGCGCTTTTCATGCTCAACCTGACGCTGGCGCTCGCCTTTTACCCGCGGACGCTGCGCACGCTTGCCCCGCTTGGGCATATGGCGCGGGAACTGCGGCTCTACGGGAGGATCTTTCGCGCGCTGGAGCGGGCGCCGCTGCATGGGGCGGCGTTCGGCGCGATCCTCGCGCCGCTCTTCGATCCGATCCGCGCAACGCGCGCGCAGAGCCGCCTCACGAGGCTCGCAGAGTGTGCGGCAATGCGGCGCAATTTTGTCTTCTTTGTGCTGGCAAACGGTTTTTTGCTCTGGGATTTTCACTGTATGGCGTATTTCTCCTACTGGCGTACGAGGGTGGGTGCGGCGGCGGCAGGCTGGCTGAAGGTCTGGGCGGAGATGGAGGTGCTGCTCTCGCTTGCACGCATCGGACATACGCGTGAGGTGTATGCGTTTCCGCAGTTTTTGGACGGCATGCCCCCGCAGCTGACTGCTGAGGGGGCAACGCCCCTGCTGCTCAGCGAGGAGGCGGCGACGCCGAACGATGCGCATCTCACGGCGGGGACGCTTGTCATCACGGGCTCGAATATGTCGGGAAAGACGACGTATATGCGCGTGCTCGGCTCCAACGCGGTTCTCGCATACGCCGGCGCGCCGGTATGCGCGCGGTCCTTTGCGCTCACGCCGATGGCGGTCTATACGTCGATTCAGATCAGCGACGATCTGGCGGGCGGAATCTCGACGTTCTACGCGGAGCTGCTGCGCATTAAGAAGATGATCGCGTACAGCAGGCGCGGCCGCCCGATGCTCATCCTGATCGACGAGATCTTCCGCGGGACGAACTCCGCCGACCGCATTGTCGGGGCGCGCGAGGCGATCCGGCGCCTGACGCTGCCGCATGCGATCACGATTGTGACGACGCACGATTTCGAGCTCTGTGATCTCGGGCGCGAGGGGGTTCCGGTGGCGAACGCGCATTTTGAGGAGCATTACGAAGGCGATAAGATCCTCTTTGACTTTAAGATGCGCGAGGGACGCTGCCGCACGACGAACGCGCAGTATCTCCTGCGCATGGCAGGGATCATGGACGATTGAAATATTGCTGTGCTTGTGCTATGATGTTGCCGTCGGTTTGCTGCCGCTGCGGCGCTAAAACAAAATAGAGGAGAACTGCCTGCGGGCGGTTCTCCTTTTGTGTCCGGCGTACGGTCCGCCGCGTGCCGCACTGCCGTGACACACATGTTAAAATCTGTTATAATAGAATGGTCTTTCTTATGCAGAGATGTGCGGCGCTGCCGCTGAAAGGATACGGAATGAGTGAGCAAGGAGCAAGACCCGTCGCAACGGCGTGGGTAATGACGGCTGCCGCGGTGATCTATGCACTCGCGGCAATCTGCCTGCCCCTGCCGACGATGATGATGGGGATGCTGTGGCCGGTCTTTATCGCGCTCGTGACGGTGCGCGAAGGGCTCCGCTGGGGGCTTCTCGTCTCGATCGCCGCACTGCTCCTGACGCTGCCGCTGGCAACGCCCGCAATGGGCGCGTTCTTCGTACTTTCGTTTGCGCCGACGGGGCTCGCGATCGGAGGACTCTTTCGCCGCAGAGCGGATACGCTGCGCGCCCTCACGGGCGGCGTACTCGCGTCTCTCGGCGGCAAGGGGGCTGCCGTGTTGATGATGTTCCTCCTCTTCGGATTGAATCCGTTTGCCATCGATTTCTCAACGGCATCTGAGGCGGTGAATGAGACGCTCGCTGTGTACCGCTCGCTGGGGATCGACGAGGCACGGCTCGAACAGACGCGCGCGGTGTCGATGCAGGCGTTGGAATCTTTTGCGCTCGTATTGCCGGCGCTCTTCCTCGGGGGCTCGGTCATCGAGGCGGCGGCATGCTTTGTCGTTCTGCGGAATGTGCTCGTGCGCCTCGGAATCCCGGCGGCACCGTTCCCCGCGTTCACGGAGTGGCGGCTGCCGATCGGCTTTTCCTATCTGTTCGCGTTCTCGCTGATCGGCCTCTACTGGGGGACGACACGCGACATCACCCTGCTGTACCGGGCGGCGCTCAACGGATATCTGATCGCCACACTTGCGGGGCTTGTGCAGGGGCTCTCGTTCCTGCAGTTCATGATGAAGCGGTACGGTGTCGCCTCGTTTGTGCGCCTGCTCGTCTACATTACCATCTTGGTGAACGGACTGGCGACGCAGATAGTGACATGGACGGGATTGTTCGATATTGTCTTTGATTACCGAAAGAAAATGACGGACCGCAAATAAGGCTGCGTGCCGGTCTGATACATTTTGTACATACGTTATCCTCTTTGAAGAAGGTGATTCTATGCCGCGGAATTTATCCGCGTGGATCGATCTCATGATCCATCTGATCGTCATGCTGGCACTTGCACTTGTGACGTTCTGCTATAACTCCTACGTCGGCGCGGCATCGCTGCTGCTTTGGGCCGTCTTGGCTGCGTTTGCGTGGGAACGCTGTCATGACAGAGAGCGGCGATTTGAACGCTATTGTATGGGCATTATCCGTAATGTTAATAATGTGATGAACTATGCGGTGGATCGCCTGCCGCAGGCGATCCTCGTGGTGAGCCAGGACGGCCATCTCGAGTGGTGCAATCGCCAGCTCGGGGAGAATCTTGGCGGCGCGCCCCCGGAGCAGGGGACGGCAGTTGCCGATTTTTGGCCGGAATTCAACATTGAGACGGTGTGGGGAACGGAGGCGGAATATCGCTTCTCGCACAAGGGCCGCTCCTATCATATCTACCACCGCATGCTGCCGACACCGCCTCAGATGGACCCGCTGATGGCATTTTATGTGCAGGATGAGACGGAGTTTGCGAATCTGCGAAACAGCTTTCGTGACAGCCGTACGGCGCTGCTCTACATCCAGCTGGACAACTACGACGAGATCATGCAGGGCCAGAGCGAGACGGAGAAGTCGATGCTGCTGCTTGCCGTGCGCGAGCGCCTGGACGCATGGATCAGCGGGCTCGGAGGCTTTATGCGCGGCATCTCGGAGGGAGAGTTCGTGGCGCTGCTCGACCGCAAGGCGCTCGATCACGCGATGGCGGAGAAGTTCGACATCCTCGACCAGGTGCGCAAGATCGTCAACTCCAAGGGGCTGCCGGTGACGCTCTCGATCGGCCTTTCGCTTGCGGCAGATCAGTCGCTCAAGGAGCTCGGCGAGGAGGCCGAGGCAAAGCTCGATCTTGCGCTTGGACGCGGCGGCGATCAGGTGGCGCTCGACATCAATGGAAAAACGCAGTTCTTCGGCGGCAAGGCAAAGGCCGTAGAGAAACACACGCGCGTGAAGGCGCGCGTGGTGGCGCATGCCCTGCGCGATATCATGGAGAGTGCGGACGAGATCTACATCATGGGCCATCACAATGAGGACTATGACTGCTTCGGCGCGGCGATGGGCGTGGCATGCATGGCGCGCGCGCTCGGGAAACGTGTGCACATTGTGCTCAGTGACATGAACGAGGGAATTGACCGCATTGTGGATATGGTGCAGAAGGATGAGGGGTATGAGGACCTCTTCGTCCGCGCCGGCGATGTTGCCGGCGTCTCCCCTTCGGCGCTCCTGGTCGTGGTGGATGCGCATATCCCCCACATCCTTGCCGATCCCACCCTCCTTGAGCGCATTCCGAAGATCGTCGTGATTGATCATCATCGCCGCAGCGAGAATTTCGTCAAGAATCCTCTGCTGGTCTACATCGAGACGTCGTCGAGCTCGGCGAGCGAACTGGTGACGGAGCTCCTGATGTATTTCGGCGAGAACGTCCGCCCGACGCGCCTCGATGCGACGGCACTCTACTCGGGCGTTGTTGTGGATACAAAGAACTTCAACGTCGGTGCGGGTGTCCGCACCTTTGACGCGGCGGCATACCTCCGGCGCGCCGGGGCGGATCCCGTGCTCGTACGGGCGCTGTTTCAGAGCGACTACGAGACCACGGTGGCGCTCGCACGTGCCAAGGCGAATGCGGAGTTCTTCCCCGGCGGACTGATCGTGGGCAGTATTCCGGAGCGCCTGCAGAATGGACAGATCATCGCTGCACAGGCGGCGGACGGCATGCTGCGCGTGGACGGCGTGCGCATGAGCATCTACGTCTTCCAGATGGCCGGAGACATGGTGGGCATCAGTGCACGCTCGACAGGGGAAATGAATGTTCAAGTGATTATGGAGGCGTTCGGCGGCGGCGGGCACGCCAATGTTGCGGGCGCGCAGGTCAAAGGCGTTCCGCTCAGCGCGGTGCGCGCACGGGTTGTCGAACGGGCCAGAGCCTATATAGAGGAGAGTGACCAGAGTGAAGGTAATACTGCAGACGGACATTAAGAATATCGGAAAAAAGGGCGAGATCGTGGATGTTGCGGACGGCTACGGGCGCAATTTCCTCCTGCCGAAGAAGCTGGCCCTTCCTGCAAGCAGCGAGAATGTAAATGTCGCGAAGGCACAGGCGGGCGCGAAGGCACGCAAGGATGCCATGGCCGTGGACGAGGCAAAACTCATGGCCGCCCAGCTCGAGAAGGTCGAGGTAGAGATCCCCGTGCGCATCGGCGAGAACGGACGCCTCTTCGGTGCGGTAACGGGCAAGGACGTTGCCGCGGCGCTGAAGAAGAAGAACATCGACGTGGACCGCCGCAAGATCACAATCCGCGGCGAGGTTACGGGCGAGGGACTCTATGAGGCAATCGTAAAGGTCCACCCGAACATCTCCACAACGATCAAGGTTCACGTACAAAAGGAATCGTAAGGAGGATCTGCCTCCCCTCCCCTATTCCTTCGGCATGGGAGATGGTCACGGTCTTATTCATTTACATATAAGTACGGGCTGATGAGGATCCTTTCATCAGCCCCTTGTCAAAAGGAAGGTTTATGTCATTTTTTAAGGATTTATTCGGAGGGAACAGCGAGCAAAAGAGCGCGCCGCCGACACTCTCCGCGGAGGCACGCATCGATACGGAGATTGCCGCGATCTTTCGCATGCTCGCGGACACCATGGGAACGGAGCGCCTTGTCATCCAGGCGGGCAAGATGAACGCGATGGCCCTGATGCGTTCGGATGACCGCCGTGAACGGGTGCTCGCCCTCATGCGCATTCTGGAGGAGGACCCGCTGCTCTCTCCCCCACCGTCCGAGGCAGAGCTGCCTGAAATCATCGCGCGCATGACGGAGCAGGTCGCGGGAATCCTCGCACGGCGTGATCTTGAGGACCGTATCGAGCGCAAGGTCAATGAGAAGCTCGAGAAGGATCATGAGGAATATGTGGAGGATATCCGCCGGCAGGTGATATCGGAGGAGAACCCCGGAGCAGAGTCGCCGCATGACAAAAAGAAACGCGAGGAACTCGAAGCACTGGAGAACATCCATCTCACGCAGTCGGTGATGGAGCTCCTGCGTCCGCAGAATTTCGATGAGATCGTTGGACAGGAACGTGCCGTGCGCTCGCTCATGGCGAAGCTCTCCTCCCCCTATCCGCAGCATCTTCTGCTCTATGGACCGCCGGGCGTCGGCAAGACGACAGCTGCGCGTCTCGTGCTCGAGGCCGCAAAGCGCCGCGCTGTTTCTCCCTTTGGAGAGGACGCACCGTTCGTCGAGACGGATGGGACAACCCTGCGCTGGGATCCGCGCGACATGACGAATCCCCTGCTCGGCTCCGTGCACGATCCGATCTATCAGGGCGCCCAGAAGAACCTTGCAGACAGCGGCGTACCGGAGCCAAAACCGGGACTCGTGACGGATGCGCACGGGGGGATCCTCTTCATCGACGAGATCGGTGAGATGGACGAGATGCTCCAGAACAAACTGCTCAAGGTGCTCGAAGATAAGCGCGCCTATTTTGAGTCGGCATACTATGATCCCGATGACAAGCGCGTCCCTCCCTATATTCGAAAACTCTTCGAGGAAGGGGCTCCCGCGGACTTCGTGCTGATCGGTGCGACAACGCGCGAACCCGATCATGTCAACCCGGCGCTGCGGTCGCGCTGCGCGGAGATCTACTTTGAGCCGCTGACCCCCGCGCATATTCTTACGATCGTCGAGAATGCAGCCGAGCGTCTGAACGTCACTCTTGCGCCGGGCGCCGCCGAACTGATCAGTGCGTATACGATTGAGGGACGCAAGGCGATCAATATCCTTGCAGATGCGTACAGCCTCGCGCTGAATCGGTTCGAGGAGGAAGAGATCAAGCGTATTGTTTCACGTGAAACAATCTCGGAGAACGCGGCGGATGATGACATGGGAACCGAGACGGAATTTCTCGGCGAAGTCCCCCACCGCGATCATGTACAGAATGTTTCACGTGAAACAAAAACACCGCCGCTCGAGGTGACAAGAGCTGATATCTATGAGGTCGCACAGGTGAGCCGCCTCCATCAATTCGGCCGAAAGAAGGCCTCCGATACACCTGCCGTCGGCAGAGTGTTCGGACTCGGTGTCACCGGATTCCTCGGCTCCATCATCGAGATCGAGGCCGTCTCCTTCTCTGCAGCGGAGAAAGGCAAGGGTACCGTGCGCTTCAATGAGACGGCGGGCAGTATGGCAAAGGACTCCGTGTTCAATGCCGCTTCGGTCATGCGCCAACTGACAGGCCGCGATATCCACGACTACGATATTCATGTCAACGTCATCGGCGGGGGGAATATTGACGGACCCAGCGCCGGTACGGCCATCCTTGCCGCGATTGTGAGCGCCGTTACCGGCTCTGCGATCCGGCAGGATACAGCGGTGACGGGAGAAATCTCTCTGCAGGGGGAGATCAAGCCGGTCGGCGGTGTCTTTGAGAAGGCATACGGCGCGCGGCAGGCGGGCATCTCGACCCTGATTATCCCGTGGGAGAACAAGAAGGACCTCCCGGAGGATCATCTCGGGCTTGCGATTCATCGCCTTAAAACGGCAGAAGAAGCGTTTGATCTGCTCTTTGCCGATGAGAAGTGGAAGCAGCGGCCTGAGCCCCCCTGCGGACAGCGTGCAGAGATGAGCGGCGCCTCTGATGATTTCATTGTGAAAGGAGAATCCTATGGCAGAAGGACGCGTCCCGCCGCAGAATATTGAGGCGGAGCAGTCTGTGCTCGGCGCAATGATGCTGAAACAGACGGCGGTTACGCAGGCATTGGAGCTCCTGCGCGCGGATGAGTTTTACCGCCAAGCCCATCGCCTCGTGTTTGAGACAATGGAGGGACTTGTGCACGCCGGCGAGCCGGTGGATATTGTCACCGTAACCGAATCTCTTAGGAAGAGCGGCATGCTCGAACAGGTGGGCGGGATCTCTTTTCTCGCGAATTTGTCAAATACTGTGCCGAGTACGGCAAATCTCGCGCACTATGCAAAGATCGTAAAGGAGAAGGCGATCCTGCGTGCGCTCATCGACGTGAGTACAGAGATTGCCGGTGCGGCGTATAATGAGAGTGAGGATGTTGCCGAGCAGCTTGACGATGCCGAGAATAAGATCCTCGCGATCGCAGGCGGACAGACGACCGGCGCCTTCATTCCGGCGAAGGAAGTCGTCTTTGCCGCCGTGGAGCGCGTCAGCGAACTTGCAAAGGCAAAGGGGGGGATTACGGGGCTTTCCACGGGCCTTGCGACACTTGACAACGTGACGCGGGGGCTCCAGAAATCCGACCTCATTATCGTCGCTGCGCGCCCCGCAATGGGAAAGACTGCATTCGTCCTCAATCTCGCGACGCATGTGGCCCTGCAGGGCGGGACCGTCGCGTTCTTTTCCCTCGAGATGCCCCGTGAACAGTTGATGCACCGCATCTTCTGCGCTGAGGGGCAGATCGACGCGACCCGCCTGGCGCGCGGCGAGCTGGATGACGAAGAGTGGGACCGCCTGGTCAAGGTGGCGGACCGCATGATGAAGACGAAGCTCTACTTCGACGATACGAGCAGTACGACGGTGCTTGATATCCGCACGCGTGCACGGCGGCTCAAGGCAGAGCATGGCCTCGACCTCATTGCCATTGATTACCTCCAGCTGATTCAGGCACCGGGGCGTGCGGAGAACCGCACGCTTGCCGTGGCGGAGATGACACGCTCGCTGAAAGTGCTCGCCCGCGAGCTGAATGTGCCGATTGTCGTCCTTTCGCAGCTCTCGCGTGCAACAGAAGGCCGCTCCGATAAGCGCCCTCTGCTCTCTGACCTGCGCGAATCCGGCTCCATCGAGCAGGATGCCGACATTGTCATGTTCCTCTATCGCGAGGACTATTACAATCAGGATACGGAGAATGCAAACATCACGGAGCTCAGCATTGCGAAGCATCGCAACGGTGCGACCGATACAGTGAAGATGTTCTTTCAAAAAGAATATACGCGCTTCCGTGATCTTGCGCGCGAGCAATGAATTGTTTCACGTGAAACATTTATTGTCCGGGTTCTTGAAATCCCCTCAAAAAAAGAGGGGATTTTTTTTGTCATTTGTGCTATGATGGAGGAAATATGGGTGCGCATGTGATTCGTGTGCGTTTAGAAGCGGGCAGGGGAGGAAGCGTTGTGTTAAAGAGTATCGCAGTCATGACGAGCGGGGGGGACAGCCCGGGAATGAATGCTGCGGCGCGTGCGGTTGCGCGTACGGCGCTCTATGAAGGCGTTCATGTATGGGGAATCAACGACGGCTACCACGGCCTGCTCGAAGAGGATATGCGCGAACTGCAGTCGATGGATGTGGGGGATATCATCCAGCGCGGCGGAACCTTTCTCGGGACGGCGCGCTGCAAGCGCTGGCAGACACCGGAGGGACGCCGCCTCGGCCATGAGAACCTCGTGAAGCGCGGCATCGAAGGCCTCTGCGTGATCGGCGGTGACGGATCCCTGCGCGGAGCACAGCTGCTGTCGGAGGAGTATGGCTTTCCCATCATCGGCCTGCCGGGAACGATTGACAACGATGTCTGGGGAATGGACTATACCATCGGCTGTGATACGGCGGCGAATACCATCATTGACGCGATCAACAAACTGCGCGACACCGCGTCGGCACACCGCCGCGTGATCGTGCTCGAGGTGATGGGGCGCAGCTGCGGGTGGCTGGCACTCGTCTCCGGCATCTCGGGCGGGGCGGAGTACATTCTCGTTCCCGAGGAAAAGTTTGACCTGGAGGAGATTACAAGCAGCCTCGCGGCCGCATATGAGCGCGGCAAACGCTATATTCTCATTGTCGTTGCCGAGGGGGCGGCAAAGGGACAGGATGTCTGTGACTACATCGCAAAGCATACGGATATTGAGACGCGCGTCTCCGTGCTCGGTCATATCCAGCGCGGCGGAGCGCCGACGGTCATCGACCGCGTACGCGCCAGTCAGCTCGGCGAGCAGGCGGCACTTGCCCTCATCTCAGGCATCTCGGGCGTTGTGCTCGGATACAGCAAGGGCCACGTCGTCTCGGTCAACCTTTATGATGCCGTGAATAATAAGAAGAAACTGGACCCCGAGTACCTGCATCTGGCGAAGGTGCTGTCGTAAAAGTGCTGTGCGCCGGATTATGGGTGCGATGAGAGGCATACTCCAGGAGAAAGGATGATCCCGTGGCAAAGATCATTGCGATTGCCAGCCAAAAGGGCGGCGTCGGCAAGACGACGACGGCCGTCAATCTCGCTGCTGCCGTCGCGCGTGCAAAACGCCGTGTCCTCCTCGTTGACATTGACCCGCAGGGGAATGCGACGAGCGGATTCGGCCTCGATAAAAACATGCTTATGTCCACGACTTATCGTGTGCTGATCGAGGGACAGAGCCTCCGGGAGTCGATTGTTTCCTCGGATTATGATGTGGATGTCCTGCCGGCCAATGTCGAGCTGGCAGGGGCTGAGGTGGAGCTCGCCGGGATGGAGCGCCGGGAGACGCGCCTGCGGGATGCGCTCACGGAGGCAGAGCGCGCCTATGACTACATCTTTATCGACTGTCCTCCATCGCTTGGCTTCCTGACGCTGAATGCGTTGACGGCGGCAGATGCTGTTCTCATCCCCATTCAATGTGAGTTTTACGCCCTCGAGGGGGTCGCACAGCTGATGAATACGATCGGCCTCGTGCAGGAGAGCGCAAATCCGGGGCTTCGGATTCAGGGCGTTGTTATGACCATGTACGACGGCCGAACCCGCATCGCAACGCAGGTGGTGGAGGAAGTGCGCTCTGTCTTTGGCACCGCACTCTATGATACGTTGATCCCACGCAATGTACGGCTCTCTGAGGCACCTTCGTTCGGGCAGCCGATCACCTCCTACGACATCACGTCGCGCGGGGCCGAGACGTATATTGCACTGGCGAAGGAGGTGATGAAGCGTGAAGAAAACTAAAACAGGCGGACTCGGACGCGGCCTTGGCGCGCTTGGACTTGGAAAGAACGCGCTCACAGGAAAGAAAGAGGCGCCCGCCTCAGGGCGTGCGGCAGCATCGGCGGGGGCTCCCCCCGCCGTACAGGCGGGGACGCCGGCCGAACTCGGCGTAAACGCGATCCGCCCCAACCGTTTTCAGCCGCGGCACGAATTCGACGAAGCGGCGCTTGAGGAACTGCGCGAATCCATCGCGCAGCACGGCATCCTCCAGCCCCTCTCCGTACGCGACATCGGCGGCGGGAAATACGAACTGATCGCCGGAGAACGCCGCCTGCGCGCAGCAAAACTCGCGGGGCTCAAAACCGTACCCGTCATCTTTCGCGCGGCAACGGATGCGGAGATGGCGGAGATGGCGCTCATCGAGAACCTCCAGCGCGAGGATCTCAACCCCATTGAGGAGGCGCGCGCCTATGAGCGCCTCCTGACGGAGTTCAAGCTCTCGCAGGAACAGCTTGCACGGCGTGTTGCCCGCAGCCGCTCGGCCGTTGCGAACAGCGTTCGCCTCCTGCGCCTCGCAAAGGAAGTACAGGCATTTATCGCCAACGGCGTTCTCGCGATGGGGCAGGCGCGTCCGCTCCTCGCGCTCCAGACGGCGGCCCTTCAGCGCGAAGCGGCAGAGTATATTCAGGAGCATGAACTCTCAGCACGCGGTGCAGAGGCACTTGTGAAGCGGCTCGTAAAGGACCCGAAGGCCCTCAAGAAGACCGCACAGACGCAGAAAAAGACGCGTACGCCGGACATTTTTGTGCGGGAGGCAGAGGAACGCCTCACACACAGCCTTGGGACGAAAGTCCGTATTCAAGCGGGGCGTGAGCAGGGGAAGGGGCGGTTGGAGATCAGCTATTTCTCCGCAGAAGACCTCGAACGCCTGATCGAACTCCTTTCTGCAGCGGACGGCGCTGCGAAGGAGGATAAACGCGCTGCGCTGCGCGCATTCTCCGCGCAGAAGTTTACTGTGTAAATCGGACCCGCGCGATAATAGGGAAGAAGGGAAGAAAGAATTGTTTCTGAACAATCTCGTAAACGATATTGCGGCACATGAGACGATACTCTTGTTTGCCTCGATGCTGCTGATCCTGCTTTTATTGATTCTGGTTGTCTATCTGATGATCCGCGTCGGCATGATGAGCAGCCGTTACCGGGCAATGATGCGCGGATCCGAGGCCAATGACCTCGAGGGAATGCTGATTCAGCATATCAAGGAGGTCGAGAGGATTGCGGCGACGAATGCGCGCATCCTGGAGGAAAACGAGCTGATACGTCAGTTCATCCGCGGCTCGCTCGTGCGTGTTGCCGCCGTTCGGTTCCGCGCGTTCGAGGATATGGGCGGCGACCTCAGCTATGCGGTGGCCATGCTCAATGCGAACAACGACGGCATTATTTTCTCGAGTATCTTTGCCCGCGCGGATTCGCGCAGCTATATCAAGCCCATCAAGAACGGCGCGTCGGACTATCCGCTCACGGATGAGGAAAAGGGCGTGCTGAAGGAAGCCATGGCGCAGCCGCTTCCGATTCAATACTGACAAAAGCAAAGAAAACCTGCTGAGTCTCAGCAGGTTTTCATTTTGTTCCGCTAGGATAGGGGGATGGAAAAATCAGGATAGAATAAGGAGAACGCATTGAACGAGGAACAGAATCTACGATACAGTATTCAGCTAATTGACAGCGAGGCGGATGTCACGCGTACCGTGCGGCTCTCTCTGCGCGGACTGCGGATGATTGCGTTCGGCGCCGGAGCAGCGGTTGCCGTGCTCACCGGCACCGCTGTTCTCTCTGTCTACACGCTCATGCACTCCTATCTGCACGAGTCGGAGACCGCGCAGCTGCGCGAGGCAAACCGCATCCAGCAGGAGCAGATCCTCCAAGTCTCGAAAAAAGCCTCCGCGCTGCAGCAGGATCTGGACAGTCTGCGCCGCTCGGAGGATGGACTGCGTGCTCTCGTGGGCGCGCCTCCCGCAGAAGCCGACGAGGAGGATGCTGCGAAGGAGGGGATGGAGGCCCCGACGGGCGGCGCACCGCATGCGCTCACAACGGATCAGGTGGATGAGGCGCTTGCGATGATCGAGAGCCGCCTCACCACGCGCCGGAGCTCTCTTGATCTCCTTGCACAGGAGATGTACCGGAATTTTCCGGGAGCGGGCAGTTTTCTCTCAGAGAGTGCGCCCGTCACCACTCCGACGGGCTGGCCCACACAGGGGTATATCAGCTCGCCCTATGGGCTGCGGTTTAACGGGACAGAGTTCCATCAGGGCATCGACATCGCGGCTGACACGGGAACGCCGATCATTGCGACGGCAGACGGCGTCGTGACAACGGCAGGCTGGACGAGTTCGGGGTACGGCAATATGGTTGATATCGACCATGGAGGCGGCATCATGACGCGCTACGGTCATGCCTCCGCCGTCGCCGTCACTGCGGGCCAGCAGGTGCGCCGCGGTCAGATCATCGCCTACGTCGGCTCGACGGGCTATTCCACGGGGCCGCATCTGCACTATGAGGTGCGTGTCGGCGGCCAGCCGGTCAACCCCGCGTCGTATTTATAAAAGGAAAGGATATGCTATGAAATCCATCATCTTCCTGCTCGCTGCAGGGATCTTTATCCTGCCGGCATACGGCGAGACCGCACCGGAGAAGGATATCCATGCCGTCATGGCGGCAGAGGAGGGCCATGGGCACTCCGCAGCAAAGGCTGCCCCGGCGAAGAAAAAATCGGATGCAGCACCCGCCGAGAAGAAAGAATCCGCGCTCGAGGAGGAAATGGATGACCTCGGCGATGAATCCGTCGATGAGCATAATGAAAACGGAAAGATCATTCCCCTGCCGTATGAGGGCACGGAGGAGAATGGCGCCGCGCCGGAAAAATCCAAAGAGGAGGGAGCGCCTCCGGCAGAGAAGAAAAAGGACGCCGGCACAGCGGTTCCTCTTTCCGTCGATCCGCGCAGCAGCAGTTATGATGCGGGAGCCCACGGCGACCTGACGGCGATCGACCCGATCACGCTGAAGGACGGCGACTGGGTTTTCATTGAGGGCGATGAACGGCGCGGCTGGTTTTTCGACCGCAGCATGATGGCAAAGAATACGGACGGCAGTATTGCCTACTGGCAGCTCATCCTCTACAACGATCTCGGCAAGGCGCAGTTTGCCGAGGCGATGCACGACACGGACTACGAGAAGCTCGGCTATACACTCCAACGCCGCGTACTCAGTCCGAAGGAGAATACGATCCGTACCTACGAGATCCTCGCCTACGATGAAGAGAATCAGAAGCTCACCAGCGGCAACCGCGACGGCCACGCAGCCGAGATCCGCCCGAACACGATGGCGGAGAAGGAACGCGATGCCGTGAAAAAGGCGGCGCGTCACCTAAAATAAAGAATCTCTATGGTGAGAATAATTATCGGATATTGACAAAAGAATATAACCCTGTTAGAATTAATTTATAATTAAATATAAGGGAAAAGATGCATTCAGCATTTGTTCCGCGTTTCCGAGCAAAAATATCTAAGGACGACGGATATGCCGCCTGCAGCCTATGATATTGCGTCTGCACTGCGGAGACGAAATCTCCGAGATGTGCACCGGGTTCATACAGAAATGTCTGGGCCTTCCCGTATTGAAAAGGAAGCGGCAGAATTGCCACTGTCACAGGGGGACCTGTGTTTTTCCGGTGTTCTGTGCACGATCTGAGCGGAGTACAGTACAGCAGGGGCTGTCTGTCGTACCACGAGTACGGGAGACAGCTCCTTTTTGCGCTGTGAAAGGGAAGGGGAAAATAAATGGAAGCGTAAATGAAATGATTTATTTTTCGTTCAATGAGGTGTATAATAAAAGAAAGTTATGGGCATGTGTATTTTCTTTTATTAAAATGCCCGATTGGACATCTGTGTATTTGTTAGGAGGGGTCATGTGAGTAAGAGGGAGAGCCTGTGGGAGGCTTATCTTGCAAAGGGGATGAGCCGCCGCAGCTTCTTAAAGGGCTGCGTGACGCTCACGTCGCTCATGGGACTGAGCACGGAGATGCTGACGAAGGTCGTCGAGGCTGCCGAGGCGAAACCGCTGCCGGTTGTCATCTGGCTGCACGGGCATGAGTGCACGGGTTGTGACGAGTCGTTTATCCGATCGGGTGCACCGCTCGCATCGGATCTCGTGCTGAACAGCATTGCGCTCGAGTACAGTCATGTTCTCAGCGCGGGCTGCGGCGAGCCGTTCGAGGAACATCTTGAAGCAACGGTCAAAAAGTACTACGGCGAGTATATCCTCGCCGTCGAGGGCGCGGTTGCCTCGGGCGAGCACGAGTATACCTGCATGTCGGGCGGGCATTCGTTCGCCCATACGCTGCGGCACGTCGCCGAGGGGGCAAAGGCAGTCATTGCCTACGGGACGTGTGCAACGGCGGGCGGCATTCAGGCGGCTGCGCCGAATCCGACGGAATCCAAGGGCATCCGCTCCTATATCGGCGCAAAACCCTACATTGCCGTGCCGGGCTGCCCGCCGATCCCCGAGGTCATGACGGGCGTGGTCATGCACGTTGCCCTGTTCGGTACGCTGCCGCCGCTTGACGGCGAAGGGCGCCCACGTCAGTTCTACGGCAACCGCATCCACGACACCTGCTACCGCCGCCCGTTCTTCGATG
>ERZ773043.63-NODE-63-length-51030-cov-7.729318_pt1 | contig 51030 bp, 54 predicted proteins | sample MGYA00580636_ERZ773043 | MGnify/ENA primary metagenome ERZ773043 (study PRJEB29015, sample SAMEA2737992) | human oral metagenome | biome: human oral; feature: human-associated habitat; material: dental | place: China | collected 2065 ...
AGATTGGCTTGAAGATTAAAGCGCAGATTGCGATGGTGATGAATCTCGACAAGTGCATTGGCTGTCATACATGCTCCATTCTGTGCAAGAACGTCTGGACGAACCGACGCGGCGCGGAGTACATGTATTTCAACAATGTCGAGACGAAACCCGGCATCGGCTATCCAAAGGAGTGGGAGAACCAGGAAAAGTGGAAGGGCGGCTGGGAACTGCGTGACGGAAAGCTCGGTCTTGCGACGGGGGGGCTTACAACGCGCCTTGCAAAACTCTTCTACCATCCGCAGCAGCCCGAGATGGACGACTACTATGAACCGTGGACATATGACTATGAGACGCTGATTCACACGAAGCGGCGCAACCATCAGCCTGTGGCGCGTCCGCGCTCGCTCATTACACAGAAGCGCATGGAGATCAAATGGGGACCGAACTGGGAGGATGATCTTGCAGACGGGCAGTCCGCGCGGCGTGACTACAATCTCAGCAAGATGGGACAGGAGATCACGCTGGAGTTCCACGACATCTTCATGAAGCATCTGCCGCGTCTCTGCAATCACTGCCTCAACCCCGCCTGCGTCGCGGCGTGCCCCTCGGGCGCCATCTACAAGCGCGACGAGGACGGTGTGGTGCTCATCTCACAGGACGGCTGTCGCGGCTGGCGGCACTGTGTCCCCGCCTGCCCATATAAGAAGATTTACTATAATTGGGAAACGAACAAGGCGGAAAAGTGCACATTCTGCTTTCCGCGCCTTGAAAACGGTCTGCCGACCGTGTGCAGTGACGGCTGTGTCGGCCGTATGCGCTATATCGGTGTCCTGCTCTATGATGCGGACAAGGTCAAAGAGGCGGCATCCACGCCCGACCCAAAGGACATCTACAAGGCGTATCTCGGTGCACTCTGCGACCCGCACGACCCGCGCGTCGTTACCGCGGCAAAGGAGGCGGGCATCCCCGACCGCTGGATGCGCGCCGCACAGGATTCGCCGGCGTATAGGCTCATCGCCCAGTGGCAGCTCGCATTCCCGCTTCATCCCGAGTACCGCACACTGCCGAACGTCTGGTATGTCCCGCCGCTCAGCCCGATTGCACGGCGCGTCGAGGAGGAGGTATTCTTCCCCGGGGCAGCCGAGATGCGCATCCCTGTCGCCTACCTCGCGCAGCTCTTAACGGCGGGCGATGAGGCGGCGATTGAGCGAGTGCTGCACGTTCTCTTGGAACTGCGTGCCGTTATGCGTACAAAGCAGACGGGTGAGCCGCTGCCGGAAGGCCTCACGCACGATATTGAAACATATGAGGCGATGTACCGCCTGCTCGGCATTGCAAAACGCCGCGACCGCTTCAATATCCCTGCGGGACTTCAGGATGTCACGCAGGATAAGCTACGCGAGCTGCAGGGCGCGGTTGGCTATGCATGTCCCGGAGGCTGCTGCTGATGGAGCCGGTCAACCGCATCCGCAATGAGCTGCTTCTTGCGGCATATCTCTTTGAATATCCGTCTGCCGCATGGTGGGAGAGTGTTCCGGCGTGTGCTGCTGCTGTCTCGGAGGTCGAGCGGCCCCAATCGCGCGCAGTGTTCGAGGAATTCTTTGACTATATACAGGAGAGCAGCCAAGGAGAGTTCGAGGATGCCTATGTGCGCACCTTTGATTTCTCCCAGAACACGAACCTCTACCTCACAATGCATAACCGCACGGATTTTGGCAAGCAGTCCGAGGAACTGCTGCGCTATAAGCAGCTCTTTCTCGACAACGGTTTTGACCTTCATAACGAACTGCCGGACTATCTGCCCGCACTCTTAGAGCTTGCCTCGGCGGTGTCCGAGTCACAGGCGCTGCACATTCTCACAGAGGTGCAGCCAAAGCTCGAACTTTTGCGTGACCGTCTCATCGAGGCGAAACTGCCGTATGCGTTTCTCCTTGACGTGGTGCTCACGGAGGCAGCGGGGTTATCAGGGAGGACAGCATAATGAAACAATTCATATGGGGCGTGCTCCCCTACATCGCGTTCACGTTCCTCATCGCGGGAACCATCGTACGCTACACCGTTTTTGAGCGGAACTGGACGACCAAATCCAGTCAGTTTCTCTCCAAGAGCGACCTTAAAATCGCAGGCCCCATGTTCCATCTCGGGCTCGTCATGGCGCTTGGCGGGCACATCATCGGCGTGCTCATTCCGAAGTTCGTCACCGAGGCTGCGGGCATCAATGAACATCTCTATCACATCATTGCACTCGGCGGGGGCGTACCCGCAGGGATTCTTTTCTTCGGGGGATTTATCCTGCTGCTCATTCGCCGCTTCGGCAGGGATCGCATGGCGGTCAATACCTCTTGCATGGACAGGTGGATTTATCTCTTCCTCTTTCTCGCCATCTTTACGGGCTGTGCATCCACAACACTGAATGCTGTGCAGGGCGGTTTTGATTACCGCGAAACGATTTCGCCGTGGTTCCGCTCCCTTCTCATGCTCAGTCCTGAGATCGGTTATATGGAGAACGTGCCGCTCATGTTCCGTATTCATATGTTTTCATGGATGGCGGTGGCGTTCCTCTTTCCGTTTTCGCGCCTCGTCCACTGTCTCAGCGCACCATTTGAGTACGTTGTGCGCAGCCCCATCATCTATCGGAAAAAGTAAAGGAGCGCATAAAAAAATCGGTTGTATGCTTAGCATACAACCGATTTTTTTATGCGCTCAGTGCGCTCTTTGAATCTGCTCTAAAATGAACGGGTCTTTGATTTTCCCGTCCTCGGCAAAGAGGATGATTTTGGACATAATCTCTGCCGTCTTTGGGTCCTCATCGAGGAACGGCAGGAAGAGGCGCCCGCGGTGCTGGCTGTGGACGGGCAGGACGCTGATCATCGCGCCCGCCTTCTGCTGCACAACGCCGCTGCCGAGGTGGACGGTGTAGTCGCCGCGTGTTCCGTGGATGTGTGCGTGTGAACCTTCAAGCCGTACGTTGTCGAGCTTAAAGAGCGGCAGGTTGAACGATGCGATGGCGCGGCGCATCTCGATGGTCGAGTGGCTCGCCTCGGGATCAACGCCGCCGACGTGTGCAACGGAGACGACAAGATCCACGTCGCGCATGACCTCGGTAAAGATAAGGTCGGGGACGCTGTCTATCGGCAGTTTCTTAAACGTCTTTCGGTCGAAGAAATCCACCCATTCGAGCGTCGGTGCCTCAATATCGGCAGGAGAGAACCAGTCGGCAAGCGCATAGATGCGTGCGATGATGTTCGCCTTGTAGTAGATCCGCTGCAGCCCCTCCTCACCGTCAACGACCCAGCGGCGCGTCTTTAGAAGCGCGACGGTCTTGGCAGGCTGGATCTGATGCCCCGCGTAGCGCAGACTGGTCTTTTTGCCGTGCTCGTCCGCTGTCTTGACATACAGCTCGCGGAACACCTGCTTAAAGGGCTGTTTGATCTCATGTTCAAAGAGGTATGCCTGATATGCCGCCCATGTGCCGCTCTCGTAGAGGTCGAGTGCGTGGGCGATTTTTAGCTCTGCATCTTCCGCGACCTCTGTGCGCGTGCCGTCAGGGGCGATGAGCGCATCCGCCTCGTAGAAGCCGAGCGCACTGCCGGACTTAAATACAAGTGTCCTCAGCAACGGGGCAATGACGGGATTGTGCGCCATAATGTTTGCAATCTCATGTGCGAGGAGTGGCACGCCGTCCTCCATCGCTTCCTCAAGCATTTTCTTTGAGCGGCTGTATTGCTCCCTAAGGTTCTTCTCCGCTTCCTTTAGCTCCAGAACGTAGGCATGTTTTTTGAGCTTTGCAGGAAGTGCCTTCAGCGGCTTGCCGTTTTTCGTACAGGAAATGGATGCCTTGCCGTCCGCTGAGACGGAGAGCCACAGCTCCGTACCCTCAACGGTCTTTGGCGTAAAGTGCGCGGAAAATTCCTGCATCAGTCCTGTCTCCGCTGCCCATACGAGGCGCGTCACGTCGGTAAAGCCGCAGTTGCGCGCAAGGTTGGAGAGTGCAATCTCTACTGCTTTTGCTTCACTCGCACGGCGCTGTGCGCCGAACTGCTTGCTTTCCTTGAGGAAGTTTTGCAGGAATTGATAGCGTGCGAGCATATCCTTTTCCTTTGCACGCTTCATGGGGATCAGCCCATAGCTCATAACGAGGTCCTTGTTGCGTTTTGCCTTGATTTCCTTTTCGACCTCCGCCAACTTCATCTTGCCGCGCACCGCATCGGCGAATTTGCGCGCCCGTGCGTGCTTTGCGCCGTCAGAGATGTATTTTGCACTCTCATAGAGGAGGTCAAAATGCGCCTTGCCAAGCTCTTTGTACGCAGCGCGGAACCAGTCGATGTCAAAGGCACCCGCCTTGAGGTCCTCAATGGCAATCGGTGTGTACCGCGCGATGATGCCCTCCCTGTCCTTCGGGATGTCGCTCATATGCGCTTGGAAGTAATAACAGCCGCTTGCCATGCCGCGCCAGCCGAGGTATGCCTCGATGAGCGGAATCCACTGCGGCGCGTACATCGCTGTCTCGATGAGGCGCTGCTCTTTGATGCCTGTCCCCGCAAGCGCCGCCTTTAGATCTGACGCTGTCTCACCCGCACGCGGATGGCAGACTTTCAGCAGATGGCTCAGCGTCGATGCCTTCGCCTCGTTTGCACCGTAGTACCAGCTCCCACGGTCCAGCTTCAGCTTGCCGAGCGCCTGAAGGGTGCGCACGAGTGTCGGAATCCCCTCGACGCGTTGGATGCAGTTCACACAGCCCGAGTACTTTGCAGGTGAGTCGCCGCGCCGCAGTTCTGCATGGGTGATATAGTCAATGATTTTTTGCCCTTCCTCTTTGATAAAGGAAAGCGTGTCCTCTGTCTGTATCGCTCTGCGTCCCGGATCGTTCGGGTCGGGGAGCGTCCCGGCTCGATAGCGCTCCAGGACGGATAGGCGAGTGCGCACTGTGCGCTGCTGTGCGAGGAGGGCATCCTTGTCCACAGCCTCCGCCGGCCCACCGAGGAGCATCTGATAGAACACGTCCTTTTTTACCATGCCGAGGATCTGTGCCTTGGCGTGTTCGATCATGCCGATCATGCCCGCGTCAGGCTCTTGTTTCGTATGCAGGAGATGCGCTTCGAGCCGCTCCATCATGCGGTAGCGCAGGGCGTAGGACGCTGCAAATGCTGCTTCGTCTGCATAGAGCTGCGCCCCGTGGAGGGCGGTGCTCATGAGGGGATCGTGGTGCATGATACTGAGCAGGTTGTCTGCGTACCATCTCGTCTTTTGCACCTTGAGGAAAAGCTCTGCGTCAAAGCATTCGTAGGCACGGGAGAGGAGCAGTTTTGCGGCGGCAAAGAGAAACGGTTGGTTCTTATGCGCATGTGTCACGTGGAGGAGGCGGATGACTTCGCGCCCGGAGGTCTGTCCGCCGTAGCCCTCGCCAAAGTATTTCAGATTCTTTTTTGCAAGCATCGCAGGGAATGATGTAAACGAGCGCCCCCCCGTGATATGTTTCAGCGCCTCCTCGAACGATGCATCCTCTGCTTTGGGCATTCTCAGCATGATGAAGAGCTGATGGAGTGTCTGAAAGTCCTTGATTTCCTTTTCGTAAAAATCCTCCCATACGGCAGCGAGCGGGTAGCGTTTAAGAGGGGCGTCGATCCCCTCTGCGGGCATGGCGGCAAGCGCTGATGCCGCCATTTCAATAAACCCTGCGGAAAGTGTGGTTTCCTCTCCCTCCTGCCAGCGGGATTTGTACTCGTAGTCCTCATGCTGCGTGTAGAGTGCATTCAGTTTCTCTGTGATGGCGAGCAGCGCCGCATCCGAGCGTGGGAATATGTCGGCAAGTGTGAGCGTGTTGACAACGTGAACCGTGTTTGCAGCCGGGTCGTAACCACTTGCGGTGTTCTCCTTCTGCGTGCCCGTGATGCGGCTGAGCAGATCGCGGATGCCGCCCTTTTTCTCAGTGTACCGGATGTCGATGGTGAAGTCCGGCCGATATGAGGCATCGTAGAGCTCCTTTTCGCGTGCGTCCTCGCTTGCAGTGCCCGCCAACTCCTCGATGAGCACCTGCTCGTCTGAGGTCGGCTCCTTGATGCCGTGCGCCAGCGCGAGCAGCTCCTTCTGCGAGGTGCGTCCGTCCGCTTTGCAGCGCAGCAGGAGATCGAGCGCACCGAGGCGCTTGTTCACGTCCTTTTGCGTAAGGAGTTCCTCAATGGAGGCAAGGAGCGGCACATCCTCCTGCGTGTAGAGCAGATCCAGTACCGCGCGGCGCACCTGCACCGTTTTGAGACGCAGCAGGGCAGCGAGATCTGCGCGGTGGTGCGGCACGAGATTTTGTTTCTTCATGATGCGCGTTGCCGTCTCAGGTGCCGCGCGGAGGAGCTCGATGACTGCCGCTTCCTGCACCGCCGTCTTTGGCCTATCGAGCAGAAAGAGGGCAGCCCGCTGCCCCGTGTAGGAGAGGGGGAGAACGGGCGCAACGCGGTCTGTCAGTGCGCCGTCCGCAGAGAGTGCGGCGAGGACCATAGCCTTTGCAAGTGCATCCTTTGTGAGTGTCACCCCGTACCACGGGAAGATGCACGGACGATACTCTATTTCCTTGCGTTTCATCTGTTCCATTGCACGTGCGCAGAGGGCAAAGAATGCGATGGCTTCCTGCTTGTCCTTAAAATACACTGCCGCGTCGAAGTCTTGGGCAAAATTTTCCGGTTCGGGCATGTAGAAATTTCCCGTTATATAGGGCAGATAGCAGGCGATCATCTGCATCGCATCTGCATCGAGTGTGCCGTCTGCAATCTGCGCGAGCACGCGCTTTGCGATGTGCCGCTCATATGTCTCATCCTGCACCGCTCTGAGAAAGTACGAGACGAGCAGGACAGAGTGCGGTCTGCCGCCTGTGAGGATCTGCTCCATGCCCGCCATCAGCTCCGTGAGATCGCAGCTCCCCTTGTACCAAAGCCCGACCATCGCCTCCATGTTGTCTGCGCTGCGGAGCAGTACATCCGCTTCCTGCGGGTCGCGCAGCACGCGCAGCATGAGTGCAAGCTGTTTTTTGTCTATGCGGTCCGCATAGTCGCCGCCGATGCCGATGGTCGTTGCAATCGCGCGGCGCACGGACGAGAAGCGGATCAGATTGTGCTCCTCAATAATGCCCATCATATAGACGAAATGTTCCTGCCGTCCGCAGTCCATCGTCTCACAGATGGCCTGCCGCAGTCCCTCCTGCAATCTGCCGGCGAGCAGGAGCTTTCCGACGAGTTCGACCAGCTCCGTGCGATTCGACTTGAAAATGGCGCGGAATACATCGTAGGTGAGCACGTTCGTATTGTTCTCGCTGACGAGCATATCATGGACGATGGAGAGCACTTCCTCATCGCCGCGGTCGAGCCAGAGGGCAAGCTGTTCGGGCGGGAGAGGGGCGCGTTTCGATGATCCCTCACGCAACAGCAGGGGCACGCGCATCTCCTCACAGTGCTGGAGAATCAAGTCCTCTGCGAGCTTCCAGATCTTTGCCGCGTGCTGATGGTAGTCGCGCGAACGAATCAGTCGGCGATAATAGCCCATGGTATATGGGCAGCTGACAAGATGCCGCGCCATATCCACGAGATCCTCGCGCAGTGCCGTTCCCATCATCAGATCGAGGACGGGATAGAGCGCGGGCGGCAGCACATCCTCTGCAGTGCATATCTTGCCGCGCCTCTCCTGCCTAAAATGTATCGCGATACGCGTCCAGTCATAGTCGGGGTCACCATCCCTATCTTGATAGAAAAAGAGTGCATCAAGCAGTTTTTTTCCCTGCGCATCGAGCGATTTGCGCCCTGCCTTTAAGGTTTTAAGATAGGCGGTCAGCTGATCTTCGGACAAACGGTAGTTGATCATCTCTTTCCTCCTCGCGTTTTACCACATGCGGCCCGCCAGCATTGTCAGGCGGACAAAGGTGATTTCGTCGTTTTCTTTGAGATGGACGGGGGCGCTGAGTGCATCCTCCAGTTCCTCTCCATTGACAAAAATTCGATAGATGCCGTCCACAAAGCACTGGTGTGCATTTTCTACCGCTGCCGCAAGATCCTGCACCTTCCCATTGTAGTCTGTGCCAAACGCGACCCTCCCCGCTGCGGCACCATCAGCAATCTGAGCATCCGTCAGATAGGTGAGTGCCGTCTCCCCTGCCTCTGTCCGTGCATTGAACCGCGCGACCTCCGCCGTGACGAACGCTGTAATCAGCCCGCCGGCATCACGGACCGTGCCGATCTCATAGGGCCGCGTCTCAATTGCGTTTTTGCGCTTCCCCATGCGTTTTACATTGACTTGTACCTGCATACTGCCCCCCTGCTCCTTTGGTAAGAGAGATTCTCTGATATATCTTTCTTATCATACTATAAGCCGGCGCTTCATACAATACATTGTTTCTCTGTAAAATATGTATGAAGGGCGCTGCGAGAGGGGAGCTGCGCAGCGCGTCTATAAATTGTATGCCGAAAAAACTTGTCAGCTATTTGAACTTTGTGATAAAATGAACAAAGTCGCGCGCGGCGGCAGTCTGTGGCGCTGCGCACAAATCCAACCCACAAAGGAGGCGCCTCTATGGAAACGTTGGCCGGGATTATTTTTGTTGTCATGTACATGGTGATTGTGTCGGAGAAGATTCACCGCACAGTTGCAGCGATGATCGGCGCGGTACTGATGATGCTGCTCGGGATCCTCTCACAGGAGACGGCGCTGCACCATGTGGACTTTGAAACGCTGGGGCTCCTCGTCGGTATGATGGTGCTCGTCGGTGTGACGAAGGAGACGGGGCTTTTTGATTATGTGGCCATCAAGGCGGCAAAATCCGCCAAGGCAGAGCCGCGCCGCATCCTCATCTATCTCTGTCTTATTACGGCGGTGTTTTCCGCCTTTCTCGATAATGTGACAACTGTGCTCCTCATGGTGCCGGTAACGTTTAGCATCACCGGCATTCTGAAGCTGGACCCCATGCCCTACCTCCTCACGCAGATCATCGCCTCGAACGTCGGCGGCACGGCGACGCTCATCGGCGACCCGCCGAACATCATGATCGGCAGCGCGGTCAAAGAGCTTACCTTCGTCATGTTCATCGAGCATCTCGCACCGATTGCGGTCATCTGTCTGGTGATCGTGCTCTTTATCATGAATCTCCTCTATCGGAAACAGCTCGTGACGGAACCGGCACTCAAGGAGCAGCTCATGCAGATGGATGAGCGCGCAGCGATTACGGATGCAAAGCTGTTAAAGCGCGCCCTGTTCGTCCTCGGTATTACGATTCTCGGCTTTTTTACGCATTCGTTTACCCATATCGAATCGTCCCTCATCGCGCTTACGGGCGGCTTTTTGCTGCTGCTCCTTGCCGGCGGCAGCGAGCATCTTGTGGAAAAGGCGATGCACGCGGTGGAATGGCCGACGATTTTCTTCTTTATCGGGCTCTTTATCGCCGTCGGCGGACTGATTGAGGTCGGTATTATCGCACAGCTTGCAGAGACGGCGGTTGAAGCGACGGGCGGAGATCTTGCGGCGACTTCGCTGCTGATCCTCTGGATGAGCGCACTCATTTCCTCCATATTGGACAATATCCCGTTTGTGGCAACGATGATTCCGCTCATTCAAGGCATGGGCGCGATGGGGATTGAGAACTTGGAGCCGCTCTGGTGGTCGCTCGCACTCGGGGCGTGTCTTGGAGGCAACGGCACCCTCGTCGGTGCCTCGGCAAACCTCATCGTTGCGGGGCTTGCGGCTGAGCGCGGCGTACACATCAGCTTTATCCGGTACTTTAAGGTCGGCTTCCCGCTGATGCTGCTGACGATTGTGCTCTCAACGGTGTACGTTTATCTGCGTTATCTCCTATAAAAGGGACCATACGCCCGGCAGGAAAATTCTCCGTGCGGGGCGAATACATCAAAATAGAAATCGGCGGCGCCATTTCGGCGCCTTTTTTTATTAGGAAGCACTGATAAACGCAGCACCGCCATCTTGCCGTATCTTTTTTGTCCGCTTTTCGTTGGTAAATCGGACGTATCTATGCCAATACGATGGACTTCATTTTATCGGCGATTCCTTACTTTATGTATTGGGGGAGCACTATGTTTATTCTTGCATCTGCCTCACCGCGCCGTCGGGCACTGCTTCGTCAAATCGGTGCACGCTTCGTCTCGGTTCCCAGTGGTGCCACAGAGGAGCTGAAGGAGTATGTTCCCAATGATACTGTGCTGCGCAATGCGCTCCTGAAGGCGCGCACCGTTGCAGCCGAATACCCGGAGCATGCTGTGCTCGGGGCGGATACAGCGGTCGTGGTGAACCGTATGGCGTTTGGAAAGCCCAAGGATGCAGCAGATGCGCGACGTATGCTCAGCGTCCTTGCAGGCCGTGAGCACGTGGTGATGACGGGGATTGCCTGGGTCGTCGGTGAACACGCATATACGGCGATTGCAGAGACGAAGGTGCATTTTGCGCCCATGACCGATGCGGAGATTGCACGTTATGTGGCATCGGGTGAGCCGATGGGCAAAGCAGGCGGCTATGCGATACAAGGACAGGCGGCCATGTATATCAGGGAGATTCACGGCTCGTTCTCGAATGTGGTGGGGCTGCCGCTTTATAGAGTAACAGCACTCGCGAAAGAGGCCGGGGTCTGCCTCAACGACAATGAACCTGCATGACCTGCCGACGGGAGAGCTGCCGCGGGAGCGCCTCCTCGCCTGCGGCGCAGCAGCCCTTAGCGATGCGGAGCTGCTCGCGATTCTCCTGCGGACGGGGCGGCGCGGGGAGCATGTGCTCGATCTTGCACGCGGCATTTTAGGGCAGTTCAAGGAAACAGGGCTGTCAGAGCTGCTGCGTATGCCGCCGCAGGAATTTGCGCGAATTCCCGGCATCGGCACGGCAAAGGCGGCAGCGGTGCTCGCCGCACTCGAACTGGGGCGCCGCGTGCTTGCCGCAGAAAAAACACCCAAACATATTGCCGGGGCGCAGGATGTCGCTGATGTACTTATGCCGCGCTATCGCTTTGTGAAAAAAGAATGTATGATTGTGCTCTCGTTGAGTGCGAAGAATGAGCTCATCACAGTGGCGGAAGTCTCAACGGGAACGCTGACGCATACGCTCGTCCATGCGCGCGAAGTATTTGAGCCCGCCATTCGCTGCGGTGCGGCCCATATCATCCTGGCGCACAACCATCCGAGCGGCGACCCCACACCGAGCAGCGAGGACTACAAGGTGACCCGCGCGATGAAAGAGGCGGGCAAGGTGCTCGGCATCCCGCTTACGGATCATGTGATCATCGGTCATGAGGCTTATTTCAGCTTTGAGGAGCGCGGGCAGCTCTAATCTACGGTATGAAAAAGAAATTTTACAGGGAAAAAGGATTTTCTGTTCCAATCATCGAAATATACAGATAAACGATAAATTCATATATGGCGTGCGCTGCAGAGCGGCACCATGGGTCATTGAAAGCTGATGGGGGGGATTGCAATGAGCAGGATTCAGAGGATTCTTGTTCCTGTGGATGGTTCTGTGAATGGCTGCAAAGCTGTGGACGAGGCGCTTTTTTTTGCGCAGAAATGCAATGCCGAGCTTGACTTTATCTATGTGGCGAGCAATATCAACAAGGATATTCCGAGCCATATCGTCTTTGACCGGATATGGGAGAAGATTCCGGCGGATATGAAGGCGCGCAAGCATGTCAAATCCGGGAATATCGCCAAGACGATTCTCGCGGTCGCAGACGAGCAGCAGAGCGATATGATCATCATGGGCAGCCGAGGACTTGGACTGCTCCGGGGCGTTCTCATCGGCAGCGTCAGTCAAAAGGTCGTGGAGGAATCGAAAATCCCCGTGATGGTGGTGAAATAGGGGGTGTCTTTCGTGACGGTTCGGGAGCGCACCGAAGCAATCGAGGAGGAGATCCTCTCACCGCTTGCTGCGCGCAGCCGTGCCGCGCAGCGCAGTCATCCGATGGAGGAGTGTCCCTTTCGCACAAAGTTCCAACGCGACCGCGACCGCATCCTCCATTCCAAATCATTTCGGCGCCTCAAGCATAAGACGCAGGTTTACATCGTCGCGGGCGACCACTATCGTACGCGCATGACGCACAGTCTCGAAGTCGCGCAGATCTCGCGCACGATTGCCCGCGGGCTGCGCCTCAACGAGGATTTGACCGAAGCGATTGCACTCGGTCATGACGTAGGGCACACGCCTTTTGGACATGCGGGTGAGGCGGTCATGGCGGAGCTGACGGGGCATTTTGCCCACAACGAGCAGAGTCTGCGCATGGTCGAGATCCTAGAGCGCGGCGGTCAGGGGCTGAACCTCACGGGCCCCGTAAAAGACGGCATCCTGAACCATACGGGAAAGGGGATGCCGACCACCTTTGAGGGGCGGATTGTCCGCATCGCTGACCGCATTGCCTACCTCTGCCACGACTATGACGACAGTCTGCGCGCGGGGCTGCTTGCGCCCAAAGAGCTGCCCAAAGAGGTGCGCGAGGCGTTTGGTACAGATACATCCGCGATGATTACGAGCATGGTCTCAGACATGATTGTCACATCCGGCGCACGTGGCGACGCGGCGCTCTCAGCGGATGTACAGACCGTGATGGATATATTCCGCAGCTTTATGTTCGAGCGCATCTACCATTCAAAAACCCTTGCGCACGAGCGCGAACAGGCGGGCTTTGTCCTGCGCGCCCTCGTTGCGCATTTTATGAAGGCATTTGATGCACTGCCGGCGGAATTTGTTGCGCGTGCCGTGCGTTGGGGGCGGGAGCAGTGTGTCGTTGACTATGTGGCGGGGCTGACGGACAGCTTTGCCGTTGCCCTCTTTCATGAGATTTTTGTGCCGCCGGTTCATCAGATGACGATTCAGCCGATTTAGCAGATTAGCGCATGGGATCCTGTCTCAAAGAAGATCTTGCCGCGCCCTTTCCGCCGCTGTATAAGGAGAAGTAAACCTATGCGTGACCCGAGGATGGATGCTTTTGTGCAGCAGGTACGTGCGCAGACCGACATCCTCGCCGTCGTGCAGGGGTATGTCCCCCTCAGGCGCAAGGGAAACCGTTATTGGGGCTGCTGCCCCTTTCATCAAGAAAAGACACCGTCGTTCTCCGTCGTGCCTGCCGACGGATTTTTCTACTGTTTTGGCTGTCATGCGGGGGGAGATGCGTTTAAGTTCATCTCGCTCATGGAGCATATCACGCCCTTTGAGGCGATTCAGAGGCAGGCAGAGCAGCTTGGGATTCCGAGCCCCGCGCGCACCAGCGACCCGCATGAGGAGGAGCGCCTGCGCATGATGGATGATCTGCGCCGCGTGAATGCACTCGCACGGGATTTTTTTCACAGCTGTCTTACGGTGACACCCTATGGGGCAGTGGGGAAGGCGTATCTCATGGGGCGCGGCATCACGGATGCGGCGGTGGAACGCTATGGGTTTGGTTTTGCGCCTGAGGCATGGTCAAAGCTTTCCGATGCGTTCTTGCGGCGCGGCATATCAGAAAAACTCCTTGTCACGGCGGGGCTTTCTGCCCTGCGTGAGCACGGCGGCGGGCTGTATGACCGTTTTCGCGGACGTGTCATCATCCCCATCGCGGATGTGCGTGGGCGCATTGTCGGATTTGGCGGACGTGCACTTGGGGACGCCATGCCGAAATATCTCAATACAGCGGAGACGCCCATCTTTAACAAGCGAAAGCTCCTCTTTGGCCTTGACCGCGCCCATCGCGCAATTGCACGCGAGAACTGCGCCATCGTCGTCGAGGGGTATATGGATGCCATCGCTGCATGGGAGGCAGGGGTGCTGAATGTTGTTGCAACGCTCGGCACGTCCTTTACGAGCGATCATGCGGCGCTTCTCCTGCGCCGTGCACCGCGTATTATCTTTTGCTATGACAGTGATGCGGCAGGGCAGGAGGCGACATTGCGCGCACTTGCAGCAGTGCGTGGGCGTGCAGCGGAGGTGCGTGTGCTCGTACTGCCCGATGGCAAGGATCCCGATGAATACATTCGTGCCCACGGGGCGGAGGCATTCCGTGCGCTCACTGCTGCGGCGCTGCCCGTGCCGGAGTACCATCTGCGCCGCGTGCTCGCCCAGTGCGAGCGCGGCACGGCAGAGGGGCAGCGCGCCGCCCTCACCGCCATGCTGCCCGTCCTCCAAGAGATCACAGATGCAGTGACGCGCAGCGCCTACGTGCGCCGGCTCGCGCGGGAGCTCTTTCTCGATGAGGGGCTGATTACGGATGCCCTGCGGCGCTTTCGTCCGCAGGAGACACCGCAAACGCAGAGCACTGCGGTACCTGCTGCGCAGCCGCACCGTATGGACAGCGCCGTGCGCCGCGCAGCACGCGGACTGATCTTTGCGCTTTGGCAGGATGAGGGTATACTCAAAAAGATTTCAGAAGCAACACCACTTTCAGAATTTCCCGATAGCCTTTTTCGCATGATTTTTGAGACCGCTGCGGCGCATATCACAGCCGGCGGTACACTCGATGCCGCGTTCATTGCGGGGCTGGATGCCGCAGCGGGGGCAGAGATCTCCCGTGCACTCGTCGAGGAGGGGCACCCTGTCACAGAGGAGGCACTGCGCACGGTGCGCCATGCCCATCTCACGGCACAGCTTGAACGGCACACCCGTCTGGCAGAAGAGATGCTGCAAGAAGGAAAAGCCGCATATATTGACGAATTAAATGAAGTGAAGAAAATTCAGGATGAAATTATGCGTATAGACACGGATTAATACATTATTTTATTCATATTTCCCTTTAGATTACAGCGATTTGATACGATATATTTTGTGATAATTTATATTAAAAAGGAATTCCACTCTGAAAGGAGGGGGCTTTATGCAAAATGCAGCAGCACGAGTTGAAAGAATTGAAAGAAAAGAACACGAGATCAAGCAGATCGATATATTGCTTGCACGGAGCAAACGCAACGGCGGCCTGCTCACATATGATGAACTGATCGAAGCACTGAATATAAAAGAAATTACCCCTGATGACATGGATCATATATACCAAAAACTCAGCGATGAGGGCATTGCCATCATCGACGATGCGGCGGCTGCCTCTGGTGGGGACGCAGAAGGAGAGGACAAGGAAGATGCGTCAGATGCCCTTGCGGTGCCCGAGGGTGTCGCGCTCGATGATCCCGTCCGCATGTACCTCAAGGAAATTGGCCGCGTGCCGCTGCTGACAGCCGAGGAGGAGGTTGCGCTCGCACGCCGCATGGAGGCAGGGGACCTTTCGGCACGGCGGCGCTTAGAGGAGGCGAATCTGCGCCTCGTCGTGAGCATTGCCAAGCGCTATGTCGGGCGCGGGATGCTCTTTCTCGACCTCATCCAGGAGGGCAATCTCGGCCTCTTAAAGGCGGTCGAGAAATTCGACTACAGCAAGGGCTATAAATTCAGTACCTATGCAACATGGTGGATCCGCCAAGCCATTACGCGCGCGATTGCCGACCAAGCGCGGACCATCCGCATCCCTGTTCATATGGTAGAAACCATCAATAAACTCGTGCGCGTGTCGCGCCAGCTTTTGCAGGAAAATGGACACGACCCAAGTCCCGAGGAACTCGCCAAGGAGATGGGGCTGAGCACCCCGCGCGTGCGCGAGATTATGAAAATCGCGCAGGAACCGGTATCGCTCGAAACGCCGATTGGTGAGGAGGAGGACTCCCATCTGGGCGACTTCATCGAGGATGAAGCGGCGCTCGATCCTGCCGATGCCGCCTCTATGATGCTGCTCAAAGAGCAGATTGCCAGTGTTCTAAAGACCCTTTCCACACGTGAAGCCGACGTGCTGCGTCTGCGCTTTGGGCTGGAGGATGGGCGGGCGCGCACACTTGAGGAGGTCGGGCAGAACTTCGGCGTGACGCGTGAGCGCATCCGACAGATCGAGGCGAAGGCGCTCAGGAAGCTGCGGCATCCCGTGCGTCTGCGCAAGCTACAGGGAAACTTTGACCTATAGCTTGTAGCGTTGCAGCAAGAGTAAATCCGTATGGTTTCAGTGGATACCGTTGACAGGAGGGCAGTGTTATGGCAAAGGGGGCGGAGCAGAGGACGACAGGCAGCGCCGAAATTATAGACAGACTGCTTTGCAAAGGGAAGGCAAACGGCGGCACGCTGACCTATGCCGAACTCATCGACGCACTGCAAACACAGGACATGTCTCCCGATGAAATGGACGATATGTATGAGCGGTTCAGCAAAGAGGGCGTTGACATCATTGACGACCAGCCGGCAGCGGCGGAGCCTGTCGAGGAGGAGACTGCCGAAAAGGAGGAGGAACCGGAGATTGATCTGTCTGTCCCCGAGGGTGTCAGTCTCGATGATCCCGTCCGCATGTACCTCAAGGAAATCGGTCACGTCGCCCTCCTCACGGCAGAGGAGGAAGTCGAACTCGCAAAGCGGATGGAAGCGGGCGACGAGCGTGCGCGTCACCGCCTTGAGGAGGCAAATCTGCGCCTCGTCGTGAGCATCGCGAAGCGCTATGTTGGGCGCGGGATGCTCTTTCTCGACCTCATTCAGGAGGGCAATCTCGGGCTCTTAAAGGCCGTCGAGAAATTTGACTACAACAAGGGGTATAAGTTCAGCACCTACGCGACGTGGTGGATCCGCCAAGCCATTACACGTGCCATTGCCGACCAAGCGCGCACCATCCGCATCCCTGTCCATATGGTAGAGACCATCAATAAACTCGTGCGCATTTCCCGCCAACTTTTGCAGGAACTTGGACGCGATCCCAAACCGGAGGAGATTGCAGAGAAGATGGGGCTGAGTGTATCGCGTGTGCATGAGATTATGAAGATTGCACAGGAACCGGTATCGCTCGAAACGCCGATTGGTGAGGAGGAAGACTCCCATCTGGGCGACTTCATCGAGGATGAGGCGGCGCCTGCCCCTGCGGAGGCGGCCTCCTTTATGCTCCTGCGCGAACAGCTTGAAGAGGTGCTCGAAACACTGACCCCGCGTGAGAAAAACGTCCTGCGTCTGCGCTTTGGGCTTGAGGACGGCAGGTCGCGCACCCTCGAAGAGGTCGGACAGAGCTTTGGCGTCACGCGTGAGCGCATCCGCCAGATTGAGGCAAAGGCCCTGCGCAAACTCCGCCACCCGAGCCGCAGCAAGGTACTGCGAGACTTCTTGGAGTAAATGATACAAAAAGCATTGACAATGATTCATCCTGGTGCTAGGATAATGGTGCAGGAGATCCTGCGGCAGGGATGAGAAAAGAAGTGGCACCATGTCCGGCACATATCTGGTGGTATCTTATATATTCCTTTCACAGAGATCTTTCGTGTTGTCTGTTTCGCCTGATTTTACATCATGGATGTGAAGTCAGGCGTTTTTTCATTGTGCTAGGAGGTTCCTCTATGTCAGTCAATCAAGGGAAAGTCGTCATCATCGGGACGAGCAACGTCGGTTCTGCCGTACTCAACAAAATTGCAGACTTTCAGCTTGCCTCAGAAATCGCGCTGATTGATCTCAATATGGATTTGGCACGTGGTGAGGCGCTCGATACAAGTCATGCCATGTCCTCGCCATACAGCACCAACATCAAAATACATCCCGGTACCTACGAGGACTGTCGGGATGCCGCGTTTATCGTCATTACGGCAGGGCCGTCCATTCTGCCGGGAGAAACGCCCGACCGCCTAAAGCTTGCCAGTACAAATACGAAGATCATGCGCTCCATCTTTGGTGAAATCGTGAAATATACAAAAGAAGCCATGATTATCATGATTACGAACCCGCTCGATGTTGCGACATATGTCGTCTCAACCGAGTTCGATTACCCGCGGGCAAAGATCCTCGGTACAGGCACGATGCTGGAGACCTATCGGTTCCGCTACATCCTCGCGCGTCACTATGATATGGATCCCAAAAACATCCATGGGTATGTCCTCGGGGAGCATGGGAATGATGCCTTCGTTGCATGGTCAACTGTCAACTGTGCGGGTCTTGGCATTGAGCATCTCGATGAATATTTCCACTATACAGAACGCCTCGACCGCAAGGCAGTCGAACAGGAGCTGATTCAGACGGCGTACGATGTCATCAATCTCAAGGGCTTTACCAACACAGGTATTGCAATGGTTGCCTGCCGCTTCATCAAGGCGATTCTCTACAACGAGCATACCATCCTGCCCTGTTCGGCGGTTCTTGATGGTGAATACGGGATGCGAGGTGTGGCGCTCTCGATTCCGCGTATGATTAGCCGAGATGGCATTGTGCGTTCCTTTGAAGTACGTCTGCCCAAAGACGAAATGGAAAAATTGCAGGGGGCGGAAAGGAGTGTCCGCAGCGCACTCGATGGTGCGGGCGTGCAGTAAATCGGCACAGTACAAATAAACAGGAGAGCCGCAGCAGCTCAAATGCAGCTGATGCGGCTCTCCTGTTTAGATATGCAGCGTGTGCGCTAAGGACTTAGGCAAGCATGGACTTGAGGAACCAGATTTGCTTTGCATAGTTTTGGATGTGATCCTCCATCATATTTGTCACACCAAAGACATCTTCCTTGTCTGCAAGGGCACGGATGGAGGCTGCCTGGTCACGCAGCGTCTCAAGATCGGCGAGGGCAGTCTGAAGTGCCTGCTTCTGATCCACCTTGCTATCCGGCAGCTCTTTGATCGTTGCGTGGGCAAGATACTCCTTCAGGCTGGCAATCGGCTGCTCACCACACATCTTGAGGATCTCGGCACTCTCATCAAGCACATCTGCGAACGAATCGTAGAGTGACTCAAGATACTCATGCACTGCCTTGAACTGCGAGCCGACGACGTTCCAGTGGAGATTGTGCAGCTTAATATAACCAACACCAATATTTGCAATATAACCATTCAGCGCATTTGTCAGATCCTTATTCATAAGTAAAACCCCTTTCATATGATAGAACTCCTGCGGATATTTTCATATCTGCGTTATGTAAGTCATTATACCTAGCTGTAATTTATTTGTCAATAGTAATTATTAAATATATAAAGTTTTATCAAAGAGAGAAAGAGAGAATCGCTCTATTGACAGGCTAAAAAAATACAGATAATATGGACGCACTGAGTATGCAGTATTTGAGAGAAAAGGGGTATATTTATGAGCAGCCAGAATTATCATTTTGAAACCCTGCAAGTACACGTGGGGCAGGAGCAGCCGGATCCGGTGACGGATGCCCGCGCCGTCCCCATCTACCAGAACGCAGCGTATGTATTTCACAGTGCACAGCATGCGGCCGACCGTTTCGCCCTGCGCGATGCCGGAAATATCTACGGCAGGCTCATGAACCCCACGCAGGACGTCTTTGAAAAACGCATCGCAGCGCTCGAAGGAGGTGCTGCGGCACTTGCCTTTGCCTCAGGAGCAGCCGCCGTTACAGCGGCGATACAGAGCCTCGCCCATGTGGGGGATCACATCGTTTCCCAGCAGACCATCTATGGCGGCTCGTTCAACCTCTTTGCCCACACCATGAAAGATTGGGGCATCAGCGTGAGCTTTGTGGACCCAAAGGCGGGCCTTCAAGCATTTGAGGATGCCATTCGGGAAAATACCAAGTGCATTTATATCGAAACCGTCGGGAATCCGAATGCAGACTTGATTGATATTGAAGCCGTCGCGGAAATAGCACATCGGCACGGGCTTCCCGTCGTCATTGACAACACCTTTGCAACACCCTATCTCCTGCGCCCGATTGAACATGGGGCTGACATCGTTGTACATTCGGCGACGAAATTCCTCGGCGGGCATGGTGCGGGGCTTGGGGGCATCATCGTTGACAGCGGAACATTTGACTGGAGGGCATCGGAGCGATTCCCGCATCTCACAGAGCCAAACGCCAGCTATCACGGCATCAGCTTTGTCGATGCACTCGGCGCCTGCGCATTCATTGTCTACGTCCGTGCACTCATCCTGCGTGATACAGGGGCGACCATTTCCCCGTATAATGCGTTTCACTTCATCCATGGGCTTGAGACGCTTTCCCTACGTGTTGAACGCCATGTGGAAAACGCGCTGAAAATTGTTGATTTTCTCGCGCAGCACCCAAAAGTCGCAAAGGTCAACCATCCCTCCCTTGTGAGCCACCCCGACCACGCGATCTACAAGCGTTACTTCTCACAAGGCGGTGTCTCCATCTTTACTTTTGATGTGAAGGGGGGACGTGATGAGGCATTTCGCTTCATCGACAGTCTGAGGCTCTTTTCTGTCGTTGCCAACGTCGCAGACGTGAAGTCACTCGTCATCCATCCTGCAACGACCACGCATTCCCAGATGAGCGAAGCAGAGCTTGCTGCCTCCGGCATCGGACAGGGGACGGTGCGCCTTTCTGTTGGCATTGAGCATATCGACGACCTCCTTGCCGATCTTGGGGCGGCACTTGCGGCAATTTGAGTATAAAGTAAAAACGCCTCTTTGTTCAATGCTGTGGAGAGCGTGCCGCAATAGAAAAATCATCAAATGATATTCAATGCAATACACATTGACGCATTGCTTCGGTGAATGGCTGCTCTAAAAAATCCCTTGCCAATAGACACTGCCTATGCTATAATGCTTCGTATCGCGTAAAGCGTAAATGGAGAGGTGTCCGAGTGGTCGAAGGTGCTTGACTCGAAATCAAGTGCAGTGATGAGCTGCCGTGGGTTCGAATCCCACCCTCTCTGCCAGTAAAATCAAGGCTTTCGGGGCTTTTGCCCGGAAGCCTTTTTCTGTTCTATTTTTATTTTTGACATCATGGCATTTATCGGCCGTATTTCTCTTCACACTTGACCACTTGAACGGTAAAATGTATAACATAAAAGCTGCTATCATATAAGTAATCGCCTCAAATGGTGTATGAGAGAACCCGATAACTTATCAGACGGGTCTAGTTGTTTTATTTGTGTACGCTTTTTAGGGGGCGGTTACTGTGGCAGCAGCGTTTAGAAAACTTTCCCGCATGGTTGTACATGGCGTCGGAAGTATTGCTCTCACGCAAAAACGGAACTATATGCAGCACATCTCTACGCCTGCAAAAATAACGCAGAAAAGCTGGCAACGGACAGGCGATATGCTTAGGGCATCGATGGAGTATGTAGGTGACTATGCCGAAGCAAAGCAAGCAAAAGAAGGCTGATGAGCAGTCTTTGCCGGATAACCGTAGGATTCTGATGTTCCCGACTGCTTCCGCAGATACGCCTAATGCCTTTGCACATTTAGGATTCCGATTTTGCTACACGGTTATTGCTTGGTTTGTTTTGGGGAGAGGTATCAATGAAACCTCGTTCTTTGTTTCTTTGAATTTGTTTGTCATCCCCATTCTAATGGATTGTTTGAAATTTACACCTACTACAAGAGTTCGTATGTATATTCGTTGTGCGGAGATTTTTGTATGCGGCTTTTGGTTTTTGTTTTCCGTTTTGGGGATGACGGGAGTGTTCACTGTCATAAAGTTTGGGGATCAGTACCTTTTATCGACAGCAGAGGACTTTATCGGCTTTTATCTGTCGGAAATTGACTTGCGTTATGTATGGCGGGCTGTTGTAAGTGTTACTTTTGTGACACTGATAGATTGGCTTTTCAAGCGAATACGACGCGATGAGGTGTTTGCAGGAACTCACAGGTCGCCTTTTACGTTGCCACTGTTATTAAATTTAAGGAACAGGGAGCAGGTGTGTTTTTTGGCGTGATTCTTTCACCGGCAATCCCCTTTGTTATGCTATTGGCACTGTATGTCACTTTCCCCAAATTGTATAGTGAGCTCATAAAGGGACTGCCTATGAAAGAGCAGTTTGTATGGACGGTTCGTCTTATACGGGCGATTTTCTCGAGTATACCGATTCAGCACACCGTGTGTATCACATTTGTGTGTGATGTGTTGAGAGAGAACAGGCGTGATGCTGCGACACAGAATAATTCATTATTGGGGCGGCTATATGCTGACATTGAAAGACTCGTTATGGCGTAAAAATTAAAAGCTCTTTGCAAATAACGCAAAGTGCTTTTCTTGTGTGCGGATTCTATTGCTCCGAGAGCAACGCTCATACCTTTCCTCAACCTGCAAGATTCTCTCGGTCACACCCTCCTGCATCTGCTCCGTGTTGTGCACATATCTATCCATTGTGAAGGAGGCTGATGCGTGGCCGAGGCGCACCTGTATCTTCTTTGCACTGATTTCCTGTTCGGCAAGGAGTGTCGCATGTGTGTGGCGGAACGAATGAAAACGGAGATTCGCGGGGAGATTCAGCCGCTTCTTGAGATCGGCGAAGATATGCGTCACCGCTGTCAGCGTGATTGGCTGTGTCGCGGCACGCAGAGAGCGGAAAATGTAGCTATCCTTTGTGAGAAGAACGCCCTGCCGCAGGAGAACCGCTGCAAGCGTCTTCCTCCATGCGAGGAGATTCTGCACGGCAGCAGGGGAGAGTGTGACCGTGCGGGCACTGTATGCCGTCTTGGTCGTACCCTCGTACTCCTCTGCGGCGCGTTTGCGTGCCCTTGAGACGCGGATTGTCGCCGCCTTTGCGTCAAAATCTGACCAGCGAAGTGCGACGATCTCACCCCGGCGCAGCCCCGCGTCCCACGCGAACTTAAAGAGATGCTCGGTCTGTGAACCTCGGATCGCGTCAAGGAGCGCGTGATATATCTCTGGCGTGACAATCCCCGCAGCCGTCGCCTTGTGCTTTGGCTTACGGATGTACTCCATCGGGTTGTTCTCAATCAGTCGCTCGAACTTTGCCGCACGAAAGATCGACTGCAGCAGTGTATAGACCGCCTGCCTCGTCCGATCGCCGCCGATCTGGGCGAGGATATGCTTCAGCAGGGGCGGGCTTTACATCGGCGATCTTCATGGTCGGTGGGATCTGCGGCAGGATATGGCGTGTGAGAAAGCCCTGATAGGTGGAGAGCGTCGAAGCCTCGAGTTTGTCCACGTCGCGTTTCATGGTAAGGAACTCGTCGGCGAAGCGGTGGAACGTCTCGACCTGCAGGAAGTCCGAGATGTTCGCGTTCATGATACGACGACGCTCTGCCTCGAGTTCCTGCAGCGTGTAGGCGTAGAAATAACGCCGTACCTTCTCGCCCGTGATCGGATTCTCAAGGATGACACTTGACTGATAGCGCCCGTCCTTGCGTTTGGTTGGCATAATAAAACACCTCTGAAGATTCGTTGTGGAATAATCCCCGAAGGTGTGATATACTTTCGTTTGAGTAGTACGTATATCCCTACGGGGCTACGTGCGAACCGCTCATCGTGTCCTACACGGTGGGCGGTTTTTATGTGGGAAGAAATCGCGATATTTTCCTACTTGGATGTTCAACTGGGAAAAAAGAGCCGATTTTTCCTAGTTGGTTGAAGCGCTGAACTATGTTATACTGAGTGCGTTGCCTCCTCCATACCGGCACGGGAAGGAGGTGTGTCAAGAATGATCGATTCGTTTATGCTCTCCGTTCTGGCTAGGATAGTCTGCCACTATCTCTGCAAATGGCTTGACGGATGAGAAAAAGGCAACAAGCTTAGGCGTTAAGCCCTGCCTGCACAATGGGAATAGAAAAGCCCCCAAGCTGGAACCTTGGGGGCTTTTCGTGTGCCAATTATGATCGCTTCGTTTGCCAAGCATATTATAGCACAAGTCCCCAATGAGATGCAAGTGATGCGTTTCGGTACAGATCGGGCGGCCTCAACTCCAGTCAATATCTTCCATCCGTATCGTGCGCCCCTCCCTCAGATCGCGCTCGGATTCCTCCAAGCCGGCGCATTCCGATGGGGTGAGTTTTGTAAAATCAGGATCCCATGCAAGAACGAGACGGCGCAAAAGCTCGTATGCAAGTCCCTGCTCTGTTTCAGGCAGGGTATTATACTCCTGTTCCTGTGCGGTCATGACAATCACCTTCCTTATTTGTAAATTCCGCCACATGCGCCAATGTCCCTGATATAGAGATAGGGGGCCCTTCTCTCTGCAGATAACTGTAGACGATCCGATATTACCGATACGCAGCCGATACGAGGGCGGCTTCCATCCCTGCAATACCTTTATATCTCCGATGGGCGGCTGCTGAATTAAGCCGAGGATCCCTGCCTTGACGTGGTTGTGTGTAGGACGATCGGCGGATTGTAGAAACTTCGCTGCAGACCGTGAAAACTCTATATCCATATAGCCTCCTTCCTGCTTGATTAGTCCAGCCCTAGTTTTTGCTCCAAAAGCTTTTTCAGCTCTCTGTCGGGATGCGCATCGAGATCGCAAAGCATCTGAAAAGCAGAAGTGTTGTTATAAATCTCCTCGGCAATCGCATACGCCGCAGTATCTAACTCCACGACACGAAGGCCTTCTTGCTCAAACTTGCGTAGTACCTTGTTAAGGTGCTTAGTAAAATTGGGGTCGCGTATGATAGCAAGAGCTTTTTTAGTTTTTTCGCTTGTAGGCTCAGACCCTTCCTCGGACAAATATTTCGCCAAGGCCACCAGAATTCGGTAGGTATTGACGTGGTATTTCAACTTGGGATTTAGTGCTTTGGCTAAAAGATTCGCGACAGGCTTCGGCAGGTTCTCTAAATTGACTGCGAAAGCGTTCGTAATGGGATCTTCAGTAGGCGTTGAGGTCGATGCTGTAGTTTTCGGTGGCGCTGCCGATACCTCGCTCTCAAAGAATAACTTCACGACATCGGTGCCGAAGTATGCGGCGATACGCTCCGCCTCCTCGGGGGTAGTCCATACAGTTTCGCCCTGCATGAGCTTGCCGACACGGGGAAAATCCAGACCTGTCTTTTGCATGAAGCCATTGACATCACCAGAATCCATCAATAGCTTGCTGACGTTTTTCGAGAATGTCACATCCAGCCGATCAAGGCGAACGAGGATCTCGTCCTGCACGGCTTTCGGATGACGAAGGTACGCCTGCGTCAGATCGTGCATGGGGGAATCCCCATCAAACGTCATGGTGGTTGTCACCTTTGGCGGTGGGCCTGCCCAACCCATAAGCGCGGCGGGGGTAGTATCTAATGCAGCTGCGAGTTTTTCTATATTATCTGAAGGGATGTTGCTTATTACCCCGGATTCATAGCGTTGGATAGTCTGACGACTCACGCCAACTTTTGCAGCTACCTCGTCAAGAGTAAATCCTTTGGCTGTACGAGCAGCTTTGAGCCTGTCGTTTAATGCCATTCAGAGCACCTTCCTTCTAAAAGTATTTCTTCGTAGCACCATTATAACAGAAATTACCTGATATGCAACGAAAAAATCACATCTAACGGAAAAACTTATTGACTCGTTACGCATCAGGTGCTATCATGGTTCCGTAAAACGCAACAAAAGGGCTTGAAGTTTATGATGAATTGGTAGGGGGTGGTATTGGGCATGGTAAATACAAATGCGCTTAGAGGGCTCATAGCAGAGAAAGGTTTAAGTCAATCTGAAGTGGCTAAACACTTGGGTATGACGCCTAAAACCTTCTATGCGAAGATGAACAGGAGAGTTTTCGATTCTGATGAAATCGAGGTCATGATCAATCTGCTTGAGATTCCTTCGGAAAATTTTGTAAGGATTTTTTTGCCTCGAGTGTCTCTTAATAAGTAACAAAGGAGGAAGCAAAACATTGAGCAACAAACTTCAAATTTTCGAGAGTACCGACTTCGGCACTGTCCGAACGATACTCATCGACAAAGAGCCGTACTTCGTTGGCAAGGATGTCGCGGAGATTCTTGGATACACGAACCCTCAAAAAGCGATTCGTGACCATGTGGACGACGAGGACAGGACGGTGAACGAATCGTTCACCGTTAATGGGACAAAGGGGCTTCTTATCAACGAGTCAGGGCTTTACGCGCTGATTGTCGCCTCAAAGCTCCCTGCTGCGAAGAAATTCAAACGCTGGGTGACAAGCGAAGTCCTCCCCGCAATCCGCAAGACAGGCAGCTACACCGTGCCGAAACTCGAAAAGAACCCGAAGTACCGCACCCGCATGATCGGGACAGCGGTGCGGGATGTTCGCAGCACGGCGGCAGAACTGCAGAAACTCTTCGGCGTCAAGGATGGCATCGCGCTCGCAAAGGCGACGAACATGATCGAGCGGGCATACGGTGTAGAGATGCCCGAGGTCAAGGAACTCATTCCTCCGGCAGAGCACGACACAGGCTTTCTCAATCCTACTGCGATCGGTGCAAAGCTCGGCATCAGCGCAAAGGATACCAATCTGCTCCTCAAGAATGCGGCTCTCCAGATGAAGATCGGCAAGGAGTGGCGCATCACGAACAAGGGCAAGAATTACGGCGAGGAAATGCCGTATGAGCGCAACGGGCACAGCGGCTATCAGATTCGCTGGAATGAGTCGGTTGTTGAGGTACTGCGGTGAGCCCTAAGCGAGCTCGGTCGGCCACTCAAACGCGCAGGATAGCTCAGGTGCTTCGACATCGCCCTCCAGATCGGCGCAGATGGTAGCTGTTACGGTATCCTCAACGTCTGTTTTGAAAATGGCGGGCATTGTGGAGAGATAACGGATCAACAGCTGGTTCTCCTCCTCGACTGAAAGATCACCGTCTGGGGGGTACAGATCCAGTACGATTCGTACATTGGTCAGCATCTTGACGGGGACACTGTGCGGATCATCTTCGTCGGATGGTTCTATGTCATAGTCGGCAGAAACCTGTGCAAATAAATCAGCTGTCTTTGCTCCCCCTTTCGACGTGAAGGTCATGGAGATTCTGAAAGCATCACCACCCTCACGGGATACGCTCACGCGGTAGTCAAATGGGATATAGGCAAACAGCCGATCAGGGGAAACTTGCAGGTATAGACACAGCTTATTGAGCGTGTCTAACTGAATCCCTTGACTGTAGTTATTCGAGAGTGAAGTGAGTGTCGTTCGCGAGATTCCAGTATCCTCACTGACTTTGCTGATGCGTAGGTTTCTTTCCGCGAGGAGAATAGCTAAGTTGCATTTCAACATTTTATACACCTCCTAGATAAATGTACAATGTATTGGACGAAAAAGCAATTGAAAAGTCATTTTGCTATATACATAATACAAACAATGAGACGTCCAATATATTGAACAAAAATGGAGGTGAAGAGAAAAGGTGATTCGTGTGATTGACAATAAAATTTCTGCGATTCTCGGCAGCAGGCTTATTAAGATCAGCAAAGTGGCACGGGACACAGGGATTTCCCGCACCACCCTCACCAACATCTACTACAAGCGCAGCACCTATATCACGTTCGCCGTGCTCAACAAGCTGTGTGAGTACCTCGAGTGCGGCGTTGATGATCTGTTCCCATATGTCGCTGATACTGAGAGGAGGTGACCAAATGGAACGAGACCTGATCCCGATCTGGGAGAAGGCGGTGCTCAATCTCGAATAGACCGCCGCATATGTGGGCATCGGTGTCGCACAGATACGCGCCCTTGCACACGCAGCGCGGCACGGTATGGGAGACTTCCCTGCATTCTGGGTGGGAAACAAGATCAAGGTATCACGTCGGGCGCTCTTGCAGTGGCTTGACGATGTAGCGGTATCGCATCGCGACCTGACCAAAGCCGCAGCGATGGTCGAGAACGTGAAGCAGATGAGTGAGACGCGCGGGCGCGGGCGTCCGCGTAAGAGAAGGGAGGCGGTCGCATGAGCGTCAAGAAGGCTGTTGCAGGCGTGGCAATCGCAATCACTGCAATCCTCTGTGCGGGGGCAGCAACACATGAGGACGGCAATAACGCCGTCCTCGTTGAGGAAGTCTATGTTGTCAAGCCGGGCGATACCCTTTGGGGGATCTCGGAGACATACCTGCGGAAGAATAACGGCACGCGCCGGTATATCCTCGAGTACAAGAGCGGCATCGAGGAGCTAAATCCTTGGCTGCTCGATCGGCACGGGATGATCTATCCCGGGGATAAGTTGAGACTGACATATTGGGTGAAGGAGGAGACAGAATGAAGAGTGAGTGGAAGATTTCGAGCCAGTATCTTGGCGGGAGAAAGGTCTATCAGGTGTACCGCATCAAGGATATGCGCATCGTAGATCACAGCGGTAACCGTGAGTATGCGGGCGGCCTGACGGATGATGAGGCGGCGACGATGGCACTTGCGGAGAAGCTGAACCGTGAACAGGCATAAAAAGAACCCGGAGCGACGCTAACCGCTCCGGGCGACAAGAAAGACTTATAGACACAGTATAACACAACGCAAGGAGGATTTACAACATGACGATCACTATCAACCTTTCGGGCATGGATCTCGCGGCAGCTGGCAAGGAAGGGATCACTGCTCTCGTGAACGCCTGCGCGGCGTTCGCCGGTGCATCGCTCGGCTCAGAGATCGAGATTCCCGATGCGCCGCATAAGACGAAGTCCTCGGAGACGATCAGCGTGCCGGAGAAGGTGTATGTGGATGGACCGATTCCGGCGAAGCCGGAACAGACGACACCTGCACCGACCGTAGCGCCTGCTGCATCGGAGACCACGGTACCCGCTGCGCCTGTCACCCCCACGACACCTGCACCTGCTTCGGTACCGCCCGTCCCTGTTCCGACGGCTGATGCACCGACCTATACGATCGAGGAGCTACAGCTGGCGTGTGCGCCGCTGATGGACGCCAACCGCATGAGCGAGATCCAGTCGGTCATCGCAAAATACGGCGCGGCATCGCTCCTCGATATCCCGAAGGAGCAATATGGGGCACTCGCCGCCGATCTGCGTGCACTGGGGGCGATGCACGACTTTGCCCTGATCTACCGCTTCAAGACGGTCAGAATGGCGATCGTGCAGCCACGCGTCGGCAGTATCAGCGAGTTCGCCTGTACGGCAGATGAGCTTTTGCACTGGGGCGAGACGGTCGTCAATGTGAAGGCGACAGAGGCAATGGGCAAGAGTCCCGTATTCGCTCCCGGTGAACACTGTCGCTTCTGCCGCGCAAAGCAGCAGTGCATGGCGCGCTGCGAGCATTACGACGCACTGGAGTCCACGGAGCGGCAGAAAGACCCGCGGCTTATCACATTGGAGGATCTTGGGCACTACCTAAGCATTGCGGACGAACTCAAAAAGTGGGCGGAGGATTTACAGGAATATGCGCTCAGCGAGTGCCTTGCAGGGAGCAACGTCCCCGGCTGGAAGGCGGTAGCCGGGCGCGGCGCCCGCTCCTTTACGGATACAGACAAGGCGTTCGCCATTCTCAAGAAGGACGGCATTGATGAATGTCTGCTCTATAAGCGCGAACCGCTGACGCTGGCGCAGATAGAGAAAGAACTCGGCAAGAAGCGTTTCACGGAACTTGTCGGCATGATGGTGGTCAAAACTCCGGGGAAGCCAACGCTCGCCACGGAGTCTGATAAACGTCCTGCGGTAACCAACGTACCGCAGGCGACAGATGTATTTCAGGATTTAGGAACAGAAGGAGAAAAAGAATCATGAGCTATCAAATGCGACCCTCGGATGTGCTGCTGCGGAACGTGTGCCTCTCGTACGTTCGGTTTGAAAAGGCCGTTTCGCGCAACCCCGGGCAGGAGAAGAAGTACAGCTGCATGATCCTCGTGCCGAAGACGGATCTTGCGCAGAAGCAGGCGATCGATAACGCCATCGAGGCGGCGATTGCCATCGGGCGCGAAAAGTACGGCAATGCCGTTCCTCCGAAGCCCAAGACGGTGCTCTGGGACGGCGACGGATATACGCAGTCGGGTAAGGAGTTTGGATCTGAGGCAAAGGGGCCTGGGTATTCACGGCGGGGCTTGCGGAAGCGCGCGGCCCCGTGCAGGTGGTTGATCTCAATCGGAATCCGATCCTCAATCAGAGCGAGATCTACAGCGGCATGTACGCCAACGTCCTTGTGGGCTTCTACTTTTACAAGAACGAATCGGTCGGCGTCGGCGCAGGTCTCGGCCCCGTACAGAAGGTGGCGGACGGTGAGCCTCTGGGCGGTGTTCTTCCCTCGGCGGATGATGTGTTCGGTGCACCGGACGCGGCGGCACCGATGGCAGGGCAGACATACGCAGCCGCACAACAGGGCGTATCTCCTGCGGTGGCGGTCGCTGCGATGCAGCCGCAGATCAACCCGCTGACCGGCGCGCCGATGTAATCTGAAGATCTGTCGAACGAGGGGGCAGCCGCCCCCTTTTGAGGACTTATTTATGCGACATCTATCCATCGATCTTGAAACCTACAGCGAAAACGACATCAAGCTGGGCATCCCTAAATATGTAGAGTGTCCGAACTTCAAAATACTACTATTCGCATACGCGTGGGACTTCGGCGAGGTTCATGTCGTCGATCTGGCACGCGGAGAGGAAGTTCCCGCCGACGTGATCGACGCGCTCACGGATCTAGAGGTCACGAAGCACGCATTCAATGCGGCATTTGAGCTGCACTGTCTGCACCGCAGCGGCTTACTTACGCCATACGATCAGCACGCAGCTCCACGGACTCTATCTCGGCTACCCCAAAAGTCTTGACAGCATCGGCAAGGCTCTCGGTCTCGCGCAGGACAAGAAAAAGAGCGCGAGCGGCAAAGCCCTCATCCGTTATTTTTGTCTGCCGTGTAAGCCGACGAAGTGCAACGGGGGCAGGACGCGCAACCTGCCGGAGCACGATCCAGAGAAGTGGGAGGCGTTCAAGGCGTACAACGCGCAGGACGTTGTGACAGAGATGGAGGTCTGCCGCCGCCTTGCGGCGTTCCCCGTTCCCAACGCGCTGCAAGCGGAGTGGGTGACCGATCAGAAGATCAACCGGCACGGCGTTCTCCTTGACATGGAACTTGTACGCGGGGCGCTCCAAATCGACGTGGCCGAAAAGCACCATCTTATGCAGGAAGCCGCAGCGATTACGGGGCTTGACAACCCAAACAGCCGCGATCAGCTCCTAAAATGGCTCAACGACAACACGAACGTCGTGATGGAAAAGCTGACGAAGGAGAGCGTCGCCGAGGCACTCGAGGTTGCTGACGATACCGCCGCGAAGGTGCTGGACATCCGCAGACGTCTCTCAAAGACCTCTGTCAAAAAGTACGAGATGATGAGTGCCGCCGCAGGCGAGGACGACCGCGTGCGCGGTGTGCTTCAGTAAAATGCCCTATTTAGGAAAATCGGGTCTGTGGGAATCTGATACCATCGAGAATCTCGCAAAGCATCGGTTCACGATACCTATTACCGGGAAACGTCTTGTCGACACGAGCGCTGACGATGGTTCCCTGCGAGTACTTATTATGGCTCAAGCAGATGAGCACTATACAAAAGAGACGCTTCGCTTCCACTTCAAAAAGATACGGAAGATTGAGCACTGCAAAAATCTTTTACGCAGAGTAGGGATCCCATTCGTCGTACAGACGAATAGTGACCAAACAACCGTTATAAGCGTGCGTCGACGCGATATGCCGATGTGGCTTCGGACATTCCGAAACAAGCGGCTCGGGTGGTGGTTACTTAACGAGTCAGCAGATATTGTGTTTGACGAGTTAGTGCATTGGGACGGCTACCGATCCAGCACGAACTCTATACAATACACGAGCACGGTCAAAGAGAATGCCGATGTGATTCAGGCCCTCGCCTGTTTATCAGGTCGAACAGCAGTAATGTTGACGAAAAGGAGGCCTGTAGCTGAGTGGAGTACGACGTATGTCGTGAATATATGGACCAGCCCGGGGAAAGGGCACGACGTTCGTATAGAGTACGTCTCACAGCAACACTACGCCGGGAGAGTGTACTGCGCAGAGACAAAGACCGGATACTTCCTGACAAGACGGGATGGGAAGGTGTGGATTACCGGGAACTCAGGGCAGCTCATCCAAGGGCAGAACCTATCGCGCAACTATTTGAGGAACCTCGATCTTGCCCGTGATCTTGTGCGGAGGGGCAATCGGGAAGCGGTCGCCCTTCTCTTCGGCGATGTGGGTGATACACTCTCGCAGCGGCGATTATCGCACCCGAGGGGAAACTGCTCTGCATCTCGGACTTCTCCGCGATCGAGGCGCGTGTGCTTGCATGGCTTGCGAGGGAGAAGTGGGTGCTTGAGGCGTTTGACCGAGGAGAGGACATCTACTGCGCGACCGCATCCAGTATGTTTCATGTCCCCGTCGAAAAACACGGCGCGAACAGTCACCTGCGGCAGAAGGGCAAGATCGCAGTACTTGCAAGCGGGTATCAAGGCGGTCCGAACGCACTCATCAGCATGGGTGCACTCAAGATGGGGCTCACCGAGGAGGAGCTGCCCGACATCGTCAGCCGCTGGCGCGAGGCGAACCCGCGCATCGTGGACTTCTGGCAGAAGGTCGAGAACGCTGCACTCTATGTGATGAAGACGGCGCGTCCCGTTAGACTCGACCACGGTATCCGTTTCGAACGCGAAAGCAACTCCGCCGATGGCAGCGACTTTCTCACGATTACGCTGCCATCGGGACGCAAACTTTTTTATCCAAGCCCGCACCTTGCGGTCAATGCCTTCGACCGAGAGGCACTGCATTACCGCACGCAGATTGGCGCGAACTGGGGCACGAGCAGTACCTACGGCGGCAAACTTACGGAGAATATCACGCAGGCGGTTGCTCGTGACTGCCTCGCTGCGGCGATTACGCGCCTGACGAAGGCTAGATATCGCATCATCATGCACGTCCATGATGAAGTCGTGATCGAGATTGACGAAACGGATCCGGAGGAAACGCTCGCAGAGGTCAACGCCTTTATGTGTGACCCTCTGCCATGGGCGCAGGAACTGCATCTGACCGCTGCCGGATTTATCAGCAAATACTATAGGAAGGACTGAGGGAGGCGATGAGTTGCAAAACGATCGCATCATACATGTCAGCGTCGGACGGAGCCGCACCTCGAAAGAGTGGCAGCGCACTGAGTATCTCTGGAGCGAATTTGTCGAACGGCTCCGCACACCTGCGCGCACAGATGAAACCGTTGAGCAGTACCACGCACTGCCGAAGAAGGAACAGGGCAGGCTCAAGGACGTAGGCGGCTTTGTCGGCGGCACATTGAAAGGCCTCCAACGCAAGGCAGCGAACGTTGAGAGCCGCGACATCATCACGCTTGACCTTGACGCCATCGCACCGGGGGAGACACAGAGTGTTATCCGCCGCATCGCAGGTCTTGGCATCGCCTACGCCGTCTATAGTACGCGCAGCTATACCGAGCACCATCCGCGTCTGCGTGCGATCTTCCCGACGGATCGGGGTGTCACAGCGGACGAATACGAGCCAATCGCACGCAAGATCGCTAGCCTCATCGGCATCGACTTCTGCGACCCGACGACGTTTGAGGCAAGCCGCCTCATGTTCTGGCCGAGCTGCAGCAAAGACGCAATCTATGTTTTCTGCTGCGAGGATAAGCCGTTCCCGTCCGCAGATGGGCTCCTTAATGCCTATGAGAACTGGCATGATGTGCGGACATGGCCGCAGGTACCGGGGGCAAACGAGGCAAAGGAGCGGCTTGCCCTCTCAAAGCAGTCGGATCCGACAAAAAAGACAGGCATCGTCGGCGCGTTCTGCCGCGTCTATGACATCCTCGGGGCAATCGAGACGTTTATCCCGCACGCATACGAACCGACGGGCAGCAGTGACCGCCTGACGTTTGCGACGGGTTCCACGGTCGCGGGTGCGGTGCTCTATGATGACAACAAGTTCCTTTACTCCCACCATGCGACCGACCCGTGCAGCGGGCAGCTGGTCAATGCGTTCGACCTCATCCGCCTGCATAAGTTCGCCGAACTGGATGAACCCGCGAAAGAGGGTACACCGAACAATCGTTTGCCGTCGTTTCTCGCGATGCAGAAGGAGGCACTCGCAGATGCCGCCGTTGCCACGGAACTGCAGACGGAGCGCGCGGCACAGGCGGCGGACGTGTTCGGGATGGTAGAGCCTCCGGGGCACACAGGCACGGGCGCCGGGGCGGAGTCCCCTGCAGTCGATGTGAACTGGATGCGGACAGCAGGAATCCAGTTCAGTGACACGGGGAAGCCGAAAAAGACGATGGACAACATCGTGCGGATTCTTCGGAACGATCCGCTGCTGAAAGGCAGGATCGCCGTCGAAAGGTTCTCCCTGCGGATGCTTGTCTTTGGTACACTGCCATGGAACCCGTCAGACAAACAGCGCGTGTGGTCGGATCACGATGACGCGGGCGTGCAGTGGTATCTGGAATACCGTTTCGATATCACCGGCAAGGATAAGATTCTCAGCGCAGTTCAGCTTGCTGCCGAGCAGAATGGATTCAACGCCGTAACGCAGTACCTTGAGGGGCTGACGTGGGACGGTGCTGCGCGTCTGGATACACTCTTTCACGATTATCTGGGTGCCGTGGATGAACCCTATACGCGAGCAGTCTGCCGTAAATCGTTCGTTGCCGCTGTTGCACGAGCGATGCACCCCGGATGCAAGTACGACTATGTGCCCGTGCTCATCGGGCGGCAGGGGCTTGGCAAGAGCACGCTTCTCGCGAAGATGGCAAAGGAATGGTTCAGTGACAGTTTTTCCTCCTTCGACGGCAAGGATGCACTCGAAGGGATTCAAGGAAAGCTGCTGATCGAGCTTGCTGAAATGACGGGCTACACGCGGTCAGAGGAAAACATGATCAAGCAGTTCCTCTCGCGCACGAGCGATTTCTTCCGTATGCCGTTCGGACGCAGAGCAGCCGAATTTCCCCGCCAATGCGTTTTCTTTGGATCCAGCAACGATCACGAGTTCCTAAAAGATTCGACAGGAAACCGCCGCTTTTGGCCGGTGGACGTTGGGAAGTGTCCGGTGCAAAAGAGCATCTGGGAGGAGCTGCCGGACGAAGTTGATCAGATCTGGGCGGAGGCTGTGGCAAAGTTTAGGTAAGGCGAGGCGCTTTATCTGGACGATCAGGGAGTCATTCAGGCGGCATTAGACAACCAGAGTGGGCACCGAGAGGTCAATATCAGGGAAGGCCTGATTGCTGAGTTCATCTCACGTCCCATCCCAACGAACTGGAACGCGATGAAACTCCCCGAGCGTAAAATCTTTTGGAGCGGCGTCATGGAGGATCGAGGCGACCTTATCCCGCGTGATCGGGTCTGCGCCCTTGAAATTTGGTGCGAGTGCTTCGACGGCGAGCCGAAGTTCATGCGGCGCGGCGACGCGAAGGAGATCAACAAGATCCTCGAAAACCTCCCGAACACCATCCGTGACGAGGGGACGCGCAGGTTCGGCTACTGCGGCGTTCAGCGGGGATTCCGCATCATAAACTGAACAGGCGTAACACAATAAGTGCATGGCGCAACAATGAATTCTTTTTAGTGTTTCTTCATTTTTGTTGTTGCGCTTACAAGTTGCGGGCTAAACTCTTATGGCTCTAAGGATTATAAATATATATATAACATATATTTATATATGTTTATTAAATAGGGGATTAGGGGGCGATATACACAGCCTACACTGCCTAATTTATATAACTATACGCGAGCACGTGATATTGTTGCACTGAAAGGAGATCGGGATGAAAGAACGAGATATTGAAGCGCTGCTGCGCGATGGCGTCAAACAGTTGGGCGGCAAAGCCTATAAATGGGTATCGCCGGGGAATGCAGGTGTGCCTGACCGCATCGTCATTCTTCCGGGCGGTAAGGTGATCTTTGTCGAGCTGAAGCAGGAGAATGGACGGCTGACGCGGCTGCAGAAAATGCAGCAGGAGCAGCTTCTGCGTCTCAAGGCATCTGTGGCGACTCTGTACGGCATTGCAGACGTACGTAAGTTTTTGGACTGGGCAAAGGAGCACAGCACGTATGATCTTCAAAGCGCACGCGTATCAACGGTACTGCATTGATCGTCTCATCGCCGATCCGCGTGTCGCCCTCTTTCTGGACATGGGGCTTGGTAAGACGATCATCACGCTGTCTGCGATCTATCACCTGAAATACGCACAGTTCGCCGTCCGTAAGGTGCTCATCGTTGCGCCGAAGAAGGTCGCGGAGGCAACGTGGCAGCGCGAAGCGGCGAAATGGGACGGGGTGCACATCCTGCGAATGCAGACGGTTCTCGGCACACAGGCGCGACGGCTGAAAGCACTGAATACGCCCGCCGACATCTATATCATCAACCGTGAAAACGTGCCGTGGCTCGTCGAGCATTACCGCAACGATTGGCCGTTTGATATGGTGGTCGTGGATGAATCCAGCAGCTTCAAGAATCCACGCGCAAAACGATTCAAGGCACTCTCGTATATGTACCCGTATATTAAGCGGACGGTGCTTCTCACAGGGACGCCAAGCCCGAACGGGATCATTGATCTTTGGAGTCAGATCTATCTCCTAGATCGGGGGCAGCGTCTCGGCAGCACATTCTCAGGCTTCCGTAATCGGTACTTTACGCCTGGGGAGCGGTCGCGTGACATTATCTACACCTACGATCCGAAAGACGGTGCAGAGGACGCTATTATGAGCGCCATCGGCGACATTGCGGTGAGCATGAAGGCGGCGGACTATCTGGAGCTGCCGCCCGTGGTCGAGGATACGATCCCCGTTGTGTTGGATGTGAAGGCGCGCAAGGCGTATGACACGATGGAGCGGACGATGGTGCTGGAACTCCTGTAGAGCGGCGCGCAGATCACGGCAGCGAGCGCGGCGGCGCTCTCGAACAAGCTGCAGCAGCTTGCCAACGGGGCAGTCTACAACGAGGAGCACAAGCCCCATGCAGTGCATGACTGCAAGATCGAGGCGTTCATGGAGCTGATTGAGCAGCTGGGCGGGAAATCTGCGCTGGTCTTTTACAACTTTCAGCACGATCTTGCGCGGATCGTTGAGGCCCTGCTGCAGACGAATCTCCGGGTGCGGGTTCTGCGCGGAGCAGAGGATGAGCTGGCATGGAACCTGGGCGAGGTGGATATTCTGCTTGCGCATCCTGCGAGTGCCGCCTACGGGCTGAACCTGCAGGACGGCGGCAACCATGTCGTCTGGTACGGGCTGAACTGGAGCCTTGAGCTGTATCAGCAGGCGAATAAGCGGCTGCACAGGCAGGGGCAAACGCAGACGGTCATCGTGCACCATCTTGTCTGCACGGATACGCGCGATGAGGACATCCTGCGTGCGATCGGAATGAAGGAGCGGGCGCAGGAGTTCGTTCTTGAGAGCCTCAAGGCTCGCATTGATAAATACAGAGTGCATTGAGGAGGACTACGAAATACTGATTTTCATGAAGAACGTGAAGAAATTTGTGGATCTGAAAAGCGAAAACGAAAAATTCCACGCGCTGCATTATACAGACGGTCGTGTGTATGCCTCGAATCCGTACATGATGGTCTGGATTGATGGAGCCTTCGGCAAGGGTGGGTCCTATGATTTTTTGACGGGGGCGGAACTTGACGCAGAAATGCCGGATTTTGCGAAGGTGATTCCTCCGGTTAAAGATACCTCGGCCTATGCCATCTATTCGGCGGCAGAAATTGAGGAGCTGCATACGTTCCTCAAAGGGGTGGTCGCTATGTCCGCCAAGAGAAAGGATCCGCTGTCTGTGTAGCTGGAGTGGGAGCCTGTGATTATGGAGTTCAAAGTACGCGAGCCGAAGCTGCAGGTACAGTATGATGCGGCATCGTATGCGAAGAACCATTCGCACGATGAACACGAAAAGACTTGTGCCAACGTTAAGTTCCTTGCCGATATCGTCGGTTACTTCGCACAGCGCAAGACGGAGGTACGTATGTATGCACCGCTTCGCGTATCGCTGCAGACGCCAATTCTCTTTACTGCGGAGGGCACAGGAGCAGTATTGAGTCAGCGGCGCGATATGACGATTTATAAGCGTGATTAGGGAGGCAGAGAAATGGCAGAGCAGAAATATCCGCAGAGCGCGGAGCCGAACGAGTACCGATACCTCGACTATCCGTAGCTGAATGAAGTTGCCACAGGACTCACGGCAGGAGCAGAGAAGCATCCGGGCGAAACGTGGCACGATATCCCTGCAGAAGAACACGCAGCACGGGCACTGCGCCATCTTTCGATGTGGCTTGCTGGCGATCGGAGTGACAGCCACATCATCAACGCGAGCATGCGCTGTATGATGGCACGCGTAATGGAGCGCGAGGAGTTGGAGCAGGCGAAGCGTAAGGAAGATGATCTGAAGCGCTGGCTGGCTAATTTGCCGAGGATAAGGAGGAACGAGGTTTGACAGCAAAAGAATATCTGAGACGCATCCGCGATGCTGAGAGCGATCTGCGGAACGCAGAAATGGATTACCAACGTGCAAGAGATGACGTAATGAATCTCAAGGCAATCGAATACGATAAGGACAAGGTCAGCAACTCACACATCGGCGACCTTTTAGATGCGATCGCAGCGCTTGAGAAATACGCTGAGCGGGTCAATGCGAAATGGGATGAGCTGATTGCCATGCGTGAGGAGGCAAAAGCACAGATTGAACAGATCGCAGATGGGCGCTATCGCGAAGTGCTGCATCGGCGATATTTGCAGGGCGAATCGTGGGAGTATATTGCGGTAGGGATGGGATATAGCTTTCGGCAGGTAACACGATTGCACGGAGGTGCATTGCGGGCGATTGCGGAAAAGATGTCCTAGAATGTCCTATATGACCTGTGATATAGTATAAGCTGGAAAAAGAGAAGATGTTGAGGCGGATTCTCGGAGGGCACAGCTGCGGCAGTGCTCTTTTTGTATGCGTTGATTTACGCTGTGGAGGTGGAGCGCGTGACACTCAAGGATTATCTGCGTTGTCGCAGAGCATGGAGCAAGAAGAGGACACAGACACAGAAGCGGCGCGGACGCAGACAGCGGCACAGTGATAAGGAGAAGAGACAGTAAGACGTGCTCGCTGCGTCGCACATGTGGATTTTTTAAGGGGATACCCCCGGCATTGCAGGTACTACAAGGGGCAAGCGGCCACACGGGGCTGCGAGTCTCGGCATTTGTCTGCATGAAAAAAAAATTATCCGTCAATTCATTAAATGAGGTGAACGTATGAAAAAAGAAGATTCAAACAAATTTATATACAGTACACAGGACGCAGCAGAATTTTTTGACGTTCATCGCGACACAATGACGGATTGGGCAAAACATGGAGCGCCGAAAGCAGGGCGCGGGAAATGGAATCTCAAAGATGTCATGGAGTGGCGTTATAAGACAGATGCACTTGCGGGGAAAGAATCCTCTGAAGTTCGTAAACTAAAAGCAGAAGCGGACTTAAAGGAAATCAAAAAGCAACAGGAGGCGATCCGTCTTGCTGTGCAGGAAGGGAAATATATATCTATTGAGCAAACCTCTCATGATCTTGCGCGTCTTTTTATGTCGCTAAAGAATCATCTCCTTTCTATTGGGCATAATGTCGCCACTGAGCTAAATACGATAGATCCGGAATCTGCAACTGTGGCACGTGGAGTGATTGATCGTTGTATTCGTGAGGCATTAGAACAGCTTTCAGAAGGTGGTATATATGGCAGGAAAAAGAAATAGTAGTTTTCCTGCTTATATTCAAGAGTCTTTTGTGGCATTTCGCCCGCCTGAGGAATTAACTGTATCTGAATGGGCAGACAAATACCGCATCCTGTCCGAATTGGACAGTGCTGCGCCGGGACGGTAGCACACAGCGAAAACGCCGTACCTACGGGCAATCATGGACGCGTTCAACGATGATTTCGTCCATGAGATCACATTCTGTGCAGGGACGCAGCTCGGCAAGACCGCCGCCGAGCAGAATATGATCGGCTACGCCATCGCACAGGATCCGGCACCGATGCTCGTTGTCTATCCGTCGGAAAAGCTGGCAAAGTTCACGAGTGAAAAACGCCTGCAGCCGATGATAAAGCTATCGCCTGCACTCGCGGAAAAGTTCGATGAGCGCGGGAGTAAAGACCTCGAACTCTCGCTTGGCAATATGTATATCGCCCTCGTCGGCGCAAACAGCCCATCTGAACTCTCAAGCCGGCCCGTGCGCTATATCTTCTTTGATGAGATCGACAAGTTCCCGAAATGGACGGGCGCGGAGGCGGGACCGTTGGAACTTGCCGCTGAACGCACAAAGACATTCTACAACCGCAAGATCGTCAAGGTCTCAACGCCGACGCTCAAGACGGGCAACATCTGGCAGGGGGGGGAGACGGCGGATATCCACTACCGCTATTTTGTCCCATGCCCGCATTGTGGGGAGATGCAGACGCTTGAGTTTAGGCAGATCAAGTGGGCGGAGGGCGCGGATGAGACCGAGGCGCGGATGGCGGCGTACTATGAGTGTTGTTGCGGCGAAATGCAAGGATGAACAGCATTGCTCATGAACTTCATTAACTCGTGGCTCGCCGAGCCGTGGGAGGACAAGAGCAGCAAGCTGCAATCCGATGTGGTCATGGAAAAGGCGCTGCCATACGAGCGCGGGCAAATGCCTGAGGAGGCGCAGCTGCTCACCTGCGGGATAGACGTGCAGCTCGATCATTTCTACTTTGCCGTGCGGGCATGGGGCGCACATCTGACCTCGTGGCTTGTCGACTGGGGGCGCGTGGAGACATGGGCCGACCTTGAGACGGTCATCAATCGGAACTATACCGATGTGAACGGCGTAGTCCGCAATGTGAATCTTGCGTGCATTGACTCCGGGTATAACACGGACGAGGTGTACAGCTTCTGTGCGCGTCATATGGATGTGCTTATTCCGACGAAAGGCGCAAGCCTGCCGCTGAAATCGCGGTATAACGTCACCATTCTCGATAAGCGGGCGGCGGGTTTCGGACTACGTCTCTACACGATGGATACAAACCAGATGAAGAACTTCATCGCCTCGCGTATGAGCATTGATGCGGGTGCGCATGGCAGTTGGAACGTCTACAAGGGCATTGAGCGCGAATACGCGGATCAGATTTGTGCCGAGCAGCGCGTAGAGCAGCGTGATAAGAAGGGGTGCGTCTCCGTTGTTTGGGAGAAGATCAGCTCCCATGCGGCGAACCACCTGCTCGACTGCGAGACAAACAACACGCTTGCTGCCGAGATCATCGGCGTGCGGTATCTTATGGAGCAGGAGCAGGAAACACGCGCACAGGAGCAGGAGGATGAAGAAAATGACTGGATCGGCGTGGGGAAGAATTGGTATTGAGAAAAAACCCGCCACAAGGGCGGGCATTGCAGTTTAAGCGAGGGCGGTTTTCTTCTCGTAGAGGGCGGTAAGCGCGTCCTGCAGAACTTTTGAGATGTTGAGTTGCTCGGCTTCGGCGAAGGTATTAAGCCATGCGGGGATCGTGAGATTCTTGCGGACGGACTTGCTGCCATACTTTGCGGCGTAGGTGTCCATGTCGAGCGAGAGCAGCGAAACGAATCCCTCGCCGATTTCGGGGTCAGGGTGAATGTCTTTGATATTGCTCGCGGGCGGCACTTCGTTGCCGTCCTCAAGTTCGCCGAGAATCCACCCCGAGGCGGCATCTTCGCCCATCGCGATGGCGCTTGCGAGAGAATCGCCGCCGGAAACGCAGCCGGGGAGGTCGGGCACGGTCACGGCAAAAGCCAAGGAATCGGGGTCAGGGTAAAACACGGCAGGGTAAACGAGGTTCATCATATATTCCTCCTTTCGGAGGCAGGTATCACAGTTTGATTCCTGCCTCTTTCAAGACACTTTTCACAATGAAGGGGTTAATGTCGCCGGGATGATTCGGAACTGTCAAGGTTTTGGCAATACCATCTTTTTGATAGTGTTGATGTGAACCTTTCGAGCGGACGGGCTGCCAACCGTTTTTCTTCAGTAGTCGGTCAAGTTCCTTGAATCTCATCGTTTTCCCTCCTTCTGATCGTATTGTACGTATAATGCGCATGAAAGTCAATAGGTATTTGAAATATATTACTTTGGAAATAGAGAAAAATTTTTGATGCACATTTTGAAAGGAGGTGAGACCATTTTGAGACACTGGAAACACAGCTTGCGCGTGTACAGGAGGCAATCAGAGTGATTGAGGAAGGGGCACAGGAATATCAGATCGCAAACAGGCGGCTGACAAAGGCGAATCTCGTGACGCTCTACGCACGAGAAAACAGCCTGATGGCGGCGATTGCACGGCGCGATGGCGGGGATCTCTCCTTTGCCCAAATGGGGCGCATATGATTCCAATTCTGGAGAAGGCAATCGCGGCAATCTCGCCGCGGTGGGCATGTGAACGTGCGAGAGTCTGCGTGCCTATGAGGCAGGCGAGGTCACGCGGTTTAATGACGGCTGGATGCCGATCAACGAGGACACGGAGAACGCCGACAAGACGCAACGCGACCTCATCAAGGCGCGGGCACGGTATCTTGAGCGCAACAGCGACATTGCGGGCGCAGCCGTCGGCGGCATCGTGCGCAACGTCGTCGGCACGGGAATCAAACCGCAGGCACGCACTGGGAGCGAGGAACTGAACAGGCGTATTGAAGCACTATGGCGGGAGTGGACGGCGGCAGAGAACTGCGACATCACAGGACAGCAGAACTTTGCGGAGCTGCAGGCAATGCTTCTCAGGCGTAAGATCGTCGACGGAGAGATCTTCATCAAGAAGGTGGTCACACGCAGGGGGAGGCATCCACTGAAATTGCAGGTTATAAAGTCTGACCTCCTTAGCAGTTTCCTTCTCTACGCGCCAAAAACGAATCATATCATCCGTTCCGGTGTGGAACTGAACGACCACCTGCGCCCGCTTGCGTACTGGATTGACCGCAAAAGCCCCGACGGCTATGTGGAGTACAATCCCGACCGCATACCCGCCGAGCAGATCATCCACCTTTGGACACGCAGTCAACCCGACCAGATACGCGGCATCTCCGACCTTGCACCCATCATCAAGCGGCTCAAGGATACACAGGATTACCTAGATGCCGAAACACTCACTGCGCGGATTGCGGCGTGCTTCTCTGTGTTTATTACAACGGGAGACGGTGCGGCGGGCGGGCTTGGGCGTTTTAATGTCAACATGAAAGACCCCGAGGGGAAGAAACTAAGTTTGATCCGTCCCGGCATGATCAAATATCTTGTGCCCGGGGAGAAGGTTGACACGGCGAACCCATCACGCGGACTGACGAATGCGCGGGATTATGTCGCCATACAGGAGCGGCTTGCAGGTGCGGGACTTGGGCTTTCCTATGAACTGATGAGCCGCGACTTCAACACGTCGAGCTTTTCAAGTGCGCGTCAGGGAATGCTTGAGGATCGTAAGACCTTTGAGCCGATGCAGGAGTTTATGGCGGCGCACCTGTGCGCACCGATTTACCGTGAGTGGATGGATTTGTGTGTCATGGCGGGAAGTCTAGACATCCCCGATTATTTCGAGCATAGGGAAACATATCAGACGGTCGAGTGGGTTACGCCCGGCTGGGCGTGGATTGATCCGCAGAAGGAGGTACAGGCGGACATCGCGGCCATCCAGAACGGCGGCAAGACGCTCGCGCAGTGGTGCGCCGAACGTGGCTACGACTGGCGCGAGCAGTTGGAGCAGATGGCTCTTGAAAAGAAGACTGCCGAGGCGATGGGGCTGAAACTCTCGGTGCATACGCCGATTACGGTGCAGGCAGCGCAGAGCAATCATGTCGATAGCACAGACGATGAAAAGGAGAATGCAGATGGCAGTAAGGAACAAGAATGAGCCACAGCGGCGCACGGCATACGCAGGTGCAATTTTCTGCCGCACGGATGAGGCGGACGCAGACACACGCCAAGCAGAACTCTCGCTTTCGAGTGAGGAGCCGTGCCGTCGATGGTTTGGCGATGAAATCCTCTCGCACGATACGGGGGCGGTTGATCTTAGTCGGCTCGAGGAGATCGGCGTCGTACTCTTCAACCATGACCGTGACCGTGTGATCGGGCGTGTGCTCTCTGTCCGACTGGATGAGGCAGGGCGAAAGCTGTGCGCGGTGATTCAGTTCGACGAGGATGAGGAGAGCGAGCGTGTCTATCAGAAAGTCCGCAGCGGCACGCTGAGGGGAGTATCGGTCGGCTACGCGGTCGACGTGTGGGAGGAAGTCAAGGCGGGGGCAACGAGCACCAACGGACGCTTTACGGGACCGTGTGAGGTTGCGACGCAGTGGACACCGTACGAGATTTCGATTGTGTCCGTACCCGCCGATGCGACCGTAGGAGTTGGACGTAGTTTTTCAGAGAATGGAGAGGCAGCGATGGATGAACAGAACAAGGACAATGGAGTCAAGACACAGGATTCCGTGACGGTAACGCCGGATACGGGCGTGCAGCCGGATACGGAGGCGGCACGTCAGGCGGCAATCGCCGAGGAGCGTGCCCGCGTGCGTGAGATCGGGACGATGTGCCGTCAGTTCGGCGTGGATGATGCGCCATACATCAATGACGGTATGAGCGTCGAGGCTGTCCGCACGGCAATCCTCGACAAGCTCGCCGCCGAACGCAAGGCTCAGGCGGTGACGGTGCAGGTCGATGAGATGGACAAGTTTCGCGCGGCGGCGACGGATGGTCTTGCCATGCGTGCAGGGATTACGGTCGAGAACAAGGAGGCGGGGGCGGATGAGTACCGCGGGAAGCGCATGATTCGCCTTGCCGCTGAGTGCGTGGAGCGCGAACTGGGGAAGAATACGCGCACGATGGATGATGAGATGATCGTGCGCGAGGCACTGACGGGCACGGGTACATTCCCCGGCATCCTCTCAAATGTTGCGCATAAGAGCATGGCACAGGCGTACCAGACCACACCGACGACGTATCAGCTCTAGACGGCACAGGGGAGCAACTCGGATTTCAAGGATGCGGTGCGCTACCGCCTGAGCGAAGCAGATACACTCGAAAAGCTGAACGAGAGCGGCGAGTTCAAGGCGAGCGGTGTCACGGAGAGCATGGCAAAGACGAGCATCGCGACCTACGGGCGTATGTTCTCAATCACACGTCAGGCAATCATCAACGACGATATGGGCGCACTGCAGCAGCTCCCCGCAATCTACGGCGCGGCGGCACGGCGCATGATCAACAAGATGGTCTATAAGATGCTCAAGGCGAACCCGACCATCGAGGGTGATCCGCTCTTCAGCAACAACCACAGCACGCTTCATGCGGTGGACATCTCCATCGAGGGGCTTGCGAAGATGAAGGCGGCAATGGCGAAACAGAAGAATATCGCAGGACTTGAGTATCTCAACATTCAGCCGGCGTTCCTCATCTGTCCCGTCGAAATCGAGGTGCAGGCGGCACAGCTCATCAGCTCGGTGGTTGACCCGACGAAGGCAGACGCAACGCCGAACCCGTTCGCGAACAAGATGACGGTCATCTCTGAGCCGGAGCTTGAGGATGCGAAAGCATTTTATCTCGCGGCGGCAGCAGGGGTTGCACCGACGATTGAGGTCACGAGCCTAAACGGGAATCTGACGCCGATGATGGAACGCGCGGAGCAGTTCGACACGCTCGGTATCAAGTGGCGTATCTATATGGATGTGGGTGTTAATCTGCTCGATTATCGCGGCATTGCAAAGAGCACAGGCAAATAAGGAGGCATTGAGCCATGGCAAAAGCAACAACAGCAACCTATGTACAGCGTGGGGATAACATTGACTATACGGCAGCGGATGGGCTTTCCTATATGGAGGTCGTACCTCTTGCAGCGCGCATCGGCGTCGTACTCTCGGAGATCAAGAAAGGAGAGATGGGAAGCATCACACTTGTGGGCGCATTCCGTTTCCCCGCGGCGACGGGCAAGATTGATACGGGTGCGGAGGTCTACTGGGACAAGACGCAGAAAAACATCGTCGGCACGTCCGGTGCATCGACGGTACGCGTGGGCTATGCGATTGCGCCGAAAGAGCAGGCGGACACGGTGGCACTTGTCCGTATCGGATGATGGTCTTCAAGGAGCAGGTCGCGGCGGATGTGACCGCCGTGTTTCTAAATCCCGCAGAGTTCGGAGAGCGCCACAATCTGGACGGGACGGAATGCATCTGCGTCATCTCGGGCGACATGACTGAGAAGCGTAACGCCTCCCTGCATGGTGGACAGCGCACACCTGAGGGGCTGCACGGCGACTATCTGACCGTCTGCGTGCGGACAGATGATCTGCCCTCTGTGCCGAAACAGGGGACAAACTTCAAGGTCGACGGCAAACGCTATACCGTGGATACGTGTACGGAGGATATGGGAATGCTGACCATGACACTTGGTGCATTCCGCGCGGGAGGTGGATTCCCATGATGGAGATCGATGACAGTGATCTGCAGCGGGCGGCAAACCTGCTCAAAGAGTTTCCGGGGGCGGCTGACCGTCTTTCAAAACGTGCGGTGCGGAGTTCTGTCAAGGGCGCACAACGTGCGGCGGCGCAGAAAATTGCAGAGAGGTATACGTTCCAAAAGAAACGTATTTCGGGTGCGATGCGCATCTCCTATCGTGGAAATGGGGCGGTATTCTCGGCGCGCGGGCGCGTGAACGACCTTGCCTATTTCAAGCACAATCCGAATCGTGTACCAACAAAACGTCCGCCCAAAGGGCGGTATCTTTACAGCGAGGTCGTGAAAGGGCAGGGCGGGACGATTGCGCATGCATTTCTTGCGCGGATGCAGAGCGGTCATGTCGGCGTATTCCACCGCACACATGGGAACGAGTCCATGCCGATCGCGCAGAACTATGCGCCGTCCGTGCCGCAGATGTTAGGGCATCCGACCATACGGAACTACATGGAGGAGTGTTTGCAAGGGCGGCTTACGGTGGCGGTCGATCGTGAGATCAATAATTTCTTGGCGAGGTATCGATGATGACACCTGCAATGCTTGTGAGTGCCGTTGTCCGTGAGGTCGAAGCGGCGACGGCAAACTATCGGATGAAAGCAGAGGGACAGGCAGATAAGAAAGTCTCCGTCTATGCGCAGCACATTCCGGATGATGAATTTAAGGACGACACGTACTATCCGCTCGTTGTTGTCAGCTGGCAGAAGACGGAAGATGTGACAGAGCCGGAAAAGGTGGGGGCGGAGGCGACCATCGGATTGACGTTCGGCGTATACGGCGAGGATAAAGAGGCGTGGCGCGACCTGCTCTCCATCATGGAGCGGGTACGGCAGCGCCTTTTAGTTTTCCGTAAATTGGAGAATCGCTTTCGTCTTGTCCTGCCGACGAAATTTGAGACGATCGAGATACAGCCGTACCCGTACTATTTCGGCTATGCAACACTGGTCTACACCGTTGCGCAGCCGAACGAGCAGATGGCGGCGGGGTTTGATCGTATTATGCAGGAGGATAATGCATGAGTGAAGAGATGAAAAAAGAAGGCGTGCAGCCTGCTCCAAAAGCGAAGAAGGCGCCCGCGCCCGTAGAAAAGGCAGAGGCAGAGAATTACGTCTACATCGGCCCGAATCGCCTTGTGGACGGGCTGAAATGCTATACCGTTTATCGCGGCTATCCGCATGAGATTGTAGAGATGGCGAAGGAGAAGTACGCAGGAATTGCGCGGCTTTTTGTCCCCGTAGATTCGCTCGGGGAGGCGATGGTGGAGGTAAACAAAATGGGGACGCCGCTCTATTTGGCGTTCATTGAAGTGGAGAGAGGTGAATAAATATGGCGTATAAACACGGTGTATATACGAAGGAGCGTGCAACGAGCCTCGTTCCGATGACCGTGACCGACAGCGGGCTGATTGTCGCATTCGGGACAGCACCCGTCCATCTGGCGAGTGCGCCCGCAGCGGTCAACACACCCGTGCTCTGTTACTCCTATAAGGAGGCAGTCGCGGCTCTTGGCTATGCGGATGAGTGGGAGAAGTACACGCTCGCAGAGGTCATCAAGACGCATTTCGCGTTGTTCAATATGGCGCCGATTGTGCTGGTGAATGTCCTTGACCCCACAAAGCACAAAAAGAACGTGCAGGACAAGCAGACGGCGATGGCGGGCGGCGTTGTCACCATGACGCAGCCGGTACTGCTGGACACGCTCAAGGTAAAACTCACAGCGGCGCATCAAGAGCTCGTGAAGGGTACGGACTACACAGCGTCATACGATGATGAAGGGCATGTCATCATCACGCCGATGGCAGGCGGCGGCATTCCGAGTGGGCAGACGGAACTCTATCTGAGCTATACCATGCTTGACCCTGCGGCGGTGAAGGCATCAGACATCATCGGCGGCATTGATGCGGTCACGAACCGCACGGAGGGGCTTGAACTCCTTGACGAGGTGTTTCCGCGTTTTGGGCTTGTCCCCGGCATCATCATCGCGTCCGGCTGGTCGCATGATGTGACCGTTGCGGCTGTCATGAAGGCAAAGGCGCACAACATCTGCGGTCACTTTAATGCAATCTCCATCTGTGACATGCCGACAAAGGAGGTCAAGACGTACACCGCCGCGAGCAAATGGAAGAACGAGAAGAACTTTGCCGATAAGGACTGCATCCTCTGTTGGCCGATGATGAAACTCGGCAAGGAAAAATATCATCTCTCAACACAGCTTGCTGCGCTTATGAACTACGGACAGTCAGCACGATGACATTCCGTATTACTCACCATCAAACAAATCCTTACAGGCAGATGGTGCATGCCTTGCAGAGGGGACAGAGGTTTTCCTGAATGCATCACAAGCGGCCTATCTGAATGGACAGGGGTTGTGACCGCGCTGAACTTCATCGGTGGATGGAAGAGTTGGGGCAACCGTACCACGGCATACCCGTCAAATACGGATGTAAAGGACAATTTCATCAACAATCGCCGCATGTTTAACTGGGTGGGGAATACCCTTGTCACAACATTCTGGAGTAAGATTGACGAGCCGACGAATAAGCGTCTCATCGAGACTGTTGTGGACAGCGCCAATATCTGGCTGAACGGTCTGACGGCGAAAGGGGCGCTTCTTGGTGGACGCGTGGAGTTCCGCGAGGATGAGAACACGACAACGGAGCTGATGGACGGGATCATCCGCTTCCACGTCTATCTTACGCCTTCTGCGCCCGCACGTGATATTGAGTTCGTGATGGAATATGATCCAGGGTACATCTCAGCGCTGTTTTCCTAAGAGGAGGGGATAGCATATGAAAGAAAATAAATTCACCTTTGATTTGCAGTGTTTCGGGGGTGTAAATAATATCCGAGACAAGCTCATTAATTTCGAGGTATTTAAGGGCGGCAGCAGAAAGCTCGGCATGGCAGATGTGACACTGCCATCCATCAGTTATAAGACTGCAACCATCTCGGGCGCGGGCATTGGCGGCGAGATCGAAATGCCAACACCGGGGCAGACCGAGAGTATGGAACTTGAAATCAGTTGGCGTACACTCAACGAGGATGTGACCGAACTCCTTGCCATACGTTCACAGGATCTAGAGCTGCGCGGGGCAAACGAACAGTATGACGCTGCGACGGGCGAGATCAAAGTGCAGACGGTCAAGGTCAATGTGCGTGGATTGCCAAAGAAAGGAGATCTTGGCTCCCTAAAACCCGCCGATCATACAGACAGCAAGACAACGTTTGAGGTGACCTATCTTAAAATCACCATTGACGGCAAGCGCAAGGTCGAGATTGACAAGCTGAACTATATTCACTTCATCGACGGCATCGACTACCTCGTGGACGTGCGTAAGGCGCTGGGACTGTAAACGAGAAAGCCGGCGGTCTTTCCGAAAGGTAGGGGCGGTGATATAATCAGTATGTGAAGGGAGGCGGCTGCCTATGGAAAATTATATTGCATTGTTGCTATTTGTCATGCCTGGGTACTTGGCTCGTTTGACCTATGGACATGTTGAGGATCGCATATTGGAAAAAGACAAATTCCATATTGTCATGGAATCTTTGCTATATAACATGGCGATAATTCCGACGGTGTATGTTATTCTCCTATATATGGGGAGCGGCATCGAAGACCCGTACATATTCTTTTCAACACCGATCAACATTGCGAGATATGCCGTCTGCGCGATCATAACGGCAATGCTTGCCGGCATCACTTGGAAGTATTTGAAGCCGCAATATGTGAAGGCGATAAACTATATTAGGAAAACCTCCAATCAAAATGCTGTAAACCTAGACAAATCTGTGTTTGACATCATCTTCAATGACGGAGACGTGCATTGGGTGGAGATACATAGAGATGGCGAGTTGCTTGCAAGGGGGATTTTGGGAAGCATGTTTGCCGCCCGCGGGGAGCTGCATATTGTTGATGCGGAGGATTGCATTTCGGCATATATGGATGAGAATGGTAAGCCGAAGCACTATGAGGGAACGTACATAGATTACAAGAACAATCTGGTCATCAAGGAAATCAGCACAAAATAAAACCAGCCGCACGCTTGGTATAACGTGCGGCTGCCTGTAGGGGGCACAGGTGCTACTTCTTTTTCTGTTGTTCCTGCACCTGTTTCGCTTTCTCTTTCGCCTTTTCTACTTTCTCTTTAGGCACTGAGGTCGCATTGTCCCTTGTAAAGTGAGGATTTTCTCCGTTCGGACGCTGCTCCATTTTAACACATCCTTTCGGGGAGGATTATACCACAATAGCACTTTGCAGTAACGCAGAGTGCTTTTTTCGTGGAATTTCTGTGGTTGGGCAGAAATTTTTCAAAAACCTCTTGACTTACTATAAAATTTGTAGTGTTTTTGTAGTTATTAGGAGGTGAATAAATTGAATGATCGTGCCTTGAACATCAAGCTGCCAGAAGCTCTTTACGAAGAACTGAAAAAGGCGGCAAGTGAGAAGAATATTTCACTTGCTGCCTTAGTGCGCTTGATATGTTCAGAGTACCTACAAAAGAAGTAGGGCTCCGCTCCTCATTCCGACCAAAGGAAAAAAGCGGAACCCAACACACAACCCAAAGGATTGATAAATCTATTATATCATCTTTTTGGGGGATTTGAAAGGATGATTTGTAATGGCAAATGAAGTACAGATTTTTGAGAATGTCGAGTTCGGCAAGGTGCGGACGATTGTGAAGGACGGAGAGCCATATTTCGTCGGCAAAGATGTTGCGGAGATTCTCGGGTATAGCAACACGCGTGACGCGTTGGCAAATCATGTTGACGATGAGGACAAGAATACCGTCGCGATTCGCGACGGTATTCAGGGGAACCCGAATTTGACCATCATCAACGAATCTGGGCTTTACTCGCGCATCCTCTCCTCAAAGCTCCCCGCCGCGAAGAAGTTCAAGCGTTGGGTCACGTCGGAAGTCCTGCCATCCATCCGCAAGATGGGCAGCTACACAGCGAAGCATGCGAAGTCCGACGATGCGATGCAGTCCAAGCGGCTTGAAGTCATGGAGCGGAACGCCCGCACCCGCG
>ERZ773043.64-NODE-64-length-50726-cov-8.745535_pt1 | contig 50726 bp, 44 predicted proteins | sample MGYA00580636_ERZ773043 | MGnify/ENA primary metagenome ERZ773043 (study PRJEB29015, sample SAMEA2737992) | human oral metagenome | biome: human oral; feature: human-associated habitat; material: dental | place: China | collected 2065 ...
ATCAGCGCCTTATCCAGCACCTTTTTCGTGACGGCGGGGTTCTCCTCGAAGTACTCCGTGAGCCCCTCGGTGACGATGGAGTCCACGATGCCGCGCACCTCGGAGTTGCCGAGTTTCGTCTTGGTCTGCCCCTCGAACTGCGGCTCGCGTACCTTTAGGCTGATGACCGCCGTAAGACCCTCGCGCACATCCTCGCCCGAGAGATTGCCGTCCTTTTCTTTGAGGACATTCAGGCGCCGCGCAAAGTCGTTTGCCGCACGCGTGAGGGCAATCTTAAAGCCCGCCAGATGCGTGCCGCCCTCCTCCGTGTTGATGTTGTTGACGAAGCTGTAAATATTCTCCTGATAGCTGTCATTGTACTGCATGGCAATCTCGACGACGGTATCGTCCTTGACCCCGTTGAAGTAAATCGGCTCCTCATTGATCGTCTCCTTCTTGCGGTTGAGATGGGAGACAAAGGAGCGGATGCCGCCGTCAAAGTGGAACGTCTCGCGGCGCTCCGTTTCGCCCCGCTCATCCGCAAGGGTGATGGTGATGCCGTGGTTGAGGAACGCCAGTTCGCGCAGACGGTGTTTCAGTGTCTCGAAGCTGTACGTGGTGACGGTAAAAATCTCGGGATCCGGGACAAAATGCACGCGCGTTCCCGTCGTCTCGCTGGTGCCGACCTCGTGCAGCTTTTCTGTCGTGACCCCGCGGGCAAAGGCAATGTCATAGATGTGTCCATCGCGGCGCACCTCGACCTGCATCGAGGAGGAGAGGGCATTGACGACCGAAACGCCGACGCCGTGGAGGCCGCCGGAGACCTTGTAACCGTCTCCGCCGAACTTGCCGCCCGCATGGAGGACGGTCAGCACGACCTCCACGGCGGGCATGCCGCTCTCGTGCATATCGACGGGAATGCCGCGCCCGTTGTCCGTGACAGTGATACTGTTATCCCTATGAATGACGACCTCAACGCTGTCGCAGTAGCCCGCGAGCGCCTCGTCGATGGAGTTGTCCACGACTTCATAGACGAGGTGATGCAGGCCGCGCTCAGAGGTCGAGCCGATATACATACCGGGCCGTTTGCGCACGGCCTCAAGGCCCTCAAGCACCTGAATCTGTCCCGCGCCATAGTCCGCATCGACTGCGGTGACCTCATCCCCCATCTCCTGCGTGCCGATGGCAACACCCGTGAGATCGGGAATATCCGCCATCTCTGCGGCCTCCCTTGCCTCCTCCGGCGTCACCATACGAACCTCTTTCTCTCCCTCTGCTGCACTTCGGTCGATTTTCTTTGCCATTATTTCCTCCTTTGGGGTCTGATATTACTTTATGAAATATAGGTCTTTGTCAAACGTTGTAGAGGGTATGTATGAAGTGCACCTACCTAAGCGAACACCTCGCTTAGATGGGCGTACCACAACATTTGTGAAAGAACCAAAAATATCTTATACGAATGATTTCGTAGTTGTTTTCTTTTTTTATGATTTCTTCTGCTCTCTGCGCTGTTTCATTTCCTCCCAGAATTCACGCGTGGTGATGAGCTCATTGCGCAGTTCCCAAAACGTGCTCTGGATCTTCTTGGGCGTGACCTCCTCGGGCGGCAGTCCGCGGTGCAGCATGGTGAGCATCCGTGCATTCTCACTGTCCCTGTCCGTATACGCCGTTTCTCCTGCAATCTCACGCACAAGGTCGGCGCGCTCGCTGCCGAGCATGAGCGCTGTGCATACAGGTACGCGCTCCACTACATCGGCGAGCTTTGCCCATGGCATTGTGCGCAGGACATCGCGCACCGCCCGCCGCGCACGGCGCTCCGCCGCACGCTGACAGTCAAGACACTCCTCTTTGATGAGACGCCCGCATGAGGGACATGGCGAAAAGCCGCGCCGCCGCTTCAGGTGCAGGGCCTTGCGTGTGAGAAGATAGGCACGCTGAAAGCGCACGCGCAGCGCCTCATCCTTCGTCAGACATGAGAGCGCCTCACCTGCCGCGATTTCCGCATCCGAAAGCCCTGTCTGCACAACGGCGCGCGCATATGCCGCAGGCGTCTCCTCCGCCGCCGCTTCTTTGATATGTGCGCGGCGTGAACGCGTGAAGGCGACTTCCTGCACCATGCGCCCGCCCGCAAAGTTGTTGACGCGCTGCACGATCTCCGGCATACTCATGCGCATTTCGTTCTTCCATGTGGCATCGGGTGCATAAAGATACAGTTTCCCGTCGCGGACGGACACGGCCTGCACGCGGCGCGCCACCATCTCCCCCATCATATCCGCCCAATGCGCGACAGCAGAATGGGCGATATAGTCCTGCTCGAATTTTGCGCCGAGGCGGTGAATCGCGGCACGCACATCATCGCCCGCACCCGCCGTGCCAAGCGTACTTCGCATATCCCTCCTCCTTTTTCTGCACCCATCGAACAGATTTTATGGGATCATTGTTCCTGCGTTTTTATGATGCGCCCCGCCGCCACATGACGATACGTCCCCGGACGCTTTTCGCCGAAATACGACGCCTCCGTTGCCGTGATAAAGGTCTGGATACCCTTTTCCTCAATAAAGGAAAGAAGCGCCGTGCGCCGCGCCGCATCGAGTTCACTCATCACATCATCCAGGAGCAGGACAGGCATTTCGCCCACATGCGATGCGATGTAAAAAAGCTCGGCCAGTTTAAGAGCAAGCGCCCCTGTCCGCTGCTGTCCCTGCGAGCCAAAACGCCTCAGATGCAGACCATCCACAGAGAGCACGATGTCATCGAGATGCGGCCCGACCCCTGTCGCAGCGCGTGCAATATCCCGCGCACGCCCCACTGTTAACATCTCATTATACCACAAACGGAGCCGCTCTGTCATGTCGTCTTTTTCCGCGCAAAGCCCTGCGGGCGCTCCCGCCATCTCATATGACATCGTGAGCGCTTCTCCCGCGGCGATGACAGACTGCACCTTTTTTGAGAGCGCACCAAGCTCTTTTACCGCGGCGATGCGGCGCACGGCAATCCGCGCGGCACTTTCTGAGAAATGCACATCCCACGGCAGCAGGGCATCGAGTGTCACCCGCCGTTCCCGTAGGCCCTTTAAGAGTGCAGCGCGCTGCTTTAGGATGTGTGTGTAGCGGAGCAGCTCACCGTAGTAGGCAGGGCTCGCCTTGGAAAGTTCTGCGTCGAGATACCGCCGCCGCAGTGCCGGCGCCCCCTTGATGAGAAAGAGATCCTCGGGTGAAAAGAGCACCATGGGAATAAGGCCGACCAGATCCCGCTGTTTGATCGGCACCCCCGCATGGAGGATGCGCCGCTGCGTCCCACGCGCAAATGCAAAGGTGAGCGTGCCCGCAGCGCCATGCCGCAGCACGCCCATGTCGATCTGTGCACGCTCTTTTTCCACGCGAATCAGCTCCGCATCGCTTGTGGTGCGATGGGAGCGTCCAAATGCGGCGTAGTAAACCGCCTCGATGATGTTCGTCTTGCCTTGGGCGTTTGCGCCGAGGAAAATCTGGACGCCGGCATCAAAGGAAAGATGCAGCGCCTCGTAGTTGCGGTAATCGTGCAGCGTAAGAGAAGTAATCTGCATATTTATACACGGACAATGCGATAGGATCCGCCGCCTTTGACCTCCACCGTATCGCCCGCACGCAGCTTACGGCGGCGTGCCGTCTCTGCGGCACCGTTGCAGCGAATGCAGCCTGCGGCGAGCAGCATCTTCACAGCGCCGCCGCTCGGCACATCGCCCATGCGCTTTAGCAGCTGATCGAGCTGAATATACGGTGTTTTTATTGCAACATCTTCCACTTAGTGCGTCCTCACAGGTGTCACCACATAGATATAATCGGGGTCTGCCTCCTCACGGATGGTCATGGGCGATAGATTCTGTCCCTGCTCATTCGCCCCCTGCAAAGAGAGGATGCAGGTATCGCTGTCCAGAGACTTCATCGCGTCGATCAGATAGGAGGCGTTGAAGGCTATCGTTGCCTCATATCCCTCGACCTTTGCCTCGATGGTCTCCTCTGCCTCTCCGACTTCGGGGCTGTTGGATGTGATGTGGAGCAGTCCGCGCTCAAATTCCAGTTTGACAATATTATACTGGTCGGTGCGCGAGATGAGTGAGGCTCTGTCCACTGCCGCCGCAAATTCTGCGGTGCTGAGCGTCACTTGGGTGCGTGCCGTCTCCTCCTTCGGAATGACCTTGCGGTAGTCGGGGAACGCCCCCTCGATGAGCCGCGTTGTCATATAGATGTTCTCAAATGAAACGCTGACTTGGTTATAAGAACACACAATTTCTATATCGGAAGGGATTTCACCGGAGATGGTACGCGTCACTTCTTCAAGGAACTTCGCCGGGATGATGACGCGGATCTGTCCTGCTTCTTCTTCCAGCTGCTCTGATTTGACCGCGAGACGATGGACATTCGTCGCTGCGAGCGTGACCGTTTTGCCCTCCACCTCAAGCTGACATCCGGTGAAGATGGGACGGCGGTCGCGCTGCTCCTCGCGCAGGCAGGCAAATGCCGACTTTTTAATCAGTTTTGCAAGGGTGCGGTCTTTGATGGTGAAGCGGAGCGTTCCCTCCATGCGCTTTAGAACGGGGAAATCGCTCGTTTCCATCGTGCGCAGGGTAAAGCGTGCCGTGCCCGAGGTAATGACGGCGAGGGCATTCGTCTGCTCTGTGTCGATGCGGATCTCCTCGGCCGGGAGTTTGCGGATGACTTCGGTGAGATATTTTCCGGGGAGTACTGCGGTGCCTGCCGCATGTACCTCTGCGGGGATGGTGACGATAAAGCCCAGTTCATAATTTGTGGATTGCAGTTCAAGACTCCCGTCTTTGGCATCGAGATAAAGCCCTGAGAGGATGGGTGTCTGCGGTTTCGTGGAAAGTCCTTTGCTGACGATCTGCAGGGCGGTGATCAGATCGCTTCGAGAGAGTGAGATGTTCATGCGCGTTCCTTTCTGACGGGGAGGTTTCTATTGGTTCTGGTATATATAATAAATATAGTAGTGGTAGTAGTAGGGGCTGTGGATTTGTGGAAATGTGTGGAAAAGCCCTGTATGGACAGCAGCGGCACTGTGGGTAATGTGTGGACAGATGAAAGGCACTTATCCACAGTTTACACAAAAGAAAAGGACAGATGAATTTATCCACAAACCGTCCACAGGATCTTCCGTATGTGCTCCACAAAGTCATCCACAGCGGCTAGATGCCGCGGATCTGTACCGTGAGCGACTGGAGGAGCGCCTCTGCCGCCGCGTCCTTTTTGATGAGACCCTGTATTTTTTTATGCGCGTGCATGACTGTGGAGTGGTCACGGTTGAAAAATCCGCCGATGGTCGGCCATGAGACATCGGTCAACTCGTGGCAGAGATACATTGCGATTTGGCGCGGATAGGCAATATCGTTGCTGCGTTTCACGGAGCGGATGTCCTCGCTCGACACCTTGAAATGCGTGCAGACCATGCGCTCGATCATCTCCATCGTGATGCGGCGCCCCTTTTCTCCGCGCAGGTAGTTGCCGAGCGCCGCGATGCAGGTCGTCTCGTCGATGGGCAGGCGCATGGTGGAGGCATATTTGATGAGGCGCGTGAGTGCGCCCTCCAGTTCGCGGATGTTGCTGTCCACGCGGCTTGCGATATAGACGACGACCTCCTCGGGGATCTGCACCTCCTCAGTCTGTGCCTTTTTTTGGAGAATCGCAACGCGCGTTTCAAACTCCGGCGGCTGTATGTCCACAGGCGCGCCGCCCGCAAAACGCGAGATGAGCCGGTCCTCCAACCCTTTGACATCCTGCGGCTGGCGGTCGGAGGTCAATATGATCTGACTACCGTTGTCGCGCAGCTTGTTGAACGTCTGGAAGAACTCTGTCTGCGTCTGCTCCTGTCCTGCGAAAAACTGAATATCGTCGATGAGCAGCACGTCGATGCTGTAATATTTCTGTCGGAAGGCGTCCATGTTCTTCTCGCGGATGGAGCGGATGAATTCATTTGTAAAGTCCGTGCTCGGGATGTAGAGAACGCGCTTTTCCGGATGGTCTGCGAGGATCTTGTGCCCCACGGCGTGCATGAGGTGGGTCTTGCCAAGCCCCACGCCCCCATAGATAAAGAGCGGATTGTGCGAGGGCAGGCCCGGCGCATCCGCAACCGCCTTTGCCATCGCATAGGGGAACTGGTTGGAGCGCCCCGTGACGAAGGCCTCAAAGGTGTATTTGGGGTTGAGTGATGTCGTATCATCCGGCGCCGCTGCAAGAGGCTCCTCCTGCATTCCTCCTGCCCCCGTCAGCGGAAGGGTCTCCTGTGCAGGAACTGCGGGTTCCGGTGCGGCATCTTCGTCCCCGGACGCGGGCACTGCCGCCTGCACACGCGCCGCCAGAGCGCTGTCTACGACCAGACGGATGCTGTACGCGTCGCCGAGCGACTGCCGGACGGCGTCGCCGAGGAGGACGAGATAGCGCGGCTCGATGTATTCTTTCGTAAAGACATCGGCGACCGCGAGGGTGAGCTGTTGGTCTTGCAGCGAAATGGGGGTGATTCTCGAAATCCACTTCGTGATCGCCTCCGGCGGGAGAATGCCGTCGGCACAGGATAGGATCTGCTGCCAGCGCATCATGAGCGATGGATGTTCTGCTTCGGACATAGGTTTGAATCCCCTTCAAAAAAATCGCTGAAAAATCTTTTATCCACAGGGTTATTCACAGCTGTGGATAAAATTGATGATAAAAATAGGAGAAAAGAGGCATATAAAATGCTCTTTTCATGAGTTTTCCACAATGAGGCAGAGTTATTCTAACAAAAATCGTCCTACTTATCAACAGTTCTGAATGTCTTTTGTGGGAAAAATTCGCGGCTGCCTCCGGATATTGCCTTGACAGTACGATGTACCTTCGTCTATAATAGCGACAAATAAGACTTTGATTTGAACGTCCCGCGTCTCGTGGCACCTGCCGCAGTACGTGCGGCAGAAAAGGAGGTGACGAGAGGTGAAAAGAACATACCAGCCGAACAATCATTGGAGAAAGAAAACACATGGATTTCGTGCACGCATGAAGACGAAAGGCGGCCGCCTCGTGATTCAGAGAAGGCGTCAGCGCGGAAGAAAGAAGCTTTCAGCGTAAGCAGGCTACGAGGTCACCGCGGGTGACCTCTTTTTTAACGGATGATGAAAAAGAGATATACGCTCCCGCGCGCGAAGATGATTAAGCGGCGCAATGATTTCCAACATATTTACCATACGGGCACTTCCTATACGGGGCGGCGCATGATCCTCTGCGTGCTGCGCACGCCGCGCTTTGCGGGCAAGGTCGCCTTTGCCGCAGGGAAAAAACTCGGCTGTGCCGCACAGCGCAGCCGGATGAAGCGGCTCATGCGGGAGGCCTATCGCCATATGCAGCATGAGCTGTGTGCGGATGCGGGGCTGCTGCTCATCGCGCGCGCCGGCATGGCGGGCGTGAAGATGCAGGATGTGCAGCAGGATTTGCGTGCGCTCCTGCGCCGTGCAAAGCTTTTTGTGCAGGCAGGCACGCATGATGAGGGGCACCGATGAAACGGCTGCTCCTTCTTCTCATCTCTTTTTACCGCAGCGCGATTTCTCCGCTCATGCCGCCGCACTGCCGGTACTATCCAAGCTGTTCGGCGTACGCGATGGAGGCCATCGCGCGCCATGGGGTGCGCCGCGGCGGATGGCTTGCCGTAAGACGCATCCTGCGCTGTCATCCCTTTCATGCGGGCGGCTATGACCCCGTGCCGTAGTATGGCACATATGACGACCAGACATGAAGAGTACATTCATATCCAGCAGCAGACGAGATAACCCATACTTCCAGAGATAATAGTAGGAGGAACTACCGTTGATCGAATTTTTCAGCGACCTGTTTTCACCCATCATCCACCTGCTCCAGATGATCCTCGGTGCATTTTATACCATCACCAGTTCCGTCGGCCTTGAAAGCTACGGCTTTCCCATCATTCTCCTCACCATCCTCATCAAACTTGTGACCTATCCGCTCACGGTCAAACAGGTGAAGTCGATGAAGGCGATGCAGGAAATTCAGCCGAAGATGAAAAAGATTCAGGAGAAATATAAGAACAACCCGCAGATGCTTCAGCAAAAGACGGGCGAGCTCTTTCGTGAGGCGGGCGTCAACCCGCTTGCGGGCTGTCTGCCGCTCCTCGTACAGATGCCGATTCTCATGGGGATGTACTATGCTCTTTTCAACCTCGCCTATCCGAGCGAGGCAGCGGCCGTATTTCTCTGGCTGCCGAGCATGAGTGACCCCGATCCCCTTTATATCCTGCCGGTGCTCTCGGCGCTCACGACATTCATCCAGCAGAAGATGACGAGCACGGAGATGAATGCGCAGATGAAGATCATGATGACCGTCATGCCGCTGTTCATCGGCTGGATCAGTCTGAATTTCCCATCAGGGCTTGTCCTTTACTGGGTGACGATGAATCTTGTGCAGATCGCGCAGCAGTGGTGGATGTACCGCAGCGAGGGCGCCGCGGCAAAGGAGGCGATCTAGCATGGCAGAGATCATCGAGGCAGAGGGGAAAACCGTCGAGGAGGCCCTCTCTGCGGCACTCGATAAACTCGGCTGCGGCCGCGCAGAGGTCACCTACGAAGTCCTGCAGCAGCCCTCGCGCGGCTTTTTGGGACTGTGGGGGAAGCGCGATGCACGCATTCGCGTGACGACGCATCCCGTGATCGTGCCGCAGACAGAGCAGAGATCGGCACCGCCGCAGCCGGCCTATCAACAGGAAAGCCCGCATACGTTTTCGCAGACACCGCGGCGTTTTCATACCGATTTGCGCACGCCGGCAGCGCGCACCGCAGAGGCGGATGCATCGGATGCACGTCCTTCCTATGACGGTGCATCTCCTGCGGAGGAACGCCGCCCGCGGCACAGCAGCGCGTCTTTGCAGCCGCCCGCACCGGAGCTGCTTGCGCGTGCGGAGACATTTTTGCAGGCGATTTTTTCTGCCATGCACCTTTCTGTGACATTGCGCCGCATCGACACCGATACGGGGATTGTTTACAATATGCGGGGCGAGAGCCTCGGCATCCTCATCGGAAAGCATGGCTCGACACTGGATGCCTTGCAGTATCTGACGAACCTCGTCGTCAACAAGACGCCCGAGAGCGGCTATACCCGCATCATTCTCGATGTGGAGGACTATCGTGCGCGCCGTGAGGAGACGCTCACACGGCTTGCGGGACACCTTGCGGATAAGGCGTGCCGCATCGGTGAGGAGATCCACCTGGAGCCGATGAGCCGCCACGAGCGCAAGATCATCCACATGGCGCTCCAGGACAACAGGCGCGTCACCACTTACAGCGCGGGGGAGAATCCGCGCCGCTATGTCGTCATCGTTCCGCGGCGCAAGAAATACACGCGCGACTATGAGGACGGCGGATATGACCGCTATGAATACTGAGCAGTAAAGCGGGTGCATCAGCCCATCGGTGGAGGGTGCACCCGCCTCGTTTATATACGTTTTTGTAAAAAAGCCATATCTTGAAAGGAGCGCCATGACAGAGGACACCATCAGCCAGATTGCGACGCCGCGCGGTGCGGGCGGCATCGGCATCGTCCGCGTGAGCGGCAGTGAGGCGCTTTCTGTCGCCTGCCGCGTCTTTCGCTCTGCCAAAGGCAGAGATCTAAGGGAAATGGCGCCCTATACTGCGTGCTATGGGCATGTCGTCCGCGCGGACGGCACCGTGATTGATGCGTGCATCCTGCTCTATATGCGTGCGCCGCACTCCTACACGGGCGAGGATACCATTGAGCTCCAGTGCCATGGCGGCAGCATTGTGCTGCGTGCGGTGCTCCTTCGGACATGGGAGGCGGGGGCGCGTCCGGCACAGGCGGGAGAGTTTACAAAGCGTGCATTTCTCAGCGGACGGCTTGACCTTGCGCGTGCCGAGGGTGTGATGGCGCTGATCGCGGCAAAGAGCGAACGCGCGGCAAGGGCGGCACAGGAGCGTATCGCGGGCGCGTTCTCCCATGCCATTGCGGCGGTGCGGACGCGTCTGCTCGGCAGCATCGCGCGGATTGAGGCGGGCATTGACTTTCCGGAAGATGATGTGGAGGATATGGAGCGGGATGCGCTTCGGGCGGAGATTGCCGCAGCACACGAGGCCGTCACGCGCCTGATGAGGGGGGCCAAGACGGGGCGTGCCCTGCGCGATGGCCTCAAGACCGTCATCGTCGGACGTCCGAATGTCGGCAAGTCCAGTCTGCTGAACGCACTCCTTGGCACAGAGCGTGCCATCGTTACCGATGTGCCCGGGACAACGCGCGACGTGATTGAAGAACAGATGAGCGTCGAGGGCATCCCGCTGCGCCTTCTTGATACCGCAGGTCTGCGTACCTCTGAGGATGCTGTCGAACAGCTTGGCATCGCACGTACCGAGGAGCACCTTTTAGACGCGGAGCTGATTCTCGCGGTCTTTGACGGGGCGTCGGCACGCACCGCCGAGGATGACGCACTGATCGCGCGGCTGAAGGGATGCCGCGCACATATGATTGTGCTCTGCAACAAGAGTGACTGTGCGCCCGTCCTGACGGCGGAGGATTTTTCAGCGCTTTCTGCGCGTGTCCTCTTCGTCTCTGCGCGTACGGGGGCAGGGCTTGACGAACTGCGCCGCGCGATTGCGGACGGGGCGGTGCAGGCAGAGGGCGATCTCGACGACGGTGCGCTCCCGAACAAGGAGCGCGAGGTGGAGGCGCTTGGCCGCGCCGCAGCGTTCCTCGATGAGGCGATGCACACCCTTGCGGCGGATATGGGGACGGATTTTGTCTCCATCGACCTGCGCGGTGCCTATGAGGCACTCGGCGAGATCCTCGGTGAGACGGTGGATACCGATCTCATCGACCGTATTTTCAGCGAGTTCTGCCTTGGAAAGTAAAGGGGGGTCATCATCTGATCGGCAAAAGATGCGGCAGATGTACGCTGTGCGCTGCGCCGGCGGTCGTTTTTCGGCACCTCATAAACTGAAAATCACGCATTCGACGATGAAAAGCATGACAATCTTGAGGATGAAAGCAGAGGAAGAATCTATTTGAGCAGCACTACGGACTATGATATTATCGTCGTCGGCGCAGGGCATGCGGGCGTTGAGGCAGCTCTTGCGGCGGCGCGGATGGGGCGCAGGACACTCATCCTCACGCTCTCGCTCGACAACATCGCGATGATGCCGTGCAATCCGTCCATCGGCGGCCCCGGCAAGAGCCATCTCGTGCGCGAGATCGACGCGCTCGGCGGGGAGATGGGGATTGCAGCGGACAGGGCATCCATCCAGCGCCGCCTGCTGAATACGGGCAAGGGGCCTGCGGTGCATGCCCTGCGGATGCAGGCGGATAAATTCCTCTATCAGCGCATCATGAAGGAGACACTCGAAAATACAGAGAATCTCGATGTGCGTCAACTGCTCGTGACAGCGCTTGTCGCAGAGGAAACACCGGAGGGACGGCGGGTCACGGGCGTCCGCTGTGAGACGGGGGAGGCTCTTTCGGCGCGTGCCGTCATTCTCGCGACGGGGACATATCTACGCGGCCGTATCATCCTCGGCGAGACGATCTATGACAGCGGCCCGAACGGACAGCGGCCTGCGATGGCGCTCTCAGACTCTTTGCGCACGCTTGGGCTAAGGCTCATGCGGTTTAAGACCGGAACACCTGCACGTCTTGATCGGCGGAGCATTGATTTCAGCAAGACCTCCCTACAGGAGGGCAGCCCTGCCGCACCGTCCTTTTCGTTTATGACAGAGGAGATGCCTCAAACGCAAATCCCCTGTTATCTGACCTATACGAACGCAGCCACACATGCCGTCATCCGCGCGAACCTCCACCGCGCACCGATGGCGAATGGGGTCATTGAGGGCATCGGGCCGCGCTACTGCCCGTCTGTTGAGACGAAGATTGCACGCTTTCCGGATAAGGAGCGGCATCAGCTCTTTTTGGAGCCGGAGGGGCTCCATACGAATGAGATCTATGTGCAGGGGATGTCCACGAGTCTGCCGAGCGATGTGCAGGAGGCGTTCCTCACGACCATCCCGGGGCTTGCACATGCCCGCATCATGCGCCCCGGCTACGCCATCGAGTATGACTGTCTCGACCCGTTGCAGCTGACGGCGGCGCTTGCGGTCAAAGATGTGGCGGGGCTTTATGCGGCGGGACAGGCGAACGGTACGAGCGGCTATGAGGAGGCCGCCGCGCAGGGCCTCATCGCGGGCATCAATGCCGCGCGTGCGGTTGTGGGAGAGGAGCCGCTCATCCTGCGCCGCTATGAGGCGTATATCGGCGTGCTCATCGACGATCTCGTGACCAAGGGCACAGAGGAGCCCTACCGCATGATGACGAGCCGCGCGGAGCATCGGCTCATCCTGCGGCAGGACAATGCGGATCTGCGTTTGACGCCGCGCGGACGGGCGGTGGGCCTTGTGACGGACGCACGCTGGGCACGCTTTACGGCAAAGCGCACGGCCATCGAACACGCGCTGAAGTGTCTGAGGGAGATAAAACTCAGCCCTTCCGCAGAGACGGAGGCACTCCTCAGGGGGGCGGGATTTTTGCCGCTGCGCGTGCCGATGACGCTCTTTGACCTGCTGCGCCGGGAGGGCAGTTATGAGGCGCTCGCGGCGCTTTTTGATCTGCCCGCGCTCGCAGATGATGTGCGCGAGGAGGTCGAGATTACTGTGCGCTATGACGGCTACATCCGCAAACAGCAGGAGCAGATTGACCGCATGGAGCGGCTGGAAAGCCGCCGTATCCCGTCGTGCACGGACTATGCGGCGATCAAGGGGCTGCGCATCGAGGCGGCGGAAAAGCTCGCTGCGGTCTGCCCGCGCTCCATCGGGCAGGCATCGCGCATCAGCGGGGTCTCCCCCGCCGATCTGTCCGTCCTGCTTGTCCATCTGGAAAAGGAGCAGCGCAGAAAGAAGCTTTGAGATTTTTGGATAAACGCCCGTCTGTCGGGCGTTTTTTGTATGAGGCGGAGGCTTTTAGTTTGCGCTGCGTGTGCTGTCCGTCACATTTGCGATAATTGAATTTACAATCTGCTCAATTTATTTTATAATAATGAGATATTATGTGAGGTGGCATGGGATGAAACAGATGGAACTCGGTGCATCCAGGCGTGCGGTGTTTATGGAGGGGGTGCATGACGGTGTGCCGCTCGCGCTCGGCTATTTTGTGATTTCATTTACGCTTGGGATTCTGGCGAAAACGGCAGGGCTGTCGCCATTGCAGGGATTTATCGCAAGCCTTTTGAATATTGCATCGGCGGGGGAATATGCGGGCTTTACGCTCATCGCAGCACATGCGTCCTATCTTGAGATAGCCGTGCTGACGCTTGTGGCGAATGCGCGTTATTTCCTTATGGCGGCAGCGACGACGCAGCGCTTTGCGCCCGATCTGTCGCTGCGGCATCGGATTTTTGTGGCGCTCGGGGTGACGGATGAGATTTTCGGCATTACGGTGGCACGCGGAGGGGTTGTGCACCCGTATTATAACTATGGCGCAATGGCGATCTCCATCCCAAGCTGGGCGGTGGGCACCTCCATCGGTGTCATGATGGGCGGGATTCTCCCGGCGGCGGTGCTCTCTGCGCTCGCGGTTGCACTCTATGGGATGTTCGTCTGGGTGATTCTGCCCGCAGCGAAAAAGAGCCGCCCCATTGCCGGCATGGTGGGGATGAGTTTTCTGCTGTCGTTTGCGGCCTCATATGCGCCCTTGGTAGGCGAACTCTCCGGCGGCACGCGCACGATTTTCCTCACGCTCCTCATCGCAGGGGTGGGTGCGGTACTCTTTCCCGTGCAGGGAGAGCAGGAGGAGAGCGATGGATGAGATCTGGGTCTGCATCGCCGTCATGTCGGCGGTGACAATTTCCATTCGCGTGTTCCCGGTGCTTCTCCTGCGCCGCACGATCAAGAATATTTTTGTGCGCTCATTTCTTTTCTATGTCCCGTATGTGACGCTCGCCGTCATGACGTTTCCCGCGATCGTGCAGGCGACGCGCACCCCTCTTGCGGGGGCGGCGGCATTTGTCTTTGCCATCTATCTTTCGTGCAGCGGCGCGAGTCTTTTTCGCGTGGCGGCGGGTGCAAGCGTGATGGTGCTGCTTGTGGAATGGATTGTGTTTGCACTGTAAGCAGAAAATCTTTCGCTCATTCAGACTTTATGATAAATGTGGCACGAAAGAAATCCGACGGGGCGTACCGCGCACGTTTCTCGTTTGCTCCACCGGGGGTTGCTTAGGAGCATCGCACGGCACACTTATCTTTTCTGTAACACTTGGTAAAGAGAGCCACTATTTATGGAGGATCAGATGAATCTCAAAGAAGCATTTCAGCTCCAGAAGCGTCTCAGTGCGCTGATGGAGATTGCCGCCGGCTATCTGGACGATACGGACAACATCATGACGGTGACGGAAAAGCATCTGCGCAGCAAGGTGGTTCCGGAGCAGGCAGATGTGTCCTATGATTGCAGCGAAAAGTCGGCGCTTGGCTATGCGCCCATGGCGGTGCTTGCCGCGTGGCAGGCGCTCATGAGCGAAAAGGAGGCACTTGGGCGTGCGATTGCACGGGCAAAGGCGGGGATGGATTTTTCCTTTGATGCCGCCATCGAGGAGAACAGGGCGCGTCGGCGTCTCATTCGTACGCTTCAGCAGATGGTGCGTCAGCGCAGCTCCGGTAAGCTCCTGCGCGGCGCGGGTACGGGCTATGTCTTTAACAAGGAGGGCAATCAGACGTCCTATTGCTATGACATCGACGAGGTGCGTACGATTGACTACGACCGCACGGCGGTGCGCACGCTCCTGCGGGAGACGGTAGGAAAAGCAGAGGAGGTTTCTCTCATGATCGACCATGCGCTGCTCTCTGTTGCGGTCGATTACGAGCCGAAGCTCATTGCCGGCGATGCGGCACTTTATGAGCATACGGACGGAGCCGCGGCGGGCGATGCGAGTGCGCTCGAGGAGATCATCGGCAGACTTTAAGAGGATCTGCCGCAGACCCGTTTCGGCTGCTGCGGCGGGGACAGGGACGCGCTCCGGTTCAGGTGCAGATGAACGATGAGGCTGCACAGAGCGCTCCCGCAGTGCGGGCGGTGCTGCATCTATAAATGAACAGCGCTTTTGAAAAAGATTTCGCCGGACGTACGGACCGCTCCGGCGCTTTTTGAAGGCTGACGCGGACACTTACTTCCTGCTTGCCGCGAAGCGATACGCATATACACCATACGCTTGACGCGCATACTTCGTCCGCCGCTATCCGTACAGATCGCAGAATACGCTTCTCCTTATCCATATCTTGCGATTTGCAGGCATCTGCCTGCAAGAATAGGAGCTGTGTTCCTGTCCTCGCCGCAGCAGCCGAAATCCAGTACGCACCGAAAAATCTTTTTGAGAAACCACAATACACAGATGCTGTGATAAACGCTATGGGCGCCTTTGCCACAGGAGGGTAGGATGGAGTTTGACTGTTGGACAGGGCTTTTCATCGAGGGAAAGCGGTACACGATTGCCGAGAAGATCCGCTACCGCGAAAAGACATCGGACGACACATGGACGGAGTATGGTCTCATTGCCGATGCGGATGACAGCGGGACCGCGAAGGAACTGCGCACATGGTTGAGCATCGCAGACGGCGGTCTTACATGCACGCGCTCTGTCCCCATCTCGCGCAGAAAGCCGCCCACCGGCTATCGTCTGCATGATAAGGGCGTGCAGGTTGTGACGGGGGTATGGGGCGATACGGATGCCTCCATCGGGGATGAGGCAGTGTATTTCCAGTATGAGAGCGCCGATGGGAAGAATACTTTTTTCCTTGAGGACTGGGGCAGCGTAAAGATTGCCGCACAGGGGCAAAAGATTGCGTCCTCTGATATTGTTCCCGTGGATGATTCTGCTGCTGTACGCCGTGCTATGCAGATGCGCATACAAACTGAGTTCCTGCGGTACGGCGAGAATATTGGCGCATACATATTCGCTGTGATTGGTCTTTTCAGCATCATATACTTTGTCATAAACATAGTGCCCGATGTGCAGGAATGGCATCAGTTCCGCCGCTTTCTCGGCGTGCCCTATGCGCTCCACGAACACCTGTCGGATGCGCCGTATTATACGCGGCAGGCGGATGAGGGCGGTGCAGTGATGTATACGGCGGATGTGGATGCTGCCACTGCTGCGCTTGACCTCATCGAGGGGGTGGACGGATGGGTGCAGGATGCCTTTGCAGATGAGACGAACCCAGAGCGCCCCATTGTCATCCGTACGAAGGAGGAGCTTGCTTACATTACGGCTGATCCGAGCGGTGCTGCACATATCGTTCTTTGCGCGGCGGAGCCTGATACGACACCCCTGGAGGAGCAGATGAAACGCAGTCATACGCTCGCCCGGTACGCCGAACTCGTACGCGCGGGCGATGAACGCGGACGCGCCGCCGTTGTTCTTGAAAAGCCTGCATCCGGCCCTGCACCCGCCGCGCAAAGTGCGCCTGCCGCTGCCGGCACCGCACCTGTGCAGACGTCCGAAAACAAGCACTACCGCAAGAACCACTGACCGTGCATGAAAGAGCGCACAGGAGAAAAGCGCAGCGGTATCTGCGCTGTTTAGCACCCCAGTACAAAGGAGGCTTCTATGATCTATCTGTCCGACCTGATGCTCACCATATTTTATGCGGCATTTGGCATACTGCTGATGATTGTGTCCAATGCGGTGATTGACCTTTTTATCCCCGGCGATTTCGCCGCGGAGATTCGGCGGGGCAACCGCGCCGTTGCATGGCTCTCGGCAGGCTCTTTCATCGGGATCGGAGAGATCCTGCGTGCTGTCATTTTATCCCCCGTCTATGAAGCCGCCGCACCGGACTTTATGCAGGGCGTGCTCTCAAGCGCTGTCTATGCCGCGCTTGGCATTGTTTGCTTTATTCTGGGCTTTTTCGCAGTCAATCTCTGGCACCGCAAATATGCGCTTGCTGCAGAGATTCAAAAGGGCAATACGGCGGCGGGGATTTTGGTCTTTGGCATCTTCGTTGGACTTTCGCTTGTCATCAGCGGTGCGGTGCACTGAGCGATGCGCGTATAGGGAGGGGGGCTGCATGGAGAATATGGGAAAAAAGGCGGCGCTTCTTGTCGCCGCATTTGCATCCGTCGCCGGACTTGGCGCGGCCTATTACTACCGCAACGATATTGCCTTTGCTGCGTGTGACCTCATTCATCCCGCGTGGAACGAGGGCGAGGCGCGTCTTTCGGATGCGTTCGGCAGACGTTTTACCCTGCTCAACAATGGGGACGGAACGGAGACAGCGCTCTACGACAATGACACAGCCGTGACATTTCGCCGCGATACGGCGGGCAATCTCATCTGGACATACGGCACGGCGAGCCTGCTGGCGCCGATTGCCGTGCAGTACTTCGCCTTTCACGGGTTTTCATATCCCGGCGGCGCGATGGATGCCGATGCCATGATCTACCGTGTGCATGGTACCGTAGAGCCGCTTCCCGCACCCTATACCGCTGGAAAAACGGGGGGCACGCACGGACACGGCGTAAGCCATGTGTTTACGGGGCGCAGCGGTGATTACGAATCCAAACGGAGCGATCAGTCGAGCAGCATCAGCCGCAAGTCCGGCTTTGGCCGTGCGGGCATCCGCTCCTCCGGCGGTTCATGAGGCCCGATATGAAAGCAACCTACATCGATCGGCTGGATGCGGATATTTTTTCATATATCCAGTACGGCGATTATGCGGACCGCTATCCGACGCACACAGCAGAGGCATTTCCGCAGAGCTTCTATGACGAACTGCGCACGGCGTCTGCCGCGCTCTTTCGCATCTTTTGCAAGGCGGCGGCGGTCTTTCAGCATGTGCCCGCCGATTTTGCGCGTGCGATGGACATGCCCGCGCAGCTTTTGCCCTATCTGCATCTGCCGAATGCCTTTCATCTTCCCACATGGCTCTCGCGCTTTGATTTTGTACTGGATGTGCAGGGGCAGATCCACATGGTAGAGATCAATGCAGATACGCCCTGTTTTATCGTTGAGTCGTTCTATGCAAATGGTGTTGCGGCAGACTATTTTGGTATGGGCGACCCGAACGAAGGTGCGCTCAGCGCACTGCGCGCGTTCCTCGCCCGCATCCATGCGGCGCTCTGTATGCCCGTTGCGGATCTTCGGGCAAAGACACTCTCATACCGTCCCTTTGTATTCTCCTGTTTTGACGACTATCCCGAGGATCTTTCGACAACGCGCTTTCTCATGCGGCAGATGCAGGAGGGGGCGCCCCATGCCGACGTTCGCTTTCTCTCGTTCTATGAGATGGAGCTCGATGCGGCAGGCATCCCGCTCACCGATGGCGGGTATGCGGGGGCGCTTTACCGTCTGCACCCCATGGAGATCCTCATCGACGAGCAGACGCCGGCGGGTGAGCCGCTCGGGCAGATGTTCCTGGCGCTTTACAAAGCGGGAAAATTCTCCCTGTTCAACCCGCCCGAGGCAATCATCCTGCAGAACAAGTCCTTTATGGCGCTCGTCTATGCACTCGCACGCACGCGGCAGTTCTTCACCGCCCATGAGTGCGGCATCATCGAGCGCTATCTTACGCCCTCGTACTTTGCGGACGATTTTGACACATGCGCGGATGGTGCGTACATCCGCAAGGAGATTTGGGGGCGCGAGGGACGCAACATCAGCATCGTAGAAAAGCACGGATGCAGCCATACCATCCCTTTGAGAAAACAGGTGGAAAACGAGGACGAAATCATCTGCCGTGAGAGCAAAAAGGCGATGTATCAAACCTTCATCCGTCAGCCGCATTTCGTTCATACAGTGGACTCCGGCGAGAAAGAGGGCTTTTTGACGCTCTCGTGCTTCATGCTCTTTGGGGCGCCGTCTGCCGTCGGTGCACGCTTTTCCCCCGAGGAGATCGCAGGGACGGAGGCGTACTTCGTCCCGCTTGTCGAGGCGGCATCCGAGACAAAAAAATAGAACAGGATTCTTCCTGTTCTATTGGCAAAAGCTTTATGTTATAATGACAAGCGGTGACTGATGACAGTTGGTTTCCCCTGCAGGGGGTGATGTGCGTGACGCTTTATGAAAAGCTCTCACTCCTCATCGGGGCGGCGACGCTCGCGGTGAACATCATATTTCTGATTTTTAGATAGACAGAAAAAAGAACCGACAACGGTTCGCGTCGGCTCCTTCTTCATGTACTTAAAATACTGGGGAGAGACCGACGGTACCAAACATCAGTCACTCTTTTTATGTCTTTATTATAGGTTGCACAAAGTGAAAAGTCAAGCCTTTCCCTTTCCGCTGCGCTGCTCTAAGAGATTTCCGAGGAGGAAAAGAAACAGGGATGCGGTGATGCCGATGGCGATGGGATGCAGACCAAACGGTTTGAATCCTGCCGCCATTGCGCCGCAGTAGATGAGTGTACCGCCTGCCATAGAGAAAAGAGCGCCCGTGCGCGTTGCTGATTTTGTAAACAGACCGAAGACGAGCACCCAGAAGAACGCTGTTTCAAGACCGCCAAAGGCGAACATATTGATCAGCCAGATGAGCGATGGCGGCGCAATGGCGAGGATGAAGACGAGGATGCCAAGCGCTGCGGTGACGCCCATGGAGAGATGTCGCAGGGTCTTGTCGGACACTTCCTGCCCTCGCTGCTTCATATGGTGCAGGTAGACATCCTTTACGACGGCAGATGAGGCGACGATGAGCACGCCCGAGATGGTCGAGATGGACGCCGCAAGCGGGCCGATGATGGCAAACCCGAGGAGTGCAGGCGGCACGACGGCGGCCATCAGATGCGGAATCACGCTGTCCACGCCGCCAATATCCTTGGCAGGGACACCGAGGACGCCGCGGCCGAGGACGCCCACGAGATTGACGGCGATGTTCATAAAGGCAATGACAATCGTCCCGATCACCATGGCGCGGTGCATATCGCGGCTGCTTCGGTAGCTGATACCGCGGACGACGGACTGCGGCAGGGCGATGGTGAGCACACCCACGAGCAGCCATTGGGAGATATAAAGGGAGATGGGCATGCGGCCCGCTGCCGTCGGCGTCAGCATCTCCGGGTGCGTGGTGCGCAGTTCATTTAGAATACTGGAAAGGCCGCCGCCCGCATCCAGCACATAGTAAAAGAGAATCACGATGCCGAGCATCATCACGATGGCACAGCAGGTGTCCGTCAGCGCCACTGCGCGGAAGCCGCCAATCGAGGTATAGAGGACGACCACGATGCCAAAGAGCACCAATCCCAGCTCATAGCGGTAGCCCGTAACGGCGGCAAAGAGCTGCGCACCGCCGACGAACTGCGCGACCATGGATGCTGCGAAGAATACGACAATGGCGAGCGCCGCACATGCCGCGAGTGCATCCGACTGATAGCGATGGCGCAGGATGTCCACAATCGTGACGGCGTTGATGCGGCGCGCGAGCAGGGCGATTTTTTTTCCGAAAATACCGAGTACGAGGAAGATGGTCATGGTCTGTATGACTGCCATATAGATCCAGCCAAAGCCGATCTCATACGCCATGCCCGGCCCGCCGACAAAGGAGCTGACGGAGCTGTAAGTTGCGACCATCGTCATCGCAAGGACGAAGGCACCGAGTGACTGACCGCCGACGAAATACCCCGAGAGAAAGCCGCCTGCATGACTCTGTCGCCGCACATAGACACCGAGCGCGAGCATGGCCGCCATAAAGGCGAGCAGGGGGAGGAGCATGAGGATGCTGTTCATCGTGTCTCCTCCTCTTTTGCATCAAATGGAACATCCTTCGCCGAACACGCAAGCGATACGGCGAGTATGGTGCCCATGATGAGCACGCCGACCGAGCTTGTCAGCGTCCAGAGCGGAAAACCTGCGATGTCTGCATCGACGCCTGCAAGGCCAAAGCCGAGCAATACCCAGGCTGCGGCGAACAGTGCACCTGCGGCTGCGGTACGCTTTGCCTCACGGGCAATCACGTCCGCATGTTTCTTTTCATCGTTCATGATGAACCTCCTATGAACTTTTCCTGCCGTCGGGTGCAGATGGGGTCTGCTGCCCGCAGCGACGACATAGAGTAAAACATACCGCCCTATCCTAACACATTCGCGCACATTGTGCAAATCTTTCCATATATAGATGTTCTCAATAGATATGCACATCGTTGCACAACAAAACGGCTCCGCCGGAACGTCCTGACAGAGCCTCTTTGTGTATGTATAGAGCGAAATGTGTTTCTTTTTATAAAGAGAAGCCGTTGCCTAGAAATCGTACGAAAGCCCGAGCCAATAACTGCGGCGTGCGATATAGGTGCCGCCGGCTACGCCGTCGCTGTCGAGATCGTCGTAGTAGTAGCTGTATACCTTGTCACCGATGGTTACCCCACGGTCAAAGTCGCAGTTTAGCAGATTGTTCACGGCAAACTGAACAGTAAGATTTTCACGCAGTTTATGCGTTATACCGAGATTCAGTACCTTAAAGGGGCGGTAGGTGTCACTTAGCCCCTCAACGTGCGCGATGCTGCGCCGCATGCCGTTGCGGTACTGGGCAGAGAGCCAGACATCTGTTGCCTCTGTCGGCATCCAGTCGAGCTTTAGATTGACCGCGTGCTTTGGCGTAGAGCGCAGGGCACGCCCCTCCTCAGCACCGCTTTTCATGCGGCTCGTGAGCAGCGTCCAGTTCACTCCTGCCGTGAGCTTTGGCAGGAGTGTGAAATTCGTGCCGAGTTCTATGCCATGGATGCGTGCCTTGCCGATGTTCTCATAGGTGCGGACGGCACCCACGCCCGGGACATTCACCGCCGGGGAAAGCTCAATTTTGTTCTTAAAATCCGTATGGAACAGGGTCACATGCGCACTCGTATCGTGGCGGTTATGGTAGTAAAGCCCAATCTCCTCTGTTGTAGACTTTTCGGGCTTTAGCGCTGCACTGCCGCGATAGATCTCTCCCGTGATATTCAGATGGACGTCCACGGGACTGGACTGGAGCATCGTCGGCGCCTTATAGCCTGTCGCAATCCCGCCCTTCATCGTGAAATGGTCATTCACCTCGTAAACGAGATAGCCGCGCGGACTGAGATGTGCGTCGTAGTCCCCGGGATGGTCGTAGCGCAGACCGTAGGTAAAACCGAGCTTTTGCGTGATGTGCCACGCATCCTCGGCAAAGAGCGCCCAGTTCGTTCGAGAGACGTTGCCCAGGTCATCGGAGCTGCGCCGCTGCATCATGGCGACGAATGGCGGCGGTGCCCACCCGCTAGGGCGGATGGTGCGCTGCAAATGATAGTCTGCCTTCTCGTGCTGCACACGTGCGCCGACCGTCATCTTGTGTGCATCGCCGAGTGGCGTGACATACTTCGTATCGTAGGTAAAAAAGTCATTGGTCACATGGTTGCGAATCTTTGACCGGATTGGAATGATGCGCGGCATAATAGAGGGACGCGCCGTGCCGTCCATATCCGCGTCCAGGTGCATCTCGTTGCGCAGAAAGGAAAGCGTATTTGTCCACGTGGCGCGACCGATTTGATGCTCGCTGCCGAGCACCGCCTTCGTGCGGTCAAAGCGCTGCGCCATTGTGCCGTCCAGTGCCGTGCGTACAAAAGCGCCGGGGATGGGCGCCGGCATCCGCATCCGCTGCGCAAAACCCCCATCGCGCATATTCTGCCCGCGGTCAATGTCTAGATAGTAGCTGCTCTTTGCCGAGGGCGCATATGTCAGTCGTGTGCCGAGATTCCAGTTGTCATAGTCACGTGCTTCATGTTCGATGCCAAAGCGCGAGGCGCCGCGCTTTAGATAACTGCCGCGCATCTGCATGCCGAACTTTTCTTTTGTGATGGGACCTGAGACATGGAACGCATACTTTTGCATATTTTTCTTGCCGTCCGTCGTCTCAAAGAGATTGCCTGCCGACACAGTTCCTTGGAACGTGTCTGTGACCTTCTTCGTGATGATGTTGATGACGCCGCCCATGGCATCCGAGCCGTAGAGCGTTGACATCGGCCCGCGCACAATCTCGATGCGCTCAATCTGCGCAGGTGCGGGCAAACTCGTATTCGCAATCTGATTGAAGCTGCGCATCATCCCGCCGCCGATGCCGGGACCGCTTTGTGCGACGCCGTCCACGAGGATGAGCGTATATCTGTCATCCATGCCACGGATGGAGATGGCAGGCGTATCGAAACGTCCCGTTGCGCCAAAGGTATCGACACCCTCCACGGTGTCAAGCACCTGACGCAGATCCGTATAGCCGCGCTTTTGTATCTCATCTCCGCGGATGATGGAGATACTCGCCGGTGCCGAGCGGATCTCCTCGGCAAATCCGGAAGCCGTTACAACGACCTCATCCAGCTCATAGAGCGGTAGCTCTGCCTGTTCCGTATCTGCATGTACTGTGGGTGGCAGTGCGGCGAGCGCGAGGAGTGCGACTGCGATATGTGCGCCATCGATCTTCTTTTTCATCCATCTTTCTCCTCTCATCGTCCCTGACTGATTGCGCTGCCCGCATGCCTGCCGGCGCACAGGCAGCGTCAGGGAGAATACGCCTTACTTTTTGCTCACAACAGCGATATAGGCAAACTCCTTCGAGTGGTCGAAGAAGAAGTTGAACATCTGGCGGAAACGCTCGATGTTCTCCGTCCGCAGCCCGTTGCGGATGATGTTCATTGCCGCATCAAACCCCTCATCACGCACCAGTCCCACGGGGTCAAGCAGCGTCATATCGCCGGTCTGCACCTCTATCTTAAACCCTGTGTTTTCAAAGAGATCCCGCCACGTATCGATCGGCATGGGATCGACATTCACATTGATGGCGCGCGAAATCCCCGCACGCAGCTCCGCGCACTGTGCCTCATCCGCCGTGCGCAGCGCGACATCGTGCGTGAGGAGAATGCCGCCCGGTTTCAGCACGCGGAAATACTCGCCCACCGCCACGCGCTTTTTATCGCGCGGCAGCATCGTCAGCATTGCCTCATTGATCACCACGTCGAAGGTGGCATCCGGGAACGGCAGCGCGAGCGCGTTCCCCTCTACCACGTCAATGACGTCGTTGAGGCCGTGCTTTTCGATATTGGCACGCGCCTTCTCAAGTGCCTTTGGATTCATGTCCAGCCCCGTGATGCGGCAGCCATGCGCCTCTGCGAGCGCGACCATCGTCGTCCCCATGTTGCAGGCGACCTCCAGCACGCGGGTATCCGCAGTAAAATCGACATGCCCGAGGAGCCACTCCGTCGCTTCTCGTCCCCCCGGACGCAGACGCGTCTTGCCAAGGCGTGCGAGGAACTCATGCCCCATCTCTTGTTTTGCTGTCTCTGACAATGTAACCACTCCTTTATGGGAAGCGTTGCCGCAGCAATGCCCCCTCTTCATATGAAAATGTATCTCAGTTGTATGACATAGTATAAGAGAGAATCATTCTATCTTCCGTTGCTATAGTCACAGTCTATGCTCATTTTCGTTTTATGGCATATGCGGTGTAATTTTGCCGTGCTGCAGTATTTCTGAAAGCGCAAAAAGAAAAACTGCTGTGCGAAACGAATATCTCATTTCGTGCAGCAGTGTAAGTACGGACGGTTCAGCAGGGCTGCAGGACGAATGCTGCCGTGCGCAGCTTGCGCACGATATTTGCCTTGCACTTACTGATGGCGTTTGGCGATGTCTCTAGGAGCGAGGCAATGTGGCGCAGCGTGAGATCCCGAAAAAAGTGCAGAGAGAGTACCGCCTTTTCCCGTTCCGTGAGGAGGTGCATCGTCCGCCGCAGAATGCCGTGTACGAAAAGGCGCAGATCGGCTGCTTCTGTTGGGCGCGTTGTACCGGCGCAGCGTTCCCAGCAGTCGCCCGTACCATCCTGCTCCGGGTGACAGGTGCGCATCCAGTCGCGCCGTGCACGGCGAAAGGCCGTATAGAGCGCTCCGTGGACGCGGCTCTTTGCAAGCGCTGCAAAGGGCGCACCATGCCTCGGGTCATAGTCGTGCAGTGCCTCCAGGAAGGCGAGCGAAGCGATGCTCTCGGCATCTGCTGCAAGTGCCGCATTCTTTAGGTAGGAGGCGCGTGCCTCACTGAGGATCAGCCCCCTATACCGCGCACAGATCTCATGCATCGCAGTGCATTCCCCACGCACGGCACGGCAGATCAGTGCGTCCTCATCTGCCTTCGTCAGCGCGGGAAAATCGCGGCGGTTTTCCTGCGGTGCCTTTGCAGCAGGATGGGTACTTTTGTCATTCATCTACGATACTCCTTTCAAACGTATGTTCTTGTTGAAAGGAGTATAGCAAGAATGGGGCGCTGCGACAACATGCGTATCAGTGCGATACAGGATGGGGCAAAGAGGCACACGCCCGCACCTCGCTTTGCAAGCGGTCGTACGCCTGCTTTACGAAAGGTCGCTTTGGTGGGGACACGATAAAAAAGCGCTGCGGCATCCATCAAGACCGATGGATGCCGCAGCGCTTTTTATCGGGTCATTCGGTGATGGCTGCAAGGACAGAGCCAATCCCTTTTTCATCAATGGTCTGTATGCATGAGATGACATACTCGCGCTGCTCGACATGGAACGGGAGCAGCAGGTGCAGACGCAAAACGCATCTGCCGTCCGGCAGCTTCCGGTGAAAGAGTACAGCGACATGGCGGCATGCATTCTTGTCCTCAAGAATGGCACGCAGATGCTTTTCACTGTAAAACTTTTGGAACGGTACGCGCTCCTCGGGGAGCAGCATCTCCTCGGCGTAGCGGCGGACGAACTCCTCAAAATGTCCGTAGCTCTCTATGATGCGCGGCTCGCAGACCTCGCGGTAGAGCTGCGTGACCTTCTTCGTTTCCAGGTCATAGAGGTCGATTCGGTCATAGAGTGCGACAATCTGATTGAGCGACTCCTGCATGGAGCCGGCCTCCGGGCTAAAGCGCGAAATGTTGACCGTCGCCATAAGAAAAACGGTACGGGTATCCTTTGCGTCGCGCGTCACCAGATGCAGACGCATACTGTTAAAGGCGTTGTGCGTGATAAAGTCGGTATAGACCTCGCGTCCCGTACGGTCGGCCTCATCCATCATGCGCGCGACCATGCGCCGATGCTGCTTGAGGCGCCGCTCGTAGTGCGGCGTGTGTGCGCTCTCCTCGCCGAGCTGGATGCTGTGCATGAATTCTTGGAACATACTGCTCTGATAGAGGTAGCGGATCTCATCCTCATGGCGTTCGAGAATCGCCAGAGAGAGCATCTCGCCGTTCATTCCGCCGCTGTGGCTTTGCAGCGGGTCGCTTGAGAGGACATTGATGCGCCCGATTTCCGCGTAGTAAGAGTTCAGCTCCGTCGGCTCCGGTGTGAGCTGCGCTTTTTCCCCATAGCAAAAGTCGATGGCCTTCGACAGCGGGATCGGCGCACTGAAGAGATACCCCTGTACCTTTTCACAACCGATCTCGCGCAGGAACGCAAACTGCTCCTCCGTCTCGACCCCCTCGGCGAGTGTATGCATCCCAAGCTCTTTTGCCATGTTGACAATGGAGCGCAGGACGACACGCGACTTTGGATTTACCTCGAATGAGCGAAGGAATTTCATATCAATTTTGATGACATCAAAGACGAAATCCTTGATGTTGTTCAGCGAGGAGGAGCCGCAGCCGAAATCATCCATCCAGACCTCATAGCCCGCCGCACGCAGCCGTTCAATCTCTCCCTGAAGAAACACCTCGTCCTCACTGAGTGCGCTCTCTGTGACCTCGATGTTGAGCATGTCGCGCGTCACATTGTAGCGCACACGGATGTCCTCAATCGCCTGCAGTACGTCCAGCAGACGAAAATCCACGCGCGAGAGGTTGACCGAGGTGCGCAGCATCACCCAGTCCGGCAGTGCGCGGCGTACGGCAGAAAAGTCCCGGCATACCTGCTCGATGATGTAGAGATCGAGCTGCGGCGAGAGGTGCGCCTCCTCCAGTACGGGCACAAAGATGCCGGGGGAAATCATCCCATAGACCGGGTCGTTCCAACGCGCCAGTGCTTCAAATCCGCAGATTTCACGCGTCATCACGCGAACCTCCGGCTGGTAGAATACCTTGATAAAGCCCTGCTGCATCGCCTCGTGGAACGAACGGATGATATGGCTGCGGAAATTGATGGCCTCCTCCATCGCGGGGTTGAACTCCGCCCAGGTGAGGTCATACGTCTTTTTAATGCTGTTGCAGGCGATCTTGGCACGGTCCATGATGAGCACGATGTCCGTCACATCTGCGCCGGGGTGGTAGACACCCGTCTTGACCTCCATGGAAAGCCCCAGCTCATAAGAGCGAATGCGCTCATGGATGAACTGAATACAGTCAGCGATATTCTCCCGCTCCGTCGCGACGGCGAAATGGTCATCGTTAAAGCGTGCAATCAGATCGCTATTGAAGATCTCCCGCAGCAGATCTGCCATATAGCGTAAAAATACATTCCCCTGCCGGAATCCATATCTCTGATTGAAGCTCTTGAAATTTTCGATGTCAAAGTATAGGAATGTCAGTTTTCCGGCGGCGCCGCGCTGCATTGATGCGGACGCATGGCGGATGAACTGCATCATATTCAGCAGTCCCGTAACCTGACAGAGATCATGTTGGAAAAGCTCAGCCAAAGCATGTCACACCCCTTTTCCTCATTGGCGCGCATGGCTGCTGCCTGAAACGGCCCGATGTTCAAAGAGAGATGCGTGCATACTCCTCAATCATATCGCGCAGGCTCATGCGGTCTTTTGCGCCGTGACGCTTGCCCTTCTTATTCATCTGCAAAACGATGGCATCAAAGAGATCATCTTCGATGGAACCCGGAACGAGCTTTTCCCAGTTTGCATTGTTATAGGGGCGCTCGTGGATGGCGTTCTCGGGCCGTCCCGTTACCTCCAGCTCCGAGATGAACATGATCTCGCGCCGTTCGGGGCTGATATAGTAGTGCTCCAGAAAATACTTGTACGGGTGGATGTTCTGATCCTCACGCGCGGAAGCGCCGGCCGTATTTTCCACTAGACGCACCCATGCGTCGATGATGCGCTCGGAGTGGTTGTTCGGGCGCGGGATCCACTGGGAATTTTTGGAATCGAGATAGTAGGTGAATCCATTATCGACAAAGAGCGTCTTAAAACGTGCCGCCCGCTCACGTCTGCGCTCTGCGGCCTTTTCCCGCTGCGTCGCCTTTCTTTGAGCGCTCTGCGCCTGTTTCTGTGCTTTCTTTTGTGCGGCTGCGGCAGCCTTGTCCTCCTTCGTCTGCGGCGTTCGGTCCATGGCTGCCGTCGTTGCCGCAGCCTGTGCCGGATCTGTGGTATCGGCTGCCTGCGCCGCGGTGAGCGGCGCGGCAAGAAGTGCTATGGCAAGTGCCCCAGCAAGGCGGCTCTTGAATCGTTTCATCTTGTCATCCCCTTGTCCTTTTGATGGCTTTCCCGCAAAGCGCACAAGAGCGGATGCACTCCGTGCCGGCTGCGAAGAAAACTGCGCAACAAATAAACATACCCATTGTCCTTGATACTTTCGACGTGAATGGGAAAATCCCTCTTTTCGGCGGGGCGGGTGCTTATTTCAGCGGCGCTTTCTCCGGCGTTCCGGCACGGCGCGGGTAGGCAGGGGGCGTTTTGCCCTGCTTTCGTACGCGGAGGACGGCGCGCACATCGGCAAGCCCCGGCAAAAAAACGCGGCGCACATGGATGCTGCCGCCGCCGAGCAGCTGTGCCGCATGTGCCGCTTCCTCCTTCTCCTCGGCATAGGCGCGTCCTTTGAGCGCGAGCAGCGTCCCGCCGATGCGTACGAAAGGGAGCGTGTACTCAAGCAGTACGGGCAGGCGTGCAACGGCGCGGCTGACTGCGATGTCGTAGCGTGCGCGGTGCTCCTTTTGCCGTGCCGCCTCCTCTGCCCGCGCGTGGACACAGACCGTATTGGTCAGCCCCATCGCCGCTGTTACCGCTCGGAGGAAGTGCACGCGCTTTTTCAGTGCATCCATCAGCGTCACCTCTATATGGGGGGCGTACACCGCGAGCGGGATCCCGGGCAGTCCCGCCCCCGTCCCCACATCGAGCAGGGTGCGGGCGGGCGCAAAGAGCACCTCCTCATACGCCGTGAGACTGTCGATGATATGCTTTACCGCGACATCCTCGGGCGCCGTCAGCGCCGTGAGGTTCATGCGCGTATTCCAGTCCACGAGCATATCGTTGTAGCATGAGAGCTGCGCAGCCTGCCGCGCTGTCAGAGAAAGCCCCGCCTCTGATGCACGCGATGCAAGAATCTCCTCGAAAACAGCCATATCATTCCTCCGCCACCGAAAATCCTGCCTGCACGAAGAATGCGCGATACGCCGCTGCCTTTGCCGCGAGCTTCATCGGATAGGCGCGCGAGGTGGACGGCAGCCGCGTGATGGACAGGTCGCGTCCCGCGCAGCGTGCGGGGAACGCTGTGCCGATCTGCACATCCTTTGCCCGCACATCCGTCTCAACCAGTGCGCACAGAATCTCTGTCGCCTTGCCGCCCGTCGTGCAGATATGGCGGCAGTGCGGGATCTTTTCCAAAATCTCGGGCAGCTCTACCGTCTCCACGACGCTCAGGTACGCATCTGAGGCGTTGCCATGCGTGCGAATCGCGCGGCGCACCCCGGGACACGAGGCAATGCCGCGCTCCCTGAGGAACGCCTTGATGCGTTCTGCATCGAAGGCCTTTTCCCCCGGCCGCTCAAAGTGCGCGGCGCTGCCAAAGAATACAAGACCATAGACACGCCACATATCGTTCTGGAAATTCGGATAGTGAAACGCCATCGACCGCCGCTCTGCACGCGGCGGGAAACTCCCCATCATGAGGACCGTCGCCTGCGGCGGCAGAAAGGGCGGGAACGGGCGCAGCTCAATCTCCTGTTGATTTGACATAATGCCTTTCCTTAAACGTTAGAGCAGCCCGAGGGCATGCTGCACGAGGAGCGATGTTCCTGCGACCGCGAGCCAGCAGACCATCCCAAGCGCGAGCGGGCGCAGACCGTTTTTAAGGAGCGCTGCAAGATCGGTATTGAGCCCAAGGGCGCTCATGGCAAGTACAATGGCGAACTTTCCGAGCGTGCCGAGTGCGTGCGCCGCCGCTGTGGGGAGAATCCCACTCGTATTGATGAGACAAGCTGCGATGAAGTACAGTACGAACATCGGAAAAATGCGTTTCAGCGAGAACCCTGCGGCGCTGCCCTGCGCCCCCCGCATCATCATGAGGGCAAAGAACAGGCAGACGGGTACAATCATCAGGGTGCGCGTGAGCTTGACGATGGTCGCATATGCGCCCGCCTCGGCACTGTAAGCGTACCCTGCCGCAACGACGGACGAGGTGTCGTTGATGGCGGTACCCGCCCACATGCCAAAGCCTGTATCCGTCATCCCCCAGGTATGTCCGAGAAAGGGGAAGATGAACACCGCGAGCACGTTAAAGAGGAAAATCGTTGCAATCGAGGTGACGACATCGCGGTCCTTTGCCCCGATGACCGGTGCCACGGCAGCAATGGCAGAGCCGCCGCAGATGGCCGTCCCCGCGCCGACGAGCGCCGTCATGTCCCTGCTGAGTCCGAGCGCTTTGCCCATAAGCAGCGCCGCCCCGAACGCCGCGAGGAGTGTAAAGATCATGACATAGAGCGACTGCGCACCGACCTCCATGACGTGAAAGAGGTTCATCTCAAAGCCGAGCAGGATGATGGCGTACTGCAAAATCTTTTTGCCCGTGAATCGGATGCCGCTCTCCAGCGATTTTGCACGCCGCACCCGCGCAAACAGCATCCCGAGCAAAATGCCGAACACAGGGCCGCCCACAATGGGGAAATAACGTCCGAGCGCATACGCCGGAACAGCAAAAAGAAGTGCGTAACCTATGCCGCCTAAATATTCTTTTTTCATACACAGCCCTTTCTTTGGTATCGGTCGTTTCTTTTTCTTGATTGTACGGTATTTTGCCCCGCATGACAGCCATCGCTATCGAATCAGCACCAGTGCCGCATCATTCACATTGGTCCCCGTGGGGCCGGTCACGATCAGTCCGCCCACGGCGTTCAGCGTGGGGTAGGCATCGTTCTCAGCGAGTGCCGCCGCCGCACTCTTTCCCGCCGCCTTGAGCGCCGCCATTGTCCCGCCGTCCACATAGCCGCCCGCCGCATCCGTCGGCCCGTCCGTCCCGTCGCTGCCGAAGCTAAACACGGCGACGTTTGAAAGACCTGCAATCCCCTCTGCCGCCGCAAGAGCAAGCTCTTGATTGCGCCCGCCGCGCCCCTTGCCCTTTAGCTGCACGACCGTTTCACCGCCTGCGATGTAGGCAAGGGGGCCGTCTCCTGCGTGCGTGCGTGCAATCGCAGCGAGGAAACGCCCCGCCTCGCGTGCCTCCGCATTGAGCTGATCGGTCAGCAGGATGGGGGCATAGCCGCGTTTTTCTGCCGCCCGCGCCGCCGCCGCACACAACTCGCGCACGCTGCCTGTGATCTGCGTCGTGACGTTCGGCAGCGCCGCAGGCAGCGGCCGGTCAAGGAGTGCAGCCGCGGCTGCGGAAAGGTGCAGCCCGTATTTTTTGAGCGTGCGATGCGCGTCCGCCGCCGTGGAGCGGTCGGGGTACGCCGGCCCCGATGCAATCATGTCCAGCGGGTCGCCGAGGATGTCGCTGAGCACGATGGAGAGTACCTTGGCGGGGGCGCAGTGTGCACCGAACCGCCCGCCCTTCACGGCACTCATGCGCTTTCTCAGGGTGTTCATCTCCACGATGTCCGCCCCCGATGCGAGCAGGTCATGTGTGAGCGCGGTCAGTTCCTCCACGGGAATGAGCGGCTGTTCAAAAAGGGCGCTCCCGCCGCCCGAGAGGAGAAAGAGCACCGTATCATCTTCTCTAAGATGCGCGGTCATGGCGAGCGCCCGCCGGGTCGCCGCGAATGAATTTTCATCCGGCACGGGATGCCCTGCCTCACAGCAGAGGACGCGCGGAATCTCTCCCATCACATGATCGTATTTCGTAATGACGATGCCGTCGTGGATGCGATCCCCGAGCACCTCTGCCGCTGCGCGTGCCATCTGCCACGCGGCCTTTCCCGCCGCGACGAGCACGATGCGCCCTGCAGAAAATGTATGCCCCATGAGCGCTTTTTTCACCGCTGCATCGGGCAAAATGGCAGCGAGCGACTCCTGAATGATGCCGTCGGCATCTTGGTGCAGTTGCATGACAGACCTCCCTCTTATCCCTTCAGCGCCGCCAGCGTATCCTCTGCGATCTGCGGGGCGGTGAGATGATGCGCACGCGCGAGCGCGTCCGCGTCGTAGCGGTCGTGGAACTCTTTTGAAAGACCGTAGCAGCGCACGCGGATCTTTTCGTCCATGCCGTAGAAGGCGGCCACTTTTTGCCCAAAGCCGCCGTCGAGGATGCCGTCCTCAAGGGTGAGGATGAGGCGGTGCTTTTCCCTGAGCTGCGTGAGCAGTGCCGTATCAAGCCCTGAGATAAAGATGGGATTGATGACCGTCGCGTGGATGCCGTGTTTTTGCAGCGCTGCCGCCGCCGCACGCGCAAGGGGCAGGAAATTGCCGACGCCGAGGATAGCGACATCCGCTCCCTCTGTCACGGTCCGGAACTTCAGCGTACTGTAGTCCGTGCGCACGGGATAGGGACTTGCCGCATCCTCCATCACCGGCATGCGGATCATGACGGGATGCGCTGTCTGCTGCACGGCCCAGCGCAGTACCGCCTTGTACTCATCGAGACTCCCCGGAGCGAGAAAGACGAGGTTCGGGATGTTCGAGAACATCGGGATGTCGAAAAAGCCGAGATGCGTCACATCGTTCATATAGTATAAAGAGGCACCGACCGACAGGAACACCGCAGGGCTGCCATTGATCGCCACGTCCTGCGCCATCTGGTCGTAGACGCGCTGAAAGAACGTGCTGTACGTGCCGAAAATCGGCCGCGCACCGCCGCGTGCAAGTCCCGAGGCCATCGCAACAGCATGCTCCTCGGCGATGCCGACATCGACATAGTGCGGCCCGAGTTCCGCGCGGTCCGCAGGGGAAAGCCCAATGCCGCCCATCGTGCCTGCTGCGATATAGACGAACTGCGGATGCGTCTTTGCCATCTCTTTGACAAAAGCGACGCTCGCCGCCTGAAACGGATCGGTATACGGATGTTTGAGCGCACCCGTTTCAATATCAAAAGGCATACGGTAGTGCCACGTCTCGCGGTCCTCCTCGGCAAAGCGGTACCCCTTGCCCTTTTGCGTTGCGATGTGGACGACGACGGGCCTGTTTATATCCTTGACCTCTTTGAATGCCGCAATCAGCGCCTCGGTATCGTTGCCGTCCGCAACATAGCGATACGCTAGACCCATCGCACGAAACAGGTTGTGCTCCGCCGTGCCGCCGCTCTCGCGCAGCGCTTTCAGCCCGCGGTACATCCCGCCGTGGTTCTCTGCAATGGACCGGTCGTTGTCGTTGCATACGATGATGAGATTCGTCTCCATCTCGCCCGCGACATTCAGCCCCTCCAGCGCCTCGCCGCCCGACATGGATCCGTCGCCGATGAAGGCGATGATGTTTTCCTTGCGGCCTGCCAGATCCCGCGCTTTGGCAAGACCTGTGGCAAGACTGATGGAGGTCGATGTGTGCCCGACGTTGAAAAAGTCGTGCGGACTTTCCGCAGGATTCGTGTACCCGGATACGCTGTCATACTGCGCCTCGTCCAGATATGCCGCGGCGCGTCCCGTCAGCATCTTGTGCGGATAGCACTGGTGCGAGACATCGAATACGATCTTGTCCTTTGGCGAATCGAACACGGTATGCAGTGCGATGATGGCCTCGACTGCGCCAAAATCCGGGCCAAAATGCCCGCCGTGGATGCTTGCACGCCTCAGCATCGCCTCACGCATCTCATGTGCAAGCGCCCTGCGCTCCTGTGCATGATAGCCCTTGATGTCCGCAGGTGCGGTGATTTTTTCCAGATACAAGACGGCGCCCCCTTACCCTCTCAAAAACAGCCGCCGCATCTTTTGCGGCGCATATGTTAAGACCTCTCTGGGATGATTATAGCACCGGGGGGCGCTTTCCTGTCAAGAATGTCTTTACGAAGGCTTAACAAAAGAAACAGTTTTTTCTTGACAGCTGTGGTAAGATGAGCAAACAAACATATTACCGAAACACAACGGTTTCGTACATAGGAGGACACAATGCACCAGTGCAGTATGAAAGAAAGTCGTATTGTTATCAGTGAAGTCATGATGCCGAACCAGACGAACCCGAGCGGGAACGTCCACGGCGGCGAGATTATGAAGCTCATGGACTCGGCGGCGTACGCAGCGGCGCGGCGCTATGCACGCGCGAATGTGGTGACGGCACGTGTCGATGAGCTGGAGTTCCATCTGCCGATCCGCATCGGCGATCTCGTCGTCGTAACGGCGGACATCGTCTATGTCGGACGCAGCTCTATGGAGGTGGCGGTCAACGTCATCGTGGAGGATCTGGACGATGGCGGCGAGCCGCAGCTTGCGCTTTCGGCATACTTTACGATGGTGGCGCTCGACCGCAATGCGCGCCCGAAGAACGTTCCACCGCTTACGCTTGATACGGAGGAGGCGCGTGCCGCCTTTGAGGAGGGCAAGCGGCGCTATGAGGAGCACAAGGCACGCAAGCGCCGTGTACCGAAAATGATCAACGGCTGTATCTGTGAGGGACAGCGGCAGGCAGCCGAAGAACGCGCCCATCAGGAAAAGGCCGCTGCCGATGCCCCGCATGGTGGAGCGCCCCAGAACACCACAATATAACAGCGCATACCGAAAAAGCCGCCTGTCATGGCAAAATCCGTGGCAGGAGGCTTTTTCATTGCTGTGCTTTTACTGCATTGGAGCAACGCAAAAGGATTCTCTGACTTGCGATTGCATGACGAATGCGATAAAATACAGGCAGGAGGGATGTTATGGCTGATACAGAGGAAGAGCGGCGTGCGCGGTACCAAGAGATCGTCCGGACATTGACGCTGCTTGATGACATTTTTATGACGGTAGTATTTCAGGACAGCCTTCCCTGTGTTGATCTGGTCTTGCAGATCATTCTGGATCGGCCGAATCTTCGGGCGCGGCGCGTTATCACACAGGACACGCTGAAGAATTTACAGGGGCATGATGTGCGGCTTGATGTTCACGCATTTGCGGACGGACAGGAGTTTAATATCGAAATCCAGCGTGCGAAAAAAGGAGCGGCCCCGCGCAGGGCGCGCTATCACAGCAGCATGATGGACGCGCATGCACTGCCTGAGCGTGCGGACTATGAGAAACTGCCGGAGAGTTATGTTATTTTTATCACAGAGACGGATGTCCTCGGGAAAGGAAAGCCGCTCTATGTGATTCGGCGGATGATTGAGGGGGACGGCGATCTCTTTGATGACGGCTCGCATATCGTCTATGTGAACAGTTCAATTGTGGATGAGAATACGCCTCTGGGACGGTTGATGCACGATTTTCGTTGTACTCAGCCCGCGCAGATGTACTATGATATTCTCGCGGAGCGTACAGGGGCCTTTAAGCAGAATGGGAAAGGAGCGGCTGACATGAATGCGGCACTGGAGAAATTGGTTCAGGAAGGATATGAGAAAGGCCGAGAGCAAGGAATAGAACAAGGAATAGAGCAAGGAATAGAACAAGGAATAGAGCAAGGAATAGAGCAGGGCATGGAATGTGGCGCGGAGAGTGCATACATCTTGGCCATCCGAAGGATGATGGAAAAATTATCGCTCACGGCAGAAAAGGCTATGGATGTGCTTGCCATTCCGGAATCGGAGTGGGGGCGCTACAAGGCGATGCTTTGAGAAAAGTGCATGAAAAAGGGACTGCATAGGCAGTCCCTTTTCTGTTTAGACTGTTTCTCGCCCAAGGGGTGTACCGCATGAGGCGATGGAGGCACGATTAGGTTTTATTGACAAAAGGTGAGAATTAGCTTAGAATGAGGCGTATATTAAAATGGGTCTATGTCAAATGTTACGGACAATCAGCGTATGCCACGCAAACACCTCGCTCTCCCAGGGGTTGCTTTGGCGTATTGCACGTTATATGTATCTTTCCGTACCATTTATTATAGAGCTATGAACAATCGGATATCGAAATAAGTGGAACAGGTGCCCATGAGAGGGCTTAATAGGGAATTTCGGTGCGATGCCGAAGCGGTCCCGCCACTGTATAGAGGAGCGACGCTGCCCGGTATATGCAGAAACTTGCATATGCCGCACATGTCACTGGGGGAGCATCCCTTGGGAAGGCGCGGCGGAGCGATGATTCTGAGCCAGGAGAACTGCCTGTTTGACGCTCACCGTGAATCCACGTGCGATGGGGAGGGGAGCCGCGTAACTGTCTTGCGCTTTTGGGCGCGGGGGCGGCTTTCTTTGCACGGAAAGCCGCTTTTTGGTTCTTGATGCGTATTTCGATGTCGTTGGGAAAGGAGGTGTGATGTGATCATACGCATATGGATGACGATGGCTCTTTTCTTTCTGCTGCTTTCGCCATCGGTGCACGCGGCGGAACAGTCCTCCGATCCGATGGTGCTGGAGTGGACGACGACGCGGGTGTGGATCTCCAAGGGAGAACTTTGCGCTGCCGGGCAGTTCGTGAACCACAGGGAGGACATCATGGTCACGGGGCTCAATGCGTTCACGATGGAGATTACATTTCACCGTGCAGACGGGTCATCCGATACGTTTGTCGGCAGTCCAAAGCAGCTTCCCCTGTGCAGGATTCCGGCGGGCGGGACGCGGCGGGTGACGCTGAACTTTGGTCCTTTTGACGGGCAGTGGAAGTCGTGGACGACACAGGAGGTCTATACGTTTTCCTATATTGATGAGATGCGCCGGTAGATGATGAAAGGAATGGACGGCACCGGAGGTGCCGCTTACAGGGAGGAAGTATACGAATGAAGAAAAGACAGCTGACGCTGGCGGTGACGGCGGCACTATTATCCACGGGGATGGGACAGAGCGCGGTGCACGCGGGGCACGATGAAAATTTATCCCTCTATACACTTGACACCATTGTGGTTGAGGCGGAGCAGACCATCAACCAGTTCGGCGATACGGTGACGGAACAGTCGTACTATCGGACGGGCGGGGATGTGAAGGTCATCACGCGCGAGGAGATTGAAAAGCGGCACTATCTCGATCTCACAGAGGCGATCAAGCGCATCCCGGGGGTGACGTTTCAGAATCCCGGCTACCGCGGCGGCGAGTACGGCTATCAGTTCTACAACAACGGCGTGCTCATCAACGGCGACTCCCGCGTGATCATCCTCATCGACGGGCGCCGCGTGGACAATCTGGCGAGCACGCGCATCGGCGAGGACAGCCTGACGGGCAGCAAGTCCACAGGGGTCAACCTCGACCAGATGATCAGCATTGAGAGCGTGGATAAGATCGAGGTCATCAAAGGCCCCGGCGCCTCTGTTTACGGCCCGGACGCGACGGGCGGTGTCATCAATATCATCACGCGCAAGGGTGCCGAGGGGATGCACGGTTCGCTCGATCTTTCGACGGGGTCCTGGCATAAGCACAACTATGCGCTGACGTTTTCGGGCAGTGCGGACAGCGACAAGACGCTGCGGTATTTCGCTACGGTGAGCCGGAACATGAGCGGCGATACGAAGTATGTCGATGGCGTGACGGGCGGTACAGGTACGCTCGGCGGCTCCCGCTGGAAGGAAGATGCGGCGAATATCCGCATTGACAAATCCTTTGGCAAAAAGCAAAATCTAAAGCTCTGGTACAATTTTAAGGAGGGCAGGGACGGTTATCCGATTGCAACACCGAGCCTACAGTACTGGAACGAGGAGGATTGGAACCGCATCATCTTCGGCGCTGCGGTCGGACAGCTCGATGCAAGCAATGCGCTGGTCGGTGCGGTTGACCCGAATGACGGGGTATGGAAGCCCGCGCGTACGCTCTCCGGGGATGCCCGCAATCCCGGTTACCATAACCTCTACGCCCTCGACGGCAAGGTGTATCAGTCCTTCAGCAGGTTTAAGCACAGCGACTGGGAAGCGATGTGGACGTTCAACAAGGAAAACGGGATGGAGAGCTTCCTGCGCATCTACGACCAGAACCATCGCTACTCCAATCGTGATAAATTCGTCTGGGGAACGAAGCGGCGTGCAGAACTCGTTGCCGACTACCGCGCACAGTTCCCTGCGGGCGCGACCAAAGAGCAGCTGAGGACATGGATCAGGGAGCATCTGGCGCCCTTCCCGGATGGGGATCCGGCACGCGTACAGGCGTGGCTGGAGCGCACCGGCGGCGCGGCACCGGAGCCGACGAGCTGGCAGGAGGAAAAGAATAACGGCGTACAGCTCCAGTATGCAAAATCCATTGGGAAAAATGATGTCATTGCGAGCATCACCTATGACCATGCACGCAATTTTGCAAAGCACCGGAAAAATGACGGCACCATCGTCTCGTCACATACGACGCGCAACTCGGTGCTCGGCTATGTGCAGGATAAGATACACATTACGCCGAACTTTGATCTGACGCCGTCACTGCGCTATTCTTACTACTCAAGTTATGAGTCCTCGACGGTAGGGGATGATGTGCAGGGCAAGGGCAAGTCTCACTTGTTTACCCCGTCTCTTAATACGGAGTATCTCTTTGACGATACGCTCAGTATGTATGCCGGCTGGACGAAGATCTACCGCCCGCTGCGGCAGGGAGACTATACGGCGGTGGATGGGGTATTTCGGACACCGCTGAAGGATGAACGCGGCGATGTGTGGACGCTTGGCGTGCGCAAGGAGTTCTCTCCGACTACGGCGCTCGCCGTGCATTACGACTGGACGCGGATGCGCAATGCCATCGCGACGCTGCCCATCTGGGATGATGCCGCAAATGAGTTCAGCAGTACGGCGGTCAATGCCAAAGAGGACAAGAAGTCCTTTAATATCACATTCGACCATGCCTTTGGCAAACATGTGACGATGAGCGCCTCCTACTCGCATATGCAGGATAAATGGATGGCCAAGAGCGGCTGGGTGCTCGATCCGAACTGGGGGTACCAGAGCGGCAGCGACCTCAACACGCAGATCAACCGCCTGCGCCCGGCGAACCACTACGCGCTCAATCTCTCCTATGAGAACCGGAAGCTCTATACGGGGCTGCTCATCAACTGGTACACGGGCAACAGCCGCACGGCGTTCACCGATACGAGGTTCCTCGTCCTCGACTGGAACCTCAACTATGAGGTGACAAAGGACATGACGGCGTATCTCGTCGTGAACAATCTCACCAATGAGGCATATGAGACATCGTACAATTCGTGGAACGGCGTTGGCAGCTCTGCCATGCCGGCGCGCAGTGTGATGCTCGGCGCACGATATAAGTTCTAAGGCATCGCTGTATCATCAGTGATGCCCTCAGCGTACTGCCATGGAGACTGCCGCATGAAGCTTTCGCAGGCTTCATGCGGCAGTCTCATTTTCTGTGCATTCGGAGGAAGGATGAAATTTTCTTATCTTTTGCCCGCCTGCCTTGCGCTGCTGCTCACGGGGTGCAGTCCCGTTGTGCGCGTCCATGAGGCGCCCGCGCGCGCCCCGATAGAAACGCCCGGCGCACACTATCCCGTGACGATTGAGAATCTAAGCGCCAAAGGGGAAGCGGTGACGGCGGTCTATGACGCGCCGCCGCAGCGCGTGGTTGCGGTCTGGCAGAACTCTATTGAAACATTGCTCGCGCTCGGAGTCGGCGACCGCATTGTGGCGGGGATGGGTGTCCCCAATGCCACATACATCCGCGCTGCGTACCGCGCGGCATATGAGGCGATCCCCTATACCTCGCTGGAACATCTGGATGTGGAGACGATTCTCATGATGGAGCCGGATCTCATCGTCGGCTGGGGATCGACGTTCTCGCCCAAGGTGCTGCGCAGTACGGATTTTTGGGCGAGGCGCGGGATCCATACCTATATCGCGCCCGCCTCTGTGTCGGGCTTTGCGCAAAAGACGCTGACGACGGAGTGGCAGGATATTTTGAATATGGGGCGCATCTTTGACCGGCAGGACAGGGCAGAGGAGATTGTGGCGGAGATGCAGCGTGAGATTTCCTTTGTTACGGAGAAAACGCAGGATAAAAAGACGCGGCCGCGTGCGCTTGTCATCGAGTTTTTGGGCAAGGAGATCCGTTCCTATGGGCAGGATACGCTCGCCGGCGACATGCTCCGCGCACTCGGTGCGGTGCATTTGGCGGCAGACGGGGAGAGCCTCAGCATGGAGGAGCTGATTACACTTGATCCCGATGCCATCTTTGTGGTCGTCATTGAGAGCGACTATGACAATGAGGAGGCCGTCCTTTCTCATATCTATGACAATCCCGCGCTGCAGGGGCTGCACAGTGTGCGGGAGCGCCGCATTTATCCATTGCCGCTCTATGCGGTTTACAGTGCGGGCATTCGCAGCTATGACGGCATTTTGATTTTCGCGCAGGGGCTTTATCCAGAGCTTTACAAGAGGTAGGAGGTCGAAGTGAACAATGGTACAAAATGCGAAGTTTCCGCTGCTCTGTCTGCTGCTTTTGGCAGTGCTCATCGCTGCACTTTTCTGGGCGCTCTCGATTGGGACGGTACATCTGTCCAGTGACGTCATCGCCGCCGCCCTCCTCGACCAGCTGCGCGGAGATCTCCCCATCGAGGCGCCGGGGCAGGGGCCTGTGCATGATATTGTATGGCTGCTGCGTCTGCCGCGTCTCCTGCTTGCCGCCATCATCGGTGCGGGGCTTGCCGTCTGCGGGGTCATCATGCAGGCGATTGTCAAAAACCCGCTGGCCGATCCCTATATCCTCGGGATCTCCGCAGGGGCGTCGCTTGGCGCGACAGCTGCCGTCCTCCTCGGCATTGGTGCGGCATTGGGGGAGAACGCCATTGGGATTGCGGCGTTTCTCGGGGCGTTTGCCGTCTCCCTCGGCGTGCTCTTTATCGCAAATATCGGCGGACGGGCCAGTGCGATGAAACTCCTGCTCGGCGGCATGGCGCTCAGTGCGGTATGCAGCGCGTTTTCGAGTTTCATCGTCTATTTCGCCGGGGACAAGGAGGGCATCCAGACCATTGCGTACTGGATGATGGGGAGCCTTGCGGGGGCGCGGTGGGATCATATGGCGCTCATCGGCGGGACGGTTCTGCTCGCGGTGCTCTTTTTCTGGTCGCAGAGCCGCATCCTCAACCTCATGCTGCTGGGCGATGCGTCCGCCATCACGCTCGGCACGGATCTCCACCCCTATCGGCAGACCTATCTCATCGTCAGTGCGCTCGTCGTCGGCTTTGCCGTATTTGCGGCGGGGATGATCGGCTTTGTGGGGCTTGTCGTGCCCCATGTGGTGCGGATGCTCGTCGGCACACATCATGGGCACCTCATCCCTGTGACGGCACTCGCAGGGGCGATTTTTCTCGTTGTCGCGGATGGCCTTTGCCGCATCATTATCCCGCATACGGAGCTGCCCATCGGTATTCTCATCTCGCTTGTGGGGGCGCCTGCATTCATCTATCTCATGGTAAAGCGCACCTATGGCTTTGGAGGAAACTGATATGGAGATCTTGGCAGAGGCGGTAAAGCTCTTCATCGGGGATCAGGAGATTCTAAAGGGGGTGGATTTTCACCTAAGGCCCAAGGAGTTCCTCGGCATCATCGGCCCGAACGGCAGCGGCAAGAGTATGTTCCTCAAATGCCTGTACCGTGTGCAGCAACCGTCTGCGGGGGAGATTCGATTCGACGGGCGGCTGCTCGATGAGCTTTCCTATCGGGCGTCGGCGCTCCAGCTTGCCGTTGTGGCGCAGCACAATGTCTATAGCTTCGACTTCACCGTCATCGGCGTGGTGCTGATGGGACGCGCCCCGCACAAGCGCCTCCTCGATCGTGACAACGCGGAGGATTACAAGATTGCGCGGCAGGCGCTCGCGACGGTCGGCATGGCGGGGTTTGAGGAGCGGAGTTTCAGCAGTCTCTCGGGCGGGGAGCAGCAGCGCGTCATCCTCGCGCGTGCGCTCACGCAGCAGGCGGAGTGCATGATTCTCGATGAGCCGACGAATCATCTGGATATTAAATATCAGCTTCAGCTGATGGATATTGTCAAGAGCCTCGATTTGACGGTTGCGGCAGCGATTCATGACCTAAGCCTTGCGGCACTCTACTGCGACCGTCTCATCGCAATAAAGAAGGGGCGCGTCGTGGGGCTTGGCACGCCTGCACAGCTTCTCACAGAGGCGTTTATCTACGAGCTCTACGAGGTGTATGCCAAGGTGGAGACGGATGCAGAGACGGGGCGCATCTATATCCGCTATTTGCCGCAGTACGATGCGCAGAGGAGATAGGATAGATTTTCATTCATACGAAAGCGCCCTAGGGATTGTCCCTAGGGCGCTTTTGCGTGGTCATTTTGGTTTTGTGTGGGTCGATGGGCGTATATACGCCGTAGTTTTTTAGAAAAGATCCTTTGCGAGGATGATGGTCTGCTCGCGCGAGGGACCGACGGAGATGATGCCGAGCGCGATGCCCGTGATCTCTGCCATGCGCGCGAGGTACTTGCGCGCGTTTTCGGGGAGGCTCTCATAGCTGCGGATGCCGGAGATGTCCGTCTTCCATCCTTGGAATGTCTCGTAGACAGGTGTGACCTCAGCGAGAACCTTGAGGCTTGCGGGCACGCCCTTGAGGAGCTGTCCCTTATATTGATAACCTGTGCAGATTTTAATTTCGTCAAAGCCGTCGAGAATATCTAGACGCGTGACTGCCATGTAGTCGATCCCGGAGAGCAGACCCGCGTGGCGGACGACGACGGCGTCGAGCCAGCCTGTGCGGCGCGGGCGCCCCGTGACGGTGCCGAACTCATGCCCCGCCTCGCGCAGACGCGTGCCGATTTCATTGCACTGCTCTGTCGGGAAGGGACCCTCGCCGACACGCGTGCAGTACGCCTTGACGACGCCGACGACCTTGTCGATTTTCTTCGGTGCGACGCCCGCACCGATGGTGACGCCGCCGGAGATGGGGTGCGAGGCGGTGACGTAGGGGTATGTGCCGTAGTCGATATCGAGCATGGTCGCCTGTGCGCCCTCAAAGAGGATTTTGCGCCCTGCGGCGATCTCCTCGTTGATGAGCGGGATGGTGTCCGTGACGAGCGGGCGCAGCCGCGCAGCGTAGTCCAGGTACTCCGCGAGGATTTCCTCGTAGGAGAGCGGCTTGTGGTCGTAGAAGGAAAAGAGCTCGCTGTTCTTTGCGGCGAGGTTTATGCGGAGTTTTCTTCCAAACTCGTCCGCGTCCATGAGGTCACAGACGCGGATGCCGATGCGGTTGTCGCGATCCATGTAGCAGGGGCCGATGCCGCGGCCGGTCGTGCCGATTTTGTCCGCGCCACGCTGTGCATCGCCGATGCCGTCCATCAGACGATGATACGGCATGACGACGTGGGCGCGGTCGGAGATGCGGATGTTTGAGACATCAATGCCACGTGCCGCTAAGGCATCCATTTCCTGAAGGCAGACCTCAGGGTCAAATGCGACGCCGTTGGCGATGATGTTGTGCGTCCCCTTGTAGAGGATGCCGGACGGCAAAAGGCGGAGTTTATACTCCTCGCCGCCTGCGACAACGGTGTGCCCTGCGTTGCAGCCGCCTTGGTAGCGGACGACGGTGTCTGCTTTGCTCGCAAGGTAGTCAACGATTTTCCCTTTGCCCTCGTCGCCCCATTGCGTCCCTGTGATAACGATGGTTGACATAATAAAATCCCCTTTTTTCGGCTCTTTGTCAAATGCTGCGGTGCGCCGCACGCATCATGAGAGCCTCTCCCTCAAAGTGCAAAACGCTGAAAGATGGTGTCTACGTTGCGCAGGAAATACTTGTAGTCAAAGCAGTCTGCGATTTCCTGCGCTGTTAGATGTGCCGCGATGTCGGCATCCTTTTCGATGTTCGTGCGAAAATCCTCCTTTTCGAGCCAGCGCTTCATGGCGTTGCGCTGTACCCAGACGTATGCCGTTTGGCGCATCACCCCTTTGCCGATGAGTGCCGTGAGAATGCGCTGACTGTAGATCAGCCCGCCGGTGCGCTCCATGTTGTGCAGCATGGCGTCGGGGTAGACGAGGAGTTTATCAATGATGCCCGTCAGCTTGTGCAGGCAGTAGTCCACATTGATGGTGCTGTCGGGCAGGATGACGCGCTCGACGGAGGAGTGCGAGATGTCGCGCTCGTGCCAGAGGGTCATATCCTCAAGCGCCGCGACGGCGTTGCCGCGGACGAGGCGTGCCATGCCGGAGACGCGCTCGCAGTTGATGGGGTTGCGCTTGTGCGGCATCGCGGAGGAGCCCTTTTGCCCCGCCTTGAAAAACTCCTCCGCCTCGCGGATGTCGGTGCGCTGGAGGTTGCGGATCTCCGTTGCGATTTTTTCCATCGTGCCTGCGATGATGGCGAGCGTCGTGACCAGCTCTGCATGGCGGTCGCGCTGGATGACCTGCGTCGCAAGAGGCACGGGGGTGAGCCCCAGCTTTTTGCAAGTGATTTCCTCGATGCGCATGTCGATGTTGGAGTAGGTGCCGACGGCGCCCGAGAGCTTGCCGACGGCGACGGTCTTTTGTGCGCGCGTAAGGCGTTCGATGTCGCGCTCGATCTCGGCGCTCCACAGGAGGAGCTTTAGACCGAAGGTCATCGGCTCCGCGTGGATGCCGTGCGTGCGTCCGATGCACGGCGTATGACGGAACTCGTCCGCACGCCGGCGCAGGACGGTGCGCAGTTCGTGCAGTCCCGCAAGGATCAGCCCTGCCGCGTCGCGCATGAGGATGCAGTATGCCGTGTCCTTGACATCGCTGGAGGTAAGCCCCTTGTGGATGTATTTGGAGTCTGCGCCGACATTTTCCTCAAGATTTGTGAGAAAGGCGATGATGTCGTGGTCGGTCGTCTTTTCGATTTCGCAGATGCGCGCGACATCGAACTTCGCGTTCTTCTTGATGTTCTCTGCGGCCTCGGCGGGGATCTCGCCAAGCTCTGCCATCGCCTCGCACGCTGCAATCTCGACGTTTAGGATGGTCTGCCACTCGTTTTCGAGCGACCAGAGATGCCCCATCTCCGGACGTGTATAGCGCTCTATCATGTAATTTCCTCCTGCCCTCTCTCGGGAGCCTGCCGCAGTGCTCTCCCGCAGACATAAAACAACTCCTTTATCATATATCCCCATGCGGAGAATGTCAACGCCGCAGAGGCCTTTTGCCGTGTATATTGTCATAGAGCCGTCATTTGTGAAAGAACCATTTTTATTTCAGAGAGGAGGTATTTAATAGGGGGTACAGAAAAAAGCGTGCCTTTGCGTATGCACAAAGGCAAGATGCCGTCCGGCATACAGTGGAAAGGGATGATGATATGGAGGATCAGCAGCAGATGAGCCGCCGCACCTTCCTCAAGGCGGCGGCTGCGGCCGGCGTGCTCGCCGCAGGCGGCGCGGGCGTTTGGATGCTTGGCGGGGTGCGTGCCATAGAGCATACGGCAGAGCAGCTTTTAGGGGACTTGTCCGTTCTGCGGCTGCGGCAAATCATCACGAGAGATCCGGGACATACACGCATGCTCATGTGGGAGATGTCGGTGCCGACGGAGCACCTTGCGGCGGAGCTGCGTGCCTTGGGCGCGGACACATCTAAAACACGCCGTTTCCCTGCGGCAGATGACCGCTTTACGGATGACGGCGCAGCGGTGTTCCAGTACGCGGCGCTGCTCGATGGGCTGACGCCGGGCACCGACTATCTGTACCGCATTGTATCGGGCGATGCGGCGACGGAGTGGCTGCCGCTTGCCGCGCCCGCAGAGGATGCGGCATACAAAATGCTGATTTTCCCCGATGCGCAGTCGAGCGACTACACGGACTGGCAGAATCTCGCCCGCGCTGCGTGGGCGCGCAATCAGGACGCGGCTCTTTTTTGCGGCATGGGCGACCTCGTGGACAACGGGGAGGACCGCGCCCAGTGGATTGCGTTTTTTGCGGGGCTGACACAGATGCAGCAGGCGGTTCCCTTCGTGCCCGTTATGGGCAACCATGAGACGTACAACCGTGACTGGAAGGTGCGTCTGCCCGAGGCCTATCTGCACTATTTCATCACACCGTCCAATGGCAGCGCCTCGTTTGACCGTTACTACTATTCCTTTGACTATGGCGATGTGCACTATATCGTCCTCTGTACACAGCAGCGCGAGATTTCTGAGTTTGCGGACGGGCTTGTCGATGAACAGCTTGCATGGATGCGCCGCGATATGCAGGAGCACCGCAAAAAGTGGAACATCGTCCTCATGCACAAGGATGTCCTGCAATACCGCATCCACGGGCGAGCCGAACGCACGGAGGGGATTGATGAGGAAAGTGGGCGCATATGGATGCCCGTGTTCGATGCGCTCGGCATTGACATTGTCTTTACCGCACATCTGCATACCTATCGCAACCGCGGGCATATCTATGCGTTCCAAAAATCTGCGGCGCAAAAAGGCCCGCTCTACATCCTGACAGGGGTCGCGGGCAATGTGCGCTATCCGAATCTCTGGGTGGATCACGCCTTTGATGAGGTGACGCTCCCGCAGCCCGAGACGGACAACTATCTCACCATGGAGATCCGGCAGGATGCCATTGAGGTCGCGTGTTTTCTCCCCGACGGCACAGAGATGGACCGCGTGCAGGTGCGGAAAAGATCGGCTGCGGGATGATTCTCATTGCTCTTTGTCGCACACTGCGTACAGAAAAGGCGTGTATAAAATAGGCAGTAATAAGATAAAATACCTAACAAGTAAAGAAGGAAAAAGAAATGACCGCATAGAATTCTTTATAAGACCATGTAAGAGGGGATAGGTTCATGGGGCGGTCATGCGTATTTCCAATCCGATTGATTATGCAGGAAATAAGGCAGGAAATTTTGCTCGGCAGAAAACAGTGTAGGGAGCAAAATGGGCATATAGAAATACCCTTGGAAGAATTTTTTAATAGGAGGATATGATGAAGAAACAGATTTCACTCATACTATTGTTCTGTGTGTTATGCTCCATTCTCTCTGGATGCGGAAAGAAAGCCGGAAGTGAATTTGTTGGTACATGGAAAAGGGAGTATGAAACTAAATATAAAACTCCTGATAAATATCACCAAAACTCCACTACTGAGGAATATTTAGTTATTGAGGGAAATGAGAATGGGAAATCTACATTTATAGTAACTGAATATCGTCTAGGTATAGATCATGCTAAAATGGCTTTTTCAGGAAATATAGAACTAAAAACAGAAAAAAATCAATTTCCTGTACAATATAAAGATGGTCTTTTAGAGAAAGATTTTTCAAAAAAATATTACATCGAAAATGGAAAACTTAAGGTAAATAATGACGTTTATGAGCGCGTCAGCGATAAATCCATGACATTTGAAGAAATGGATAACGGGCGCGGTTATCCTGCTCCGAAATAAGCTACACCGGTTCTGCCGCACCGCTCCAAGGGAGCAGTGCGGCAGTTTGATTCAGAGGAAGGAGGTACTTGGTGAAAAGATTTATGCTGCGCTCGACGGCATGGGGATGGACCGCGTGCAGGTGCGGAAAAGATCGGCCGAGGGATGATTCTCCTTGTAAAACATTGCCCCTTGTTGTATAATGAGTACAGGAAAGGCGTTATCGTGTCAACGGTCAGCCCCGTTTAGATTGAGTTCAGAAAACCCCGCCTAGACCTTGGGGGCAGGCGGGTTTTCTTATGCCTTGATAGCGACGAGGATGAACAGCGTCACCAAGAGTAACGCGCGTAAATCGTGCATTGTCATGGACACCGCCCCCTTTCAGGGGCTAAGAATCGACCGCCTACCGTTTTGGCAGCACCTACAAACATTATACCATATCAGACAGCACTGCAGCTGTCTTTTTTCGTTGGAGATGAACTTCTGCCAAGATGTAAACTAAATAAAATAAATCAGTTGACAGTAAAATCCAAAACGTGTATGATAACATAGATTTATTTAATCAATAAATGCGGTTGGAGGTATCTGAACATTATGAAACTAAGGGAAATAATTCTCTGCGGGCTTTTTATTGCGCTCGTCGCGGTCGGTGCGTTTGTCCGCATCCCGGTCGGCACGGATGTCTATACGCTGCAGTTTCTCTTTACACTGCTCGCGGGGCTGGTGCTCGGTGCGCGGCTCGGTGCGGTTGCGGTCGGCACCTATGTCGTCATGGGGCTGGTCGGCATCCCTGTCTTTGCCTCGGGCGGGGGGCCGGGATATATCCTTCAGCCGACGTTCGGCTACCTTGTGGGATTCATTGTGCAGGCATATGTGACGGGGGCACTTGTACGGTGCGCCGCGCCGACTTTTCGCCGCGTATTTGGTGCGACGCTTGTCGGGATGGCCATTGTCTATCTCTTTGGCATCTCGTATTTCTACATCGCCTCGAACTATATCATTGATGCGCCCATTGGATTTTGGGCGGCGCTCTGGTTCTGCGGGGTGCTGCAGGTTGTGCCGGATGCCTTGCTGTGTCTTGCGGCAGCTACGGTCGGCATGCGCATGCAAAAGGCGGGGCTGTGGCTGTAGTGCTGCGCGGCGGAGATATGGATCGATAGATGAGGAGCGCATATGATGGGCAAGGCATTATTCATCACGGGCACGGGGACAGATGTCGGTAAAACTTATGTGACGGGACTGATTGTAAAGTGTCTGCGTGAGGCGGGGCTTTCGGCGAGTTATTACAAGGCGGCACTCTCAGGGGCAGAGACAGCAGAAGATGGAAGTCTCCTGCCGGGCGATGCGCTTTATGTGCGCCGCATCGCGGGGCTTATGGAGCCGGCAGACGAACTCGTTTCCTATGTTTACTGCGATGCCGTCTCGCCGCATCTGGCGGCAAAAATCGAGCATCGCCCCATGGATTTTGACAAGATAGAGCGTGATTTTCAGCGGGCAAAGGCGCGCACAGAGTATTTGACGGTCGAGGGCAGCGGCGGCATCATCTGTCCCCTGCGCTGGGATGAAACGGCGCACGTGGTGCTGGACGATCTCGTTCTGCGCCTTGGTCTGACGGCGCTTGTCGTTGCCGATGCGGGGCTTGGTACCATCAACGCCGCCGTGCTGACGGCAGAGCACATGAGGGCGCGCGGCATCCCTCTCTGCGGCTTTATCTTCAACAACTGGCAGGGCGGCATCATGCAGGAGGATAACCGGCGTATGGTGGAGGAGATGACAGGCGCCCCCGTGCTTGCCTGCGTGGCGCATGGTGCCGCTGCGCTGCCGATGCAGGCGGAGGCACTCGCTGCGCTGTATGCGTGAAAAGGCGCATATAGGGGTCGCTTAGGTGGGCACACCACATCTGTACATGCCACAACATCTGACATAGAGACGTAATATTTGACAAAGAGAAAAACCGCCCAAAAAGGAGAATGTATTATGCCGACAATCGAACAGCGCGACCTGCGCCATATCTGGCATCCATGCGCCCAGATGAAGGACTACGAGGAGCTGCCGCCCATGGTCATCGACCGCGCGAAAGGCGTGTGGCTCTATGATGTGTACGGCAAGGCATATCTTGATATTGTAAGCTCGTGGTGGGCAAACCTCCTCGGACACGCAAACGACACGATCAATGCACGCATCACAGCACAGATGGAGCGTCTGGAACACGTGATCTTTGCGAATTTTTCCCACCGCCCTGCGATTACCCTCGCGGAGCGCCTTGCCGCACGCGTCCCGGAGGGGCTGACGAAATTCCACTTCAACGACAACGGTTCCTCTGCGGTCGAGGCGGCGCTCAAGATGGCGTTTCAATACTGTCAGCAGACGGGGCGCACGCAAAAGACGCGCTTTATGTGTCTGTCGGAGGGCTACCACGGCGAGACGATCGGTGCGCTCTCTGTCGGGAGCATGGATCTCTTTGCCAAAATGTATCAGCCCATGATGATGGACAACATCCATGTGGAGGCACCCGACTGCTATCGCTGCCCGTTTGGACAGACGCGGGAGCACTGTGCCTGTGAATGTTTCTGCCATGCCGAGCGTGCCTTTGAAATGCACGGGAAAGAGACGGCGGCGATGATCGTGGAGCCGCTTTTGCAGGGGAGTGCGGGTATGCGCATCTATCCCGAGGCGTATCTCAAGAAGCTGCGTGCGCTCTGCGATGCCCATGACGTGCTCCTCATTGCCGATGAGATTGCAACGGGCTTTGGCCGGACAGGGCGCCTCTTTGCCACAGAGCGTGCGGAGATCACCCCTGACATCATGTGCGTATCGAAGGGGCTGACGGGCGGCTATATGCCCATGTCCATCACCATCGTCAAGGAGAAGATTTACGAAGCGTTCTATGCGGATTGGAGCGAGGGCAGGGCGTTCATGCACAGTCATACCTATGCGGGCAATCCGCTCGGCTGTGCGGCGGCGCTCGCCGTGCTCGACATCATCGAGGAGGAGAATATTTTAGAGCGGGCGCAGGGGACGGCGGCGTGGTTGACAGGGCGCATGAAGGACACCTTCGGCGCACATCCAAACGTCGGGGAGATCCGCCACATCGGGCTGATTCACGCGGTGGAGCTCGTTGCGGATCGGATGGAAAAGCGTCCCTTTGACAGCAAGCGGCGCCTCGGCTATGCCATCTACCGCCGCGCCTTGCAGCATGGGCTTCTCCTGCGCCCGCTCGGCGATGTGCTTTATTTCAATCCACCGCTGAACATCACACGGGAAGAACTGGATATTGCCATCAAAGGGATGCAGGAGGCCATGGATGAGGTGCTCGGCGCATAATATATGTTACGGAAAAAGGGGTCTACGTCAAATGTTACGGACATGCGTGCTCCACGCAAACACTTAGTTGCGC